>Ga0172379_10000177_pt1 | contig 168395 bp, 162 predicted proteins | sample GrowelOW334metaG_FD_119756 | JGI IMG/M metagenome (GOLD analysis project Ga0172379, IMG submission 119756) | Groundwater microbial communities from an aquifer near a municipal landfill in Southern Ontario, Canada - Groundwater well OW334 metaG | ecosystem: Environmental > Aquatic > Deep...
CTTGCCCTGGAATTCATGCCATCGAAGTAGAACAAGGCTGCTAGAATAGACGCAACCCCTTGACAAAAGGGGTATTTGTGCTACACTCAGCAGTTCGAAAAACCCACAAACCAGGAGGGATAATGCGCATACAATGCACTATCACTCTCCGAGGTGTGTACGTCCTGGGCATTGCCAATCAGCCTCAAGTCTTTGTGAGTCGGAATGGCAAGGAAGCTTGGGCAACGTACTACGCGGAGATCACCCTCCATTGGACGGAAGAGATATCAGACATCGCATTGATCGCGATGCAAAAAGTACACTCGGACATTCTCTGTCCGCACATTGAAAAACTATTTCCCGACATTTTCTTCTGCGAAGAGATTGATGTCGCGTTTGAAAGGGAGAATATACATGAGAGTAAAATTCACTCTCACCATGGATGACCTGACCGTCGATGACCAACACTACGACCAAGTGGAAATCGATTGGATTGCTGAGGTGGAAACGCAGGAAGTGCTGGATCTATCCCAGAAGTGGATCACATCACAAAACTTCCTCACCCGCCGCATGATTGGCTTGCAACGGGTTGGTGAGTCATCGCTGACGATCGAGCCGGTGGACGAAACAATTTCCTCGGACTTCGAATAAGTCGTGGGAAAATCAGCAGCCCGCTTTCACCAGAGAGTGGGCTTTTTTTATGACAAAATATTGCTTTCCAGGTATACTCCAAAGCACCATGCAAGCAATTGTCTACGAGGGAAAACACAAAATGACACTGCGGCACCTGCCCACGCCAGAGGTGGGACCGGATGACGTGCTGCTCAAAGTCCGGGCAGTGGGCATTTGCGGTACCGACCTCCACATCTACAATGGTGGCACGGCTGTGAAACCCGGCACGGTCATTGGTCATGAGTTCAGCGGTGAGATTGTGCGGGTGGGAAAGAATGTCGCCACCCACCACGTGGGCCAGCGCGCTGTGGGAGAGCATGTCATTACCTGCGGAGACTGCCTGTACTGCCGCACTGGTAGACCCACGCTCTGCAAGCGCAGCACCGTCATTGGCTTAACTCGGCCAGGCGCACTGGCGGAATACCTGGTGCTCCCAGCCCCACTGGTCTACCCCATTGCCGATTCGCTAAATTTTGCCGATGCCGCGCTCATTGAACCCCTCTCCATTGCCGTGTACGCCGCACGGGAGGCGGGCTTCTTGCTGGAGAAACGCGTTGGAGTTATTGGCCAGGGACCCATTGGTTTATTCCTGGATCAAGTCCTGCAGGCTGCGGGTGCGCGCGTCATTGGTTTTGACACGCTGGATCACCGATTGCAGTTTGCGCAGAAGCAGGGGTGGATTGACCATGCAATTAATCCAAAGGTGGATGATGTTACCCGAGCTGTGGAAGCGATTACACACCATGGGTTTGAGCTGAGTTTTGAAGCAGTGGGTAATGCCGCAGCCATGCAGCTCGCCCTGGACGTCACGCGCAAGGCTGGGAAAGTGTTCCTGCTTGGGGTGTACGAGGGGACTGCGGCGCTGGATGTAATGCAAATTGTGAAGAAGGAGCTTACCGTGAGTGGTTCGTGGACCTGCGCTTTTGCGTTTCCAACCGCCATTAAGCTGGTGGAGCGAGGAAAAGTGGATGTTGCTTCACTGATCACCCATCGCTACGCACTCGCGGACGCACCACAGGCATTTGCTGATGCAGCAACGTACAGCGAAAAGCGGATTAAGACGGTTATTGAACTGTAAGGTAAGGCGTAAAGCCATAAAACAGTAAAGCTATAGAGGTCTTTTTCTTGTCATCCTGAGTCATACGAAGGATCTTGCTTTTCGTATGAAACCAGCAGCAGGATCCTTCGTCGCAGACTCCTCAGGATGACAGAAAAGGAAACTTGGATCCCACCCTCCCCAATTCGTAATTCGTAATCCTAGTCATTACATTCGCCAAAAAACCCAAAAGTTAGTATAATATCTCCGTGCATGGAGGGTTTTTCTTCACGTTCACCACACGTTCCTATGCAGAAGATTCGCAAAGCAATTATCCCCGCGGCTGGCCTTGGCACGCGTTTTTTGCCGGCAACCAAAGCCATGCCCAAGGAAATGCTGCCTATTGTTGATAAACCCATCATCCAGTACGTCGTGGAGGAAGCGGTCGCCTCTGGCATTGAAGACGTCATTATTGTTACCAGCTCAAACAAACGTTCGTTGGAAGACCATTTTGACTATCCCTACGAAATTGAAAAGAAGTTGGAAGAAGCGGGGAAAAGCGAACAAGCAGAAGAGCTCCGGCGCATTTCCCGCATGGCCAACTTCATTTACATTCGCCAGCGTGGCGCCTACGGCAACGCCTCTCCAGTACTAACGGCAAAACACCTGGTGCGGGGTGAACCGTTTGCGGTGCTGTGGGGCGATGAATTTATTCATGCCAATCCCCCACGCCTGAAGCAAATGGTGGACGTCTACGAGAAGTATGGCAAGTCCGTCATAAGTGCCGTCCGCATTCCCGAACCTGCGGATGTGTCGAAGTACGGCATTGCAGATGTTGAACCAGTAGAAGATGCGGTTTTTCGGATAAAGCAGATTGTCGAAAAGCCAAAACCCGAAGAAGCACCATCGAACTTAGCCGCGCATGGGGCATACATTCTCACACCCGAGATCTTCACCCACCTGGGCGCCTTGCAGCCTGGTAAGGGTGGCGAGCTGTGGCTCGTTGACGCTATTAATGCGCTTATGGCAGTTGACGATGTCTACGCCAAAGAAATTGTGGGTGGCAACTATTACGACACGGGAAATAAGTTTGACTACCTTCGTGCGAATATTGAATTTGCCCTGGAACGCCCGGATTTAAAGGACAAACTCATGACCTACCTTCGCCTGCGCGTGCAAAAATAAGTATGGATGATTTCAAAAAACGCATGGTATTGCTTGGCGGTCTCCTAGGCCTTGTCATCGTGCTCATTATTGGCTACCAAATCTTTCAACGCTCACGAACCGGGGCAGTAGATTGCTCTTCGTCACCGGTGAAGCGAGTGGAGCTTTCCTGGTGGGGACACCTGGGTGAGGATCAAGCTCAAGCGTTCATTAACGCATACACCAGCCGCCGGCCCTACGTTACCATTACCTACCGCAAATTGAGCGAGACGGACAGTGACCAGCAACTCATTGAGGCCTGGGCACGCGGAACCGGTCCGGACATCTACAGCGTGAAGAATGAGCAACTACGGTACTTCACCGCATCAGGTTTGGTGACTCCCATGCCTGCCACCACCACCAGCTACACGTACACGGTGAAAAAAGTCTGGGGCATTAAAGAGGAGTTGAGCGTGTGCAAGCAAACCAAACCTCTGCCAACGTTAGAGTCATTGAAGAGCACCTTCGTTGCTGGAGCCGTGGAAGATATGGCGAAGAACGGGCAAATTGTTGGCTACCCGCTGAACTTCGACAGCGTGGCTATGTTCTACAACCAGAAGATGCTTGATGATGCGGGCATCCTCACCCCGCCCAGAACGTGGGTAGACTTTGCGGAGAAGGTGGTACCCAAGCTCACCCTGGAAGATGCGAGCGGCAATCTCACTCGTTCCGGTGCGGCCATGGGTCGGGGGACGAACGTGCTTCGGAACCCGGAAATCGTCGCTGGGCTGCTCCAGCAGTACAATGTGCCACTGACTGATGCAACGGGCACGCAAGTGGCCTTTGGCAGCGGTACCAATGCACAAGCCGTCCTCACCTTGGCAGCAAGCTTCGGTATGCCCACCAAACGAAATTACAGCTGGAACGCCACTTTCCCTGAATCACTTGAGGCTCTGGCACAGGGCAAAGCCGCCGTGGCCTTTGGCACGCGTGAAGACTACCAAAAAGTGGTAAACCAAACCACCGGCACGGATATCCGCGTGGCTCCCTTCCCCCAAGCTGCTGCCAACGGCACCACGTACGTGGCCAACTACTGGCTGGAAACAGTTGCCCGCGCTGCCAAAGACCCAAATGTGGCCTGGGACTTCCTCCGCACGATCGCTGACCCAACGCAAGCAAAAATCATCACCGATACGGACACTCCGGCTGCCCGAACTTTAGTGCAGACTGCACGAGGCACAGAAGAGGAGAATCTCTCCATTGCCCAGGTCTTCGCGCGCCAAGCTGCAACTGCAAAGCCGTGGTACACGGGTGTCAATGCAACCAAGGGCCGCGAGGCGCTGAACACGCTCATTGACACTATTGGCGATCAGAAGGAACCAATTGCCCAAGCAATTGAACGCGCCCAAGCACTCTTCCAAATCTCGCTGCGTATACCTGGCCGATGAAACGTTTTCTTCTCACTCTTACAATTGCACTGAGCGCACTGCTTGTCTTTCCGGCTACAAGCAATGCGGCCAACCTCCCCCCAATTATTCCTGGGTGTGACCAAACCCAGTACACCGTATCAGGCACCAATGGAAATAAGGAAACGATCCCCCCTGGAACAATCATCGATTCGTCGCTGTACGGCACGGACGCATTCCCCTTAACGACCGTAACGGTTACTGGCTACTCGCTGAGTCGTGACTGCCAACTCACAGACTTCTTACAAGTGTTCATCAACCTCTACTCCTGGGGCTTGTACATCATCTCGGTTCTGGCACTGGTCTTCATGTTCGTGGGCGGTGGGACGTTGCTCTTTGCCGCTGGCAGTGAAGAGCGAGTACGCACAGGGAAAACAGTGCTAAAAAATACCATACTTGGTCTCCTGATTGCCCTGAGTAGTTGGATCATTGTGAACTTGGCGCTCGTCGCTATTCTCCCGGACACGGAAGAAAATCGCAAAGACGGCGTTGCGCATATCATTAAGAACCAACCATGGTTCAAGGTGGAAAATGATGCGCCCGCGTGTCAACCGAATGTTTCTCCAACCTATGGTTGCAAAAGCCAAACGGTGCGCGACTACCAAACAAAGCTTTCCAGCAAGCGTTGCTTCCCAAGTCCAAATGGAGAAAATATCACCAGTATTTTTGACAACAACACCATGGCTGCGTGGCTGAATTTACAAGGGGTAAACAAGGTGGTTCCGCCAACCAACCGATTAGAAGATCCGGATAATTACTCCGTCTCCTGCTTGTAATTTTTTTAACTACCTTCAGCGTATGCGCATCCTACAATCTCTTAAACTCAGTCTCATCGCCTTCGCCCTGCCCCTCACCACACGCGCGGCAGAATTGACCAATCCCTTAGGCGTGGATGACGCCAAGGAGTTCGTGGTTCGCGTGCTCCGCTACTCCTTGGGCCTTTTGGGTGTGGTCGCGCTCATTATGATCCTCTACGGTGGTTTCCTCATGCTCACGTCCGCGGGGAGCGCAGACCAAATTAAGAAAGCGAAAGGAACCATCATCTGGGCTGCAGTTGGCATTGCGGTCATTCTGCTCAGCTGGACTATCCTCCAGTATATTTTCCAAACTTTGAACGAGGTGGCAAGCTAAATTCCTGGACGAAAGAGCTTGTAAAGTGGTATAGTAGCGCTGCTCTCGTCAATGTGCTGACCAAAGGAACATTCAAGTACCTGTATTAATCGAAAGGGGGTGCAAGTAAAATGAAACTCAACCGCAAACTTTTGGCAGGCGCCATCTCCGTCGGCGTCCTCGCCCTTCCCTTCGCTGCTTCAGCTATAACGATTGAAAACGTCGGTGGCACGCTGACCCTCGGTTCCGCTGATTTGAAGCAGACTGTCCTGAACATTATTACCTTTGTCTTGGGCCTCCTCGGGCTCATCGCCGTCATCATGATTCTCTACGGCGGCTTCATCTGGCTCACGGCCGGTGGCAACGAAGACAAAGTGTCTTCTGCAAAACGGATTATCTCCTCAGCCATCGTTGGCTTGGTAGTCATCCTGATCTCCTGGGCAATCGTGAACTTCGTCGTGAAGAGCACGGTCAACGTTACCGCCTAGTAATCAACATTCGTGAACAAACAAACCAGCCGTTCCACACCCGTGGGACGGTTTTGGGATAAAGGAAAAAATAGGGTTTTGGTGTAGCGGCGAGTGGAGTTCATGGGTGGGGGTGGGGAAGTGTTTTATTAGTCAGCCATACCCTCTACCCATACCTTCCTACTATACTCGCTGCCACACCCAAACCTTCTACCTCTCCAATACGGTATACTACCCGCATATGCGCACCCGTATCGCTCTCTCCTTCCTTGGTCTTATTGGACTTGCTGTGCTTTGCTGGACGCTCCTGTTAGCAAACGCAAAACTCCACGCTGGCGTAACGAATGCACTGGATCTTGGTATTTACACCCAGGTGGCATGGCTATCTGGACATGGACATATTTTTGGTTTTACCATCCACCCCCACCTCTACCTGGGTGACCATGTTGAATTTTTGTTCGTACTTGCTGCTCTCCCCTTCCGGCTGTTCCCCTGGCCTCTGACACTCGTTGCGCTGCAAGGATTGGCAGTCGTGGGTGCAGCATTTGCGCTCTACACCTTCTGCTTGCGTGTGGGATTAGCTACCAAGAGTAGCTTGGTTTGGGCAAGCATTTTCCTTCTCAACCCCTTCACGCTCAACGCGCTTGTTTTCGAGTTCCACGCATTGCTCTTTGCATTACCGTTCGTCTTTCTCGCAGCAATTGCCTACCAGAAAAAAACCTACAATACTTTTTGGCTATGGTTAATCGTCGTCCTCCTTGCGCGGGAAGATGCCAGCATTTTTGTGGCTAGCTTTGCCGTGCTGGGTCTGCTGGAGCGTCGCTCACTCCGCTGGTGGCTGTGGCCAGGAATCGTTGCGGTCCTTTGGTTCTTTGGTACCTCACTACTCGCCGGGGCAATCAACGGTGAAGGGTACAAATTCCTGAGCCTGCTTTCGGGCGAGAGCAGCGCTGGTGGGTCACTTCGTAATATTCTGTTAGTGTTCAACCTTGGCAATGTCCTAGTGCTCATTGCGCTCCTCATAGGAATGGTTGGCCTGCCTCTGCTCGCCTGGCGCTGGGCAGTGACGCTGCTCGTACCGTTCTTCGCCCTTGGTTTGGCTGGGTTGCAGGGAGGAGACCTGATTCTCCAAACCCACTACGCCGTGTTCTTCTTACCTATGCTGTTCTGCAGTGCGGTACTTGGGTGGCACTCCTTCACCTCCCGCCCTCCAAGCTGGGCACATACCCTGGGTGAACACCTGCGTCCACTCAGTTGGATAACGCTCGGCGTCGTTTCGGTGTACGGTCTACTAACCTTCGGCCCAACCATTGGGGCAATCCAAGCCTGGCGAGCTATCACCCCGGCGCAGCAGGCCAAAGGCGCGGCAATGCAAAGTTTGCGCAATGCAACTGCCCCATCCGCGAGCGTCCTGGCTGGCTATGGCACGCTGCCGCTGTTCAGCGCAAGGGCGAATATCTACGCCAGCCACTACGCTTTCCTGGGCAAACGGCAGTACAGTGATCAAGACTATCCCCTACCCAGCAAACTTGACCTGGCTGTGCTGGATGCTGAAGACTTTGTCACCTACCAAGTCCAGTTTGCAAAAAAACCTTCCCGTGCCACTGACTACCTGACTGGCGTCAAACGCTTTACCGACCTGCTTGCCGCACACCAGCTCCGGCTCACCAGCATTGATGACACGCTGCTGACGTTTACCACCCAGGGAACTGACCTCTTCCCACAGGTGGTAACGCAACGCACACGCGAGCCACTCAGCGGGGTGGAATTCCTCATCCAAACGCCCGCGCCTGCAATCCAAATCGCGGATGGCAAAACAACCCTACCCATCATCGCCCAAGTTGGAAACCCCTCACTAGCAAATCTCCAACTTGAACTTCGCTGGTTCAATGCTTCTCACCAGCTGCTGGAAACCCGCTACCTGCCGCTCGGGTACGGATTGTACCCAACTTCTGCCTGGAAAAATACTGACGAAATAACCACCAACTTCACACTCGTGGTCCCAGATGAAGCCGCCTCTGGCGAACTGCGGGCGATCATCCCCAGCGGCCACCTGGCTCTCAATGGTTGGCGTGCAGCTGAAGTCAAACTCGACAAAGATACCCAGCAGATTGGTTTGCCAGTAACGGTGGAGGTAGAACGTTAAGCCGGGGGCAGCACTTCGTACACCTTCGCGCTCGGCGTATCGTGGATCAATTTGAGGTAGGACTTACCCTCTGGGCTAAATGGTTCAAACTGTTCTTTTTCTAATTCGGTCCAGAAAAAGTATCGAATTCCTTCTTGCCGAAGAAATGCCTCAGGATTTCCTTCTGGGGTTGTAAAAGTTTCATACACACCCTTCTGCTTTTCAAAATACCCAAGTGTTTGGTGCCCATGCGCAAAGTATGTGGGCAGCAGAGTTCGTCCACTGAGAATGTACGACGTCGTTGATACGGAAAGGGTAATGCCAGGCGGCTGCGTCTTCAGCCAATCCATGGTTTCCAGGGTGGTTTTTGGTTGCATGTAGAGCGACCATTCCCCGGGTGTGTATACATACGAACGACTTATATCCCGCGCCATGAGGTAAAGCGGCGAGTAGCACAGCAAGAGAATGGCAAGCCATACTGTACCCGAACGCCACACAATTTTCAGTGGACTGTTCTGTGTGCGCGCAATAATTTGCTCCCATAGAAAAACGAGCGCGAAACTTGCCAAAATTGCAAAAACGATATGGAGACCATTGGTAAACCGGCGCTGGATTTGCACAGGCACGTAGAGGAGGAACGCGTGCATGGGTGCCCAGGCGAGCAGAAAGAGCATGGGCAAAGAGCGGGGTAACCGAACAACCCGTAGCCAACCCCAAACCGCAAAAACCAGGAGGAAGCCATAGCCAATGCAGTAGTTCCAAATGGGTGGCGAAGTGGTGATATTTTGCTTTGCCCAACCACCTAAAGCTGGCTCTATCTGGTAAACGGCAATGAAGTACGCGCCAATCCCTGCGGTAACAAGCCCCATGATTGCCAAACGGACAATGGAACGTTTGGCTTTGGCAATGGAAAATGCTCGATCATAGAGAATGCGAACAAACGGCAAAATAATCAAGACGCAAAAAATGACTGGTAAGTCATACGGGTGGAGAATTCCCAGGAGTGCCGTGAGGCCAGCAAAAATGAAGTGTGGCACCGTGCCTGGACTTTGCTCATCCCGCACGGCGAAGAGGAAAGTGAGTAAGAGCAGTATTTGAGATATGATGAACAGGGGTGAGTGCAGGAGCGTGGTAAAAGTAAAGGCTTCCGAAACCCACATATCCACAGGATTCTTTGTGAGCAATTCTTGCAAACTCGTGAGGTGCAAAAAGGGAGAAACGTACCCACCCAGCCCCATACCAAAAGCTAAAGCAACAAAAGCAATCCGACGTTGCAGGGATTTCTCAATGAACAAGAGTAAGGCTTTATACGCAATCCATAGAAAAATACCCGCTAGAAAAATTTTCACGAGGTGAAAAAGTATTGCATTGGGTAGGTGAAAAACACCTGCCAGGAAACCCAAAATTGCCCAAAGTGGTTGGAAAAAAGCATACCTTTGCGCCTCAGGTGTAAAAACGTTCGTAAAGAACACATGCCCCGTGGTTCGCGCCTGCTCCATCATGGAAAAGTAGACGTTCGTGTCCGAGGGAGCCAAAGTGCTGAAACCCATGAAGACATCTCCCTTCCGTAGCCAAAGAGCACCGAGCACAAGCGGCAAGACGCCTAGGATAATTGCAGCCGTTGCTATCCAAAAAGCAAATGGACGCTCAGCTTTTGGAATCGAGGGGAGAATAGGGTGCATGGGCTTAGTACACTGTATAAATCATAATGAACCAGCCAACAGTCAGAGCGAATACTGCTCGGTATGCATGTTTCGTCTTCATGAACGGGGTGAGCACAAGCGGCCACGTGAGATACCAAGGCTGTACCCACTGCAAAGCAAAGCAGATAACGGCGCAGAAAACGTAGAATGCGGCTACGGGTAACTCTAGCCGCCCCTTCCACACCAACCACGTGAGCCAGCCAATGCACACAATCGCAATGCTCGTCCCAATGACGACAGCGAGCTGCAGCGCTGCATGCAACGGCATATCAGGCTGCACAGTGCGAATAATACCCAAAAATAGTTTTTGTGGGAAAAAAATCGGATTGACATAAAATTGTCGCCCCATAACCAGGAGACCTTCAAACATCCTTGGTCCAACCCATAGGAGCGCATACATCAAAACCAATGCCACGAGGGCAGACCCGCTTGCAAAGAGCAGCTCACGAAATTTCTTTTCACGCGCGTACACTGCAAGAAAGAGTGGACTTAGCACAACGGAGATGTGCTTCGTGGCAATGCTTAAACCAAAACTAAGTCCGGAAAAAGCAGAGTTCCCAAATGGTATGAGCGCTAAGAGGATAAGCACGACGAACAGGCCGTCATTATGCGCATCGCCAATGAGCTCAATGATCAAAATGGGATTAAGGATGACTAGGAGTGCAAGCGTCCGAGGTCGCCATCGTCCTAACAAGGCTGCGACACTTGCAAACATTGCAACGCCCAGAAATTTGAAAATGAAGAACTGCGTTACTAGTCCAGCGTGCAGTTTTCCAATGAGCACAACAATGCCCATCCAAAGTGGGCCATATGGCGAAGGGTATGGGCGCCATTGATCCCATACACCGTGCCAAATTGGATTCCCGGGGCCTAAACTTGCTGGGCCTTGGAGGTACGGGCTGGCATGCTGACTAATTTCAGCATACGCCATGTAGTTGTAGACATCACTTGATTTGGTAAGAAAATTAAGGAAGTACGGAGCAACGGAGAGTGCGAGGACGAGAATAACCTGCTGTATGGATGGCGTATACCCGTGCTGCATCCTGTACACTGCCAAAAGGTATGCGCCGACGAGTAGAAGGAGAAAAAAAGCATGCAGTCCCTCCTGAAGATTCACTGAAAAACCATACCAGATACCCGTCTGTTCAGCAGTAAGGGCAATGCCAGCATGCAAGGCGACGGCAAGAGCAAGCCCAGTGGGCGTGTATGGAAACAGCGATCCCTTCTTTTGCGTCACCATGGCGATTACAAATATGCAGGTGCAAAAAAATGTAGCAAATACATCATCGTATGATTATGCAGCTACGACAATGATACCACGCAAAGAATGTAGCGCCCAAAGGAGCGATCACGCCTTTACAGGGCATAAATTTCAGTTGTTTGATTTTGAAAAATGAGGTGCAACCATGGGTAGTCTTGCGGGGAAAATGCTGCAAAAAATTGCTTCTCCTGTTCAGTCCAAAAGAGGTACCGAATGTGGTTTTCCTGAAAAAAAGCTTTGGCCGTATTCGCGCTTCGGGATCCTGGAAAAGCTACACGTAGTGCTTGGAACTTCTCAGCGTGATTCGGCGTTTGACTTCCATCCGAAATATACGTGGATCGCAAGGTTTGGCTCGACAGGACAAAGCTTGTGGTGTCTGCGCTGAGGGTCAGGCCGGGTGCTTGCTGGCGAAGCCAGTGCATAGCATCAAGTGTTGCTCGGTCAAACTGGTATACCTCCCGTAGTGTCCCTGGCACCGAACCACCCACGAGCGGCTCCACAACAGTAAACCAGGTTGAAGGACACAGCACCCCTGCAAACACCATGCCGCCAGTGGTAAGCCACAACGCCAATGGCACGCGCTGCCGCTGTGCCCATTGCCACACTGGCTCCACCGCAAGCCCTACGACGACAGCCAGCACGATGCTCAGACCATTGAGAAAACGACTTTGTACTTGCGTGGGTGAGTAGCTGAGGACCAGTGCAATGGCCGGCCAAAGCAAAAAAATGGCTTTGGCTTTTTGAAAAATGTCCCGATGCTTCCACCCTTGCCAGAGCCATAGCGGAATGTACACGCCATAGCTTATGCACACCACAAGGAGTGATGGACTTGGGGTTACATTTTGCTGCGCCCAACCCAGAATACTGTGGTCAAGAAGCAGGGCGCTCACAAAGTAAGCTAACGCTGCCGTAGCTGCTAAACAGAGCATCTCCAGCCGAACGATGCTCTGCTTCCAGCCGGATGTTCGATACACCGGTTCACGGAAGAACCGAAGCAGGCTAACACCACACACGCAGGCAATGAGAATGACGGCATCGTATGGATGGAGTAACGCAAGCAGCAACGTACCGGCAAAGAAAACTGACCGGGGGACTTGGCCAGGCGATTCTTCGTCGCGCATTGCGAGCGTTACTAAAAAAACGAGTAGAGCTAACGTGAGAATGAAAAGTGGTGAATGGGCGATGGACTGAAAGACAGTAAACTGCGGCATAGTAATATCCGCCGGCATAAGATTGGCACCTGGTGAAAAAATTGTTGGGAGTTGCTGTACAAATGGCAAAAAATAGAGGCCTACTCCTGAGCCAAAAACGCCGAGCGTCGTTGCTACTATCCGACCCCGGACGGTTGGTAGAAGCAAACCCGTAAATCGGTAAATGGCGAGTACCAACAGTGGGATGGATGCCAGTCGTACGATGTGAAAGACAAGCGCTGGGGCAAGGTGGAATACCCATGAAAGAAGCCCAATGACCGCCCACAAAGGCTGGAAGAAGCTCTGCGTATGCGGCTCTGCCGCAAAAACGTTTGCAAAAAAGACGTGGCCGCTGGTTCGCGCCTGCTCAATGTACGAGAGGTAAATACCATTGTCATTGCGTGCGGTTTCACCAAAACCAATGAACACTTTCTCCGGTGGTAACCGGAGCACACCTACGAGCAATGGAATCCCGGCACAGAGGATTGCTACCAGGCTCAGCGCCCATAAAAACTGCCGCTCCCTTTTTGCAAACGGGGGAAAAAGGCGTTCCATACAATGCAATGTGTGCTACGAAGCCTACCGCTTCTCCAGCAGCAACATGGTCCACGGGATGGGCTGCTTGCCCCGGCGAACAACGAATGATTGCCCAACGAATCGTCGGAAACCCCACGGGGTCCAGTGGTTGATGTGCCCGGGGGTGTTCCCCCACCCTTTGAGGTACGTTCCCCGTGCCATGTTCATCACTCGCCACAGCGGCTCATGGGGTACGCTGATGATCGCCCACTTCTTGGTGACTCTAGCGAGTTCAGCCAAGGCTTTTTCTGGCTGCTCCAGGTGCTCCAGTACTTCCAGCGCAAAAACCAAATCCACTGAGGCGTCAGGCCGGTTGAGAGCAAAAATGGATTCCACGCTGCAGGTTGCGCTGGGTACCCGCGCTTGGGTTGCTGTCACCAATTCTGGGGTGATGTCCGATGCTTGCAAGTCAACGTCAGGCAAGAAATGCCGAATGTGCTCGGTGGAAAAGCCTTCACCGCAGCCGACCTCCAACACACTCTTTAGATCGTTTGGTAATAGTCCCTGCAAAGTTTTGAAAAACCCGCGGAGGAAGTGCCGCATGATTGGGTTCTTAGATTCGTACTTCCCGCGGAAATCATCCTCCGGCCGATTGATGGGTGGTTGGTATGGCATATCCGTACCTTACTCTGGATTCTGCCAAGAGTAAATCCACACCTCAGCATCTTCGTACGCCAGTTCCACACCCGGCGTCACGCGAACATTCTCGTACATCTCCCGATGATCTTTTTCCACAAAAATCCACTTCGTATTAAAGAGGTCAAAGGCTTCAGCCAGGTTGTCCTTTTTCTGGCCCAGGGTGGTCTGCGCCCAGGCCCAGTAGCGGGTGACATCTTGGCGGTAGAGGAAGGTTGGATCCAGACCGGCGATGTACGCGTTTACCGTGTTGTAGTAGAACAGCACGGGAAAATCATCCCAGTCACTGTGGAAGACCACGTCGCCAGGTTTGGAATGCTCTGCCATCCAGGTGGCCGAGGCTTGAAAGTGAGTAGCATTTACTCCCGAAGAAAGGTTCTGCACATTGGTGCGCTGATCCCGCGCAACCACGTATGGCACGCTGACCACAATGTACAGCGCGAGTAGCCCCACCACAATTTTTCGACGCTGCCACTGCTGCCACACGCTCTCCCAGATGTGTCGCCAATCGCTGGTTTTCAGCACATCACCCAGCGTCACTGCTGCAGCCAAAGCAATGAACGGCACGGCATACTCCACGTACCGCCTAGACTTTAAGGTGACAACGCTGAAGAGCAGTGCGAGGAGCACCAGGGTCCACCCTTTGGCCGTCGTTCGTCGCAGGTGCACAATGGCCAGCACCAGCGCCAGTAGGAACGGAATGATGACCACCACATTATTCCCAATGAACTCGGTGAAGCCGTACGGATACCACTCCCCGCCCACGCCAATGACATTTCGGTAGTTCACCACGCCAATTTGGATAACCTGCTCCCACAGAAAATGAAAAGTGTTTGGGAAAAAAGGGTTTGCCACCATGCCCACCCCGGCGCCAGCCAAAACGCAGCCAAAGACCTGCAGCGGTCGGTAGTGCAGAAATCCCTGCCAGGTCCACCAGGGTTTCCTCCCCGCTTCCGCTGCTTCCCGTGCCCAATGCCGTACCAGGTCAACGACTGCGTACGCAAGCAATGACAGCCCGGCTGCCGCAATGAGCACCAGAAAACCGCCGTAGAGCAAGACGAAGAACCACGCCAGAAAAAATGTCAGCCACCGCTTCCCCCGGAAGATGCACCACAGACCAATGAGGAGTGTGGCCAGAGACAAGCTGGGCGCTTTGGCCAAACTCATCCGAAAGGTGAACGGCGTTGCGGCCAATAGCACTGCTGCCCAAATCCAGGCGTGGCGTACCCCAAAACTGCGAACAAACCACACCGCAACTGTCAGTAAGAGCGATGCAAAAACTACGGTCGCCAGTTTGATACCAGCCAGTGGATCCATGAGCCGCACAAAGGGAACCAGCGCAACATGATACAACCAGTGCTGGTCAATGTAGTGCTCGCCCAGCGTGGTGAAGGGCAACCAGGGCAATTCTCGCACCGCACCCTGCTGGCTGGTCAGCACCGCGATCCGCGCATGGTAGAAGGAGTCAGGATCGGCAAAGACCGCGCTCCGTTGCATCAGGAAAAAAGCAACGAAGCTCACCACAAACGTACCTAGGAGCATGAGGAGCGTCGTGTGGCTCCGCCAGTGAATAGTCATGTAGGAAGTATACCGTATTGGAGGGGTGGAGGGTTTGGGTGTGGCAGCGAGTATGGTTAGAGGGTGGCGGTTTAGGATGGGTAGAGGTACGAGTGAAATACAATACTCCTCCCCTCCTTTCGAAGGAGCCGTCTGCGGCGGGTGCGAGCGAGCACAGCACCTTAGGTAGGGGGAGGTCACCCTTACCGAGAAAACAAAATCACGCAGAATAAAAGTCTGGAAAAAACAAAAACATATTCTACTTCCTTCTTCTCAATCCCCTCTCCATTCGTAATTCGTATATTCGTAGCATCTTTTCGTAATTCGTAACCGTATAAGAAACCTCCCCACCAAGCATGGATGTGGGGAGGTATGCAAGATCTGTATTTCGAAAATATAATTACCCGAGCTTTTTCTTAAAGTAATGCACCCAGTTAATTGTGGCAGGGTTAATATGATTGCGCAAGCCCAAGGCCAAGGTCAACGCTCCACCAAATGCCACTGCCGCAACTGCTTGCGAAAACCGTGTCTGCCCCGGCACTCGGAAGCTGGCAACTTTCGCAGCGTTTTTCAGCACAACCTCGCTCGTCAACCGGAAACGCTTCTGAATGCGAGGATGGTACAGCCCTGAAGTGAGGAAGAGAAACGTCGTTTTCCGGGTATTCACCTTGGGATTGGCCAGGCCTTCCATGAGGTGGTGATTCAATTCCGGAATGGCAAAGTAGGTAGCCAGAGCTTTAGCGGTTTCATTCAGTTGATTCGCCAGGACATGCGCCGAACCAAGAGTGTGCTCTGCACCTATCACAAAGATTTGCCGGTTGAGCAACGTGGCGGTTAAGGTAGCCACAGGATTGCCTAGCTTCCGCAAATCAAGCTGCTTTGCATACCGTTCAAGGTCACGAATGGCTTGTTCAACTACGGGTAAAGGCAAAGTGATGAGCCCGGATTTGGAAAGCAGACCCAGCAAACCAAATATCCCATACCCTAAGCCAAGCCTGGGTTGATCAGACGGGTTTTCTCTGGGGGTAAAGATGTACGCTGGGATATTCCCACGCTTTGCCGCGCGTCCCAACGCCCCGCCCGTGGCTTGAATTAGGATCTTCGCACCTCGCTGCTGGGCGACCTTCAGTGCGGCCAGGGTTTCTTCCGTCGTACCAGAGTAGCTGGAGAGGACAACCAACGTCCGCTTCCCTACCCAAGCAGGCAAATGGTAATCATTCACAATCACAATTGGCACGCGCAAATACTCAGCGCAAGCTGTCTGCAGCATGTGCGCGCCCAAAGCGCTGCCACCCATGGCGGCAACCACAATCGCATCAACTTTTCCCTTCAATGAGGAGATTTTCAAGCGACGTACTTCTATCCACGCCTGCCTTGCTTGTGCGCCAAAACGCAGTACTGACCCATGGACATCCTGGGGATCGTACTGCTGCAGCAGTCGAGTGAAAGAGACTGGCATATCCGTACCCTAGCGCGTGGCGGAGAAGCTGTAAAGTCGCGAAGGCCTTTTTCTGTCATCCTGAATCAGATGAAGGATCCCCAGACTATGGATAAACTTCGGAGATTCTTCGTTAGACTCAGAATGACAATGAGGAGGAGTTAGGTAGAAGAGGGCGGGATCCCGCCTCAGTGACGGGACGTAACTATCCCCTTCACATAATGGTGTAAAACGGACAACTACGTTAAAATAAAGCCGTCATTCATTAGCTAAAGCACGCTTGCATCTATGGAAATCAAGTCAAAATTTCACTTTTTTCGTCAGAACAACTTCACCTACCTGGACAGCGCCGCCACAACCCAAGTACCGGATGCGGTGACGCGTGTGGTGGAGCAGTCTTTGCAGTACAAAGGCAACCCGAATCGTAGTGCGCACGCCGTAGCGGAAAAAAATGAACAGGCGTTGCAAGCCGCCCGGGAGAATATTGCCGGCTTCATTGGCGCCACGGCAGAGGAACTCATCTTCACAAATAACACTACGGACAGTATCAACCTTGCGGTGGATGGTATTGCCGACCATGTAAAGCCTGGTGACGAAATTGTCATCGCCGTGTCTGAACATCACTCCAACATGCTGCCCTACACCAAGCTGGTAAAGCGTGGGGCGAAAATCCGCATCGTAGGCATCAAAGACGGCGTGGTCAATCCAAACGATGTGCAGAAAGCGCTTACGCCCAAAACCCGTATCGTGGCCGTGGGACACTGCTCCAATGTCCTCGGGAACATCAACGACGTGGTAGCTATTGGCAAACTCGTTAAAAACCACGACAAGAAAATCTTCTTCATTGTGGATGGCGCGCAAGCCGTGGCGCACATCCCAGTAGACGTCCAGGCAATGCAGGCGGACTTCTACGCGTTCTCGGGCCACAAAATGTACGGGCCAGATGGCGTAGGTGGATTGTACATTGCCCGAAAAATCCACCACCTGCTCACTCCGACACGTATGGGTGGCGGCACCGTGCAGAATGTGGCCATCACCTTTGATAAAACTGGTGATATCATCTCCCCTGACTACTTCCCGTCGCTCATCACGTTGGAAGGTGGCACGCCAAACCTGTCCAACATTCTCGGCCTTTCTCGCGCCGTCAACTTCATTCGTTCTATTGGCTTCCCAGATATTCAGGCACACGAACGCGGGCTGCTAAAACGTTTGCTGGATGGGTTGGCGACAATTCCTGGGGTGCAGGTCTTTGGTCCCACCGACCTCCAACAAAAAATTGGCGTCCTCTCTTTTGGTTTGCAAGACACGAACACCAAAGAACTCGGCGAACACCTTGGTCGCCAAAAGATCTGCATTCGCTACGGCGCACATTGTGCCTTCCCGCTAGCGGAAAAGCTGGGCCAAGAAACCCTGCGCATTAGTCTGGGCGTGTACAACACCGAAGAAGACATTGACCACGTGCTCAACGAAATGCGATTCTTCTTCGATAAGAAACAAGGGCGCATTACCAACCCCAACCTGGAGCCCCTGCGCAACAAGCTCTACTACCGCAGCACCCATGTGGTGAATTCCTATGCTGCCCTGGCCGAAAAGCTGCAGCAATCCCTCTACGGCCCACAGGATACGGAAATTATTGTCATGGGTGGCCACTTCTTGGGCATACCAGACATGCAGGAAAACCGCTTCTGGCCCAGCATTGCAACCATGGTACCCGAGCGCCTGCACGGCCTCATGGATGAGTTTGGCATGACGAGCTTTCCGCTTTTCACGTGGCGCTTGGCTTGTCGGACGGTTGCGGATTTGAAAGCGCACGGATACCAAGCAAAACTGGCAATTATTGCCAATGACACAACGGGAATGAATGAACTTCGTAACTCTGAAGCCAACACAACAAAGAAAACCGCTGAGCAATACCGAACTGAGTTACTAGATACTTTTCAAGAAGACGGTCATTTACCAAATCGCTATAGTGAAATTCTCAAAGAGCACGGATTGCATAAGCGAGATATTCTCAAGAATGGTGACAAATTCGTATTTCAAGAAACCTTACTCCGAGCCAACTTCAAAAAATTTGTTGATGGTAATAAAAATTTCTTTGATGGCATCATTGCCTACACAAAAAAGGCAGAGGAGAATATCGACTTATCAATTAAACTCCTCGATAATCAGGAAATTGCTTCCTGCACGTTTAATACATTTCAATCAAAAACTGGTGGGAAGTTTTGCATTGTTGAATTGTGTCAATTTATTGCCGAACTCTTTGGTAAACCAGAACTGATTACATTCCCCTATGTATCACAGCGCGTACTGAAACCAAAGGTGACAGCAAATCACAAGATTCTTTTTGCAATCACGCCCGCGATGTGCGACAACGCTGTGACGCGATCCGCGGAACTCTACACCAAGCTTTTCCTCCAGGAGCAGAGTAAAGGATCATTTAAATTCTTCAACTTGCCCCTAGGCCCAAATGCTGAGCGCAGCTTAGCTATGGGCGCAGAACTCAAGTATGTCTCAGACAAAGACAATCTTGAGGTACTTGATATTGAGCATGAGCCCGCATTTCCAGATCTCTGGCGCTTGGCTGAGTACAAGCTCATCTACAATGCTCCTGCCTATGTAACTGAAATGACCGCGCTTTTTGCGAAGCTGGGCCTCACCAAGAAATCCGCACTGCTGGATACCTGTGTGGGTCCAGGCTTCTTTGCCACTGAGCTGTTGCGGCAAGGTTACAATCTGCATACCGCAGACAAGAGTGAAACCATGATGGCACCATTCCGCGCAACCCTGAAAGAGCTTGGTATCAACCACCAGCCCACAGTGAGCACGTGGCTTGATTTGCCAAAACACTTCGAGGCAAATTCCATGGATATGCTCTTCAACCGTGGGAACACCTTCATCTACGCGGCAGGCGGCTGGCATGAGCGAATCACCGTGGACCGAGAAAAATCTTTGGCGAAATATTTAGAGACGTTACGCGTCTACTACAGCCTTCTCAAGCCAGGTGGCTACCTCTACGTAGATAAATTCCGTGATGCAGAAATCCCAGATAAAAAAGTTGTTGCTCGGCTGTACATTCAGGAGCCTGCGCAGCAAAAAGACGTAGTCTTCTACGTCGAACGCAAACCAGAAGATCACATTCGCTTTGCGCAAATGCTCTTGCGCGACACCCAAGGCAAAGAGACTGGATTACCAAACATGGCCTATGACTTGAGCGTAGAAGAAATGGAAATGTTGCTACAGAAAGCTGGGTTCAAGAACGTCCAACAACTCAAGCTCGCACAAGAAAAACACTTCGTCGTCTGGCTAGCCCAGAAATAGACCCAACCATGATGTCTGAAAAAAATCACGCGCCAAATCAGGACGCGGATAAGGAAAAAACCGAATACAAGACATTCCGCCTAGATCACGAGCCCACGTTTGCGGAGCTGTGGGAGCTGTGCGTGAATGAGCTGCTCTATAATGCGCCAAAGCATTACGATGAAATTGAGGCACTTTGGGAGCGACAAGGAATAACCAAAGAATCCAAAATTATTGATGTTGCTGCTGGGAGTGGCTTCCCCGCACTTGGTTTGCTGCAACGAGGGTGGAACATAGACTCCGCTGATGGCTTTACGGATGAGGTGGAACTCTTCAACAAACGTGCGGAAGAGGCGGGGTTGCCCGAACGCTGCGCCCAAGTGCTATGGGCGGATTTGCTCAAACAGTACCCAAAAGAAGCCTACGACTTCTTACTATGCAGAGGTAATTCATTCATATACGCGCCGGGGGGTTGGAATGCTGAAGCGCCGATAACCCCGCAGGCTGCACTGGAAGCCTACACCAACACAGCAAAAAACTTCTACGATTTGCTCAAACCCGGTGGGCAGATGTACATCGATAAATTCAAAGATACCGAAATCTCGCATAAAGAAACCGTTGCGCGCTTGCAAATTGGTAACGCGACCCCAGAAGACCTCATTTTCTGGACCCAACGCTTTTCGGAGCAGCACATTCGCCGTGCGTCCATGATTCGCCGCAAACAGGATGGTACCGAAACTGGCACACCGAACATTTCGTATGACCTTACCTTTCCAGAAATGGAAAAGGCATTAACGACGGCTGGTTTTTCCAAGATTGAACAGCAGCAGCTTGAAACAGAAAAAGTTTTCAACACCTGGATTGCAACAAAGTAAGTTCGCGGATTGAACGCAGGACGCACTTTTTCACTTGACCTTCACATATTTTTTTAGTATAGTCATCATACTTCCAGGGGGATTTTTTCTGTTGTATGTCTGGACATTCCAAGTGGTCTACTATTAAACGGCAAAAGGGTGTTGCGGATGCCAAGCGCAGCTCAGTCTTTACCAAACTTGGCAAAGCAATTGTGGTGGCTGCCCGGCTGGGCGGAGCTGACCCGGCTATGAACTTCCGTCTTCGGCTGGCTGTGGAAAAAGCACGCGAGGCCAGCATGCCCAAAGACAACATTGAGCGAGCCATTGCCAAGGGTAGTGGTACGGCCGAGGGTCAGCAGTTGGAAGAGGTAACCTACGAAGGTTTTGGACCTGGTGGCACCGCCATCATCGTGGAAGCGGTGACCGATAACCGCAACCGCACTGTGCATGAGGTAAAAACCTTATTTAGCAAGCACGGCGGTACCATGGGGAATGAGAATAGTGTACGGTGGCAATTTGACCGACGGGGGGTGCTTCGTATTGCCGCAGAACACCTACCCAAGGATCACGACACCTTTGCACTGCAGATGATTGAAGAAGGCGCCGAAGATGTGAAAGATGATCCAGAAGGAATCACTTTGCTGACGCAACCCGAGGCATTGGAAAAAGTGAAAGTCGCGCTTGGGACCACCCCTGTGGCATCTGCGGACATTGAATTCGTGCCCAAAACTCCCCTCCCTCTTTCTCCGGCGGACGCGGAGAAGCTGCACACGCTCACCGGCATTCTTGAAGACCACGCTGATGTCACCAACGTCTGGACGAACGGTGCGTAGCCCCCATCGTAGCTCGAAGAGCGAAGGTGGGCGCGTTATCCTTGGCATTGACCCGGGGTTTGGGCGCGTGGGCTGGGGCGTCATCCAGCAAACTGCCAACAAACTAACGGCTATTGACTACGGGGTGATTGAAACCCCAGCGGGCACCCCTTTTGCCAAGCGCTTGCAGCTCATCTACAGCAAATTAACTGAGCTGATCCATTCCTACAAACCGCAAGTCGGTGGGGTTGAACGCCTCTTCTTCTCGCAGAACACCACAACCGCCATGCAGGTGAGTGAGGCGCGCGGGGTGATCCTGCTCACGCTGGCGCAAGCCAAGATTCCCGTGCACGAGTGTACGCCGCAAGCCGTGAAGCAGACGCTCTCCAGCTACGGCCGCGCGGACAAAGCCCAGGTCCAGCGCATGGTCGCTACACTCCTTCATCTCCCTTCCATTCCCAAGCCTGACGATATCGCGGATGCCTTGGCCATTGCCATCACCGCCGCAACTTCCACATGAAACGCATCGCCCTCATCAACGTGCACTGCGATCCACTCGAAAGCCTTGGATCCGCAGAAGCCGGCGGTCAAAATGTCTACGTCCAGCACCTTGCTAAGGCACTTGGCAAACGCGGTTACTATGTGGATGTCTTTTCCCGGCTCAACTCTCGCTCCAAAAAGGAACGCGTCCGGGTTTCCAAGCACGTGCAATTCATCCGCCTCGTCGCTGGCCACCGGCAGTTCATCCCCAAGAATAAACTGGGGCCACTGCTGCCTGAATTCATTAGCAACTTCCTGGCCTGGCAGAAACGTGAGGGTGTGCGGTACGACCTGCTGCACTCACACTACTGGGAGGCGGGCTGGGTAACCATGCAGCTGAAGTACATACTCAAAGTCCCACAGGTCCACACCTTCCACAGCTTGGGCATCATGCGCTACAACGCGCTGAAAGGATTTCGGGAGCAGAGCCTGGATACCACGGAAATGAAGAAGCGTATTGCCATTGAAAAAGAAATTACGGAAAAAGCTGAGTGCATTCTGAGCACTAGCCCGTACGAACGTGAGTACCTGGAGAAGCACTATGCTGCAAAATCTGAGAACATTCGCGTTGTCCCTTGTGGCGTGGATTTGCAACGCTTCCGACCCATTGACCGAAATGAGGCACGAAAAAAAATTAATGCGCCAAACGGCGACAACCTTATTCTCTACACTGGTCGCATTGAGTGGCGCAAGGGCATTGGCACCCTGGCCATTGGCGTCGCTAAACTCTTCAAGCACCACCCAGAGCTGCGAGGAAAAACCTGGCTGTACATTGTCGGCGGCAACCTGGGCCGCCGGGCAGAGCCCGAAGTCCGGGAGGAAATCAAACGACTGAAAGATGTGTGCCGAGAGTATGGGATACGTGATCGCACCGTATTTACCGGCGCCGTGCAGCAAGAAAAACTCCACTTCTACTACTCAGCGGCAAACGTCTGCGTCATCCCCTCCTACTACGAGCCTTTTGGCATGGTGCCGTTGGAAGCCATGGCCTGCAAAGTGCCGGTGATCGCCTCTGATACCGGTGGCCTGCCGTACACGGTTCGGAATATGAAGAGCGGGATTTTAGTCCCCGTTCGCAACCCGGGTGCCATCGCCCATCGCTTAGCCGACGTCCTGACCAAGCGCGAGCTGGCAGAGAAACTGGTGCGAGGAGGCCGGGAACTTGCAAAGACCACCTTTAGCTGGCGGCTGATTGCGAAGGGCGTCGCCGAGGTGTACGAACGGCTGGTGAAGTAAGAGTTTCAACTATACGAATCGACTCTACTGCGATTTTTTGTAGCCTAAAATGGGACTTATAGTGTAAACTGGAAACCATGGATGACCATCCAACTCCTTCAACGATTAATTTTTCCCTTACTCTTCCGCTCTATAACGAGGGGAGTATTCTGCAAAAAAATTTAACTTCTATCCACACAATTTTATCTGGGAAAGGGTCATTTTCCTTCGAAGTTATCGTTATTGATGATGCTAGTAAAGACGACACAGCTCGCAGCGCAAAACAGTTTTGTGACCATCTACCAAATTGGCATTTCCTGCAAAATGAAAAAAATCTTGGCCGGGGTGGTACGGTAATGCGGGGTTTTCGTGAATCACGGGGAACGATCGTTGGCTTTATTGACGTCGACTGCGAAGCTTCGCCAATGTACCTGTTGGATTTCATTCCGGATTTACTCGCACATAAAGTTGATGGGATTACCGGCATGCGCATATACCCATTTTCATTTTCAACATTCCTTCGCGCTGGGACAAGCTACCTCTATCGCCAACTTGTGCAACTATTTTTACGCGTAGCGTACAAGGACAGGCAATCTGGGTATAAAACATTTCGTCGGGAAGCAATTTTACCACTCCTAGCGTACACAAAAAATCAGCATTGGTTTTGGGACACGGAGATTATGGTCATTGCACACCTGGCTGGTTTACGTATTGAGGAAAGGCCCATTTTGTTCTACCGTGACACTGCAAAAAAATCTACGGTGAAACTCTTTCGAGACAGTATGCTGATGGTGAGGGAACTCTTTCGCTTTCGAGCACGTATGCCGCAACTTGCGGCTGACTTAGCCGAACGCACGAACCGCTAAGCATGGAGTCGCAGCTGTACCACACTTTTGCGCAAAATGAGATGACTCATTGGTGGTTTGTGGGTCGGCGGGAAATTTTTTCCGCGGTCTTCAAGAAATTACTGCAAAAAAAAGAATTACAAATCTTAGACGTAGGGTGCGGAACAGGGGGCAACCTACCACTCCTCGCTGGCTATGGAAACGTCGTTGGGATTGATAATAGCCCCACGGCCGTGGCGTACGCAAAAACCCAAGGATACACATCCGTAATTTGTGCCGATGCATCCAAGCTCCCATTTGCAGACAACTCCTTTGACTGTGTCGTGGCAATTGACATTATCGAGCACATGCAAGACGATTCCGCATTCGTCAAAGAGCTCCACCGGGTACTCACACCCGAGGGATTTGCGGTACTTTCAACGGCCGCTTTTTCTTTTTTGTGGAGCTCACACGACACTCGAAACCAACATTGGCGACGGTACACCAAAAAGCAGCTTACTGCGTGCTTTCCAAAGAATCTCTGGCTTTCGAAGATCGTGCGATACTACAACTTCATTTTTTTTCCAGTGATTGCAGTCATTCGCCTGTGCCAAAAGTTGATACCGGAAAGGACCCCAAAAGAGGGGGCGGCGTGGGAACTTGCAACCCCACCCACCCTATTCAATGCTGTACTTCACAGTGTCCTTGCCGCCGAAAGATTCTTTTTGCGATTTCCAATACCCTGGGGGGTTTCTCTACTAGCGGTATACCAAAAAAGGAAGTGAGGCAGATGCATATCGCCATGTTTGGGGGGACAGGATACGTTGGGAGTGCTTTGCGCGCACATTTGGCTAGCCAACGTATTCGAGTGAGTGTTTTTTCACCCCACTCCCCTAGCCCACTCTACCCTCTGGAAACCCACGTGGTTGCCGACCCATGGTCTGCCAGAATTGAACCCGGGGTATTTACGCATATCCTTGACTTCTACGGCGTATCTGGAGATGCGGCCTGTGCTCGGAATCCGCAGGAGGCAGCGTATAGAAACGTAGACTCGGTTCGTGCGCTCATGCATGCAGCGGCGGGTACAGGCATTGATAGATTCGTCTATGTCTCTACTGCTTCAGTGTTTGATGATGGTGTCCAGAAAACGGGGAATGAATTTTTTGAAAACGATGTGCCTCGTCCTGCAACAGTGTACGGCGATACAAAGCGAATTGCGGAAAATCTACTCCTATCACAAGAAAAGGTACCCTGCACAATTATTCGCCATCCAACAATCTATGGCCTATCGCCGTGCATGCGATGGGACACATTGATGCAATTTTGCGTTCAGCAAGCAAAAAAAGAGGGGGTGGTGCGCATGTTTGGGGATGGGAGTGCGTTTCGCCCCCTCGCCGCGTTGTCACACGTTGTTGCTGGATACGCACATGTGCTACATTCTCCCCCACCTTCACAGTCTTGCTTCCACATTGTTTCTGAGAATGAGCCAATTCGTAACTACCTAGAGAGAATCCAGCAGGTTGCCAAGGAATGTGGGCAGCGTATTAGCGTGGAAACGGTAGAGCAGTCCTACGTCCCAAGCTATCGGGTGCACAGTTCTTTCCCCTATACCAACCGACCAGAGTATTCTTTCGAGCTCCTTCAAGCTATTTGGAAAGCGGCGGTCGGTCGCAATCACCTGTAGCTGGCGCTTGATTGCCAAAGGCGTGGCCGAAGTGTACGAACGAATGGTGGAGAAAAAATAACTTTACCGGCGCTAGGTCTCCGTACGATCGGTTCGGATTTTTTGTATTCGCTCCGCCCGCTGCAGCACTTCCGCAGCGTAGCTAATACTCTCAGGACCAAGCCGATCACCTTTTTCAACGTAGATTGCTTTCAGGGCTCCATCTTCTCCCATGACCCTACGGAAGCTACTCTTCCCAGGTTTTTCCGGGGCTGACGCATCAACCGCGGAAACAAGTTCTGACTTTGCGCCACCAACCACCACAGCTTGCAACTTCCCTGACCGCATGAGCATGTCGGTGTCATTCCCGCTGTCACCCGCCACCAAACCTTTTTCCACATTCGTAAGCTTCGCTACGTAGTCAACGGCTCCGGCTTTGGTTATGGGCAGAACGTCCAGGCAGTACTTTTTTCGTGGTTCACCCTCGTGCTCACGGTTGTAGCCAATTTCCTCGCAGGCCACCAGCTCCTGACCGGGAAAGGCTGTGGCCGCCTCTTGCATCACTCCCTCCACTCCTGCCGGTGCGTCAGCGAAAAAGTAAAAGCTGAGCTTGAATTCCTGCACCGCCTGGTTCACCGCTTCGGGCTCCGGGTTAGCGAGGTACCGCCTTTCTGCCTCGGGTTTCTGGTATACGACCTCAGCAGCTTGGGCAGGTTGACTGACGAGAAAGGCACTGGCGGCAGCGGCAATTTCTGGCCGGTTGAAGTGCTTTTCTTCCAGCAGCATCTTCCGATACGCTTCATCTCTTCGGTACGTACCGTCGGGCTGCAGGACGTGGATTTCCGTTCCCACAGAACCAATGAGCACTGGGAATTTTGGCAACTCCCCAGCTGCCTGCCGCTTCTGAATACCAGCTAGGTCATTCCCGGTCACGGCAACCAGTGGATACTCCAGCTCCTCCGCCTTCGCAAAAAGCACTTCCGATTCCTGCTGCCGGTCTTTGCGGTGGAAGGTGTTATCAATGTCCGTAAACCCAACAGTAAAGCCCTCACCCCGTTCAGCTTGCTTGGCTTTCATTGCTAGATACGGTGAATCTCGGTAAACCGCCAAAGCCTGCTCGAGTTCTGCATCTGGGTTGTACTGCTCTCTACCTTCAAATGACATCACGATATGGTGTAAGTAAGGTATACTACCAGTACTCTACCACTTACCTTTGCCCGTATGAAGAAGCTCCGGATTGCGCAGCTGGTTCCGTTTGAAGAAACTGTCCCTCCCACCAAGTACGGCGGCACAGAGCTCGTCGCAGCAAACCTCTGCGATGGGTTGGTGAAACAAGGACATGACGTCACCCTCTTCTCCGTGGGCGGTTCCAAGACCAAGGCCAAGTTGGTGAAGATTTTTCCCGGCTCACTTCGCGCCATGACTGGCACCGACGTGAAGCAACGAGAATCTTTGAAGTACATGGGCGTGGGCAAGGTGCTCACCGCGGTGGCGGCTGGAAAATTCGACATTGTCCACAACCACATTGGCTGGCGCGTGCTGCCCTTCACCGGCATGATCCCCCACCCTGTGGTCACCACGCTCCACGGACCCTTGGACATTGGCTACCAGCAAATGGTGTACAAGCCCTACAGCCACACCCCGTTCGTTTCCATATCCAACAACCAGCGCAAACCCCTGAAGCTCAACTACGCGGCCACCGTGTACAACGGTATTCATGTGGAAAAGTTTGCCTACCTGGAGAAGAAGGATGACTACCTGGCGTTTTTGGGCCGCATGAGCCCAGAGAAAGGTCCGGTGCAGGCCATCCAGGTGGCAAGGAAAACTAAACGTCGTTTGATAATGGCCGCGAAAGTGGATGCGGTGGATGTGAAGTTCTTCACCGAGAAGGTGAAACCGCTCATTGACGGCAAGCAAATCAAATTCTTGGGTGAAGTGGATCACGTTGGAAAATCCAAACTCCTGTCCCGCGCTGCAGGCTTGCTGGCGCTCATCCAGTGGGAAGAGCCCTTTGGCCTCTTCATGGCAGAGGCTAATGCCTGCGGCACGCCGGTCATTGCCATGGCACGGGGAGCCGCGCCTGAGGTGATTGCCCACAAGCAGACTGGCTTCCTGGTGCACTCCAATGACGAAGCGGCGCGCATGGTGAGCAAGCTGGGAACAATTAGACCCGCGGCCTGCCGAAAACGAGCGGAGCAGTACTTTTCCGTGGAAGCAATGGTCGCTGGGTACCTGGCGGTGTACCAAAAGCTCATCCGGCAGTGGCGGTAAATCCACATATGACTCGGACCGCCCTCCTGAAGCACGTTCGCGGCCTCCTGCAGAAACGCGGGTTAACCCCAGATGCCGATGTGAAAGAAATGCTCAACCACCAGCGACGGTTTTTTCGTACGCGCTGCGTGGATGCAAAGGGCCGGGCCTACACCTTCAAGGTGTACCTCATGCGCGTGCCAACCACGCGGCACGACTTCCAGCACGAAATTGCTTTCTACCACTTCACGGCCAAAGCGCGGCTGAACCAATTTCCTCGCTGGGTGGAAGGAAATCGAACCGGAGCACACCCCTGGATTCTCTACCACTACATACCCGGCGAGCTCTTCACGGCGTACCTCCGCAAACATCGGAACCACGTTCCACCAAAGCTCATCGCCAACCTCAGCCACATGCTGGCACACTACGGCCAGCTGCCCATTCCTCTGGCTACACGCCGGCTCCTCCACCTCCAAGCACACCGCGCCAGTGACTTTACTGCCCGCTTTCGAACCTACGCTCGGGGGAAAAACGGCCAGACACTTCGGACGTACCTCAGTGATGCTGAGCTTGAAGTTGCTGCACGCATTGTGGCGTTCCACCAGCTCGAACGGCATACCCGGCACCAATTAGGCATTAGCCACGGCGACTTAAGTACAAATAACCTCCTCGTGGATCAGGGACGCTTTGCGGTACTAGACTGGGAGCATATTCAAATTGCCTCCCCGGCGTACGACGTGGCGGAACTCTGGGTCAAAGAATTCAGCCGCGCACCCTGGCGGAACCGGCTGGTAAAAAAAGTTGCTGACCTGCAGCCAGACCACGCTGCCTTTAGCGCGCTCTTCGCCATTGAGGTACTACTTTTCTGCCTCCGGGATATTCTCCTCCACCACCGCATCCTCTCGGAGCTGCACCACACCAAGAATAAAGTGATTGTCCGTAAACTCTTACGCTACTACGTTCGCACATTCCGCGCCGGGCTGCATGGCTTTTCCTCGCTTATGAAAAATGCATGAACAAATCTCGCAGACTCCGCATTGCCCAAGTTGCTCCCCTGGCTGAACGCGTTCCACCCCGCAAGTACGGCGGTACCGAATTGGTCATTGCAAATTTGGTGCAAGGCTTGGTCAAGCGCGGACACAGCGTGACACTCTTCGCGCGGTCCGATTCCGACACGCCTGCAAAGCTGGTTCCCGCCTACCACCCTGACCCGCGCGCGACCAACCGCAGCCGTATTCGGGGCTACAGCGTACCAGCCTTTTGGCAAATGCTGCAGTACGGCCATGTCTTTGAGCACGCCAACGATTTTGACATCATCCACATGCACGTGGGATCGAGTAGCTTCCCTTACACCCGGCTGGTACAAACGCCGTGCGTGCTCACGCTGCATGGCCGTTTGAACACGAGTGAAGCGAAAATTGTGCACCAAGCCTACCCAGAAATTCCCCTGGTCTCCATTTCTAACAACCAGCGTGAACCGCTCCCCAAACTGAACTTCATTCGCACCGTGTACAATGGCATTGACGTTGCCAAATTCCGCTACAACGACCGCCCCAAAAAGTACCTAGCATTCCTGGGTCGGATGAGCCCAGAGAAGGGCCCAGTAGAAGCAATGCAGGCGGCAAAGAAAGCGGGCTTACCTTTGGTCATGGCCGCAAAAGTGGACACCGTGGATGAAGCGTACTTCATGAAGAAAGTCCGACCGTTCATTGATGGGAAGCGGGTGATCTTCCTTGGTGAAGTAAACCATGCAAAAAAGGTGGATCTCCTCCGTAATGCCTTGGGTTTGCTGGCGCTCATCCAGTGGGAAGAACCTTTTGGCTTGTTCATGACCGAAGCCATGGCCTGCGGCACACCAGTGATTGCCACCCGCCGGGGCGCCGTGCCAGAAATTGTGGTGGATGGGAAAACGGGGTTCATTGTTGCCTCCGTTGCCGGGGCAGCTAAGGCAATTGCCAAGCTGCAGACCATTGATCGTGCGGCCTGCCGGGCACGAGTGGAAAAAGGCTTCTCCCTTGATACAATGGTAGATGGGTACCTCGCGGCCTATGCCAAACTCCTGAAAAAATGAAGAAACCAAAGATAGCTATCCTCGCCTCCAACCTCTTCCCCATTCCGCCGCAGCGTACGGCCGCGGCTGAGCTTATTGTCTCCCAAATTACCGAAGGGCTTGTGAAACGTGGCTTTCCGGTGACGCTCTACGCTGCCGGTGATACCAAAACCAAAGCGCGCTTGGTTGCCGCCACCCCCCGCGCCTCCATCCGTGAGCCCAAGATTGGCATGGAAAACCACAAGGCCTACGAGCTCATCCAAACCAGCAATGCCTACCGAGATGCCACGCGCTGGGGCGCCAACGTCCTGCTCTCCCACGTGCCCATGATGAGCGCGCACTTCTCCCCGTTCGCCCCTTTTCCATCCACTGCGCTCCTGCACAGTCCGCCAACTTTCACGGACCAAGCGGTCATGCGAACCTACAGCAAGACGCAGAGCTACATTGCCATTTCCAAAGCGCAGCGCAACTTGGCGCCTGGCGCACGTTTCATTCAGACCATTCAGCACGGCGTGGATCTACACAAACTCCCCTTCCACCCCAAGCCCGGCACGTACCTGGCCTTCCTGGGTCGCATCCGCAACTACAAAGGCGTACATGAGGCTATTACCGTGGCGCATCGGCTCAACCTACCTTTACGCATTGCCGGCCCCATTGGCGACCCCGTGTACTTTGCCCAACAAGTGAAGCCCTACCTCAACAGCCGCATCCGGTACATTGGTGAAATTACCCACCGAGAGAAAGGCGCCTTCTTGGGCAATGCCCTGGCCACACTCTTCCCCATTTCGTGGGATGAACCCTTTGGCTTGGTGCTCATTGAATCATTGGCCGTGGGCACACCCGTGGTGGCATTCAAGCGTGGCTCGGTCCCAGAAATTCTCAAGGATGGGAAAACTGGTTTCATTGTCAAAAATACTGCAGCCATGGCGCAAGCAGTCCGGCACATCGACGCAATTGACCGAGCGGTCTGCCGCAAAGACATGGAAAAACGTTTCAGCCTTGACCGCATGGTGGATGACTATGCTGCTTTACTTACACGTCTAGCCGCCGGTAAGTAGAACAAGGAACTCGGAACCGAGAACAGAGAACCAGAATGGGAAAAAGCAGGAGTGAACCTCCCCTCTGGTTCCAAGTTCATTGTTCTCAGTTCAAAGTTCCCTTCCAAAGTAGCCATCCAACCATACCTTTCAACGATACTCGCTGCCACAACCAAACCCTCACCCCTTTGCAACTATGCCTGTCCGCTCACCTGAACTTCGGCTTGACCCCATCCACGATCGGGCAGTGGTCATTGCGCCAAAGCGGAACATCCGTCCGCACGATATTCCAGACCCCTACGTCCGAACGGTTCGGCCGCAGCAGTGCCCATTTTGCCCAGAAAGCATTAAGGGGAAACACCCCACAGCGCACCTTGGCCGGGGAAAAAATCTGATTCGCGCCATTGCCAATGACTACCCAGCCGTGAGTTTGAAGACTCCCAAAGCCTACGGCTACCAGGAAGTCATCATTGACACCCCGGATCATGACGCGGACTTGGGCGAGCTGAGCGTGACGCAGCTTGATCACTTACTGAGTTTCTACCAGCTACGAACAAAAGCAATTGCCCGGATTCCCAACATTGAGTACATTCTCATTTTCAAAAATCACGGAGGCAAATCCGGCGCCAGCTTGGTGCACGCCCACTCGCAGGTGTTTGCCACGGGCTTTGTGCCGCCGCACATTGTGCTCAAACTCCAGAACGTTCGGCAATACAAGCTGGAGCACGGCCACTGCTACTACTGCAAGCTTCTGGCTGATGAGAAGAAGGGTCCCCGCCGCATTCTCAGCAACAAGTACGTTACGGCGTTCGCGCCCTACGCCTCAGCCTACCCGTACGAAGTCTGGCTCTTCCCCAACCGGCACCTGGATAACTGTACTCGCCTGAGCTTGGTGGAGCGTCGGGCGTTTGCCGCTGCACTCCAATCGATCCTCAAGAAGCTCAACCTCATCCGCGCGTCGTACAACTACTACCTCCACCAGACCCTTACTGACCAGGACGAACACTTCTACCTGCGCATCGCCCCGCGCGAGCAAACCTGGGGCGGGGTAGAAGTCGGCTCCCGTCTGGTCATCAACGGCGTGGCCCCTGAGGACGCGGCGAAGTTTTTCCGGAAAGGAATCCGCTAGCTGTTCCAGACGATACGATACTCACCAAACGTGTGTACGTTTTTGTACTTGATATCGGGAGTTGGCGGGGCATCATCACGGAAAATCACGTAGTACCCTTGGGTCAAAAGGTCATTGAGAAATGCTGCGGTTTGTGATTGGAAAAGCCACGTCTCAAATGGCTGACGATAGCCAACGGGTGTGTACCCGCCAAAGTAGTACAGGTAAAAATCAATGTCGGGGACGGCAAAGTACACCTTGGTACTCATTTGCGTTACCGCTTGAATCGTTTGGAGGGTGTCAGCGTACGTCTTTGGGTCAGCAAAACTACTTGGCTGATGTATTTGCCCAGTGCGAAGACGCTGTACTTGCATGCCAAGAGTACTCACCACCCTGTTTGAGTAAGAAACAAAGAACAGGCAAACGATAGTAGCCAGACCGGCGAGCGCAAACTTTCGGAATGAGTGACCCGCCCGCCCTGCTTTCAGCTGGTACATCAAATCTATGAAATAGAAGAGCCCAAAAAGAAAAATGGTCGAAATGCTAATGATGCTATTTTCGTGACTCCGACCAAAGAAGTACATTGAGTTACCAATGGAGAACACAAGGAGAAAAACACCTAGGGTATACGCACGTGAACTGAAGCGGTGACGATATTTGAGCAGGAAGATCCAGGCAAGGCTGAGGCAAATGATGACGAACCAATAGAATGACTGGCGTGAAATTGGCATAAAACCAATCCCATAGCGTGAAAAATTTGTTTCAGGCCCATCTTTCGGAACCCGGAGAGCAAAGAAGCTTATAGCGGTTCCCATTCCAATAATGGTTACGTTAACCCAGATTGAACGGATAAATGTACGTGCTGCAAAAAGTATTTTTTTGGGCGATCGAATGATCCCCTGATCAACGACCTGAAGTGCAAAGAGAATGAAAGCCAGCTCAAAAAATGAAATGGCATAAATGAGGCCAAAATGTCTGTGGAGAAATACCAGGACGACTACGGTGAGGCCAAAAAGCCAATGACGTAGGCCCTTAAAGTACAAAATGATCAACAGTACAAACCACAAGTCCAAGCGCAAGGGGGTTGTCTGTAGCCACTGCACTGGATCAACCATTGAAGCGTACACGCGAATAATAATGTAAGAAAAAAAGAATCCATAGGCTAAACTCTTTTCTCGGAATACTTTTTTCCCAAAGATGAGCAGGCCAACTGCAAAGAAAAAGTAGGAGGCCTGCACTACCCAAGCAAAGGCATTGATATCCCAGTGGAATTGTAGCCAAATTGCAGGAAGGAATGACGAGAGAATATCGTACTGAAAGTAAATTTGTGACCAAGGAATGCTGTGCAAAATCTTCAAGGCTGGATGAAAAAAATAGGCGTAATCGTAAAATGAAATTGGGGCGGTGGCAACAAAAAAGAGTGGCGCACTCGCAAGCACAACCAACCAGAAAAACCAACGCGCGCTAGCATATCGCCAAGCGGCAGCAGCAGCTCCAGCCACAAGGCTTAGGTGGAAGAGCAGCTGCCACGAGTATCGAAAATCGACATTGACGTTTGGCACGAGTGGATTGATTCGAAAAAGTGCAACGAATGCAGCACAAAGAAGTAGCCATGCAGACCATGGGCGGCGCTGCCAACCCAGCCCACTGAAAAAACGCGTGTACAGGACGCCACACAAGAAAACAATCAACCATACAAGGGCGTAAAGGACGAATGGCTCATAGCCATCATGCTGCGTCGAGCGAGTCCAGAGTTTCATCCAGAGCGTGACATCCGCTACCTGGGAGAGATCATGGAACTGCCAGATGAACGGAGCAAAAGAAAAAAACACTTGGTGAGCACCGAAAACAATGAGCGTAGAGAGGACAAAATATTGTACAAATCGATTCTGCGGAACACGGGTGTATACATCCGTCAAAACTTCCTTCCAGGTTTTCATAAAATTTACTTATTGAGTACATCATGATACTACCTACTGATAGTTTACACTAAGTTCATACTTGCTAAATTGGAGCCGCCCACCAACAAGGGCAGATGTATACCATTGAATCGTTACCAGAAAAGCAAATGTTAGCCAAAAAGCATCCTACTCAATCAGGGCTACAAAATTTAGTGGGTATTTGCCTACAGCTTTACGGCTTATAGCCTTTGGCGTCCTTGCTATACTACCCCCATGCCCCAGTTAGACCCAAACCTCTGGATCGAAGGCGGATACTACGTGGATTTTGACTTGCTGGACCAGTTCCGCATTCTGGGTCCCAACAACCACGTCTACTGTGGGTTCATTGATATTCCCCGCCACCGCCTGCGCATTGATTCGGTGGAAGCCACACCCCAGGGCACGTGCATCATCAAAGGTCATTTCCAGAAATCGACGATCAATCTCTACTATCCAGTGATGGGCGACATGCGCACCATGCGCGGACTGGTCGTTGACCCCAAAACCGGCGAGCTAATCACTTTCCTGGAACTCCGGCGCCGGGAAACCAGCCAGAGCGTGCCCATGTGGATTCATAAGAGTGTAGGCGCGGAAGGGAAGGCTTTGGTCTTCCGCCGCTCCTATGGCGAGCACTGGTACGGCACCACCTTCACGTTTCCTAAGGGCGTGTCAGTGAAGCAAATCCAACGACCGTTTGGTGGGTTTCAGCTCACCACCAAGGCGCGGGAACTGCCGTTCACCATCACGGCGGAAACCAATGACATTGCCACCAAGACAACGACCTGCAGCGTCCTCCCAACGGAAGCGCTGGAGTGGTCCGTCTTTGGGAAGGACGCAAAAAACATCAAACGATTTTGGCAACGCTCAAAAATTGAAGCTGACCACCTGATCACCTGGGGCAAAACCTCGGGCGACCGATTTGGGACGGTCTTCCCGCGCGACTGGATGGAGAGCGTCCTGCTGGGTGCTGGTGACATTCCGGCTGCGGTGGTGGACGAAATGATTGTGCGCTGCTTGGCGAATGTGGATAGCCGCGGACGCGCCTGGCACGAAGACGTGGTGGGTGAGTACCGCTACCGCCACGAACTTGCAGGCCGGGATTTGTTTGACCGGAAAATGATTGACATTGAACCATTGACGCTCTTGGCACTACGATACGCCTCGCCCTACTTCTGGACACGGAAAGAGGCGGTGAAGAAGCTGCGGCGGATGGCCGGGTACGTCATTAGCCGCGCACAAGCGAAGCACTTCGTAGCGTTCAAAAAACGACCGGGGGCAAAGGCAATCAAAGATGAGCCGTACTACCTGGTGGGCAACTGGCGAGACAGCACCTGGGCCTTCAAAAAAGTGCACCCCCACATTGCACCGTTTGACGTAAACGCAACGCTCTACCCCCTTGCCCTAAAGGAAATTCAGCTGCTGCAGCAGAAACTTGGGCTTCGGGTTCCCAAACTGGACCAGCTGGTGAAGCGCTGGAGCGGGAAGCACCAGGCATTTGCATTCACCAATCCAGATAAACTTTCAGCCTTCGCCCTGGCGGTCTACGGTTTTTCGGCCAACCGCACCACAGCTCGGCAAAAAATTCACTTTAGCCAGCTGAAGGTGAACCACCTGGACGAGTGCACGCGGTACGCCTTGGGCGAGGGCGCAGAAATAGACTTGGTGAGCTTTGCAAAACGCTTAGCAGATCCCACGTACTTCTCTACCCCATCTGGCCCCACACTCGTTGCGGCAAATAACGGTATGGGCTACACCTCACAGGAGTACCACGGCCTGGTGGTGTGGACGAAGCAAACCGCATTTACCGTGATGGGGCTCACCCGGCACCTCCAGCTGGGGAAGAAGCTCGGGTGGAAGCCCGCCAGTCTCACATTGCTCCGGCGAACGGCGTTGACGATTTGCCAGAGCATGCTCCACGTCTTCCAAACCCTGGATGCCGTACCCGAACTCCACTACGATAACCATGGCACCCCACACTTCTTCACTGACCAGCAGGCTGTGGGCGAGCACATGAGCAAAGTGCAGCTCTGGTCGGCCTTGGGCGCCCGCCGGATATTCCGCGAATACTACAAACTCCTGCGGAAGAAAACCGCGTAGCCCAGCTCTAGACATTCGCAGAAAAATCTTGTAGAGTAAGTTCTTGCCGAAACGTTAAACCGACGCCCAACCATGCCCCTCCCCCAGCTTCGCCGGGTGTACCGGCCACAACATCAATCCGAAAACCGATCGCCCGACGGGAAACCAAAACGTCGCTGGAATCGCCGCCGCATCCTGAAAGTTGCGGGCATTGTGGTTGGCGTGGGTTTCCTGTGCGGTGTCATTGTGGTGGTTGCGGCGTTTGCCTGGTTCAGCCGTGAGCTGCCAGACCCAAACCGCATCAAAGACCGCGCGGTGGCCATCAGCACGAAAATCTATGCCCGGGATGGCTCCACGTTGCTCTACGACGTGCACGGTGATCAAAAACGTTCACTGGTTAAGCTACAAGACATCCCCGAGCACGTACGCCAAGCGACCATTGCCTTGGAGGACAAAGAATTCTACACCCACGGGGGTGTGAGCATCCGTGGGCTTATCCGCGGGGTCATTTTGGACACGTTCCGTGGCCACGCTACGGGTGGGTCAACCATCACCCAGCAGTTCATCAAGAATGCGGTGCTCACCTCGGAACGGAAAATCTCCCGCAAGCTCAAGGAGATTATTCTGGCGTACGAACTGGAGCGGAAATTTAGCAAAGACGAAATTCTGCAACTGTACTTCAACGAAATTCCGTACGGCAGCACGGTCTACGGCATTGAAGCAGCCAGCCAAACCTTCTTCCGCAAACCCGTGCAGAAGCTCTCTATTGCTGAGGGTGCGCTGCTGGCCGCTATCCCCCAAAGACCAACCTACCTCTCGCCCTACGGCAATCACATTGAGGATCTCATTGGCCGGCAGCAGTACGCCTTGCAGCAAATGAAAGACCAGGGGTACATCACCCAGGAAGAGTTGGACACCGCGCTTAAGGTGGATATGAAGAAAGCGATTCAACCCAAGTCTGAACAAATTCTGGCTCCGCACTTTGTGCTGATGGTGAAGGAGGAACTGGCTGACCGGTACGGTGAAAACCTGCTGGAGCGCGGCGGCTTACGGGTGACAACAACCCTGGATTGGAAAATGCAGCAGGCAGCAGAAAAAGCCATTACGGATATTGGGAACAAGAACGTGAAGCGATATGGCGCAAATAACGCCGCGCTTGTGGCAATTGACCCGAAAACCGGCCAGGTGAAGAGCTTGGTTGGCTCCCGCGACTACTTTGACACGAAGAATGACGGGAATGTGAATGTGGCAACCCGTGAACGCAACCCAGGCTCTTCCTTCAAACCCATTATCTACACCAGCGCATTCTTAAAAGGCTACGGCCCAGATACGCTGCTCTTCGACCTGAAAACCAACTTTGGTGGCAACCCGGCCTACGTCCCCAATAACTACGACGGCGGGGAACGCGGCCCGGTGACCATGCGCAAGGCGTTGGCCGGCTCCCTGAACATTCCCGCGGTGAAAACCCTGTACCTGGCTGGGATTCCTGACACGCTCACCCTGGCGCGGAAGCTGGGGTACACCACTCTCACCGACCCCGACCGCTACGGTCTGGCGCTCGCACTGGGCGCCGGTGGCGTGAAGCTCATTGAGCACACGAATGCGTTTGCCACCTTTGCTGCGAACGGTACGCACCGACCCATTGCAACTATTTTGAAGGTGGAGGATAAGAACGGAAAAGTCCTGGAGCAATTCAAAGACCGGCCCACGGAAGCAGTGGACAAAGATGTGGTTGCCAAACTCCTCAGCGTCCTCACGGACAATGAGGCACGTAGCTTCATCTTCGGCTCACGCTCGCAGTTGATTCTGCCAGACCGTACGGTGTTTGCGAAGACTGGCACCACGAACGATTGGCGTGATGGCTGGACCATGGGTGGTACACCGTCCCTGGTGGCTGGGGTGTGGGTGGGGAATAATGACAATTCGAAAATGGCCAAGGGTGCAGATGGGTCTTTTGTGGCGGCGCCGGCGTGGAATGCCTTTTTACGAGCAGCGCTGAAGGGCACGAAGGCAGAAGGCTACCCCAAACCGCCTGAGAATAAAGCCACCAAACCCGTGCTCCAAGGGAAACTCACCGCGGATGTGCCAATTGCCATTGACCGCGTTACGGGCCTCCGGATTCCAGATGCTTGCCTCACTACCTACCCCGCGGATTTTCAAACCACAACCACAGTGAAAGAGGTGCACGAAATTCTCTACTACGTGCAGAAGAGCGACCCGCAAGGTGCTGTGCCAACGAATGCTGCGGCTGATCCGCAGTTCACCCGCTGGGAAGAGCCCGTGCAGCGCTGGGCGAAGACCAAAGGGTACGTCGCAACGGCACCTGGGCTGGGTGATTGCAGCCTGCGTGACCCCGGCGCCGCACCCACGGTTACCATCAACACCCCCACGCTCAATCAAACCGTTACCACATCACCCCTGCCGGTGAGCGTCAGTACGGGTGGACCTCGGCCGGCCACAAAAGTCACGTACACAGTTGACGGGAAAGTCTTGGGTGAAGTTGCAGTTGGGCCAGACTTCGCCGCGAGTTTGGATCTTACGGGTTTTGAGAGTGGCTTCCACACGTTGGCCGCAATCGTCACTGACAACGTTGAAAATACTGGCACGAGCAGTATTACCTTCAATTACCTTTTGCCCTAACTCAAGCACACGATCTTCGAGCCTTTTACTGGAATCATCACTTGGAGTTGGATGCACTTGAGATGCCTGATGTGCTGAAAAGTGTCATTGAGTCAGCTTGAGTGAATGGGGAAGACAAAGATGTGTCGGAAACTGGTACAAACTATTGCTTGAGGAATGTAAGCGAGTGTTTGTAAATTAAATCACCCCGTACCAACTTCTGTTGATACGGGGGAAAAGACCAATGCATAGAAGATACTAAGACTATTCGTTGCAGACGACTACGAAGCAACACCGCTGAGCCCAAGGAACGTCAGCCGAGGAACAGCGCAACTTCACGCCGTCCTCGTTAGCATAAACATAGACCCGAGACGGGTTGCCGAAACGCCTCACAACAGGACCGATAAGACCGACACGGGGGTTCTTTGCCAACTGTTCGGACGTATACCACTTGCGGATATAGGTCTCCACTTCGGCTCTGGAGGGCTGGCGGCACTTCATCTCGGTAGCCTTTGTGAGAACCTCGTCGTCTATCGGACCATGGTCGAACTCCAGCTCGCGGAAAGGTACCTGCTTCTTGCCAGTCTGGATTTCCGGGAAATCCTTGATAGTCAAATCACCGACGTGGGCGTAGCGACTTTCATCAATCTCTTTCCATTGAGGTTCGTCGTAGTCAACTACCTCAATGGTGGGTGTGGTCATGGAATTTTCCATGGCGTTTTCCTCCTAATATAAAGTATTGGTACACATCATCCAGACCAGTCGCTTGTAGACCAGGTGGAATATTTTGCCAGATTTTAAGAACAGTCTTCTCGCAACCTAACAACGTAGGTTTTTACAGAAGGCTGTTCTTAAACGGAGTGCCAGTTTCTTTACTTGATTTCTATACTTATTAAAGTGCAGACGTGACAAACAAACCTATCATTTATGGATGGGTTTGTCAAGCCCACGGGGGTGGAGGCTGCACGATCCCCGTGAATGTCCTATCTACATGAGTTGCTAAAAAGTAAAAACTTTTTCCCTATTTTCTTACGCTGAAAGATTCGATCTTCGCCTAAGGGTTCAAGAGGTTGTTCTTGGGAACATGTTTTCCAGGTGCCATCACCCCAGTGATATAGAAAAACGACCACTTGCTGGTCGTTTTTTCTTTGTCTTGTACTTACTGCCGAATGGGCATGAGGAGGTATCGGTACGTTGCCTGACCCTTCCCTGTTTGCTTTGGCAAAATGAGACCAGGACCTTTTTCATCGTTCAATTCCAGAAGGCACTCTTCGGTCTGCAAAGCATTCACTCCATCCAAAAGGTACCGCCAGTTAAAGACGATGCTCCCGCCTTTGCCTTGCACCTGTACATCAAGATCGGTTTCACTGGTACCCACCTGCGCATTGGCAGCATTCAGGTGTAGTTGCTTGCCGTCGGTATCGTACGTGAGCGTCACATCGTTAATCCCTGCTTTGCAGAAGAGGCTCACTTGGCGTACCACTTTTGCAAAAGCGGAGGTTTCAACCGTGCAGCTGGTGGTGAAACTCTCAGGAATAATTTGGGTGTAGTCTGGGAACTGTCCCTCAATGAGCCGCGACACCAGCTCCGTATCACCAACCACGAAACTCACCTGGCTTTCACTCAGACGAATCACCACATCATCAGTTTCCGGGAGGATGCGGTTTAGCTCTTGCATGGTGCGGCTGGGGAGAATCACACTCTGCTCTTCTTTGCTGGTGGGAAGCGGGATGGTGACCTCTGCCAGGCGGAAGCTATCTGTTGCCGCCAGGGTGAGTACTTGGCCCTGCAAGCGCATGAATACCCCATTCAACTCTGGACGAGCATCATCTGCCGCGACCGCAAAAACGACTTGATTTAAAGCGGTTTTACACACTTTTGCCGGAAGGACGATGGATACCCCACCCTGCACCTTTGGAATGACTGGAAAATCTTCGGCAGGTAATCCTTTGAGTACAGTTTTGGAAGCGCTGCTGGAAATATGGAGATCGGCTTCTTGTAAGGCGCAGGTAACATTCCCTGACCCAAGGAGACTAAGGTACTCATGGAGTAAACGCGCTTGCACGGTAAAACTCCCTGGTACTTCCACTTTTCCACGGACGTGGGTGGTCATGCCAATTTCTAAATTTGTGGTACTGAGGGTAATACCATCCGCTTCAGCGGTGATGAGAAGATTTTTTAGGATTGGAAGAGTAGTTGTCTTCCCAGTAATGTGGCTCACTGCATTGAGGGCTGTGGTTAAGTTCTCCTGGGTGCAAGTAAATTTCATATATAGAGAGAAAGAGAAGAAGAGAGTAGAGGTTGGGGAAAAGTGGATAGCTTTTTGAAAGAGGAAAATGTGTTACCTGGGTTGTGTATGTATCGCGAGAAAACTTTTAGGTTTGGTGTGTGACTTGTGGGTAGTGTGTGCGGACGAATTGGGGAAAGAATTTTCATCCACATTTTTCTTTTTTCATGCACACGTCATCCACAAGAACTTCACGTGTTATACAATCGCTGGCGAATGAGTTTTACATCCTGCTGCATTTTTTGGTCCTCCTTAATTTGCTTGGAGACTTTATCAACGGCGTGCATGGCAGTGGTATGGTCTCGGCCACCAAGTTCCTCACCAATCGTTGGGAAAGACGCGTGAATTTCTTCCCGCATGAGGAACATGACGAGTTGGCGTGGCCGCACAAGCTCCTGGCGCCGGCTTTGGCTCAGCAAATCAGAGACTTTAATATCGTAGTACTGGCAAACCGCGCCAATGAGCTGCTTGGGTGTTACCGCGTGCTGGCGCTTCACCTCAGCCGCCTGTGCCACCGAGGACAGCACTTCTTTAATACTCGTGAGGGTTGGTGGGTCATTCCGCAAGCGCTGGATAGCAATAATGCGGTTCAACGCGCCTTCTAGTTCCCGAACATTGTTTTGTATTACAGTGCCAATGTAGTTGAGGATTTCATCACTCAGTGGGAATTTTCGGTCCGAACACTTTGACCGGAGAATGGCAATGCGGGTTTCAAGGTCGGGCTCTTGGACATCAGCGATCATTCCCCACTCAAATCTGGACAGCAGCCGAGACTCCAAAGCGGCGATGGCTTTGGGTGGCCGGTCAGAGGAGAGGATGATTTGCTTGTTCTGTTGGTGGAGTGCGTTGAAGGTGTGGAAGAATTCTTCCTGCGTTCCCTCTTTCGCGGTGAAGAATTGGACATCGTCAACCAGCAGGAGGTCAGCGGAGCGCCAGTGCTCGCGGAATTGCACCATGGTGCCTTTGAAGATGGCTTGGATGAAGTCATTCGTGAATTGCTCACTGCTGACGTACAGCACTTTTGCTTTGGGGTTGCGCTTCAGGGCGTCGTTGCCAATGGCGTGCATGAGGTGGGTTTTCCCTAAACCTGCCCCGCCGTAGACGAAGAGGGGGTTGTACACTTCACCCGGTTTTTCTGCACAGGTCATGGCTGCTGCCTGGGCAAGTTCGTTTCCTTTTCCCACGATGAAGCTGGTGAAGGTGTATTTGGGGTTCAGGCCGGTTTTTTGGGAAACTTTTGCTGGCATGTCGCCTGCCGGTGGGGTTGCACTGTCAATTGACGGGGAAAGCGCGTCGGCGGGCGCGGCTTTCATGCTTTCTACCCGGTAGGTCACTTCCGTGATAGCGTTTTGGGTCAAATGCTGGAGGGCCTGGAGGATATGCGTGTGGTACTTCTTCTCCAGCCACTCTTTGGCAAAGGCGGTGGGGACGGCAACCAGGACTTTACCTTGTTCGTACGCGCTAATGAAGGTATTGCGGAACCAGGTGGTGAAATTTGCCTTACTTAAATGCAGCTCTAGTTCGCCTAAAGTTGCTTGCCACAGTTGTTCATTAGATAGCTCAGCCATTAATTTTTTGGCTAATATTAGCGGTTTTTTGATAATACCATAAAACTGCCTGTGGAAAAACCCCCAGAAAGTGCATGCCTGGGGAATAACCTGTGGATTGCCTATGGATAACTTTTCCTCCCCTGTTTAGGCCTTTGACTGGGAACGAAAGGGTTGGTACACTGCTCGTACTCCTTACTTTTGATAGGTTTTGTATGCCCAAGCGAACGTACCAACCCAAGAAGCGCCGCCGCGCCCGCGTGCATGGCTTTCTTAAGCGTCAGCGCTCAGCAACCGGGAAAACCGTCCTCCGCCGCCGCCGCCGGAAGGGTCGGGCTCGGATTGCGGTGTAAACGCTCATGCTCCCCCGCCCGCGCCGTCTCCATCGTGAACGGGACATTCTGCGGGTTCTGCGCACCGGCCCACGGAAGCAAGGCCGGTTGGTGCAGCTAGTGGTTACCCCAAGCGCGCACGTCGTCAGTCGAGCAACTGTCGTGGTGGCAAAATCCGTCCATAAACGTGCGGTTGTCCGTAACCAAGTGCGCCGCCGCCTCCAAGCGCTGCTCCCAACGTTCCTCCCCCGCACACCAGAGGCAATTGATGTGCTGGTTCGTGCACTCCCCGCGTCCGCGACTGCCACCTCCGCCACTTTTCGCACCGAACTCACCGCCCTTTGGCCAACCCATGCTCCACGTCTCTCACCTCGTGCGTCGCAGCCTCATCGGCGCCATCCGCGTGTACCAGCGCGTCCTCTCGCCCGACCATAGCTGGTTGCGCTACCGGCGCCTGACCCGCGCCTGCCGGTACGAGCCAACCTGCTCCATGTACGCCATCACCGCAATTGAACGATTTGGCGTTTTCCATGGGAGCTGGCTAACCTTGAAGCGACTGAGCCGGTGCACGCCCTTCCATACCGGCGGCTACGATCCTTGCCCTGACGCAACTCCCACGCCTCACCATCACCCCCTTCACTCGTAATTTGCTCCTATGGAAATCTTCGTCCACATTCTGTACAACCCACTCTTCAATGGTTTGATGTTCCTCTACCGTTACGTGGGCGACTTAGGTGTGGCGATTATTCTCCTGACCATTCTCATTAAACTCATCCTTTTCATCCCCTCGCTGTCCGCCATTCGAAGCCAGCAGAAAATGCAGGAAATTCAGCCGAAGATGAAGGAGCTGCAAGCAAAGTATAAGGACAACAAAGAGGAGCTTTCACGGCAGCTCATGGGTTTCTACAAGCAGCACAAGGTGAATCCTTTTTCCTCGTGCTTGCCACTTCTCATCCAACTCCCCATCCTCATTGCGCTCTACCGGGTGTTCTTCTCTGGGATCATGGTGGATCCTGCCACCGGCATTTTTTCAGCGGATCAGCTAAGCCACCTCTACCCCGCGCTCCGTGGTTTTTTTGAGGGGTTACACATTGATATCATGTTCCTGAATTTTGTGAACCTGACTGCCAAGCACAACATTATTCTAGCTGCGCTCGCCGCAGGCGCGCAGTTCTGGCAGAGCTGGATGATGCAAGCCAAGCGTCCACCCAAGGTGCCAGGCGCGAAGGATGAGGACACGGCTGCGCTGGTCAACCGGAACATGATGTACCTCCTGCCGGTCATGACCTTTATCTTTGGCTACCAATTCCCAGCCGGGCTGGCACTGTACTGGTTAGCCTCAACTTTCTTCCAAGTTGCCCAGCAGTACTACTACTTCAAGTGGAAGCACACCCCGCTCTCCCCTGCCCAGCCTGAGGTGCTGCCAAAGCAGTAAGCGAAAACCTATGCGCATGGCCTGGGATCAACTGAAGCACCTACCCGTGGTCACCAAGAGTGGCCAGCACTTGGGGAAAGTGTCTGGTTTCATTTTTGATCCCGAAGGGCACAGCATTCTGCAGTACGAAGTGAAAGCCAGCATGCCTTTTGGCCGAACCTTGCTGGTTGCCGTAACTCAAGTGCTGAGCGTTACCAGTCAGCAGATGACAGTAGATGACCTCACTGGTAGCCAACCCGCGGTTGCAGAAAATGCCACGTCCGTTCCAGACGCGGCAGGGACACTGGCAGCACTGCGGGATAGTTAGCGGATTGTTGCACGGCGTTGGTCGCCGTGGAGGGATAGTTCTACCCACACTGGAACGTATGGGCCCAGGTCAGTTTTCAGTTTCTCTGCCCACTCCACAATCACCAAGGTCTTGGGTCGGCTGCACCAGTGCGCAAGGTCTAACGCCGGTAGTTCGTGTGGCCCGGCAATCCTGTACGCATCAATATGCACCACCGTGTCGTAGTCCGGGTGCTGGCAGGGGTGGATGTGCTGCAGGGTGTACGTGGGTGACGTCATGGCGCCAGCCACCTTCAAGCGTTTCCCCATTGCCTGGGTTAGGGTGGTTTTACCAGCACCTAATGGTCCAGTGAGCGCGATGACCCGTGGTTTTTTTGCCAGCACCTGAGCAGCGAGTGTTCGGAGGTCGGCAAGATTGTGGATGACGTGGGTAGACATAGTGGCACGTCGATTGTAGCACCCCGGTGGGTAAAAAAAGAGCCCCATCCAGATCTGGATGGGGCATGAGCATTAGAATCGTCGTTGCTTTTCAAACGCAACTTGGATATGTGAGTACTTCACCGCAGTATCATCTGTATTCCAAGACGTATTCACGAAAGCGCACTGTACGCACTCGCGTGCCGTTGAATCACTTGCGCTGGTTTTCGCTAGCCGAAGTCGTCGAGAGAATTCATTTCGGCAAGCTGCGTAGTAGTTTTCTGGAGTCCCGTACAGTTCGTGCACAAGCAGCAACATTTCCGGTTCCGGGGTAAAGGTTGCGAAGATCTGCACCTCCTCGGCTGCGGCGGTTTTTGCCGTGTAGTGCGTACCTTCAGTGCTGGGTGTCCATAGAAATTCAACATCGTGGACCACATGCGCCGTACCGTTTTGCAGAAGCAGTAGGTTGTCTTTGTGCAGTGGGAGCACCATGAAAAGCGGAAGTATGAGCACGCAAACCGTCAACGGTATATTCACAAAGCATGCGATGCTGAAGATTTTTCTCGTTTTCCCCATGCCGCTTCGAAGCGGGAGAAGTGTGAACATGGCGAAAATGATAGAAGGCAAGACCGCTAGAGTGCTGAACACTTGCGCTCGCCAATTCCACTCTGGGTACCAGCTCCCCATCACACCACAGAATGCCATTAGCCACAGCACCAAGGTAATCACCGAGGCAATTCTGGCAGAACGTGCAAGATGCGTTCCTTCCATATAGACTCCTATTTTTTGGTTGTTAGATGGCGATTTCTTTTCAGGCAACCTTATCGCAGTAATGAGGGGTTGTCAATGTGATGATTGGTATATAGAAAACCCCGCCTGGTGAAGGGCGGGGTAGTACTTATTTGAGCGTTGTTTTGAAAGTGACTACAATATCTGAGTTTCGGACAAGCTCTTCGTTCGTGTTCCAAGACAGATTTGCAAAGGCGCAGAAAACACAGGCCGCACTTGAGCTATCCGTCGTCAGCAGCCTTGCATCGCGCAGGCGTTTTAATGTTGAAAGCTCGCATGCGGTATAGTATTCTTCTGAGGAACGGTACGTTTCGCGCAGGCGTAGAGCGGCACCTGGCTTTGGCGAGAACGTTACGGTAATATCACCATCTTCTACCCTGGTGATATGCGGTTCGTAATATATTCCTGTGTAACTTGGCACCCAAAGGATAGAGGTGCTCTTCACAATCGTCGTTTTCCCGTCTTTCTCAATAAGTAGTTCGCCAGTTTCTGCCGGGATGACGACTAGTAGAGGGAGAAGTGTAAAAAGTACCAAGAACGCCGCATTCACGTAGCAGGTAATCTCCACCACTCTTTTCAATCGAGAGCACGTTTCAAAGTACACAGTGAATGCGGTTCCGGCAATCAGTATCAGGAATAGGCCGTACATGAGAAAGGTAAAATTCGTATTGAAATTCCAAGCAGGGTACCACCTAAGAAATGTCGCTCCACCAAGGAGCACCCATGAAGTGATTCCGAGCACGCAAGCTAGCCTTGCTCTCGTAGAAATTTTTATGTTTTCCACGTCTCCTCCAAGTTTTTAAGGTTTTAATTTTCAGGTACGTTACCACCCAAGAAAGAGCATGTCAAATTAAAACCCCGCCTGGTGAAGGACGGGGTTGTTGAGAGAGTTGCACACGTGCTATTTGCACGGGTCGTCGGAGTATTCCTCATACTCAAGTGAGAAATCAACAATAGTCTTTTTTTGAGTTCGGACCCTTACATTCTTTACTGTAATCCACTGCGTTTCGTTTTCATACACGGTTAACGTGTAGATCCCAGCAGGGATATTGGCCAGAATATAACCGCCAAGGGAATCAGATTCCGCGCGGAATTCTTGGTCGTTGATTTGGATCACGAGACCAATGAGTGGTTCTCGCCCAAATGCACCCTGGCAAAGACCCTCGATACTGCCAAAGCTTCCAGAATCTGAATCAGTACCTTCTAAAGGCCAAAACCCTACAATGTCTGCGGTTCGACGAAAACCGAAATGTATTTCACCATCGGTTGTTGCTTCATTCATCTGGATTTTGACATGCGTCGTGGAATCAGGCTTTACAATAACGTACGGAACTTTTTTCGTGCACCAACCGGCCAGTTGTGCGGTTAGTGAGTATCTCCCCGGCGGCACATTGAGCATTTCAAACGTACCATTGATATCTGCTTGGCAACCCAGTGTCGTTCTGTCAATCTGCACAATAGCGTAGGGTACACCACCTCCACCATGCTTGTTGTAGACTTTGCCGGTGATTGAGCCAAAGGCAGTAGCGGTAGCTGGTTGATAGCCAATTATCCAGGTTAGTACGAACGCAATAATTATTTCCGTTCCAAAGTTTGCAATTCGTTTTTGCATGAACATGTCTTCCTCCTGTTTTAACAGTTTTTAGACGAATAAATACTTCTTAATCATGGATGAGGCGCACCGCTGCCTGGCCATGACCACTTTTGTATGCCCATTCATTAATCCCCTCGGTATCAAAAACATGTGCCCAGGCAAAGGTCGGGTCATTGTTGTCCTGTGTCGATGACCAGTACCGACCGGTGGGTTCATACTCTCCCGCATCACTAAAACCGCCAATAATGGCACGGTTTTCATACATCACTCTGAGTTCGGATCTTGTGGGAAGACGGAATTCTACAGTTACACTAGGCACTTCGTCTGGGATGCGGAAGGATCCATCAAGATGATCTAACCCGTTGAAGTGAGTAGCGTAGGACATTGCTGCTTCCCATTCCATGGTAGAAGGGAGATCAACTGGGAGTACGTAGAACAGCTTGCCAGTTTCCGGAGAAATGCCAGCGATGATCGTCCCATCTGATACTTTACTGCCTATACTGCCGGCAGATACGAACTGGAAACTCGTCGCCCAGGTTAGCGTGAACGCAATGAAAACGATAGTCCGAAAGTCCGTTATTCGCTTTTTAATGTGCATGTGTTCCTCCTCTTTGCACAGATTTTCTGCTTCTTTCAATGCAGACTAGCTTAAGCCCAAGACACAGATTCGTCAAATAAGAAAACCCCGCTTGTGCTAGGCGGGGTTGGTAATAAAGTTACATTTTTTAGTATTAGTCGCACGGACCGTCACTGCCCTCTTGGTAACGCTCGGTTGAGAACTGCACAACGGTCATTCTTTGCGCCCGAACTTCCACGCCTTTTACCAGCAGTCCGGGCAGCCCAGGCATAGACGCGTAAATTGTGTAGATTCCAGGCGGTATGTTTTCCAGAGCGTACCAGCCGCTCGAATCGGTTACTGCGCTACATGCCTGGCCGTCAATTTGCACGGTGAGACCTTCGATTTTGTCTCTACCCCAAGCATTGCTACAGCGGCCCTGGATTCCGCCAGCATTTTCCGTAGTAGGAACTGCTAGTGGCCAAAATTCCTCAAAAATCATTGCAATGAGGCGAGGACGGAGGTGCGCCACCATTCCGTCCACAATTTCCTCAAGCCGAATTTCAACGTAAGTGGTGTTATAGGGTGACACAACGACGTTTGGAATATGCGCTGTTCGCCAGCCCTGCAATTGTGCTGTGATTGAGTACGTCCCCGGCTCAACGCTGGGAAATTCATACTCACCTCTGCAATTAGCCTGGCAACTTATTTGCATTCCATCAATACACATGAGCGGAAAGGCCACAGACCCATTCGTACTTTTGTTAATTAGCCTGCCCTTAATTTTGCCAAATGTGTCGGCGACCGCAGGTTGGTAGCCAGATACCCAAGTCAGCGCGAACGCAACAAGCGCGGAAGTCGTAACATTTGTTACTCGGTTTTGAATGAACATGTATTCCTCCGGTTCAACAGAATAGTTTTTCTTTTAATGCAGACTAGCATAATCCCAAGGCGGAGATTCGTCAATAATAATAAAAACCCCGCTTGTGCTAGGCGGGGTTTCAAAGTGCGGTTTACTCGCTAATGCGCAGCGGCGCTCGGTTGTCGGAGTTTGCCGTAACCCCAGTTTCCATAACCGAGTCCTCCAGTAAGAACTCAACTTGAGTGGTAGTCCCGGCCTGCACAATGACGTTGGTAGCGTGCGCTGAGCAGTATCCCGTCAAACTCCCTCGTAGGGAGTATATTCCGGGCGGCACTCGACGGATTTGGTACACGCCGTCGGCATTGGCCTGGGCGCCCATAGGGGTGCCGTCAATTTCTGCAATAGCAAATGCAATAGCCCGATTTCTTTGGTAGTACAAGATACGACCACCAATAACCCCAAAAATTGCAGTGCTGTCATTCCAGCTTTGTGGTCTGGACAACGGATCTTCCAGGGCAATGTCTACCCGAATTACCTTTGCCGTGACTTCGAAAGTATGGACAATGGTTGGCATGAAGCCATCCAGTTTCGCAGTGAGCTTGTGCATTCCTGGTGGAACGTGGTCAAGGACGTACCAGCCAGTGGAGTCGGTCTGGGTTTCCAGCGCCGTGCTGTCTACTCGGACAGTGACCTGGGCAAGAGGTGCTGCACCCCTGTCTTTGCGAACGACCTTTCCGGTGATTGTGCCATAGGTTTCTGCAGACGTGGTTTGGTAGCCAACCACCCAGGTCAGGACGAGCGTAAGTAGGACGGTAATCTTGTAGCTCACTGTTCGTTGTTTTATGAACATTGTTTCCTCCGTGTGTGATGTTTTTCCGTTTTGATTCACCCCAGCTTAAACCTGGATACAGGGGAAGTCAATGAACGTCCAACCAGCCCCCCAGACCTCAGCCCTTGACGCATTGGCTGGGATCTTGTACTTTCAAAGACTTGGCTACGCCAGGTGCATTTATGGAATCCACCCCCTTGCAGCAAACCATAGACCTTGTGAAAAAAGCCCAGCGCGTGCTGGTGTGCTTGCCGCGCGTGCTTTCTACCGATGCGGTAGCAGCCGGTGTGGCGCTCCACGCTGCCCTGAGCAAGCAAGGGAAGCAGGTTCGGGTTGTGGCTACGGATATCACCCTCCCGGCCACCCACGCCTTTCTGCCCAAGACCGGAGACATTTCCTCAGAGCTGAATAGCCTGCGGAAGTTTGTGATTACGGTGGATACTGCCAAGGCGCCGGTGGCAGAATTGAGCTACGACGTGGTGGGTGATAAGCTCAACATTTTTTTGACTCCCAAGCACGGCGCGTATGAATCAAAGGATGTGCAGCTGGCGCCCATGCCACCCAGCTACGATTGCGTCATTACTCTGGACTGCCAAGACTACGATGATCTGGGCCGGCTGTTTGAAGAGAACGCAGACTTCTTCTACGCCACGCCGGTCATCAACATTGACCACAGCCCAGCCAATCAGCACTTTGGTCAGGTGAACCTGGTGGACCTGGTGGCGACCTCCGTGTGCGAAATGATGTATGACATTTTGAAAACTCTGGACGAGCGCCTGATTACCGAGGATGTGGCAACCGCACTGCTCGCTGGTATCATTGCCAAGACCAAGAGCTTCCAAACTGCCACGGTTACGCCCAAGGCGTTGACCGTCGCATCTGCGCTGATGGCCGTGGGCGCGCGGCGGGATGAAATTATTCGCAACCTGTTCCAGACCAAGTCGCTGGCCGTCATGAAACTCTGGGGCCGCGCCTTGGCCCGTCTCCGCGTGTCCGACGATGGCCGGCTGGTGTGGGCCGTGCTGAACCGCGCGGACTTTGAACGCGCAGGCGCCAATCCCGACTCTCTCCCCGGCATTTTGGATGAGCTGATGGTGAATACCCCTGATGCGAGCATTATGGCCGTGGTGTACGAAGACCCGGCCGGTGGCGTCACCGTGCTGGTGCAAACCCACCGGACTATTCATGCGGGCAAACTCTTTGCCCAGCAGCAGCCCACGTCCATGGGGCATGTGGTGTCCTGGCATGTGGACGGCACCATTGCCGATGCCGAGACGAAGCTGATGCTGGCTCTGGAGTCGTTGCCAAAAGTGAGCGCCAGCTAACTCTGAGAATTGTTGATTTGATAGTAGAACATAGGTTTTCACAATGTGGGCTTTATGCGGAGCTGTTGATTTTACGAGAAAGTTTTTTGGATCGTAGGCCGTACGTATTAACAAAATCCTAATGTAATGATACGCTACTTTGTTAGTTGTACATTCACAAACCTGATGCATTGACGCATCCATACTGGATGCTTAGCAATGTTATCGCAAAACCTAAAGGAGATAACACCATGAAAAATCCCGTGACCACATCCACCATTGAGGAGGTCGACTACGACGACCCTCAATGGAAGAAGATTAATGAAAGTCGCTACGCCTACGTTGGCGATGTGACTATCAAGGACTATCACGAGACCCAAATCGGCAAGAAGTCAGTTGTTTTCCGTGAACTTAGGTTCGATCATAAGTTCACAGACCACGAGGTATTGGCGAAGGTGGCCAAATTGAAGTGCCGTCTGCCCTCTAGAGCCGAGGCGGAGACGTACATCCGTCGGCGCTATACGCCCGAACAGTTGGCGAAGAACCCCCGTATCGCCCTTGTTGGTCCTGCGGTGAAGCTTCACGGCCTCTTGGGTCGGGCCTTCGTCCGTGCTGACGAGGATGGCGTGCAGTTGTCTAGGCGCTGGCCTGACGATCCTTGGCTTCAGCGGTGCCGCGTCGTCGTCCGCAAGTAGTCCTCATACCTTCGGTCATTTTTTGATCGGAGGTATATTTTTACCCACGTGTAGGTGTTGGGCGAAGTAGTAGCCGATCTCTCATGCGCCCTGCTATACTAGGCTCATGGACGAAGACCATGGGCACATTCAGGTTGCATCCGAAGAAGCGCAGGAGAAATTCCGTGACAAGCTGACGGAAATTCAACTGAAGGAGAAAGAGCAGCTGGCAGCCAAAAGCGCGCAGAGCCTGGGCTTGGGGTACATTAACCTCAAGGGTTTTCCCATTGGCCCAGAGGTGCTCATTCTGATTCCCGAAACCGTTGCCCGAGATTTACGGGTGATTATTTTCTTTGCCCAGCGGGGCGAAATTCGGGTTGGCTGTGTGGACCCCATGAACGAGCACGTGCTGGCGTTGTTGGAAGCCTTGCAGAGTGAGCGTCACTCCAATGTGATTCCCTACGTCATCTCGCAGCACAGTTTTGACATGGCGATTCAGCTGTACGCGGCGGTGCCAAAAATTCGGCAGTTTGTGAGTGGCGTACAGGTGAGCGCGCAAGATATTGCAACTTTTGAAAAAGAGCTGACCACCATTCAGGACGTGGACGCAAAGCTGAAACAGGTGAATCTGACGCAGGTCATTACCCTGCTCATTGCCGGGGCAATTATTAGCCGCGCGTCAGATATTCACATTGAAGCGGAGGAGAAGGATGTGAAAATTCGTTATCGCATTGACGGCGTGCTGCACGACATTGCGCACCTGCCCGTTGCAGACTGGAAGAAAGTCATTTCCCGCATCAAACTCCTCAGTCACCTGAAGCTCAACATTACGGTCAAACCCCAAGACGGTCGCTTTACCATTGCCCTGGAGAAGGAGACGATTGACGTGCGTGTTTCCACCCTCCCAACCGCGTATGGCGAAAGCGTCGTGATGCGCTTACTGCGCTCTTCGTCCGTGGGGTTGAAGTTGGCTGACCTGGGTATGCGGGAAAACACCCTGAAGATTGTGGAAAAGCAAATTCAGCGGCCAACCGGGATGCTCCTCACCACCGGTCCCACCGGGTCTGGGAAAACCACGGCGCTGTACGCGTTCCTCACGTTGCTCAACACGCCGGAGAGCAACATCATTACCATGGAGAACCCAATTGAATATCACTTGGCTGGGATTAACCAGAGCCAGGTGGATGAAGAGCAGGGGTATACCTTTGCGAAAGGCTTGAAGTCCATTCTCCGCCAAGACCCAGACGTGGTCATGGTGGGTGAAATCCGGGACGGCGAAACTGCGGACATTGCGGTGAATGCGGCGCTCACTGGTCACTTGGTGCTCAGCACCTTGCACACCAACGATGCGGCCGGGGCAATCCCCCGCCTGCTGGCCTTGGGGGTCAAGCCATTTTTACTCGCCCCAGCACTCAATGCGGTCATGGCGCAGCGTTTGGTTCGCCGGCTGTGCCAAACCTGCCGAAAGGAAATGACCTTGGACGCTGAGACCTTGCAACGGGTGAAAGAGCTGCTCCAAACCATTCCGCCCGCCAGTGGGGAGAAGGTGGATTTGGAAAATCTCCATTTCTTCCAAGCTGTGGGGTGTGAGACATGCCACGGTATTGGGTACAAGGGGCAGATTGGGATTTACGAAATCATCACCATGAATGCAGACGTGGAAAAGGTCATTCTGGCCAGCCAAGTATCTGAATATGAAATGCGGGAAATTGGCCGAAAGCACGGCATGGTCACCATGGTGCAGGATGGGCTGCTGAAAGCCGTGGAAGGCATAACCACGGTGGATGAAGTATTCAAAGTTACTGAATAAGAAAATTCTATGCGAAGAAGTCCTGAAAGAGGTCACCCTCAAGAGCTGGAGCAAACCCCAGTTCAAAAATACTGGGCTCAATACAATTTTTCCGGCATGGCGCCGCCTCCCGGCTCACCGGTTGAAGAGCGGTTGCTGAATATTTGCCAGCAGTATGTGAAGATTTGCCTTGAAACGACGGATTCTGGAAGAGTAACCCCTAGTCCGAATGTGCAAAAAGAAGCACTTCAGCATTACACAAAATTAGAATCAGAAAGACGTATGCTGCACAATCAAATAGCAATTATGACTCTCGGGAGTATTCGAAGTAAGCTCCCCGAGCATGAAGCGAAACGTATCGCAGATTTTGCAGCACAGGTAACGAATAATGGTTTGCGGATGAATGATTTAGAAGAGCTGCAAAAATCTGAACCAGAAGAGTAAAGTCTCAGCTAGATTTGTGTGAAAAAATAGCCAACGCGCATGTGTTGGCTATTTATGAAAATGAATGGGGGTGGCAGTTGAATGTAGGAAGCTACGTCCTTTATAGGTCACACAGTGTGACCAACTGGTATCACCCTCATCTTGGTTGAGATACTCCGCTTTTCCTCCTGCTTGAAGCAAAAGGTGCAATTCTTCAAGGGTAGCGGGGTAGAAAGTTCTTTCTCCAAGATCCCTTGTGTATCCGTGGAGTATTTTCCGCGCCCGGGGTCTGTAGAAAAGACTTCGAAGGGCTCGGTAAGAACAAAGAATAAAGTGCAATGAACCTCCTTGGAAGAAAACCTAAGCTGCGGAAGAATAGCAGGTAATCCTCCTTCTGTCAAGGGTAATGATATTATGCGCCCTGGATATGCTGCAATTTTTCCTTTGCCGCGGCCAGCTTCTGCTTCTCCCCTGCGACAACCGCAGCTGGAGCGTGGGCGGTGAACGCGGCGTTGCTTAGCTTCTTTTCCAAAGCCGAAATGTACTGCTGGAGCTGAGCAACCTCTTTGTCTACCGATGCTTTGGTTGCTTGCGGGAGTTCCAACCAGAAGCTCAATCCCCCAGTATGGCCATGGGCTTTCTGGCTGAGCTTTTTCACCACGTTGACCTGCGTCCGTGTCAGACGTTCAATAATTGCTTGCGCCTGACGAACCACCGCCAGGCTTTCGCCAGCCAATTGCAACGGGAGCGTTGTTGCCGGCGCGATTTTGTGATTGGCGCGGACATTCCGGATTTCCGTGACCAGAGTTCGGATTGTTTCAAACTGCTTTGCCGCGGCAGCAGAACTCGCTTTGGCCTTGGGCCAAGGTTGGATCATGAGTAAATCTTTGTCAGCTTTTCCATGCCGGCGTTCCCACAGCGCTTCCGTAATGAAAGGCGTGAGCGGGTGCAGAAGGGTGAGTAGCGTCTCAAAAGTGTGTACGAGCACCGCAGTGTTGGGCTGGACCTTTTGGATTTCCACGTACCAGTCAGCCAGGTCATGCCAGGCAAAGTCGTACAGGGCTTGGCCGGCTTCGGAAAAGCGGAAGGCGTGGAAGTCTTTGGTCACGTTGGCTACCAAAGCGTTCAGCCGTTGGGTTATCCACTTGTCTGCTAATGACAGCGTTTTGGGGGTGTCGAGCTTTGCCGCCTCTTGGCGCTGAACAAAGTTCCCAATGTTCCAGAGCTTGTTGATGAAGTTCCGGTAGCCGGCAATTTTCTCTTCGGACAGGCGGAAGTCTTGGCCAGCCGTGGTGCCCAGAGTCAGTGCCAAGCGGACGGCATCTGTACCGTACTTCTCGCCCATGAGCAAGGGGTCAATGCCCGTGCCTTTGGACTTGGACATTTTTTTGCCGTCCTTATCCAGCACCAAGCCGTGGAGGTACACGGTTTTGAATGGGATTTGCTTGGTGAACTTCAGGGAGAGCATGATCATGCGTGCGACCCAGAAGAAGAGAATGTCCCAGCTGGTTTCCATCACCGACGTGGGGTGGAAGTGCTTCAGGTCAGGAGTCTTCGTCGGCCAGCCCAGGGTAGAGAACGTCCACAAGCCCGAGGAGAACCAGGTGTCCAAGGTGTCTTGGTCTTGCACGAAGTGCATGCCTTTGCACTTGGGGCAGTGTTCTGGCATGGTCGTGGCGGCAATGGGCGGACAGGTGTTGGGTTGCCCTTGTTCGGTTCGGCAGTACCAGACGGGAATTTGGTGGCCCCACCATAGCTGGCGGGAAATGCACCAGTCCCGGATGTTGGTCATCCAGTGGAAGTACACTTTTTCAAAACGCTTGGGGAGAATGGTAATTTTTCCGTTGCGCACCGCGGCAATGGCGGGCTTGGCCAGAGATTGCATTTTCAAAAACCACTGCTTGGACACCAAAGGTTGGACCACCGAACCGCACCGGTCGCAGTGCGGCACATTGGAAGTGTATGGCTCCACTTTCTGCAGCAAGCCTTTGGCCTGCAGGTCAGCCACAATCCGGTCTCGCGCTTCGGAAATGAGCAGCAGCGCATAGTGTCCCGCGTGGGTGGTCATGCGGTTATCCTCGCCAATCACCTGGACAATGGGCAGCTTGTGCCGCTCCCCCATTTCCCAGTCTGCGGGGTCGTGCGCTGGGGTGACTTTCACCACGCCCGTGCCAAATTTTGGGTCAACAAGCTTGTCGCCAATGACCGGCAAGGTTTTGTCACCTGACTCCGTGGTGAACGTCACGTGCTTGCCAATATATTTTTTGTAGCGCTTGTCGCTGGGGTTCACGGCCAAGGCGGTATCTCCCACTTTGGTCTCCGGCCGGGTGGTGGCTACGGTGAAGGGACCGTAGGTGATGTAGTAGAGGTGTCCTGCTTCCTGCACGTGCTTCACTTCCAAATCCGAGAGCGCGGTTTGGCACCGGCTACACCAGTTGATGAGCCGCTCACCGCGGTAGATAAGCTTCTCGTTGAAGAGTTGGATGAACGCTTTTTGTACGGCCTGGGTGAGCGCCGGATCCATGGTGAAGTGCTCGCGGGACCAGTCGCACGACGCGCCAATCTTCCGGGTTTGGTCCGTTATGCGCGTGCCGTACTTCTGCTTCCACCGCCACACGTGCTTCAGGAATTTTTCCCGACCAATTTCGTGCCGGCTGATGCCCTCTTTCTGCAGCAGGCGTTCCACCATAATCTGCGTGGAAATGCCGGCGTGGTCGGTGCCTGGCAACCAGAGTGCGCGTTCGCCGAGCATGCGGTGGAAGCGCGTCAGGGCGTCTTGGATGGTGAAGCCCTCAGCATGTCCCAGGTGCAATTCACCAGTCACATTGGACGGCGGCATGGCAATGGAAAAAGATTTGGTACGCTTCCCAAGCAAATTGTCGGGATTGAAATACCCAGACGCTTCCCAGCGCTTGTAGATAAGCTCTTCCACGCCCAGCGGATTGTACGCTTCGTTGGCCATATGTAGGTATTGTACCAGGAAAGCCAAGCCTACGCTGGATACGCGGGTTTTTCAAGGGTTGTTGACTACTCCAGGTGTGCGCGATAGGGTTAGAAAAACAAGACATTGCTCACTGATAGAAAGGAGCCAGCTTGAAGAAAATACTTTCCGCTTGTGCCAGGCACCCCATTCGATTCTGGGTTAGCGTCGTTCTGGGCACGATCTTCATCTTTTGGTTTGTGGCTTCCAGGTTTGTACTAAGCCTATCCAATACCTTTGGAATCATTTTCCTCCTTGGCATACTCATTGGGTCGCTTGCGGCACGGCCTGATATATTCACGAAGTGCATGCAACGTTGGAAGTCGGTACTACAAGACGAAAGTGAAGATGCTATGGTTCTGCGTTACCGTTGTACTTCCTGTGAGGCGATCTATACCGAAAAGACCCTCCCGAAGGATAAAGTCTGCTCTAAGGACTATGGTCGGCTCGTTACTTACGATGCTATCGAAGACCGGCACCGGTCTCCCCTGTAGACAATTACCCCACGCTCCTCGTGGGGTTTTTCTTGTTGACGAAAATCGCTGCAGAGATTAGGGTACGTGCAGAAACACACAGGAAAGGGAATTATGAAAGCTCATTTTTTTCGCATACTTTGGTACGTGCTCATACTCATCGTGGCGCTGACGAATATTACTATGCTTGGGTTTCTTACAGGCGCCATGGTGTTTATCATCACACCCAAGCCGGCTGATATTTTGCTCTGGAGCAGCATCGTTGTCGGGGTAGTTGCTGGGGTACTTTTGACGGTGCAGGAGGTACGTTATCTACGAAGACGTCGTCAACGCAAAACTATTATCCAACCCACAACGAACGTGATGTACCATTGCCCGCTCCCAGCGTGTCAGTACGAAACCGAAAAAGACGGAGTGTGCCCAGAATACTATACGCTCCTCAAAGCCCGGACGCGTGAAAATCGGCCAACGCCGTAAACGCCTGCTCATCTGAGTCAGGCGTTTTTCTATCGTCCCAACTCCCGCATTTCGTCGATTGTTAAACTCCTTTAAATATGTAATAGTTTATACACATTTACTGCAATGTTTGTATGAGTGAAATATCACCTGAATTCGAAAATCAAGATGATGTGCAGCCACTTCCTGAGCATGAAGAGGCGCGAAAGGCATGGCCGAATATCCCCGAAACTTTTCCTGAGGGATTCCCGCCTGGTTACCGTCCGTGGGTAGACGGCTGGGCTTTTTCTTTGGAGAAAATGAAAGAGAAGAATGCTGATGGTACCTACAAACTCCTCACCCTGGATTTGAGTATTAGTGAGGAGGAGTACATTGAGCGCGTCAATAGTGGACCGGCGGAATCACTAAGCGAGCGCGCGGAAAAAGAGTACAAGTGTGATATTCGTTGCAAGCACTGCTTTGAATGCAAAACAGACACCAATAACCCGCTCATGACATTCGACGAGGTGAAGGGCGTGGTCGAGCGCGCGAAAGCACTGGGGCTCGAAACGGTAAAATTTTTGGGACCCGGCGAACTGCTCCACAACCCAAAGCTTTTTGAGATTCTGGACTACTTCGAACAGGAGGGTATTACCATTTCTATTTTTACCAAAGGAGTTATCCTGGGTGACGATACATTAGCTGAAAAGAATTTTCACCTGTCCGCAAGCGAGTTGTGCAATAAAATTGCATCGTATAGTACCGCGCGATTATTGGTTGGGTTTACCTCTGCTTCTCCTGACGTAGAGCAAGCGCGCATTGGTTCCACCATTCAAGACTTCAGTGAGAAGCGGAATCGAGGCCTAGAAAATGCAACGGAAGCAGGTATGAACAGTAACCCCCAGTTGCAGCGGATGGCACTCATTTGCGCGCCGGTGCTCCGGGATAATATTGACGAGGTCCTTGCTATTTACCAGTGGGGAGCGAAGAGAAATATTCCCACGGTTGTAGCGCCAACTATGGTGAGTGGGAAAGGGCAGGAGCAACCGGAAGTGACTGACACTGATTTTAAAGAACGCAGGCTTGTTGATCTGTATGCCAGCATTTACGAATGGATGGTACGTGAGGGCATTATGACGCTTGATGACGTGAAACAGGAAAGTGTTTCTCCCTATGCGGGGTATGCATGCAATCAATTCATTAATGGTATGTTCATACGGAAAGACGGACGGGTGCAGGCATGCCCAGGCAACGAAAGTTACGTTTTCCGATACAGCAACGATATCCGCAAGGAAAATCTTGCTGAGGTGTGGAAGCACAGTGTTGGCTACAAGAAGCGAGAGCAGCTTGTGGAGAGTGGGAAAATTACCCTCACGCAGCCGTGCTACGCGAAGACCGAGGGCGAGCTTATGCTTGGGAATAAACCTGGCTCTATTCCAAAAGATTTCTACGAATCAGTTCTCCGCCGACTGGAGGTACGGTTGGGTGCACCGCAACCAGAAGCAAACGAACCATTTGAAGTGTAAAACGCCTGATGGTTTGTGTAGCGCCTTCATTCCCACATGGGATCAACCTCAATTTCTTATGGCCTACAAAATTCTGTTCAATAACGAGGAATTCCATTTTCACGAGAATGACCTTCCTTGCCTGGTGCATTACAGAGAAAAGCAAGGCGGTTCACAATTCACGGTAACGCTGGTTGCTGATTTATTTTTGCGGGGGTCAAAGATACTTTTCCTTACAGCATATCCCATGGCCAAGGATAACTTTGTAGAGCAGGTGAAAGGCGAGGAATCAAAAATCGCATTTATCACCAATGAAAGCCAGTTCAATACGAACGCACAGGTAATTATTCTGGAAAGCGGTAATGAAAAGCTGTTTTTGAAGGCTGTTGAAAAACTCGGCGATCTTCACGAGCGCGTCGTGCTAATAAAAAATATGGAAGTATTCAGTGACGCAGTTTTTGATGCTTGTGAAAAACTGCAAAAAAGTATCCTTTCTGGAGATATTGATTCATGTGTGGCAAAAAAACGCATTAGCCACAAGCTCTATACAACAACAATTACATTTTCTGAGCCAGAAACTTCCTTGCCTTTCAAAACCCCAGTGCTGAAAACATACGTTGGATATCTGAAGACCGCCACCAAGGAAGGGTTTGTACAATTAGAAATGTAAAATTGATCGCCGTTTGTTTATCTCCCCAGTTCCCACATAGAGCCAGCAGCAAATAAAAAAGCAATCGACAGGAGTTCCATCGATTGCTGATAGCTGGGTTACAGCGACTGGAGATGCTTGACGCAAGCCCCCAGTGGATCGCAGGTTACTTTCAACGGGTAGTTGGCTTTCTGAGTGGCTTGGGTAAACACCAACCCTATTTGTGCAAAGAGCTCAGTATCGTTTGGTGTGATGTACACGTCGCAAACCTTTCGGCTATTCCAGCGGTAGGCCGGATCATCGACCGTCAACTGGTAAACGTGCCAATGCACCTTTGGGTCCAAGTCACGGTACGGACAGGGGATAAGTGGCCCACGGTAGTCTTTCAGCAATGCGTTGTGCTTGCCATGTTCGCCCACATAGAAGCGCCGAAGGGTAATGACAAGCAGCTGTTTGGGAATGACGGCTGTCACTCCTTCGTAGTAGCGCGTTTGCCACCCACCCCACTGCATTTCCTGCTGTGCGTCTGCAATAATATTAGTGAGCTCAGCTAGACGTTTAACATCGATTGCCATTCACTATTCTCCTTTGGGAAAGATCGGTTAATGGATGACTGTATCGTCTACCTTAAAATATGTCAATACTACCCCACCCTCTTTGTGAGGTTATGCTTTTTTCCGTGTGCCCAAACCCTCACCTCACCCTCCATCTATACCTCCATCCAAACCTAAACCACTCATCCTGCAACTACCGTCCCAACTCCCACATGGGGTCAACTTCAATCTTATCCCACGGTGTGCGGTGGCCAGCAGCCAGGCTGAAGGCACCAGCCACGGCGATCATGGCGCCGTTGTCCATGGTGTAGGCAAGCGGAGCTACGTGCAGCGGGGTATGCTCGGGCAGCAATGCTTTGCCAAGCGCGCTTCGAAGTGGCGCATTCGCTGCCACGCCACCACCCAGAATGACGCTGGCGGGTTTCCGCGTCTTTACTTCGCGTACGGTTTTGCCAACCAGCACATCCACAATTGCCTGTTGCACAGACGCGGCCAAGTTCGCGCGCTGCTGCAGAGTGAGTTTCGGGTGGAGCTCCAGGTACCGGCGCACGGCAGTTTTCAAACCCGCAAAGCTGAATTCCGCGTTCGCCTCATGGAGCATTGGTCTGGGCAGATCGATATTTGGTTTTCCACGCTCGGCAAGTTTGCTCAGCGCTGGGCCGCCGGGGTATGGGAGTCCCAACATCTTCGCCGTTTTATCAAACGCTTCGCCGGCCGCGTCATCCCGCGTGCAGCCAATGAGGCTCACTTTCCCCCACCCGTGGATGCCCTGAGGCAAACGCGTGGCTGTATTTTTGGTTGGTGCAATCCACAAAAGTTCTGTATGCCCACCCGAAACCACCAATGCTAAGGCAGGAAGTTTGGGAACAATTGGACCCAGCCACGCACTGGCCACGTGCCCGGCAATGTGGTTTACGCCAATGAGGGTTTTCCCAGTGGCAAAAGCCAGCGTGCGGGCGGTCTCCACGCCCACGAGTAATGCGGTAGACAAACCTGGTCCAGAGGTGACGGCAATTGCGTCTATAGCAGCTAATGATTTTCGGGCGCGACGGAGGGCTTCCATCAGTGTGGGCATAATGGTTGCTGCATGCTCACGTGCGGCAACTTCGGGCACCACCCCACCAGTCTTTTGATGCGTGAGCACTTGGGAGGCGGTGACCATGCTCTGCACGGCAAAGCCGGTTCGCCCCACATCCACCACAGCTATGGAGGTGTCGTCGCAGCTCGTCTCAATTCCAAGAATATGCATGCTCGTAGCGTAGCATAGGCGTTTCTGCTGCGCACAACTTGACCAAAGGTGAGCAAGCACGTACGCTCTTTTCAGAACATTGTACCTAAAAAATCCAGGAAGGAGTTTGCGTGACCAACATTGCATTGCCCAACAGTATTCCGCCTGTCTTCCGAGCAATAATCCCCCACGTGCGACACCAGGAAGGCCTGTGCCCCACCTTTGAGTACTTGCTCCTCAAGCGTTCGCCTACTGCTGATCGGGATAAGGATCAGTTTGAATGTCCCGGCGGCGTCGCACAGCCAACGGAAATGAATCCGCTGCAAACGTATATCCGAGAGACCTTCGAAGAAACCGGCCTGAAGGTTACACGCGTGGTGCAGGAAATTTTTTCGTACGAAGTCCCCTACGCCATTGACGGATCCTTTGCCGCCGGCCTGGTACGGAAAGTACATTTTGCAATTGTGGAAGTACTCCCGCCGTTTGTTATTGTCCTGAGTTCGGAGCATGTGGATAGTGCATGGATGACTATTGATGAGATCCTGCGCACCCCAATGGAACACATTCGCAGGGGTTCTGCGCGGGCAATCATCCTTGCGGATCGATCAGTGCTCACCCCACGCTTTTTGGCCGCTGAGCAGAAAAAAATGTCCGCAAATCGACTCGCTCTTTAAGGCAAACCTACATCAATCCCAATCCACCAAGGATTGGGATTTTTTTACCCAAGAGTATTTTTTGCATTGACTCCAGATCACCGGCAGAGGTAGGCTTGAGCAAGAACACTACTTTCGCGAATGGTAAACATATGACCCAGCCATCAATTATCCAAAAAGTCGGCGGCATTATCACCAAGGACAAACGGTTGCTGGTGGTGCGGAAGAAGACCGCGGACAATCGGTCGGAGTTTATTATTCCCGGTGGTCGCAAGGAAGGAGATGAGTCGCACCAGGAAACGTTGACGAGGGAACTTATGGAAGAGTTAGGCGTTACCCTGCGTGGCATGCGGCTGTTTGGGAGTTTTGACGAAACGGCAGTATTTGAAAATATTCCATTGCACATGGATGTGTACTACGCGGAGGTCGAAGGCGAACCTACTCCCCACTCGGAAATTAAGGAGTACATGTGGATTGACCGGGCGTATGCTGACCACGGCATTGTGCTGGGGTCGGTATTGGCCAAGCACGTGGTACCGAAATTGGTTGCAGAAGGCGTGCTGTAGGACTGAGACTAAAAATACACGGGAGCCGCTTGGCTCCCGTTTTCTATAGGGAAAGTATAGTACTTACTAGGTTGGGTATTCTTATAAGTGACATCAGGGATCGCTATAGTGTAAGACATCTCACCCTCACTTTTTTGGGGTGCAGGCGTATACCCTATGTACTGTGAGATCTTTTTCTCCCTCTGCCATGAGCATTCCCTTTGTATCAACAATTCGTATGCTGTAGCCAAGTCGCTTCGCATGGTTTTCAATTTCGTCCAAACGCGCATACGCACTCGTTCCAATGAGCACAACTCCTGATGCTGTAAGAAAAGCTGGTGCTTCCTTCAAGAATTGTTGCAGTGCGTTGTAGTTCTCATCAAAGCCTGATTGCAGAAGAATGTCCGTAACCGGCGACTCCGCCCGGTTAAAAGGGTGATTCCAGAAAATGAAGTCAAACTTTTCTTCATTCCGGAAGGCAGCAAATAAATTACTTTCCCTTACGTCCATTTGTACGGCAAATCTCTGAGCATTGAGTAAACAGTTTTGGACAGCGGCTGGATTGATATCGGTGGCAGTTACCGTTGCACCATGTAACGCAGCAAAGACCGCAACGATGCCCGTTCCAGTCCCAATCTCCAGCAATTTTTGTTTCTGAACAAGTTTTGGGATTACGTTTGCGAAATACGCACTATCTGTAAAGTATTTGGGGGAAAAAACTTCAGGGAGCACCAAAATCTTTTTTCCAAAAATTTCCACTTCATAAGGCGTGGCGTGCTTCCGCATTTTTGCAAATTGTTGCTCTACTTTTTTTGACCATTCTGGGTAGTCCATATTCAAAAAGAATAATAATCCAGAGACTGCTCGAAGTTTGAATCTGGTAGCCCTTATAGGAAAAGGCTGGAATCAGCTTATTGTAAGTCTTGTTAGTTTCAACGAGTTATATAGTGGTCAATTTTCCGAGCAACAGCAGGCTACTCTAAATTTGGCACCTGCCCATAATGTGTGAGCCCATTGTGTAGTAGATTGTATATTTCCATGTCGGGCAAAGGGTGCTTAGTAAAGCGCTCGATAATTGCTACATGCTCTGCTGGGTCAGCCTCTTTATCAGTTTGGTAGTGAAATGAAAAATTAGTTATATATAAGGCATTCTCGCTTGCGGGATTTTTTTCATCATGTTCGCCCAATTCTTCAACATTGTTTCGGATATCCATAAACCAGGGCTTATCGGGGAAATTTAATCCAGGCGTTAAAATGCAGTTAATATCAATAAAGATCATAAATGGCATGTCACCTGGATTTTGCGTCATTGCGGATTTGATTAACCTACCAACATCTCCACGGATTAACTGCTCTTCATGCATTACTCCAGGTGTATGGATAACACCAGGTCTATGACGACTCTTCGCTTCTACAGCGACTCTTATTCCTCTCTCTTGATGGGTTGCTATGAACTCGCAATGTCTCGTTTGTGGCTTGCTCCTATCAAGAAACTCAATGGTGAATCCAAGTTGAGTAAATAAAGACGCGATTGCTACTTCATAGCGTGCGCCCTGGTATTGATTTTGGTCTTTCAATCTATTCAACAAACGTACGGGAAGTTTGGCACGATGCTGAAGGCAGTAAATATCAAAAGCTAAAGACAATAGAGACCTGCTCCAACCATCAGGAATTGCGCTCCATTTTTTATTTTCAGAATTTTGAGCAGTAGCATTCTTTTGTTTCCATGCTTGGAAATGTATGTAACATTGAGTAATAAAGTGTTGCTGCACAGAAGGTAATTGTAGCTGATCCTTTATCCATGCCCGTCCTAAAGTAACTGCGAGAATATCTATCAGAAACTCATGAAAAGTTTGTTCTATTGGAAGAGAGTGGAACAATCTTGAACCAACTGCTCTAACTCGTTTACCTTGAAAAATACTTTGTACGTGTGGGAGAAAGTACCCTTGTGCTTGAAGTCGTGATTGCTCAGCCTGCATGTCAAGAATGTATTTTTTAACAGCCTGAAAATCCTCAGGAGTCGGAGGATTGTTATCAGCATCATGATGACATTTTTTATACTTCTTCCCACTGCCACAATGGCATGGATCATTCCGACCAATTTTTTTTGTCATTCGGTACTAATTTAGCACTGTTGTCTACAAGATATTTTTGAAGTGCGGGAGGTAGATCTATGCTTCCTGCATCGTGTAATTTGACCCCCACAATTTGCTTGAACAATGACATTGCCGATCGAAAAACAAGAAGGGCATCTGCCTTTTCATTTCTGGGTTTACGTGCCCAGAAGTGTAGGTAAGAACGACGAACGCCCTGGATGTCTGAAAACTTTTTTTGCTGCTCTGGTGGGATACGATTGAATGCCTTTAATACACCTAATCTTCTTTCGTGCATCAACCTCTCAAAAGTCCTCTGGAAAAGCAAAGCCTCCTCCTCTTCGGTGATCGGATGATTTTTAAAAGTCACACTGCTTGTTTTCCAAAGAAAAATTGCTAACATTTCTCCAACAACACCACAAACAGCGATGCAAGAGAGGTAGTCACCCAGGCAAAAGTTTCTCTTTGCAGAAACCAAGGGATCCACAAGGTATTTCGAAATTTCTGGATGAGCGGAGACGATACCTTGGTGCGTTTCAATTGTCGTGGCCTCGACATATCGATCAAGTATTTCCACAGTTAAGTCAGTCACTTGCCTTTGAAAAAACTCTCCTAATTGAAAGGATGTGTGGGTAAACTCATCTTTGATTCCATCTGCAGTTATATCCCCATAAGAAAGATAGTCCTTAATTTGAGTACGTTTGATAATTGGGCCAAATACACCAAACTTAATTACTGCTTTCTTGGGGCCACTTTTGGGCAACAACTCCTTTACTGCGTCCTGAACATCTGTTTCCCAGTTCTCAAAAGAAACAAGAGCGGGTTGTGTTGGAATAGCATCAAACTCACTTTGTGTAATACCTTCAATTTTTTCCCATGACAAACCTAGAGCATTAAAGGTAAGTGGATTAGGGACGTGCCTTTTGTGCAATTCTGGGAAAGGGAGAACCGCGAATACGTCAGTAGGATTGCTAATGGATTTAATAAGACGAACATTTTTTATGTCCACTAGGCTCCTACCATCTTGCAATATATCCAGCTCTTCTTGAGTCTTTTGTGTAAAGTCATCAACCTTAAGCCCCAATGCATTTCGTGTAATGGAGTCAGGGATTAGGAACCTTTTCCCGTGGTTGATGATATATTTTCTTCCATCTGGCCCCTGTGCTTTGTCCATAGAATTACGTAGTTGTTTTCCTTTTTCTATATAATTTTGCACGCTCCAAAATTGGTTCTAGTTCTGCTAGTTTTTCATCTAGTTCTTCAAGGCTTAGACCTTCCAAGAACCCATTGTGCAAGACGGAGGATTTGTACAAGTCGCGTAATTTGTAAGCCTTATCTAGCCCATTAGCGCGCGCTCGCCAATCAGGGTTATCCAGTAGACCTAAATGAACTTGTAAAAGTTTCTCATCGGGCAAGCTTTCGGTCATCAACTCCTGCCAACCCTTACTCTTCGTAAGCTCCTGAGGCTTTTCGGCAGATCGGTCACTGTAACCCCCTTGGCGCATAGCAGCAGAGACCGATTTTCGGGGATTTTCGGATAAAATACGGGCTACGTTGCGCTGTTTGTGAGTAGGCATATCTAACCTAATTATACCCTCAAAACAGCGTTCTGTGACCAACTCTGGACCTATAAACGGGTTTCTAGCTAGCCTTCTTACCCCCGCGATACTTAAAGGCCCTCCTAAAGCCTTTGTCTTCAGCCTCTTCGACAGTAGCGCAATAGAACTCACCCTTTCGTGTTTCTATTTTAGTTTTATCGTATTGCTGGTCGAAAGGAAGATGATATATCTTTGTACTATCTACCTTTGAAATGTTGCACTTAATACAGGGGTATTGTTTATCTAATGGTAAGTTTTCTTTTAATTCGATATGAAGCTCAGATGCAAAACGGCGAGCGAGATCGGAAAGCTTAGTTGCAGTGTAGAAAATCGCACGAACTTTTTTATCTGGATTTTTATCTTTGTATTGGAAAACCGTGCCAAAAAATTGAAAAATGTGTTTTTCATATATAGTTCTAAATTGTGCCCAATTTTTACATTGCACAATTATAAAGTCTTTACCTTTTCGACAGATCAAATCGCGCCCTAGATCCTCGAAGCCTTTTAGTATACCCACATACTCAACATCATATCCCTCTGCTTCAAATAGAAATCCAATGTACCGTTCATAAATCCTACCAATTAACCAGGATGATTTTGGGCGTTTCCAAAATCGATCCAGAGCCATTTGATTCCGTTCAACACTTGGGAGTTTACGGTATTCTTCCTTTGAGAGATATTGAGTAACCTGATCTACCTTTTCTTCATCAGAGTACTCCGCGAACATTTTCCGATCCTCTTCAGTTGGAACATCAACCTCTTCTTTTAAATCAACAAGAAAAGGAGCTATCGATTCATAGTATTCAATTATGTACTTTGCGATACGAGCTTCTTTCTCTGCTTCACGTCGTAATCTTGACTGTTCTTTCACAACCTCACTGGCTTGGATTGCGGGATGTTTTTTTCTTCTTAAGTAATCAGACTGGGCTGCGTCACGGGCTTTAAATAACTCTTTATAAGCATTTGCTAGCCATGGAAATCCCTGTTGGCGTTCTCGAGCCATTTGATGCACACCCTCTTCAAGTTTTTTATACCATGCAATACCGACATTACGTTCTTGTTTTTCAGATTTTAAATATAGTTCGTAGGATGATTTTTCTGAGGCGATTAACCTAAGAATGTTATTAAGTTCGTTTTTCTTTTCTTCAAAATATCCCATAAATTATAGTTTATTTTTTGTATAGCTGCATGATGGGTAATTAGCGCATCCCCAAAATGCACCATACCGCCCGCTTCTTGGTATCAACGTACCTCCGTCATTTGGGCATTTTAGTCGGTTATCATTTTTCTCAAGCAGCATTTGATGAATAAATCCTCTGCCCTTAACTTTTTCATTGACCTCGTCCGGCATGATAGATGGCCCGAGTTGAACAATTTCTGAAACTAAAGTGGCTGTGTCTAAATTACCAGCAACCTCAAAAGCAGCTTGATCTCGAAGCTTTTGACGATGTTTGTCAACGAAATGTTTAACAACACTCCAAATTATAATTATGGCTACAATTGCCCAAAATACGTACATATTCTAATTATACGCTTAAAACAATTATCTGTGATGATTGCTGTATTATATTCGCGCTAGCCTAGATTCCTATAATGGCCGCCTTAACATCTCCCCGCTTTTTTCCCCAGCCTTTCCAAGATAATCCTTTTTTACCCTTTCGTTTAGTTCTTTGAGCTTTTAGTTCTTCGGTTGCTAAATCTCTAAGGGATCTCATTGTAGGGTCGTCCCCATCATCCTTTATGCTTTCTTGGATGCCACGATTCAGCGCTTTAGTAAACCTTTGGCCCCAGTTTGTACTAGGTCTTCTAGATTTTTTAACACTTTTTTTCATAATGATTCAAACTAAGAAAATAACTTATATATTAAACCCATAAATAACCAAAAACATGGGATTGCTAAACCAAAAATTGTTATCCATCCGTGATAGTAAGTTGAGATTGCGCGACCATCAACATTTTCAGACGCTGCTGATTTCCAGAAATATGTTAATTTCTTATTGTGAAGGCTTCCGATTAACCAAAATGCTGTTACGTAAATGACGCCGAGTGTTAAGCCAGTGCTACCATATTGCCAAATTATACTGCCACCAATTAGCAATGTGGCCAAAGTTTCTTGAGTTTCCTTTTTCTTTACATGGCTACGCCATAGGAGTAAATATCCTAAAACTCCAGTTATTGAAATTATGAAAAAGTTTGCAATTATATTCCAATCCATATCTCTGAACGGTTTTATCTGGTAGAAAGCACAAAGCCCCCCGCCAGCGATGACCTTTCGGCCACCCATACCCCTTTCGGAGCATGACCGTTCAGAGTGCTCTGGACGAGGAGCTTTATACTCTGAACGGTTTTGTTGCCATGCCCTAGCAAAGCTAAGGTTTAGGCGATAAAATTAAATTGCTAGTATTTATACTTCAATTGCTTGATAATTAGAGTGAAACATATCAATTTTACTCGAAAAAATGATAAATGTAAAGGATAATCCGAGTCTTTCAAAGGCGTATTATCGGTGGTTACGAAGAAAAAAGACCGTGGATTTTGATGTTCTACGTAGTGGATTTTTGAATGCGAATAAAACGTATCTCCATCAAATCAAGTCGTGTATAAATGATGATAAGTTTCATAGCATTATGTCAGTTGGAATGGAAGTCGCAGCGTTCTTTAATGCAAACAGAGCGTATTCGGGCTATGAAACTTTAGTAGAAAAAAACATTCTCCCAAAAAAGGTTTTTAAAATAAAACCACTGACTGAGACATCAGAGGACTTTGCAAATCATTTAATCAATAAATACCATTTGTCAGAAACTACGCTTAGAGAACTCTCCGAAATTGCGTTTAAGTATCTTCGATCGATTCTTTCAAAGACGAAAAACGGTATACTTCCTTTAGAAAAGGCGAGGTCAGTACAATTCATAAACAATTGCATCGATAGATATTTCCCGATTTTAATCCGTTATCTTAAAAAGAAGTACAAATTAAAAAAACTTATATATCTTCGCAAGATAAATAGTCACACATGTAACACAGCATGTCCTCGTTGTGGCAAACTTTTGATACGGACGAAAATATATGAACGATGTACAAGGACAGAGAACCGGCATTGCCAAATGGGTTCTAACGCACTCAGAAGAGGAAGGAAAAAAGATGACAAAAGCTTTGTTGGTAGTTGTAGTTGTTGTGGGGTGTTTTCCCCTTTACTCAAAAGCCACGTATTAAGTGGCGAACAACTGCTTTTTTGCAGCCAAAGGTGTTATGAAAGAGTAAGAAAAAAACTTCACTAATTTTAAGTAAAGCTGAATTGGCCCATAATGGGCTTTTTTTGTTTCCCATTTAATTATGTCCAAAAAGCTGGGGATAAGTTAGCGCGTGCATAATCAAAATGTCGCGAGGAGCACACTCACAGTGCTCAAAGGGCGACAGTAAATAAATCCTTTGAAGATTGTGAGCTACGCCTCTAGACCAGCTCGCCAAACGGTGATGATAAGCAGTCTCATAGTACTAGCAGTAAATACTATAAGACTACTATCACCGGCGGCAGACTGGGGAGAGGGAAGGTGCCTTAAGTAACTAATCCGGTGGGTAATATGTCAACTAAGCGACAAGAAGCAAACCAGACAAAGCAGATCAGGGTTGCAAAAGGTAACCATAAAGGGTTGAAGATTTTTGCCGCTCGCGAAGGAATGCCAATGATGGCCTTAGCAGATCAAATTATCAGCCAATATCTTTACGAAACATATCGCTGGCCAGAATACCATGTTGACGATTAAACAGTGTAGACAAATTGAGCCAAGCCTTTCTGAACTTTCTGATGAGGAAATTGTTCATCTTCGTGATTCTATGTATGAACTAGCCACTCTGGCTTTTGAATCCACTCAAAAACAAGGGGGTGTTTCCAAAAATCCCACTTGGGTAATGCCAACTTTTAAAGAAGACGCTAATATATAAATGCGATGACTACTAAAGAACAAAATATCAAACGAGGAGTTATATACGTTCGTGTTTCCTCAAAAGATCAGGTAGATAACACCAGCCTTGAATCTCAGGAAAAGGCCTGTGGGGAGTATTGCCTTCGAAACCATATTGAAGTTGTTAAAGTTTTTATTGAACAAGGTGAATCCGCAAAGAGTGCAGATCGGACAGAGTTTAATAAGGCAATCCAATTTTGTGGCATCCAAAAAAATAACATTGGGTATTTTGTTGTTTACAAACTTGACCGCTTTGCTCGAAATCAAGAAGACCATGTGACTGTTCGGGCATTGTTAAAAAAGTATGGCGCTGAGCTGAAGTCGGCAACTGAACCGATCAATGATTCGCCAATAGGAAAAGCGATGGAAGGTATGCTTTCAGTTTTTGCAGAGTTTGATAACAATGTTCGTACTGAACGAACACGGGGAGGAATGCTTGAAAGAATTCGACAAGGGGCTTGGGTTTGGTCTGCGCCGCTTGGATATAAACGTGTGGGCGGGGTAAAAAATATCTCGCCGGATGAATTAACTGCGCCACATATAAAACAAATCTTCAATTTGTACGCAAAAGGCATATACACGTATAAGGCAATTGCTAATTTAATGGACACGGCTGGAATGCGCACGAGGTATGGCAAGCGCCCACGCGCTCAGCTGATTGAGAAGATACTACGCAATCCAATTTATTACGGTCACATAGAGGCGTTTGGTGAAGAACACAAAGGTAGTTTCCCGCCATTGATTAGTGAAGAGCTTTACTTAAGTTGTCAGCCAAACAGCAAGAACTTAAAAGGCCACGCGGCACCTCGATCGGCAAATAACCCCATGTATCCGCTTAGAGGAGTTGTAGTGTGCGAAGAGTGCGGCACGAGTTTTACAGGAAGTACTTCTACAGGGCGTGCCAGTCAACGATATTCCTATTATCATCATTACAAAAAAAGTTGTTCTAAAGCCAAGAGCATCCCTCGCGAATCTTTTGAACAAGAGTTCGTAGAGTATTTGGAGTCAATTACGCCAAGCCTAAAATACGAAAAATGGTTTAAGGCAATAGTTATCGATATTTGGCAAAATAACTACAAAAACATTAGCTCACAAAATCAGAAAGCGAGATTAGAGCTTACACGACTTGAGGCTGAGAGAGATCGTGTATTTACCATGATGCGTCAAGGCAAGCTAACTGATGACGAGTTTAGTGAACAAAAAAATGCCGTCAATTTACAAATAGCGAATAAATACCAGCAGCTGAATGAAAAGCAGTATGAGGGCTTAGACATGGAGAAAACTTTAGACGCCTGTTTTAGCTTTGTTCGAAACACAGCAAAAACCTGGCGCGAGGCCGATTATGCTGGGCGATTACAATTCCAGAAACTTGTTTTTCAAGATAAGCTCCAATTTAATGGGAAGAGGTTTGGAAACGCCAAATTGTCCCCAATCTACGAGATGAATAGGATGTTTGACGGGAATAAATCTAGCTTGGTAGCCCCACGGGGAATCGAACCCCGATTACCGGCTTGAAAAGCCGATGTCCTAACCGTTAGACGATAGGGCCGTGATACAGCAACCTATAACGAATAATACCTGCGGTCAAGGGTTTTGCCTAGGACTTGATGGGTTACTTACCCCCGGCGAAAAGTTTTCTGCATTTAGGCTTGCGCGTCTTCGAACGAGCATTAAACCCCGCCTCCCTCTTTACTTGAACCCGAAGAGTGGTGGGAAGAGGAAGATGACAAGGGAAGCCCAGGCTGCATAGACCGGTATGTAGTTCGTTTGCCATCGCTCAATGTGCGCGAACGTCCCCCGCCCGCGGAGGAAACGCACGTACAGCACGGTTGACCACGCAAGATTGACGAGCAAGATAAAATTTTCGCCCAAGGCCGCAACCCGGTTTGGGCTAAAGCCGAATTCAGAGATGCGCGAGGCAATTGCCCACAGTGCCACTGCATCGGCCAAGAGGGCGCTCACCAGCAGGACCACTTGCAAGACATCAAAGGCGTTGCGAGGGGCCAGCGGGGCGCGGGCGGAGATGGAGTAGACCAGCAAGCCAAGGACGACCACTAAGAGCAAATCGAAGGCAATGAGGATGTTGCGGTCAACGTCTATGCCATGGCCTGACACCACGATGGTGACCAGGAACACCACCAAGACGATGGCGAAGAGGGGCGTGAACAGCCGGGTTAACACTGGCGCCATGTTTTCAATCACACTCTGCTTCGCTTCCACCAACCACGAGCCAATGATAACCGCTCCCGCTGCACCGCACGGGATAATCCAGGTGCCAACAATTGGCTCTACATTGAAACCGATTGACTGAAAAATCGCAAAGAGAAAGCCAGTGAGCACGCCGCCACCCAAGGCAATGAGCACGTAGTAAATGAGCAGCTCGCCTGTGTAGCGGATGAAGTCCATGCGGCCGGCAACGTCACGCCAGCGTTTTCCGGCATAGGCCAGACCCACAATGAGCCACATTGCAATGGGCACGTGCAAGCTGGTGAGAGCTTCGGTGGAGCCGCCGGCCAGGAAAGGGTAGGCGTTCGCACCTATCGCACCAATGACAAACCCAATAGCCGCGGGAATGATCGTCTGACGAGAGACGCCCCGCTTCCAGATGAAGTAGGCAGCCAAGATGGGCAGGACGAAGAAGCTGATATTCCGCATGTAGAAACTTTCATCATGCTCAATATCCAGGCCGAAGATCGTCGGAAGCTTCACCAGTAAGCCCGCGACTATCGCCAAGCCAAAAGCGACGGCTGTTTCTCTGCGGCTCCCCCGCTTGGAGTGCTCTGCATCCGGAGAAGTGAGCACGAGCTGCTTCCACAGCCGATCCGAATGCTCCCGGGCGAATTCTTTGGACAGTGCATCCAGATTCCCCATCCGCTTGACGGCAATCAGAAACGCTTCATCCGCAGCTAAGCCGGCATCGGTCAGCCCGGTGATGTGCTCGCGCAGATGGTCTTCCAGTTCGGCCACGTCGGTTGCCTGGATAACTTGGTGGCGCTGGAGGAAGTTTCGCCACTGATTGATTTGCTCCTCAAGCTGTTCGGTCTGGGGTGTTGGCATATGCGTTGCTTAGACTACGGCTGCAGGGTGAAATGATTGGAGCAGCGTGGAACCGATTCCCCGAATTGTCGCTTCAACTGCCCGCCACTGCTCAAGTTCTTCCGCCAGCTGCGTTTTACCACTGGCGGTGATGCGGTAGTACTTCCGCTTCCGTCCATTCTCCGCGGCTTTCCACTGCCCTTCAATAAATCCCAGCCGCTCCAGGCGATGCAGGACGGGGTAGAGCATGCCGTCGGTCCAGGTGATTTGGCGGGCAGAAGCTTCCTGCACCTGTTTGAGGATTGCGTAGCCGTAATTCTCCTGCTGTACCAAAGTGGCAAGGACAATTGGGGTAGAAGAGGCGGCAATCAGGTCTTTGTTAATCTCCATACGTTCCCAAGATGCGTTAGGTAATCAAACGTGATTCCACTATACATAGCACATCTATGTATGTAAAGACCCACAAAACCGGGGTAATGGAATTGAATCTCTGTTTTTGCTACGACGGAAAAGGCTTTTCTGATCTGCATCCCCCACTTGTTGCAAGCCATAACCCTTACCAGCAGCTGTTCACAATTGAGTGATTCCAATTTGACAAATCCGCTAAAAATAGGCAAGATATCAGGCCATGCCCAAACGTTTTTTGCTCGTTTCGATCCAATATGATTTTCTACAGTTCCGGACGCCTTCGGAAGCTGATTTTTCGTGGAATGGTAGTTGTTGTCTTGGCAAGTGCCGTGGTCACCACAACCTTTTTTTCCTACGGACTGCTCTCCGCTTCGCGCCCGCCCGCCCAAATTAATATCAACTACTACTACAACAACGTAGGATCTTCAAAGGTCCTGGCGTTAACTTTTGACGATGGCCCGTTTCCTGGCCGCACCGAGGCAATCATGGACGTGCTGGAGAAAGAAAAAGTACCTGCCACTTTTTTCTTCATTGGCTCGCGTGCGCTGCGGTATCCAGATTTGGTGAAGCAGGTTGCAGAGCGGGGTTTTGAAATTGGGAATCACAGCTTCACGCACGCCCCGTCGGTCCACGCTGCGCCCTGGCGGCTGCGGCTGGAGCTCAACCTAGCCGCGACAATGATTGAGTCGGTGACCGGCCAACCCATTCGTTTGTATCGCCCACCTTTTCTCCTGGACATTGGCAGCGACCCCACCACGACATTTCCGGGGTCACGCCCAGAACTTGCTTGGGCCGTGCAAGATGGGTACGTGGTCGTGGGCGCAGATGTTGATCCCAAAGACTGGCTGGCAACGTCATCCAAAGACATTGTGGAGGATTTGGTGAAGCAGCTGGAGAACGGCGGCCACATTATCCTCCTCCATGATGGGAGCAGCGAGCACCACACCGTGGAAGCTTTGCCTGGGATGATTAAAGAATTACGAAAGCGGGGGTATACCTTCGCCACGGCGTCCGACCTGCTGGGCCTGGATGCGGCAAAGAAAATGGTTATCACCCATGACTTGAAACTGGGCGCCGTGGATGCGAAGACGCAGGGCTCGGTGACTGCCTTGCAAGAATTTTTGATCATGACCGGCTTTCCCATTGTTGACCAGGGCGGCGTCTACGGGCCTTCAACGCAGCGTGCAGTGGCAACGTGGCAAGGCCAACGTAACGTGGGAGACACAAGTGGCCAAGTGAACCTCCCTACCCGCTTGGCCATTGTGCAGGCACTGGAGGAGACCACCTACCAACCCCTACCCCCCAGTAAGCTGAATGACGTTTTTCTCTTCACCCAAGCAACCCGGCTGTACATGTGGATTGCACCGTACTTTGCCACGGGCATTGTGTGGATTGTGAAGAGCGTGCTACTCCTGGTAGCCATTCGGCTGTTCTTCGCTTTGCTCCTCCGCGGGTACGCCGTGTGGAAAGCGAAGGCCAAGCACGAGCAGTGGAAAGGATTGGTATCGGTTATCATTCCGGCGTACAACGAGGAAGAGAATATTGGCGCGACGGTGAAAAGCGTCCTCCGGAATACGTATAGGAATATCCAGGTACTGGTGATCAATGACGGTTCCAAAGATAACACGGAGAAAATTGTGCAGCAGTTGGTGAAGCAACACCCCAAGCGTTTGCAACTGCTGACCATTGAGAATGGCGGAAAAGCGCAAGCGCTGAATTATGGTTTTGCGCGGGCGCAGAGTGACGTTGTGGTCACCTTGGATGGTGACACGATTTTTGATCGGGAGACAATTACCAACATGGTGCAGCATTTTCGTGATCCTAATGTGGGCGCGGTGGCGGGGAAAGTGTGCACCACGCGGTCACGAAATATCCTCAATCTCTTCCAAGCGGCGGAGTACGTCATTTCCCAAAACATGGATAAGCAAGGCTTCAATACCATTAATGCCGTGGGAATTGTGCCGGGTCCGGTTGGGGCTTGGCGAAAATCTTTCGTGCTGGCGGCAGGCGGGTACAGTGTTGATACGTTGGTGGAAGACCAAGACCTTACCCTGGCGCTGCTGGCTGCCGGCCACCGGGTAGTGTACGAACCCCAGGCCCGGGCGTACAGCGAGACGCCGTACCATGTCAAAGACTTTGCCAAGCAGCGGTTCCGCTGGATTTTTGGCACGGTCCAGTGCCTGTGGAAGTACAAGCGCTACACGTTTAGTTTCCGTCGGCCGGCGTTGGGCTGGGCTGTGCTGCCAAACACTTTTTTCTTTACGGTGGTGCTGCCGTTGCTCATCCCGCTCATGGATATCTTGCTCATCCTGGCGCTGGTGACCGGCTTTGGTCGTTCCACCTTCTTGCTCTACCTCATTTTTGTGGGCGTGGATTTTACCTATGCCGCGTTGGCCTTCTGGCAAGAGAATAGACGGCGTTGGCTACTACTCCTGCTCCCCGTGCAACGCATTTTCTACCGCGTTCTCATTTTCCTGGTGGTGGCGCGCAGCGTGATTAAAGCAATTGAAGGTGCCGCACCAAATTGGAATAAAGTGCGGAAGCGGGGTGACGTGCACACCTACCACTTGCAGCTTCTGCAGGAAGCAAAGGTGAAAGTGTCAGTCGATAGCATTCACCACGAGACATAAAAAAACCGCCCGCACCTTTCGGTGCTGGTGGTTTTTGCCGTTGCTACCCTGAAATTATTATTTGATGGTGTAACTGTCTCCGTAGGTTTTCCAGCTGAGGGGTGTGTTCAAGTCAAGATTGCCGGCGTTCAAGAACACTCGCTGCGCCGTGTCCACTCGGCTGGTGTCATCATGCGCGGCTTCGGTAAGCATGGCTGCTTTGCGGGCATCCAAAAATGCGTGGAGGTAGGTGGTTTCATTGCCACCCTGCGCGGGGCTCTTCGCTTTCTTCAAGGCCGTCGCGCGGATACCGCCGAAGCTCACGGAATCATTCCCCGGGCCGTGCATAACCATGGCATCGTAGTAGATGAACTGCCCCAAAGCGCGCAGGCCATCAGCTTTGGCTTGGTTCACTGCCGGGTTGAAGTACACCACGTCACGTTCGTGGTTCTGCGCTTCTTGGAATTTTGGATCAGCGGCTGCTGTCTTCCAGTCATTCACGTAGGCCGTACCCAGGCCGCTATGCGAACTGGAGCCATCAACCTGCTGTAAGGCAGGAATGTACTTCTGTAAAATATTGCCGGGCGCAATTTGTGCGTAGTACTGCACCATTTGTAACATGTCATGCGTGCCAGAGGTGAAGCCAATGATGCCACCGGTGTAGCCCCGGCTATCGCCAATATCTTCAATGTAGCCGTACTGCGCCTTCCAGTTCAGCGTCGAGTTCTCTGCGCTGGAAACCAGCTGCATGGTGATCTCTTTTTTGGCTGCGTCAAACAAGTCTGCAGTGGAAGTGGGTGCCGGCGCGCTATTCGTATTGACAGCGGTGTTCGTGTTCGCCGATGTATTCGTTGGCTTCGTCACGTTCGTATTTTTCTTCACCGGGGTTTTCTTCTTCACCGGCACGGCCTTCTTCGTCGCCTGCTTCGCCGTCGTTGGTTGTGCGGCCGCGGTATTGGTTTGTACGTCCGCTGTAGCATTCACATTCATCATTTCGGGAACCACAAGCACGGCGGAATTGACCATTTCGCCTTCTACCATCCCGTCGACGTATGGTATCTCATACGCATTTACCAAAACCTCCTCATTCGTGGACACGGCCACGGTTGGGGCTTCTTCTTGCTGGGCCGCAATGGCGACCCCGATGGTGACTGCGAGCACGACTATGCTAAAGAGGAGCACCACTGAGAATGCGTGTCTTTTTGTCATAGAATACACAGTATAGCGCATTTTTGTCCTCCTGTCCAGATTAGCCCAACTTGCGTTGAGCTTTTCCGTTTGCAAAGTGCGTCCTTTCCCGTTACGAAGTGCGGCAAAAGTCGGCCATGGAAAGTGTGAAAAATGTCACTTTTTAACATATTTAACTCATACTGTCAAGGGATAAGTTTTAAATTGACAGCGGTTCACAAAAATGATAAAAAGCATTACTAGCCGAAATACAGAAGCAGGCACCAACACTAAAATTCAGCCAAAAATCCCCCCTTACATTTTCGTGGGCACTTCTCTTTGGTAACGTTACAAGCCTATGCAACGCATCTACAGTCGGGTATCTCTCTTTCGGAATCGCCGCGCTATTCAGCGCCGCGCCTTTTTGCAGAATCTGAAAAAAGGTCTCCATGTGTTGGTCATCACTGTGACCATCTCCAACCTGGGCATGCTCAGCTCCGTTATTCGTCCCCTGACAGCCAGCGCTGCCACACTTGACGGCACCATTAGCGTCCAGAAGCAGTTTGACACAAATGGTGATGGCGTGGTTGATATCAACGGCACTACCGCGGATCCAATTTTGAGCGGCTGGGATTTTACGGTGGAGGACGCCCTTGCGGCAACGCAAACCCAAACCACCACCGACACCGGTTTCCTGACCTTCGATGTGTACAACGGAACCTACTCGCTGCAGGAGTCTGGCTACTCCACTGGTTTCCACTTCGCAGATGCACGCTGCACCAATGCGGCCGGCGCACCAGTGGGAACGGTTGATCCAGCGGCGTTCGCGGTAACCGGAATTCCGGTGAACACAGATGCAATTAGCTGCATTTTTATTAATACAATAGATACGGCCTCCATTAACGGCCAAAAGTGGAATGACCTGAATGGGAATGGCCAGTGGGATGAAGTTGCTCCAGCGCAAATTGGCGGCTGGCAGGTTTTCTTAGATACCAACAGCAATGGCGTCCTCGATGCTGGTGAGCAGACTGCCTCCACGACGAATGTGCATGGTCCAAACGAGTACAACGCTATAGATGATTATGGATGGTATCATTTTGAAGATCTGCCCTACGGCACGTACCGTGTGTGCGAAACTACAGTTGCAGGTTGGAACCAAACTTTCCCCGGTACTGCGAACGGCTGCCACACAGTCTCTATTCTCGACCCGCAGCAAGGCGACACCTGCTCTCCAGCTGCACCCGAAGACCCGTACAACCTGGTTTGCGACTTTGGCAACCAAGAGCAGGCTCGCATAACCGTGCTGAAGAATGTGGACATGAATGGCGACGGCGACGTACTGGATGCTGAAGATGTTGTGGGTGCCACAAACTGGACGTGGGATCTGAACAACGGCAACCAAAATTTTGCTACGGGTGGCACGCAGTACGCGACACCTGGTACGACCGTGACGGTGAAGGAAGACCAGAAGTCTGGTTTCCACTTCACCAGCGTCAGTTGTGTGGATGGCCGGGGTACAGTGCAAGTTGCGCAGAACGAGGAAGTGAGCTTTGCCGTGGCAACTGGCGTCACGTACACCTGCACGTATACGAATACGAAGAATCTTTCCACAACTATCGACAAGCAAGGTCCCGCCACGGCCGCTGCAGGTGCCAATGCGACCTACACCATCAACTGGACGGTTACGGGCGCACCTGCGGCAACCAATGTGACCATTACCGATCCCCTGCCAGCCAACACCAGCTTTGTCTCTGCAGACAACAGCGGCGCGCTGAGTGGCAGCACGGTTACCTGGAACCTGGGCACGCAAGCGCCTGGTACCAGCGGCACGGTGTCCGTCACGGTGAAAGTGAACAGCCCCCTGGCCAATGGCACAGTACTGACGAACGTTGCGACCTTGGATACAGATCAAACTGAACCAGTGTCAGACACTGTCACGACCACGGTTACTTCCGCACCAAGCTTGTCTATTACCAAAACGCACTCCGCTGCCAGTTTTGTGAATCCTGGTGCAGCGGTCACGTATACCGTTGTGGTTACGAACGCAGCGAGCGCGACGGATAGCGCCAATGCAGTTGTGCTGACGGACGTCTTGCCCAGTGGTTTCACCTACACCACGGGTGGTACCACCAAGACCTTTGCCCTGGGGAACATTGCGCCTGGTGCGTCTGTGACCACGACCTACACAGTGACGGTAAGCGCCAGCCAGAAGGCGGGCAGCTTTACCAACACGGCGACGGCCAAAGGCAGTAACACCAGCACGGTGACCGCAACCTCTGCCGTTGAAGTCCGCGTGCCAGCAGTCTTGGGTGAGCAAACCCCATCGATTACCCCAACTCTCAAACCAACATTGACGCTGACCAAAACCGTGAGTGCGACCATGGCAAATCCTGGACAGGTGGTGACGTACACCATGGTGGTGAAGAACACGGGCACGCTCAAGGTTGCCAACGTGGTTATTACAGACACGCTCCCAACTGGCTTTACGTTCTTGGATGGTGGGAAAATCACCAAGACTTGGACCTTCGCCAGCATCGCTGCGGGAGCTAGCCAAACCGTAACCGCGTTGGTGAAAATTGGTTCGGGCGTGAAAGCTGGTACATACCCCAACACCGCGAAGGTGTCTGCCACAGCTGTAGATCCTATTACTGCCACGGCAACCCTGCGCATCGCAGTGCCGCAAGTGAAGGGCGAACTGGCAGCGACAGGTGCCTCAGCATCTGACTACGGCATCTTTGGCCTGGGCATGCTCTTGCTCAGCTTTGGCTTTGTCGCCCTCCACGACTCCCGACGCAAAAACCCGGAAGTTGAGGAAGTCAAGTAATTCTTTCCCTTTTCCATCTCAGTTCGCCTAACCGTTACCGTATGAAGAAAGTCCTCGCTGTGCTCTCCGTGCTCGCACTTACCATTGCCGTGCTCCCACTGCGCCCATCGGCAGCGGTGGCTGCGGGTGTGAACCTCGTACTCAACCCATCCTTTGAGACGGGAACCACCAGCCCAACCTCGTGGTCCAAGGTGAATGGCTCCTCACGGAATCGGGCGACCTTTACTTACCCCGCTACCCCAGCCTTTGACGGGGCGAAGGCAGCGCGGATTACCGTGACCACGTATAAATCCGGTGATATTGGCTGGGCGTCTGCCAACTTTCCTGTGACCGCAGGGCTGCAGTATGATCTGTCCGTTTCCTCCAAGTCCGGCGTTTCCAGCACAGTCTTGGCAGTCTACAAACGCGCCGGCGGTGTTTCATCCACGGTCTCCCTGGGAACCGTGTCCGGAACAAATGCCTGGAAGACATTCACCAAAGTCGTCACCATCCCCGCGGGTGTGACCTCCATGTCCTTGCGCCAAGTGCTTCGGCGCACAGGTACTTTGGATGTAGATGCGTACTCCTTCAGCCTGCACGTCACAACCCCAACAACCCCAAACTTGATTGCGAACGGCGATTTGGAAAGCCTAACGCCTGGCACGCCTTCTCAGCCGCTATCGTGGACGACGGGATACTGGGGTACGCTCACGCCAGTCTTCACGTATCCCGTGGCAGGGAAGACCGGCAACGGCGCAAAAGTGCAGGTGACCAGCTACACCTCCGGTGATGCCAAGTGGGTGTTCAACCCCGTGGCCACCTCCGGTGGGAAGACGTACACGATCGCCTTTGACTACGCTGCAAACGTGGCGACGAACGTGTCCATTGAGTTTCACATGACTGATGGTTCGTACACTTACGCCTGGTTGGGTGACCCTGCAGCCAGCGCTGCCTGGACGACCTTCAACAGCCAGTTCACCTCCCCGGCTGGTTCGGACTCCTTCACCGTTTTCCAATCCCTGGTGAGCGTGGGGACGTTGACTATTGATAACTACGTTGCCATGGATATCACCTCTGGTGCGCTGAACTTTGCCAACGGGATGATCACCCTGGACTTCGACGACACAATTTTGGATCACTACACGGTGGCTCGGCCAATTCTTAATGCCGCTGGTATCAAGGCTAGCTTCTTCGCTATTACAGATCCAAGTGTTGGCATTGGTTCAGATGGGTACATGACCTGGACCCAGGTGCAGCAGCTCCAAGCTGACGGTCACGAAATTGGCGCACACACCCGTACGCATGCTGATCTGGCCTCGCTGACTTTGGCACAGGCGCAGGCAGAAATTGTCGGTTCCAAAGCAGACCTGGCAGCGCGCGGCATTACAGCAACGAGCTTTGTGTACCCTTATGGCGTGCACAATGCCGCCATTCGGCAGATGGTGCAAGACGCAGGCTTCACCAGCGCCCGGAGCGTGAGCGATGGGTACAACTTCCCGGGCTCCAACAAGTTTGCCTTGCTGGACAAGCACGTTGAGTCCACCACCACGCTGGCGGATGTGCAGGGCTGGATTAACCAAGCCAAAGCCAACAAGACCTGGCTGATGCTGGAATTGCACGAGCAGACCAACACCCCCGGGCCAGACACGGGTGTGTACTACAACACCCCAGCAATGCTGCAGAATATCGTCAACGCGATTACTGCCAGCGGGATTCAGGTAGTGACCCAAGCGCAAGGTCGAGCCTTGATGAATCCGTAATTGTTGCAACAATTTTCCCACGAACCCGGCCACATGGTCGGGTTTTTGGTACATTACGAATTACGAAATAAAGATACGAAAATACGTCCGGCGAAGCCGGATCCGGCTCCGCCGGAAATTATGAAAAGAAAGGAGTTACGCCCCGCGGTGTGAGGTCCCGCAGCTCGACCAGGGATTATTGAACGGGAGGTAGAGGTGTGGAGGCTCGTTAGGTTGGAGGGTGGAGGTTTGGGATGGGGAGGGAGGGGTCTGTGAAAATTTGGCTTGATTTGAAGCAATCTAGATTTTTGTAGTACAGACTTTGGGCCAGTAAGGGTTACCCCTCCTAACCCCGGGGTGCTTCCGATGGGTCGCACCCGCCTGCTGGCCCCCTTGGAAAGGGGAGGACAGATACAAACAGACTTGGTCTGTAATGAACCGCAAACTCCTCCCCTCCTTTTGAAGGAGGGGGGAGGGGGAGGTAACCCTGATGGGGAAGACTAAGGTGCAAAGAACCAGGAGCGCAAGAAGAACACGTTTGGCATACCCTTCCCTATCTTATTCGGGCTGAAGGTTTTCCTCTTGACGACTACACCCTACCGGCGTAAGGTGTTCTGAAACCCACACCCTGGCAGTGCCAGGGGTATAACATAAACAACTGCAGCGAGCAGTGCTCGAAAGGCAGTACGGAGGTAACAGTGTTTAACAAATTTATCATCCTAAAACTCATTGGGGTTACTGCGGCACAATTGCATGGCCTGCATGATTATGCAAGTAGTGATGCCTCACGGTTATTTTCAAGTTTAAAGAATGAAATTCCCTTAAAGTGCGTATCTATTCTTTCGGCGAAGCTTGATGAGACCCATGGGACGTATACCATTGAGGTGCAGGTAATGACTGTATTTCAGTATAGCGAGTACAATGATGCGGAGGGAATACGACACAGATGCCCATCGATGATCAAGGGGCAGACAAGAATTTTGGGTTCTTATTACATTCAAGTCCCTTCCAGCATTCTTAACCACGTCTTGAACATTCTTGGTTTACTGGAAAACGAGTTGCAGGTAACCGAGACATATTAAACTGAATTATGTTCTTTCAGCCCGCAGTATACGTACTGCGGACTTTTTTATTCCAGGGGTTGTTGCGTATCCGGTCAAAAGTTGGTATAGTACATGCACCATGCCAAAGAAAGTGCAAACCAAAAATGTGGCGGTGGCGGAGGGAAATGCTGTCCCACAGAAAGACTGGCTGGAAGAGCGGTACGACGGCCAACTGGCAGTCGACGTTTTTCAAACCCCAGACAGCATTGTCATTCAGTCCACGGTGGCTGGAGTGCGTTCGGAAGACCTGGATGTGGCGGTGAGTAATGACCTGGTGACCATCCGCGGCGTACGGCACAATGACCAGCAGGTAGATGACGAGCAGTACTTCACCCAGGAGTGCTACTGGGGCGGGTTTTCCCGGTCCATTGTGCTGCCGGTGGATGTGCTGAGCGAGAAAGCTGATGCCAGCATGAAGAATGGTGTCCTGACCATTACCATCCCCAAAGTCAAAACCGCCAAGACCCAGGTTTTGAAAGTGAAGAGTGAGGACGAGTAACGTCCCTTTTCGTCCGCACGCGCGGCAAGAGTCTGTGCGGTGGGCGTTTCCCACCGTTTTTTGTTAGCTCCAATCCCTTACTTTTTATGCGTGGAGTGATTGAAAAAATTGACGGCGGCCTGGCTACCATCCACTGCGATGACGGCCAAGTGCTGCAGTGGCAAACCCGGCAGCTGCCCATTGGCAGCAGGGTGGCTTCGGTGGTGGACATCACCGTGACCGTCGTCAACGTGCCAGCGCATGATCACGCTGAGGTTTCTCGCAAAGCCCTGAACACGATTCTCCAAAGCCATCCACCGGCATGAAGCGGAATTTCCTTCACCACGTGCGCAAGCAGGCCAAGAAAGTCCGTGGACCAGATGGCTGGTTTGCATTAGGGTTGCTGGTGCTCCTGGTTGCTGTCCTGGTGGCCGTGCCCAAACTCTATGCCAAGACCATTGTCCCTGGAGTGTGGATTGGGAATATGCCCGTGGGCGGGAAGACCGTGGCCGAAGCAACAGAGTTGCTGAATGTTCGGATGGATGTGCTGTACGACAAAGGCGTGAAAGTAACCATTGATGGGAAGACCACGAACCTGGCGACGCAGCAAGCGATTACGGCCAGCGACGTGGCTCCCCCACTGGTGGATGTGAATGTGGAAGCCAGTGTGGACGGGGCGTTTGCCTATGGTCGAAACTTCGGCGTGGTACGCAGCACGTTGCAGGCCTGGCGCGCCATGCTCTTCCGCAAACATGTTGACCCAGCCATGGAAGCAGATCCAACCTACATTGCTGATGCCTTGCACAAGCAGTACGGCGCGAAAGACAATCCAGCACAGGATGCACACCTGCAGTACGTTGGCGGTACGTTTCAAACCAAACCCGAGCAAGCCGGCAAAGCGTTGCAGTACGAGCCAGCAGCCATCGAAGTAGTTCGTGTCTGGAAAGCCTTGGCCGAGCCAGCGGTGACTCTGGTGGAAGGTGAAGATGTGGCGAAGGTGAAGGTTGCAGATGTGGAAAAGTTTTTTGATGATGCGCAAGAGATTGTTGACCGTGCGCCGGTAACCTTGCAGGTACCGGATGGTGAGGCGGTAACGTTGAACGCGGCAGCCGTGGCTGGGGGTCTGGACGTGATTCCTGGTACCAAGCGCGGGTCGTTCACATTGGCGTTTACCGAAGCGAAGTTACAGAAAACCCTAGACAGCATTCGGGCGAAGACCGATGTGGAAGCCCAGGATGCGCGTTTCCAGATCAGCGGAGGAAAAGTTACTGAGTTTGCTGCCGGGAAAATTGGGAAGCAGCTTGATGACGCGGCAACGGTGGCTGCGCTGAACACTCAGGTCATTGGGAAAGACGCAAGTGTTGCGGTTGCTGTAGTGACGACTGTCCAACCGCAGTCAGCGGCAGACAGCGCAGCGGAGCTGGGCATTACTGAGCTGGTGGCGACCGGGAAAACGAATTTCGCCGGCAGTCCTACCAATCGCCGGAAGAACATTGCCAACGCGGTGAGGTTACTGAATGGATTGCTGATTCAGTCCGGCGAGGAATTTTCATTGGTGAAAGCGCTGTCCCCCATCGAACTTAGCAACGGGTACTTCCCAGAGTTGGTCATTAAAGGTAATCGGACCATCCCAGAAGTTGGCGGCGGTCTCTGTCAGGTTGGTACCACCATGTTCCGTTTGATTCTCAATTCCGGCCTGCCCGTCTTGGAACGGCGGAACCACAGCTACCGGGTGAGCTACTACGAGCCGCCCGTGGGCATGGACGCTACCATTTACGATCCCAGTCCAGATTTCCGATTCACAAACGACTACGCCACAGCCTTGCTCCTCCAAACTCGGGTGGTGAAAGACGATCTCATCTTTGACTTCTACGGTACCAAAGATGGCCGCGTGGCGCACTCCTCTACGCCCAAGCTTTTCAATGTCACCAAGCCACCAGCGGTGAAGTACATTAAGACCACAGACATGGCCGTGGGGCAGAAGAAGCGTCTGGAGCGGGCGCACAACGGCGGGTCAGCGGAGTTTACCTATACGGTGACCAAAGATGGGAAGACCACCACCAAAGTCTTCACCAGTAAGTACCGTGCCTGGCAGGAAGTCTGGTTGGTTGGCGCCACTGCTGAGGAAGTTGCAGCTGAGCAAGCAGCGTGAGGAAGTCGTAAAGCTGTAAAGCCATAGAGCTGTAGAGGTCTTGAAGGCTCGTGCCATTCTGTAATTGTGAAGTCTCGCCTTTGGCGGGGTGTGGCCGACGAGGCAGGTATTGTAGTACGGAGTCGTAACGCGGCAAACGTTTTATTTTTCTGTCATCCTGAATCATATGAAGGATCTCCAGACTATGGATGAACCTCGGAGATTCTTCGTCAGACTCAGAATGACAAAGGGAGGGAAGGATTAAGGTTAGGTTTTCGATGGTGGATGGAAGAGGGGGATGCGGGTCAGGCAAGGGTATGGATGCTCGTTATGGTATAGGGTATGGAAGAAGGGTGCTCTGCATTTTTTCACCAAACCCAAGACCTCCACCCTAACAAGCATCCACACCTCTATCCTTCAACCATGCTCGTCATACCCAAACCCCCGCTACATAAGCTTGTGTACGTAAAAAAGTAGGTAAGAAAAAACCAGGCGTCCGAAGCGTCTGGCTTTTTGGTAGGAACAATTTGGGGAAGGGAGGTTCGTCGTCGGGCACGATCCGTGTGCTCGGGAAGTAGGTTATCACTGGTTCTAGAACATAGTTGCGAGTGAACGTTTCAGTGACTGGTACATATTATCGTTCTGCTCAAGTCTCGCCTGCGCCTGATTCTCGCTCAAGCCGCTGATCCAGGTTTTTCCCTGTGAAAGGGAGATTTCAATGAATGCTCCAGGCTGCAAAGATGTGCCTGTTGCTATTTCCATCTCACCCGCTTTGAAGACTGAACCTTCGGGTTTCTGTGCGACTTGCTCTGCCTCATCTAGATGTAGCTGTCTACAGTAGAGAACGGTTTTGCCAGTCTCTTCTCCGCAGTTCATCATGATTTCGTACTGTCCAGATTCAAGGTTTGTTAATCCAGATCCAGCATCGGCAACTGCGCCATTTCTCTGACTGCCGACCGTTATGAATGCGAAGGCCAAGAATACGGATGATGCAGTTAGTCCCCAGCGAAGGACGCGGTTACGCCCCTCATGGACTTTAATAGCAGCTTTCCCCCACCACTTTTCCTGGAGTTCAGCAGCATTAAAGTTCTTCGTGTACTTGGCAGCGAGGTAGCGTAAACCACCAGTCGCTGCGAGGCACAGAAGAAATAATGTCCCCCAATCGATGTCCGTAATGATCCAGGATTTCGTGGCAACGAAGAAATCGAGGATTAACCGGATAATGTCTTGAACCACGTTTACCTCCTTGTGTAGTGTAACGTGCGTTGTTAGGTTACGGTTTATTTCCCTTCAATCTAATAATAACAAAAATCAGCTACCCATCTGCAGCCGAGGGCAAGAGGAATCTGCAGCCAAGAAGATTGTAACGTGGTAGGACGCAGAAAAAATCCGTGTCCACCGCGCTACAACCCCCATGCTTGTCGTGGCTGCAGGTTGCTCCTGCCGGGGTTGTATCGGGGTGCAAATGGCTAGCTGGTTTATCAAGGTGGTGCGTTTGGGAACAGCACTGCTGTACACGCAAAACACCTCTTTCAGAACGTGTGACCTTAGCACTGGGTGCAAATCCTGTCAAGGCCTGGGGAGCGAATTTGGCTAAGGTTAGCCAAAAAGTGCCTTGATTCTTCTGAAAAAGGGTGGTACGCTTGGCAAGCTACAGTATTTTCCCCTTCATTATCGCATATGATTGTTACTCCCGTCCCCTACCGTTCCAAACCCACAAGCCGCGTGACGATTCTCGCCCTCTTTGCCAAGGCAGAGGTGCGACAGCACCCGTTCTTTTCCGGTTTACCCAGTGGTGTGCAGCAAACTGTCCTTGCATTTGTGAAGTCCAAAGAATTTGCAGGCCGGGCTGATGAAGTGCGGGTGATCCCCTACGGCAGTACCGGCAAGTCAGTACTCCTGCTGGGATTAGGTGAGAAGAAAACCTGGAACCATCGGACAGCAATGGTAGCGAGCCGACGCATTGTCATGGTGGCAAAGCAGCACCGTTTGGTGGATGTGGCAGTGCGTTTGGAAGATTTGGCGTGGGCGAATGCTTCTCCTTCGGCAGTGGCCCAGGTGATTACGGAGAACGCGCACCTGGCACACTACGATTACACGCGGTACCGCAGCTCGCCCACGGGTGGCTGGCCGAATGTCCGCAAGCTCACCCTGCTTTGTGCAGTAGGCATCCTCCCAGCAGTGAAGCGCGGGGTGAAGGCTGGTACGGTGATTGCTGACGCGACGAATCACGCGCGGGATTTGGCAAACACGCCGGGTGGCGACTTAACACCCGAGGGGGTTTCTGCTGCTGCGGTGAACGTTGGGAAGGACCACGGTGTCCGCGTACACGTTCTTCATAAGAAAGATTTAGAAAAGTTGGGTGCTGGTGGCATCCTGGGTGTTGCCCGAGGTTCTGATGCGCCCCCAACGCTGACCATCATGGAGTACGCCGCACCAGGCCATGCCAAAGACCAGCCACTTGTCTTCATTGGTAAAGGGGTGACCTTTGATTCCGGTGGTTTGAATGTGAAGCCAGATACGTCCATGTACGAGATGCACATGGATATGTCGGGTGGTGCAGCCGTCATTGGTGCCCTGGCGGCGGTGGCGCAGCTGAAGCTCCCTGTCCGGGTCATTGGACTTATCCCAGCGGCTGAGAATATGTCGGCGGGCGCGGCGTACCGGCCAGGTGACCAGCTGAAGAGTTTATCAGGCAAGACTATTGAGGTGATGCACACTGATGCCGAAGGTCGCATTCTGTTGGCTGACGCCCTCACCTATGCGGAACGCTACCAGCCCGCAGCAGTTATTGATGTGGCCACACTGACCGGAGCCGCGGTTGTAGCCTTAGGAAATCGTGCTGCAGCGCTGCTCTCCCCCAATGAAACATTCTCTCAGGAATTGCGGACGCTGGCGGAAACGAGCGGAGATTTTGCCTGGCCGCTCCCTTTGTGGACAGAGTACGAAGCTGAAATAAAAGGCACGTTTGGAGACTTCTCGAATACAGGGAAAAGTCGGAGTGGTGGGGCGATTACCGCCGCTGCGTTCCTGTGGCAGTTTGCCAAGAAGTTTTCCAAATGGGCGCACATGGACATCGCGCCAACTATGACCAGTATTGAAGGGCAGCACTTGGCCAAAGGTGCCACCGGAGCAGGTACGCGCTTGTTGGTTGCTTACGCTCGGAGTCTCGTTGCGTCATTGCAAGAGTAAGGTATGGCGAAAGTGATAAATAATGTTCTGACCCCGGAAGAGCAACCAGAAGAGCAGACTTTTGACATTAGCCTGCGACCAAAGAAATTGGCGGAGTACGTGGGGCAGTCGCAGATTAAGGAGAGCCTGGTCATTGCTATTCGAGCAGCGCAGCACCGCAAAGAAGCGCTGGACCACGTGCTGCTGTACGGCGGCCCGGGTTTGGGCAAGACCACGCTGGCACACGTCATTGGCGAAGAGCTAGGCACCACTGTCCGCGTGACCAGTGGTCCGGCCTTGGAGCGCGCGGGTGACCTGGCTGCCATTCTCACTAACCTGGCCGAAGGTGACATTCTCTTCATTGATGAAATCCACCGCTTGCCCCGCGCCGTGGAAGAAATTCTGTACCCGGCGTTGGAAGATTTTGCCATCGACATTGTCGTGGGTAAAGGCCCCGGCGCCCGCACGCTGCGTTTGGATTTACCGCACTGCACCATTGTGGGTGCGACCACGCGTTTAGCGCTTCTCTCGGGGCCACTTCGAGACCGGTTTGGGTTGACGTTCCATTTGGACTACTACACGGACGAAGACATTGCGGCAATTTTGGAACGCTCGGCTCGGTTGCTGAATATCACATTGGATCCAGCAGCCAAGCAGCTGCTCTCCACCCGCGCGCGCCGTACCCCCCGGGTTGCGAATCGACTACTGAAGCGGGTTCGGGACTTTGCTCAGGTACGGCACGATGGCGTGGTTACCGTGCCCGCGGCAACTGCAGCCCTGGAGCAGCTGGGCATTGATACGCTGGGCCTGGATGTGGTTGACCGGCGCGTGCTCACCACGATCATTGACCAATTTAATGGCGGGCCGGTAGGTTTGAGCACGGTCGCAGCAACTACCGGTGAAGACATGCAAACGCTGGAAGATGTGGTGGAACCGTTCCTCTTGCAAATGGGCTTGCTCGCTCGTACCCCGCGGGGTCGGGTAGCCACGCCCGCCGCGTACACACACCTGGAGCGGGAGATGCCCAAGGATTTGCAGCAAAGGTTGGTCTGAGGGGTAGCGAGTTAGTGCGTTGGCAAGCTGGCGAGTTAGTAAGTATTCATATTTTGGGTATACAAAAACCGACACGGGTGAGGTGTCGGCTGAAAGGTGCATGATAGAAAACTACAAATTTGCGTAGTACCGCTCGGCGCATTTTTGTGCCATTGTGATCGCAGCCTGCTCATTCGGAAAGTCGCCGAACTGAGCGAGGAGGCTCACAGTGGCGCCGTCAGCACTCCGGACGTATAGGACAGGTTCAACATTAGGTTCAGCATCAGGTCGGTAGCTCCCCTCCACAATACTAATAGCATCCGGTGTGACCGCAACACAGGCATGGTAGTCGGCTCTCTGAACAGCGAGCAAGCGATTCCCGAATTCTTGTGGCGGCGTGGGAAAGTGGACGATAACTGATGCATTTCCATTTACCGGATAGTCGAACAAATTTGGCCAGTAGTTTTTGAGCCTTTTTTGTTCCCATAAACGCCTCTGCTGTTCATGGACACTATTGGATCGGAGTTTACTAGCTTTCTTTGAGTCCAAGACGATTAATGTGATGACGCATAAAATTGTCAGGATCCCGACTGGGAGCCATATTGCACTTTTCTGCAACCTGAGCACGCATGTTCCCACAAAGGAGAGAAGCATTAGGATGATTGTGATTTTCGTCGCGGTGTCTTCCATTCTTTGAGAATATAAGAGTTTTTTCTCAAATTCATCGTGTCGGAATAGTATTCCTGTGCGCCCCTGCGCATCCATGTTTTCAAAGCGGTACAGTCCGCAGGCCAGGCAGAAGTCTTGCCAAAGCTTTGCGGGTAGTGTGGCCAAAGGCATGGTACCGGTCTTGGAGAGCACCTCGGCTTCAAAGTTCCGAATCGCAAGTTCTTCGGCGTCCAGCGATCCCAATTGCTGCGGGTTCTTGTAGCCCACAACCGTTGAGACAGTAAATCCTGCGAGTTCCTCCTGTTGGTAGATGGGCTCACCTGGTTCATTGTGATCAATGCTCGCTCGGATAGATGACCGCAGTTGGTTCCGACGTTCTTCGGTTACCTCTGCGAGAGTAAGAATTGGGTTCATGTATTCCTCCTGCACGAAGGGTTTTAGGTTTTCAAGATTACTTTCTTTATTCAACTGACTTTACAATGCTGGATGTTCATTGTCAAGCATTTGTCGACTTTCTTTGATTCGACCAAAAAGCTATACTAATGATATGGAATTTAGCGCGTCGCTCATGCTCATCCCTTTCATCCTCCTGCTTTTGGCTTGGGGGTTTTTCAGTATTATCGCCATCCGGCAGGTGCTGCGCTTTGGATTCCTCACCCCAGTTGCTGTCCTCTCATCTTGTGCATACCTAGCTTTCTCTCTGATTATTGTCACCATGGTGATCACTGAACTCCGGGGCGTTGACTGGTCAGCGGTTGTTACCGTGCCACTTCCCTCATTCTCCAGTACCCCAACCCTATGAGGTTGCGCCCCACATTTCCGGGGATGGTGCCGGGGGAGAAAGTTGTCCTGCTCTTGCACCGGCACTGGGTCTTTGGCTTGCGTTTGATTCTCGCTCACTTTGTTTTTATCATTCCCCCGCTCGCTGCCTGGTGGGTACTGGGGCGGTACTCAACCGTCCTGGTGGATGGGACAAGCGCAGCGTACGCTTTTACCATTCTCCTCTTTGGGACGTATGCACTTTTTTGGGCACTCGCCTTCTTCATTGCGTGGTTAAATTTTTACTTGGATACGTGGATTATCACTAACGAACGCATTATCAACATTGAACAGTTGCGCCTTTTCTACCGAACGGTTTCCGAGCAAAAGCTTTTTCGGGTGCAGGACGTCACGACTGATGTGCATGGGTTCTTTGCTGGCATTTTCCGGTACGGCAACGTGAGTGTGCAAACCGCCGCAGAAAAAGAGCGCTTCGTCTTTGAGCAAGTGCCGCACCCAGAAGACGTGGCGAAGACGATTATGCACCTCTTGGAATCCATTGAATCGCAAATTGGCCTGGACGCCATGGCCAGGATTGAAGGGGACATTCCGCCGCCGGGACCAGCTACGCCGCGTTCCCAATCGCCGAAAGTCCCGCCCGCTCCAAAAGCACCAACCGGCTCAGCTGGGTAGCGTAGCCAAGCCAGTACTTCTGCTGGCGGCTCGCTTCCAATTCCACGGAGAAATTTTGCCACACCGTTGGCTGCAGCCGCAGCCGAGTTTTTGCGCGGTCGCTATCAATGTCTGCTAAGCACGCACTCAGCCGGAACACTGCATCCCAGTTGGCGCTGTTGTTCTCCGCGTCAATGACATTTTGCACGCTGTCCCAGTCTGTGTCCGTCACCAACGCTGGCCGAAACCGATCTGCATCTGCGCCGTGCAAGTGCATGGCGTGAATGGTAAAGGCGGCCCAGTTTTGGGCTGCGCGGTGCGCATCAAGAACCCCAAGCATGGCTGCCCACAGATCTTCTGGTACCACAAGAATTGCTCCACGGGCAGGGTCGAGTTTCTTGAGGTGTGCCAGCCAGGCGGCGACGTTCTGCCAGTCTGCAGTTGCTTCCACTCTGGAGAGTTCACCCATAAGCCCTTCCCAATCCACATCCGTCACTTCAAGCTGTTGTGTTCGCATTGGATCAATCATCATCAAATGCGCGCCCAACCAGGCAAAGTCATGCCAGCGTCGGCTCGCCGAAGCATTGGTGAGTTCTTGGACCATCGCTGCCCAGGTTTCCCCGTCGAGTAATTCCGTTGCAGACTTGAACATGCAGGAAGTATAGCAGGGGGGAGGGGGAAGCCGTAGAGCTGTAGAGCGGTAAAGCTGTAAGGGCTTTTCTCTGTCATTGCGAGCTCCAGCAGGAGCGTGGCAATCTTTCGGTAATACGGAACCAGGCTGCACCCTTTTTGCATACCTGGTTTATTTCACAATGTCTCCCCATCAGGATTACCTCCCCCACCCCCTCCTTCAAAAGGAGGGGAGGAGTTTTAGCTCTCAGCCATACCTCCTATCCGGCCCACACCTCCACCCAAAAACTCCACTCGCTGCCCCAACAAAACCGAGGCTTAATTACCTCAGTACACCTTCCGCAGGCTAATGCCGGTGTAGTAGTTGGTGAGAATCCAGTCGTAGGTTTTGCCTTGGTCTTTGGCGTACTTCAAGGCGCCAAAGGCAGACATGCCCACCATGTGGTTTCCCGAGCCGCCAGTAAGGTAGCTGGTTGGGTAGGGTGGCGTGGTGCAGGTGCCAATGGCATCTGGCACAGTCAGGAGGTACGGAAAGTAGATTTGATCGTAGCCCCACACTTCAGGGATGCTGCGCGTCCGGCCGTCCGTGCAGGAAGAGTACGCGGCGACAATTGCGCCCACAGTGTTCTTGGGTGACACGGCTGCGCTGTGCGTGGCGACAATGCCACGTGTCGCAACGACTGCTGCTACCAAGTTTGGCACTTTCAGTTCATACCCATACCCACGGTATACCTGGTCCGTGGTTGCATTGATATCGTAGAATTCATCTGCGTGCTTGGTCTGCCGAAGATTGTGGAAGAGCGCGTACGTCCGCGCCGCAACAACCAAACTTTTCATAAATTCGGTTGGACCAGTATTCCCAGTTTCCGCTAAGCCGCTGACGTACTGCTCCATAAGGAGCTCATTAATCACCCAAACTTTTCCCGTGGCCGGGGTGGAACGAAATTCCAGGAGGTTGCGGAATTTGTTGTACTGGCCGTTCCAGCTGGTGATGGTGAGAATTGCAGGCGTGGATTTACCGAAGAAACGGTACGGCCCCGTCACCTTCTTGGTCACCCCGTTGAGCGTGTAGCTGTACGCACCTTGGAGATAGGTGAAGCGGACTATTGTCGCTGCTGGAATTTCTTCCAGCGTTGTGCCGTCCGCGTCGGTCAGTAGTGCAAGCTGGTCACTGCTCACTTCCACCCAGCCGTCAGACGTCGTGACCACACCCACACGCACGGTTGGCTCAGCAGCCAGCACAGCGCCAGCTCCTTCTACAACCGGGGCAGGAACAACCACGGTCAGCGTCACCTCGCCATTCACCACGCGGGTCAAGTTTGGAACCACTATTTGCGCGGCTTGGCTAAATTCACCGTACGCATCTGGTGCCTGCAAGGCAAAGCGGAAGGTCCCCTTCTTGCCGGGTTTCACTTCCCCAGTCGTCAGACGGCCAATGATGGTTTTGGAAATCCAATTCGCATGGTAGAACGCGCTGGTTTTTGACGGATCCACCAAAGCCAGAACCACGGCGCCAGGTCCGGAGCGTTTCCAGGTTTGCGTGCCGGTGTTCGTCACGGTGAAGGAAAACGTTTTTGCCTTGCCTTTGGGCATGGTGAAGGTCGTGTCCGTAGACACGCCACCGCTCATCCGATACTGCGCAGCCTTGGGATCGTCTGCTCGCAAGAGGAGTTCAAATGCACCGCCAGGCATCCAGTCCACGCCCTTGATCGCCAGGGAAAATCGCTCTCGATACTCCCCCGCTTTGGTTGGCGCGCGGAGTTTGAAGCTGAGGCGAACAGTTTCTCCAGGCTTCACATTTTTGGCGAGCTTGGCTGGCCGATTAAAGGCGTTCCAGGATTTGTCGCGGAGTTTGGTGGCGGTGTTTGGGACGAGTTCAGTTTTCTCCAAACGGACGGGGTTGAGCGCAACGAGATTGTTGCCGTTGGCGAGCCAGGTCTTGGTTCCGGTATTCTTCACGTCCACCCAAAAGTCCACGGCGGCTTTGGGTTCCACAAACAGCGCATCGGTGGAACGACGAAGAATTTCCGCGCGGTACGGCGGGGTGACCGGTTTCTTTGCAGGAGCCGCGTTACTGTACAAGGGCAAGGACAGCCCAGCCATGACAAACAGCGCCCCAAAAATTTGTAGGGCGGGTCGGAAGAAAACGTAACGCGGCAGTGCGGGGTACTTTTTCGTTTCCACGCTTGCATCATAGCATGAAAAGTGGTCAAATGTCAATTCGTTCATCAGAATGATTATGCTAGTGTACTAGTATGTCACTCACCAAGGCTTTAGTCTGGAATTCAGGCGTGCAAGTAGCTGGGAAAGCTGCGAGTACGGCTTTGGGTTTTGTGGTTATTGCCCTGGTGGCGCGGGCGCTGGGACCCACCGGCGCCGGGCACTACTACACCGCCCTGGCCTTCCTGCAAATTATTGGCGTGCTGGCAGACCTGGGGCTGTACATCGTGCTCATCAAGAAACTGGCTGAAGATCCAACCAATGCCGATGCTTGGGCCAGCACTGCATTTACGCTTCGGCTCATTACTGCTGCGGCCATTCTCATCATCGCACCGGCGGTGGGTGCGCTGACCAGCTACCCGGGTGACGTGAAAGTTGGCATTGCCATTGGCGCCTTCTCCACCTTCGCCATTGTGGTGAACCAAGTCCTGGTGGGGATTTTCCAACGTGGATTGCAAATGGGTCGGGTGGTCATTGCAGAAATTGTTGGACGGGTGGTTCTCCTGGGCGCCACACTCGTGGTGGCAGCAACCCACCCAACCGTGCCGTGGGTGCTGGGTGCGGTGGCTATTGGCGCGCTGGCGAATCTCGGTTTCAGCTTCTGGTTTAGCCGCGGACTTGTTCGCATCCGCCTGGTGTGGGACCGCGTGCGGACAATAACTATCATACGTGAAGGCTGGCCCATTGCACTGTCCGTTGGCTTCAACCTCATTTACTTTAAAACGGACATGCTGGTTCTAGCTGCGACGCACCCGGCCAGTGATGCAGGTCTGTACGGCCAGGCCAATAAAGTGCTGGAAGTGCTGGCGACCTTCCCGGCCATGCTCGCTGGTCTGCTCACTCCCATCCTCGCCAATGCTTTTGCCAGCCACGACCGTGAACGTTTTCGGTCCATTCTCCAACGCGCTGTCGATGGTTTGGCGCTCCTGGCATTGCCGCTGGCCGTGGGCACGCCGTTTGTCGCCGTCCAAGTGATGCGGCTGTCTGGCGGTGAAGAGTTCACTGCCGCATCGGGTGCCCTCACTGCACTGATGGTTGCCACGGCTGTCATTTTCTTTGGGAACTTGTTTGCGAATACCGTGGTGGCAGTTGGGCAGCAGCGCCGCATGCTCTGGGGGTACATGGCCGTGGCCATGGGCGCGCTCGTTGCGTACCTGCTGGCCATTCCGGCAGCGGGCATGATGGCGGGCGCGTACATCCGGGTGGCAAGTGAAGTGGCAATCACCGTGGTGGCAGTCATTCTGGTCTTCCGCACGGTTCGGATTCGTTTGGATCTTCGGGCGTGCTTTCGCATTGCGTTAGCCTGCGCAGCCATGGCATTGGTGCTGTGGGTGACGCCAACCTGGCTCCTCCTCCCCCGCCTGAGCATTGCGGTTGCGGTCTACGGCATTGCGCTCCTCCTGCTGCGCGCCATCCCTTCAGAACTCTTAGGCTCGTACCTCAAACGTTTTGCGTATGCGCGTTAGCATTGATTGCCAAGCACTGGCTGGGAAGCAAACGGGCTTTGGGACGTACCTGAGTCAGTTGCTGCCAGCCTTGCGACACGTTGCAGGTCCAGACGATGTCTTTCAGGAAATACGTTCCATTGTGAAAGACTTGCGTACGCCCAGCCGGATGTTCTGGGATCAGGTACGACTTCCTCTGGTGGCCATGCGCCAGCGACCAGACGTGCTCTTTGTTCCGGCATTTACCGCCCCCCTGCTGTGGCGAGGAAAATTAGTGGTCACGTGCCACGATGTGATTGGCATGATTTTTCCACAGTACTTTTCCAAGAGCGCGCAGCTGTACTGGAAGACCCTGCTCCCGGCAAGCTTACGACATGCGGACCATGTGCTTACGGTGTCCACGGCGAGCAAGCGGGATATTGTCCGCTTGGTTGGGATTCCTGAGTCACGCATTACGGTCACTCCCCTGGCGGCAAAAAAAGTATTCCAGCCGCAATCCAACCCCGCATTGCTGACGCAGGTGCGGAGGACGTACAACCTGCCCCGCCCATTCTGCCTGGCTGTGGGTACCATAGAACCCCGCAAGAATCTCCCGTTTCTCATTGAAACCTTTGCCACGGCCAAGCGGGAGAGCCATGATTTGGTCATCGTGGGCAAGCGAGGGTGGGACGCACCGCAAGTGGACCAGCGTATCCGGCAATTGCACTTAGGTGACCGGGTGCACATTCTGGAGTACGTCGCGGAAGCTGAGGTGGTGCAGCTCATGGCCGGGGCCACGGCACTGCTCTTCCCCTCGCGCTACGAAGGCTTTGGGTTGCCTGTTTTGGAGGCCATGGCTAGTGGGACGCCAGTGGTTGCAAGTACGTCCTCTTCCATTCCTGAAGTTGCGGGTGATGCAGTGCTGTACGCTGATCCATCGGACATGGACGCTTGGCGGAGTCACATTGGTAACGTCATTAACGACAGTTTCCTGCGAGCGAAACTTCGGGCCAACGGCTTGCAGCGTGCCAAGCAGTTTACCTGGGAGAACACGGCGCAGCGTACCCTCGCCGTTTTCCATACCGTATGCAAAGTGTAGGCATCACCTGGTCACGTGGGCGCGTATGGCTGCTTGCCAGCGTTGCGCTGGTGCTCAGCTTGCCCATTGCCTGGGCAGCCAGCCGCGAACCACTCTTGGTTCTGGGGGGCATTGTGGGAATGCTAGCTTTGGGCGTGTGCATTGCTCGGCCGTGGTGGGGCATGCTTGGGGTGATTTTCCTTTTGCCGTTTGAACGCATTGGCTCCATTGATCTGGTTGGTATCACCATTCGGCCCAGTCAAGTGTTGGCTGTGTGCGTTTTGGTGGCCTGGCTGGTTCGGGTCATGGTGCGCGGGCGGCTGCGCTGGGAAGCGCAGCCCTTGCTGTGGCCCATGCTTGTCTTCTTGGCGGTGCAGGCAATTGCGCTGACGCACGTAGCGAATTCCACGCGGGGCATTGCCGTCTTTGCCTTTACCGCCTTCACCTTTGCGGTGTGCTTGGTGGTGCCACAGCTCGTGCGCTCCGAAGCGCACGCCCGCGCCGTCATTCTTACCCTGTCCATCAGCACGTTCTTGGTAGCGGGCTTTGGGTTGTTCCAATTCCTGGGTGATTTTGCGGGTTTACCAACATCGGTGACTGGTCTGCGCGACCTCTACACGAAAGCCGTGTTGGGTTTCCCCCGCGTGCAATCCACAGCATTGGAGCCGTTGTACTTTGCAAACTTCCTCCTGCTCCCGCTCTCCTTCCTCACGGCGCTCCTCTTTGGGCGGGAAGCACGCCGGGGTTTGTTGGGCATTCCCCTGCTCCTCATCGCTGGGCTGGCCTTCGTACTCACCGTGGCGCGGGGTGGGTACATTGCATTCGCCGCTTCCCTCATAGTCATCCTCGCCTTGTCCTGGCGCCAGCTGCTTCACCCTGGACGCATCCTGGCATTTGGCGCAGGCGCAGTGGTCATTGGCGTTTTTGCTTTGCAACTGTTGAACCTGGGGACCGATGCGTTTTCCGCACAGAAGTTTTCTGACCATGTTCGCAACCTTTTCACCGGTGCGTCATACGAAGAACGCATTGATACGTTTACCTTGGCACAGCAAGCGTTCCGCGAGCAGCCGCTGGTGGGTATTGGCCCCGGGCAGTTTGGCCCGTACGCATCCATCAATCCGTTCTACCAACCCAAAGACGGCTGGAAAATTGTGAACAATCTCAGCTTAGAATTGCTGGCCGAAACTGGGCTGCTTGGAACATTTGCAATTGCTAGTGCGTTCCTTATTCTGCTGATCAGAAGTGTACGCGCTTTGCGTGCTAAGCCACAGCCCTACGTCCGAGCATTGATTGTGGGTGGGACAGCGGTGGTTGTTGGCATCATGGTGCAGTACCAAACGTTTTCCATTCTCTACATCATGCACGTGTGGGTAGCGATTGGTTTGCTTATAGCGTTCCAAAATCTCGCATTGCGTAAACCAGCTGTCCCCAATGTCTGATTGGTTCCTTCTGGGATTCATTGTGCTGAGCCTGACTGCAGGCGCGGTTGCTTGGTGGCGACCACAAGCTGGTGCACTCCTGCTAGTGCTCGCCTTGCCAGCGTACCAAGTTCGGGGAAGCATCTTCCACCTACCAACAACCTTGCTTGAGGGTATGCTTTTGCTTGCAGTTGCTGGTGCAGTGCTGCACTGGTGGTCTGGCCGGTCGCCCTGGCCGCGGATACCTAGCACCTGGTTGGTTTTTGCCGGTTTGTGGCTGGGCGTTGGGGTGGTGGGAGTGCTGGCCGCCCCAGATCACTGGCAGGCATTGGGGTTGTGGCGGGCGTACTTTCTGGAACCACTACTGACCATCCCCCTCTGGTGGTCGGTTGCTTCTTCGGAGGTTTGGCGCATTCGGCTGCTCAATTTGGTTGCAGTGCAACTTGTGGTGATCGGTAGCATTGCTGTGCTGCAGCGATTGGGCTGGGTGTGGAGCCCAAGCCCCTGGATCGAGGAAAGTCCAGCACGCGTCACCAGCTGGTTTGCGTACCCCAATGCTGCGGCACTCTACGTCGCGCCACTCACTGCCTACCTTTTTGGCGCGGCAATCCGCTTACGAGAGCGCATTTCGGTGGTTCATTCCAGCCTGTGGATAACTGCCGCACTTTTTGGCTTTTTCACCTGTTTCTTGGTCTACTCGCGCGGCGCACTCTTCGCCCTTGGGGTTGGGATTGTCCTGACCAGCTTTTGGGCAGCACATCGGAAGCGTTGGTGGACGGTCATCGCGCTGGTCATCGTCGTTGGCTTGCTGCTCCCCGCAACGCGCCAGGTAGTAACCAAAGTTTTGACCAAGCAAGACACTTCCACCGACGTGCGGTCTGTCCTCTGGCAAGGGACGTGGCGTGTGGTGCGTGCCGAACCAATTTCCGGCGCTGGCTTGGGCGGGTTTCCCGTTGCGTACCAGAAGTACAAGCTCCCACAGCACATTGAATTTTTGCAGTACCCGCACAATGCACTCCTGAATGTATGGACTGAACTTGGGATACTGGGCGTCGTGGCGAGCTGCATAGGCGTTTTCGGGCTTGGTGTAGCCCTTTTTCGGGGCTTGCGCAGGCGGGATCCGTGGGCAGTACCTGCACTCATTGCGTGGAGCGTGCTGCTCATCCATGGAATGATTGATGTACCGTACTTCAAAAATGATTTGGCAGTTCTGGCAGTGCTCCTGGCTGCACTGACGGTGTGTGCGCCAACCGGAGAAAACAAAAACGTCGTTCGCCACTGATCGGCTACGACGTCCTTGCTGTCTCAGCAGTGCGCACAGGGTGCGACTGCTGAGGAAGAGAAACGCGTTTAGCGCTTCTTTTTCTTTTTTGCAACTTTCTTTTTCTTTGTTGCTTTCTTGGTCTTCTTTACCTTTTTCTTTGCCATGGTGGTCGCACCTCCTTCCAATAAAAGCGTTAGTGACTATGAAAGTCAACGCTCACTCGAACGTGCAGACAGTGTAGCACAAAAAAACGTACTGCACAATGAAGTGCATGAAGTGTCAAGCAAAATGTATTACCAGGGATGAGGTGCTCGTTCTCTTTCGGTGAAAAAAGTGTAAAAACCAACTGCAGCAAGTACCTCCACTACCCCGACGAAAAAAAATTCTTCATATGGAATTCCGGGAGTGCCGAAAAAAGTGAGCTTTTGGATTGCGTAGTTTCCGTGAAACAGCCACTGTCCCAGGAAGGTCTCGGTGTATTCAAGGAGGAACGTCAGGAAGAGAAAATAGACGATAAGGTAGCCTACTTTTGCGTATGCGCGCCAGAAGCGCATCATGAGTATAGCCGTTGGAATGCCAGCGAACGTGAGGCCGAGCGTAAGATAGGCAAACGAACCGTGCCACACAAACAGTTCCGGGTACACCGTGCTGCTCATACAAAAGACAGCCAAGCCAATTGCTGCTATTGCGCAGAAGTAGAGAAGTTTTCGAGGCGCTAGTTTGTCTTGCGCCTTGTTTGAAAAAAATGTGTAGCAGGTAATTATGGTGTAGACTCCACAGGCCATCCAAACAAAATCTTCCAAAGGAATCACACCGTAGATTCGCCAGGGTAGGAATGTATGCGGAACATACCACAGATTGCTTACGGTTCCAATATAGTCAACGACAAATGCAAACGGGAATGGGATCAGTAACGCAAAAGTTGCGTGTTGCGCAGCTTGACGCCAATTTGCCTTGCGCAAGGTGAGGTACAATCCAGGAACAAGGTACATGAGTATGACATTTGTGAAAAATGAAAGTTCGTAGTGAATCGCGAAAAAACATCCGAGGACGGGGAGTAGTAGCAGCATGAGTATCGTCACAGGTTGCATGTGCGTAGCTCTTACTCTAGATTTTCGTCATTTTCCTCTCGACCAGGAGGGTTTTGTTCGTCTCATTCATACAGTCATTTCTTCATGTAGTATACCCGTTGATCGTTGAAAGAAAAAGCAGAGGAACGAATAATGTTCGTTCCCCTCTCGTCGTTCTTGAAGATGTTAGCGACCGCTGCGGCCAGCGCGCTTGCGATCATTCGGATCCAGCAAGCGTTTGCGCACGCGGACACTCTTGGGTGTAACTTCGACCAGTTCATCACCGCCAATGTACTCCAGCGCAGCCTCTAAGGTGAGGAGACGGGCGGGTGCCAGCTGAATTGCTTCATCGGCGCCCGAGGCGCGCATGTTGGACAGGCGCTTGGACTTGCAAATGTTCACTTCAATATCCTCATCCCGGCTGTTTTGACCCACGACCATACCCTGGTACACCGGGGTGGCCGGGTTAATGAAGAGCACGCCACGACCCTGGGCAGCTTCCAAACCGTAGGCATTTGCTTCCCCGGCTTCGGTGGCAATCAGGGAGCCATGCGGGAACGGGTTCATATCTCCGGCGGCTGGGCGGTAGCCTTCCACCAGGTGGTGCATGATGACTGTGCCGCGGGTGGCCGTGAGCAGTACGTTCTTCAGGCCAATCAGTCCACGGGTGGGAATTTGGTACTCCAGGTGCGCCTCGCCATTGGGTGTTACTTCCAAGTGCGTGAGCTCGGCACGGCGCTTTCCCACTTCGGCAATCACGTCGCCCTGGTTTGCTTCGGGCACATCAATGGTTAGCTCTTCCCAGGGTTCGTGGATGACGCCGTTCACCTCTTTGGTAATGACGCGTGGCTGTGCAATTTGCAATTCAAAGCCTTCGCGCCGCATGGTTTCAATGAGCACGCTTAGGTGGAGCTCGCCGCGACCCGAAACCAGGAATTGGTCTGAACCACTGGTCACTTCTACGCGAAGTGCAACGTTCGTTTCCAGCTCTTTGGCCAGCCGCGCTTGCAGGTGGCGGGAGGTCACAAACTTTCCTTCCTTGCCGGCAAAGGGACTGTTGTTCACCCCAAAGGTCATTTGAATGGTGGGTTCATCAATCGCCACCGGTGGCAAGGGGCTGGGGTTAACGGCGCTGGTGACGGTTTCACCAATCCGGATGTCATCAAAACCTGCCACGGCAACAATATCACCAACAGTTGCAGAGGGAACGCTCACCCGGTCAAGCCCGTGGTAGACCAGGAGATCCGTAGCTTTCGCTTTGGTTAAGGTTTTATCTAGACGAGCAAGAGCAACTTCTTCAGCGCGGGTAATGGTGCCGGCCGTCACTTTGCCAATGCCCATGCGGCCTTTGTAATTATCGTACGCAATGGACAGGGTGAGGATTTGCAGGGGGGCGTTGGGGTCGCCTTTTGGCTCGGAGACGGTTTTGAGAATAGTTTCAAAAAGCGGTTGCATGTCCACGCCGGGGACGGCCATGTCCAAGGTAGCCTGCCCGTGGACGGCAGCGGTGTAGACAATGGGAAATTCCAGCTGCTCGTGCGTGGCGCCCAGCTCAACGAATAAATCAAATGTCCGGTTCACGACATGCTCCACTTGCGCGTCCTTTCGGTCAATTTTGTTGATGACCACAATGGCGCGGTGGCCCAGTTCCAGAGCTTTCCGGAGGACGAACTTGGTTTGGGGCATGGGGCCTTCTTTCGCGTCAATCAGCAGCAGCACACCGTCCACCATGCGCAGGGTTCGTTCCACTTCCCCGCCAAAGTCGGCGTGGCCAGGCGTGTCCACAATGTTTATCGTTGTATCGTGGTACACCACGCTAGCGTTCTTGGCCTTGATGGTAATGCCGCGTTCCCGCTCCAAATCCATGGAGTCCATGATCAAGCTCCCGCCTTCTGTAGCTTTGTTCACAGAGTGGGTTTGCTTCAGCAGAGCATCAACCAGGGTGGTTTTCCCGTGGTCAACGTGAGCGATAATGGCAACATTGCGGAGGGGCATACGTTACGAATTACGAATACGGTTACGAATTACGAAAAGATGCTACGAAAATACGAATTACGAATGGGGAATGTGAGACAGTATCGCCCCGTCATACGACGAGGGCAGGCAGCCGTATTGGTTTACGGTTTCGTCACTAGGGGTACGAATCGTTTAACGATTTCCTTCCGCCGTAATCCGATACGGGTGGCGACCCCCTTCACCGAATTTCCCGACTTCGAAAATATGTAGGACTATCAAAAGCCGCACCTGTGCGGCACAAGCAGTGTAGCCGAGTGAAGGCTTTTGGTCAACCATGTATACTGGGAGTGCCTACGGGTCTCACGCTTATCCCACAAACTCCTATGATGCTCCTCCTCCGCTGGGTTATCAATGCACTCCTCGTCCTGCTCATTGCCTACGTTGTGCCAGGAATCCACGTGGCATCGTTCTGGAATGCCCTGTGGGTGGCGGTGGCTTTTGGTATTATCAATGCGGTAGTTCGGCCTATTTTGCTGGTTCTGACCCTGCCGATTTCCCTAATTACCTTGGGTTTATTCACCCTGGTGCTCAATGCGGCGCTCTTCTGGTTCGTCAGTACCGTGGTGAAAGGCTTTACGGTGGATAGTTTTATGGCCGCTTTTGTGGGTTCTTTGATCCTGTGGGTAGCCAGCTTTGTGACTAATCGGCTGCTCCACACCGCCAAAGCAGTGGTCTAGCACGGGTAGGTTATCCACATTCAGCCCACACCCCAGAGAAGTAACTTGGAGAAGTCTTTTCTTGGCTAATCTAAGCTAAAATATAACGTTTTTATCCTGGTCTCGCCCTTTGCTTTCTGGGGTTTTGCCTTGACTTATCCCAGGGGTGTGTTACAGTACCCCGTTCTAGAGGAACCTCCCGAAATTGGGAGTTTTTCGTATTGATATTACCCTATGCATTTTACCCGCAAGCAGTGGCGCCGTGCTCGATTGGTGCTCCAGATTCTGGTGGCACTCCTCACCTGGCAATTCGCCTTCCCCCAGCATGCTTTTGCCCAAGTGGTGGAAAGTACGCCGGAAGTGACTGAACAAACAACCACCATTCTTCCGCCCGATGTGGCGCCTGCCCCGGCCGTGCCCCCAGCAGTGCTGGAGGTGCCAAAACCGCCGGTTCCCAAGGACAAGCCACCCCGGCCAGTGGCCAAGGCACGAACAGTGGTGATGACCGCCTACTCGTCTACAGTAGACCAGACCGACGGTGACCCGTTTACCACGGCCTCTGGGCAAAAGGTGCGGGATGGGATTATTGCCATGAATGGCGTCCCCTTTGGCACTAAGGTCCGGATCCCTGAGAAGTTTGGGAATAAGGTCTTCGTGGTGCAGGATCGGATGAACAGCCGCTATGGTTCTGCCCGCGCAGACATCTGGATGAAAACCCGCCATGACGCCAAGCAGTGGGGCGTGAAGCGGGTGAAGGTGGAAATTTTAAAGTAAGACACTGGACTGGCGCATCTCGCGCCAGTCTTTTGTTAGTGGTAGGATTTCTGTAGGCCAGGATGGCGGAATTGGTATACGCTGGAGACTTAAAATCTCCCGCCCGTAAGGGATTGAGGGTTCGACTCCCTCTCCTGGCACCAGGTGTTCATCACACTTTCCGCCAAAGGCGGATCCGCCTCTGGCGGAAAAATGTCGTCCCGAAAGGGTTGTCGGTTCGAATCCGACCGGCGGTACCAGCTCGTTTCGTGCTCCGCCCTGCGTGTAGCCGTTGCTACGGCTCCACTCCGGACTTTGCACGAAGCCTCGCTTTACCCCATTGATCGGTGCTCGCCCCAGAGCGGGCTGCGCTTCCGCTCAACGGGGACCCCGAAAAAACCCTGCTCCCCATTCGACTTTGCTCAGGGTGCGCGCCACATCTGTGGGGACCCCACAAGATAGAGCAATATGTATGAAACCTATTCAGAATACAATGTTGCTGGAGATACATGCTTCTGATTTTATGAAGCAGTATAAAATTTCCCAGTAGGAGTCTTGGGATTTCAGGTAAAACTATGTTCTACAACTTCTGTCCAAAGTGCGGACATACATACTCGCATACGGAGAACCCGCACGCACTGGAGTGTAGTCATTGCCATTTTACTTTTTTTCAACACTCAAAACCCACTGCGAGTGTGCTCATTGTTGATGGTCGGAAACTCCTGTTAGGCAAACGCCGAGTAGAGCCATCAAAGGGACAATGGGATGTTATCGGTGGGTTCTTGGAGTATGGCGAATCCCCGTCTGCAGGAGCAGCACGAGAAGCAAAGGAGGAAACTGGCCTCGATGTTGAGACGCATGATTTCTTAGGCTTTTTTATGGATACGTACGGTTCAGAAAAAGAAGCCACATTGAACATGTGCTTTGTGGGCACTGTTGTGGGCGGTGAACTTACGCCAGGTGATGATATTGCAGAACTTCGGTGGTTTGCCATTTCGGATATCCCAAAAGCAATCGCCTTTCAAAATGGCCGCGACATGATTGATGCTTGGCTAGCGCAACTTTCTCCGTAGTGGCTTTCCTACTCTTCCCAAACGCTAGGTGTTGCGGCAATGTTTGGTGAGCCCGTGTAGCTGATAATTTGATTGGTATCCTTCGCCGTTATGGGCGCTGGATTTTTGCTCGATGCCTTCTCTTTGAGCCACTGTCCCAGGAGGTGCTTTTGCGATACCTGGTCTACCGCGTAGATTTTTCCTTCACCATTGCCATTTGCAATGAGTGCCACGGCTTGCATGGCCGCAATGTACATGAGGCTGCGGGTCAGGACAATATCCTCGCTTGGGGTTGCGTCTTTTTCGCGATCAAAATTAAAGGGGTAGCCGCCGTTGAGTACGGTTAGGGTGAAGCCCGCATGAACGTGCACTTTACGGGCGGCGAAAGGCTCGTTCGTTGGTAGCCCAAGCTTGAGTATTGAAGCAAATTCAACATCCGCTGAAGAAGCGCTGACCAGAATTTTGTTACCAGCCACTCGCTCAAGCGCAATCCCCTTTAGCGCATCTGTACCAGTGGTGCTAATCACAACTTCGTTGTCATTGAGCAATGCATCAATTGAGGCAGCGGTATTTTTCAATCCGACAGCAGCGCTAGCATCGTATGACTGCGTGGAGAGGTTTTGCTTTTGCAAACAGGCGGCAATGGCTTGGCCAATGCTACCCATACCCAAGATGCCAATTTTTGTGGTGGGCGTCAGGATTTTTTCCTGGAGCAGTTTGTCCACAATGGATTGCCCAATGAACTGTGATTCCAGAAGTTTCTTTATCCCGCTGGAGGCAACGCTCACGATGGGTGGGATGCGAAGGCCGTGGCTGGTAATCCGGGTTATGCCGCGTTGTGTTTGCTCCACTCCCGCAACCCGTACATTCGCCAGCTTGTCCCAGGGGAGGGAGAGCCAAATATCACCACCGTCATCCACGATTAGCAGGTTTTTTGCCTTGCTCCGGCCCAGCTCTTCCAAGATTTTTGCCCAGAGGATTTCTACACTCTTCTGCACTGCGAATTCGTACGGCATGCCAGGTTCCATTCGCACTTGGACAACCTCGCATCCCGCTTGCACCAGGTTGGTGTAGGTTGCGCGCACGGTGGAATAGGGTTTTTCCAAAACGAACATTCGGCCAAAACCCACCAGGTGTGCTAGATGGCGGAACAATGGCTCATTATTCGGCAGCAAATGCGTGTGGGCGATGATGAGGTAGTCCCCCAACCGGGATTTCGTGGTGTGGCTCGCGACCCAGTCCAGGAGTGGGAGGGTCGTCAGCGGCTGCGGGACGCGATCGTTCCTGGCTAGCTCGGTAAGGTATACACGGAAGTCCCCCTGTGATTGGAGCGTTGCAGCACTGAAGAACAGAATTTCCGTGTGCTCATTTGCAACTAGCGTCCAGTCGCCAATATTCCGCGTGCGCTGCGTCAGCAGCCAATCGCTCGTTTCGAAAAGTCCAAGGAAGTCACCCGTGGAAAGTCGCTTGGTTGCCTTGCCGCCTTTTCGCACAACTACCTCACCTTTGAGGATGAGTCCCAAAGGGACAAAAGCGTACGTAAAAGCTGGGGTTTCTGGAAAATCGTTCGTCATTTTTCCTTGATCCACAATTGGCTGCAGTTTTGCATACTGGCCAATGAGAAACCCTTGCTCAGGCGAGTCAATCGCAGCAACTTGAGAAAAAAAAGTTTGCAACGCTTGGACATTTGCTCGCGCGGTAGAACCTAAGGTGTTGTAGGTCTCCGTAAGCTGCTGCAATAGCAATCCAGCCTGGCCAGCATCCAGTGTTGTGTACGGTTTGGTACGAAGTGCTGTTTCCATAGGCTGAGTATAGGTACCCACTGGGAACAAGACAAACACCCCGTGGCCGGTTAGCCAACGAGTGTTTTGATGTCGTTAGTTCGTTACCGTCACCGTGCCCATCATCATGGTCGGGTGGATGTCACAGTGGTAGGGGAAGCTGCCGACGGCGTTGAACGTGAAGGAGAAGGTTTGCCCAGGTGCAATGCGGCTGCTGGCAAATTCATTTTTATCCCCGGCAATGATATGGGTCACACTGTCATTGTTGGTCCAGGTTACTTTCGTGCCTTTTTTCACGGAGATGGTTTGCGGGCTGAAGGCGAAGTTCTGCATGTTCACGCTTTCGGTTGCAGTGGTGACGGTAGTGTTCGTTGCAGCTGTATTGGCATTTGCGTTGTCCAGGTTTGACAGGTTCGTGTTTGCGACAGCAGTATTCACGTTTGCCGAATTCGTCACTGCAGTATTGGTACTGGCCTGCTTACTGCAGGCAGCGGTAACCAGCACAACAGCAAGAGCCAAGGGAAGAATAGTCATCAAACTGCGCTTGGACATAGGGCAAAGAGATTATTGGACGAGGCGATTGCACATCGCTTTGCTCCACTATACCCCTGTTCGGAGTTGTGGAACAGAGCTGAACATACTCTTGGGTATTTGCGAAAAATTCGGCGGTGGCAAAGGCCAGGCAGAAAGCCAGCAGGGTAAAGGCTCTTTTTATGCCTCAAACCCTAGACGTGTGCACTGCCGTGCTACCTCCTTATGAGCGAAGTGAGTTTTGCGGTACTTTTTAGTGTGGGTTTCTTCACCATGCGTGCCTCGACCGTGGCAGTAAATTTTTGGTACTTGGTTTTTTTTGGTGAGGTGAGGCGGACAACGAAGGTCTGCGTTTGACCCGAGACAATGACTGCTGTGGCAGATTTTTTCTTATTCACGGTTGCGGCCCAACCTTTGGGCAGGTTCGTGACGCGGAGTTCTGCTGTACGCCCTCCGCAGAGCACAGAGTTATGCTTCACGGTGACGTTGAAGCTGAGTTCTTGGCCGGGTTTCCCAATGCTTTTTATGGCTTTGGCGGTTACGGAGGGTGCTTTCCACTCGCAAAGCGATTCCCCGGTGAACCGCACCCGAATAGCCATGGCGGATGCATTCCGCGCCAGCACGCCAAAACTGACACCAGCCACGGGGTCGCTATAACTTGAACCAAGCGGCAGCGCTGGGTCGTAGATATCCATACCTCCACGCTGTGAACCCGGGGTCATGTCCAGTATCGTTGAACTGAACCGGGTGCCGGTAGAGTTTCCCATGTGGACGAGAACACCATTTGGTACGCCCAATTGCTGCATGGTTGGAATGTAGCCAGTCACATTATCAAATCCGATGGACTGCCGGTATTCCAGGTAGTACCAACTAGTCACGTCGCCGTTGGCATCGCGAGCCTGGGGAATTTTCAGCACCTTTGGGCCAACGCCTGCGAGTTGGTATGGATATATAGTGAAGTCTTTTGATTGCGTTACCGTAATGACATCCGCTGGTGGTAGCCAGCCATAGTTCTCCCGTTGCTGCGCCGTCAAGAGCAACGACCGCGAGCCAGTTGCCCCCATGATATTGTAGTGGTCGGCATATTCAACCTCCCTGCAGTTCGTGCCATTGATGACGGCCGGTGGGTCACATTGCCAAGAATTCGCGTGCGCCAATCCCATTAAGTGTGCCAGCTCATGGTGTGGATTGCTGCCCATATTGCCGTTGATGTCCACAATGCCGTACCGTACATTCCCCGCTTCGGGCACTGGTGTATGCGACGCCAGACCTTCTGCGCCACACAGCTTCTGCCTGGAGAGCACCATGATCGTGTTGTACTGCGTATAGTCAATATCGGCGTCGGCTGCCGCAATTGCATCGCCGAAGTATGAGGTCCAATCACAGTCCCCGTCAGTCTCCGTCGCCGGCGTATCAATGACGTACCATGACCCGTTATTGTCGAACACATCGCCAGTGACGGAAACTTCGCCATTGGAAACTTCCGTAAAATACGAGGCCATGGAGTACGTATTGGAAAAGAGTTCGCCAGTCACAAAATTCTTTGTCCATGGATTTTTGGTACCGTAGATTTTTGGTTTTGTGGGATTATCGGTAAAGGTTACCAGGATGACGGCAACTTTATAATTCGGGAAGGCTTCCAAGTAATTGTAACTAGTTGGAGCCGCCACGTAGCCTGCTTTCACCTGCAAGGGGAAAAGGAGTATTGCGATACACGTGACGAATACGCCGGTAGCGATGATTTTTTGGAGGGAGCGTGTGTATTGGTTCATGAAACTAGTATACACCAGGGTGAGTTATGCAAAAGCTAACCCCGTAACTCCCCCTGTTCTATTTTTTGGGCTCCCCACAGATGTGGCGCGCAACCCCGTCTTCGGGGTGAGCACGCGTCTGTGGGGTAAAGCGAGGCTTCGAGCGGAATCCGAAGTAGCCTCGCAGCAACGGGGCTACGAAGGGTGGAGCTCGAAACGAGCTGGAGCGGGTGATGGGATTCCCCCTTCGGGGCCTGGGTTGCCCGGCGCCTCCGGCGCATCGGTCAACCCTGCTCATCCCAACGCGAGGCAAGCAGTTGCCTCGCTTCACCTCCAGGCCTTCCAAGGTGACAATTGTAGGTAGCAAAAAATACCTTGGAATTTTTAACTAAGGTCTGGAGCGGGTGATGGGATTCGCACCCACGGCCTCTTCCTTGGCAAGGAAGCGTTCTACTGCTGAACTACACCCGCATAGTATTTATTGAATTTTTTTCGGGGGTCCCCGCAGATGTGGCGCGCAGTCCCGCTGCGGGACGAGCACGCGTCTGTGGGGTAAAGCGAGCTGGCCTGCCAGCCGAAGCTTAGAGAAAACACTTTATGTCCTCCTACGCTCGGAAGCTTCGGAGGACAGCCTTCGCTCTCGCCAGAGCTCGTTGCGAAGGCTGGAGGCCACGGGCGGGATCGAACCGCCGAATAAGGGTTTTGCAGACCCTCGCCTTACCACTTGGCTACGTGGCCGCGCGCCCTTACCTCGCCCTGCTACAGGGCACAACCCATGCTACCAGACTCCCCTTGCAACGGCAACCCTTACCGATGGTCTGCGCCAACAGCCTGGCTCACATTGGAGAATCCATCCCGTTGCAAAAGTGCCAGGAGACGCTTGTTGACGTGCTGAATGGTGGCTGGACCCCCAAAGATGAAACCGGTAATGAGCTGTACCAGATTTGCGCCAGCGCGGATTTTTTCGTAGGCATGGTCACCGGTAAAAATGCCGCCTGTACCAATCAAAGTCAGTTTCCCCTGCGCGAGAGCGTATGCCCGTCGTATCGTTTCTGTGGAGAGGTTGCGAACAGGTTTGCCCGATAACCCACCTGGCCAGTCTGGATTATGGTCTGCTGGAAAATCTAGGAGCGTTCGGGCTTTGGCTTTGTCCTTGAGAAGATTGCCAATGACCAACCCTTGCATCTCGTACTTGCGTGCCAGATCTACAATTGCTTGAAGGTCGTTCTCATTCGTATCTGGGCTGATCTTCAGGTAGGTTGGTTTACGAATATTGCCATTTTGTCGAGCTTTGTGCAGTGCCTGGAGCAATGGTTCAAGGGCTTGGGGATTGCTGAATGGGGTGCCATCAGGAGTATTTGGGCAACTTAAGTTTATTGTGGTGTAGGCTCCTATTGCCCTCAGCCGAACGTAGGAAAGGACGTAATCCGCAATTGCTGCTTGGCCTATGCAGTCCGGTTGATTTGACTTTGCAATGGAAACGCCAAAGGGCATTTCCACGCGTGTGCGTTCCAGTCGCTGAGCAACGCGTTCCACCCCCTGGCTCCGTAAACCATAGTTCACCACCAGGGATTCGTTGCGCACCATGCGCCTGGCCCAGGGTTTGGGGTTGCCGGTGTAGGGCCGACCGGTAATGGAGCCAACTTCTGAAAAGCCAAAACCAAAGGTTTGCGCAAAATGGAGGTTGTGACCGTCCTTATCAAAACCCGCGGATAGGCCAATGGGGTTTTGGTATAGCACGCCATCCACGGTTGTCTGTAGGGCCGGATGCTGCACCTGGAGAATGTGACGAAGCGCATGCCCAAGGATTGGCGTGCGTGCGGCAAATTCACTGCCGGTTGCTACGATTGGGTGAATGGTGTCTGGTGAGAAACGGTAGAGGATGGGTCGGAGGACGTGACGGTAGAGCATGCAAAAAGTGTACCACACAGTGGTTTACGTTGACTGGCTGTCAGCTCCTCGTGAGGCAGCACAAGCGCAACTTGTGCTGCGGGCAAGAGCAGCTTACTTCTGCATAGGCTGCATCGGCTGTGCCGCTGCGTCTTTCTTGGCAAAGGCCATAATGAGCATGTACAGTGCGCTGAGGCCAACCAAAATGTAGACAATTTTCGCTATGGTCGCATCGCTTCCAATTTCATTGGTACCCTTAAAAATTGCACCCACGAGATCAAATTTTGCAACGCCAACCAAGCCCCAATTTAGGCCACCAATGATGAGGAGAACCATAGCGATCCAGTCGAGGACGGACATTTTTTTCATACGATCCACCTCCTTTCACTCCTTACGTTACCTTGCTGATAGTATACCGCATTTGCAAGGGGGCGATTATTCGTGCCACCCCTTCTCTTCCATGGTGTGCTTCAGGTCGCGTATCCGCTGCTCATCTTCATTGATGATTCGGTTAATGCTGTCAGCAAGTTTTTGAAAAGGCCCACCCGCTTTTACTGCAAGACGACGGTTTTCCCCAGTTTCTATGGACACTTCATGTACATTCTTTAGCTCGTCTTGCAACTCTGCAAACGGGTGGCTGATGGTTTTTCGGAAAATAAGGAAGAAAGCGAAGAGGAAGACTTGCGTGAGGAGGATATAGAAAACCGCAAATCCAACAGCGCGTGCTTGCAGTCCAGCAGCAGCAATATCGGTTGTGGAGCCATCAAGGAAAAGCCGCAGCACGCCCAGCGTTCCTTGGCCCGAGTTGACGTGGAGGGGCATGGTTACAATCATGGCACTACCCAGACTTTTTTCAGACTCTGGGAGGGAATTGCTGGTAGGCACATAGCGAACTGTACCAATACTCTTCAAACCTTGGGCTATATCCTCATCAATTGTCGTACGTGTATTGACCCGATCAGCAACATCGGAACCAATGATCAAGCCGTCCGGGAGAATCACGTACACACGTTTTGTTGTCGCGGTCGTAAATTGTTCAACGAAGTTGGTAATTTCCTTTTGCCCTTCCTCGCTCTTTGGAATGAATGCCTTGGCAGTCAGGTGCATTTCTGATTGGCGGGCAATGAATTCTTGGAATACTTTGGTTTGGTTCTCAATGACAATGCTCTCCGTCCGGCCGTTCATTTGCCCAACGAACGTAGCGCCCACGACTAAGGTGGCAACGCTGCAAATGATGAAGAGTGCTTCCATCCCTGCGCCCGGGTACTGTGAGCGGGCGCGAGCGGCGCCAAAAGCCAGGCAGAGAATAGCCGCCACGCCAGTTGCACCTCGGGCAATGACCCCTCCCACCCCCAGCGGCTGGAAAGCGGAGACAATTTGCAAGCAGAAAACCAGTGCGACAAACCCCAGGACATATGGCAGGGCGGCCGTGAGACGAGCCAAGTGCGGGTGTGCCCGAAGCTTCTTCAGCCACAGCCAGGCACTGGTGATGCAGACGAGGTTCAGGCCAAGGAGTCCAACACTCACCCACTGGACGGAGGGTTGGCTGGCAATGTTTCGCTCCACCAGCCAGATGGTGACAATGCTGGTTTGTGCGATTACCGTATTGAACACCAGGATTCGGAGCGGGCGTACAATTCTGCTCTCCGTGTACCGCCGTTGCATGAAGTACAGGAAGAAGAACGCGATGGTATTTGCAGCCAAGGCGATGCCGACGAAACCGTCTATGAGAATAGTTGGTGTGGTCATACCTTACGAGGTCGTTTGTGGACGGCCCTGGGCGTCAATGTGTAAAACTTCAATAAGTTGGGGATTGAGGACGTGTTCCGAGGGTTTTCCGGCGAGCACGTCCCGGGTTTTTTGCACCAGTTGTTCGGGTGTTAAATCAGCTTTCACGACAATGTCTTTGGCGCCATACCAAAGCGCCTTTTGAATGGTCGCAGGATCGCTGAGGTTGGAGACGATGAGAACGGGAATGGCGCTCGTCCGTCGGTCGGACATGAGCGCGCGGGTCGCATCGAAACCATCAACTTTTGGCATGATGAGGTCCATGAGAATGATGTCTGGCTTCACCTTCTCTGCGACTGCCACAGCATCGGTGGCGTCAGACTTCACGGTAACCACAAATTTCGCTCGAGAGAATTTTTGTTGGTACATTGGCTGGAGCAGCTGATCGTCTTCAAAAATCAGGACGTGTGGCATACTAGCGACGTTGCAGGATGGTACGCGCCTGGTTGATAATGTCTGCGACTGAGCTTTTATGCTTGACGATGAAGCACTCAACGCCAAGTTCTGCACATTTCTCTCGTTCAATATTGCTATCTAAGTGGGAGACAATCATCACCGGGATGGAGAAGGTTGTCTTTCCTGCCCGTAGTTTCTCGAGGAGTTCTCGGCCACCAAGTTTTGGCATGATGAGGTCAAGGATCATGAGGTTTGGTTTCTGGCGCTGTGCCAATTGCAGCCCCTCTTCGCCGTTTGAGGCGACTTCCACGTTGTACCCAAGTGCTGTCAGTTCCTTCTTGAAGAGATTAGAAACCGGAGCGTCGTCGTCGACGACAATGATTCGTTGTGGTCGAGGTTGCTTGGTAGTTGGGGTAGAAAGCGCCATACGCGTTTCAGTTACTCGTAGCGAAGTGCATCGAGCGCGTTGATTTTTGCAGCGCGACGCGCAGGATAGAGTCCGGTGATCAAACCCACGAGAATGATGATGCCGGCGATAATGAGCAGGAAGATGAAGGGAATGGTGAACAGGTCTACGGCTTGCCCACCCAAGCGCGCAGCCAGTCGGTTGATGATGTAGTTCACTAGTTCGCCAAAGGCAGTACCAACGATGAGTCCGGAAATGCCACCCAAGACACCAATGAGCAAGGCTTCGGAAAGGAAGAGGATGTAAATGTGTCGGCTGGTGGTGCCCAAGGACTTCATAATGCCCACCTCGCGCGTGCGTTCCAGCAAGGACACCGTCAGGGTGTTGAAGGCGCCCAATGAGGCAATGAGCATGGCGATGAGGCCGAAGATGAACATGACAATCTGGAAGATGAAGAAAATGCGGTCAATTTGCCCAACCGTATCTGCCACGGAGTCTACTTGGTACCCCTGCGCTTCAATAGCCGTTCTGGCCGCAGCAAGATTTTCTCGGGTATCCAGTTTGACCCGGGCTAAGTTGAAATTGGTTATGCCTGCATCGGTAAAAATTTTCAGCGGCATGTAGGCTAAACTATTATCACTCGGCACAATACCAACAATTTTTACCTCCACATCTTTCGTCTTAATAGAACTCGTGCTGGTGTTCGTGTTGCCATTAGTATTTGCCGTGGAAGCATTTGTGTTGACCAGGGATCGTTCTTGTTCCACCGGACCGGTGTCGGGAAGGACAATACGCATCGTCACCTTTTGCCCCAGGAGGTCTTGCGGCACTTTTGCACCTAAGAGTTCTGCGGCGGTTGCGCTCACAATCGCACTCTGCTCATCGTCTGATGTGTAGGTTGTGCCAAAGTTGGTGACGACACCTTCGATGGTTAGGTACTGTGCCTGCACGCCGTAGAGCGCAATGTCCGTCACTGATTCGCCGCGCACCACTTGTCCTGATTGAGAGATTGAGGAGCTGACGCTAATGACGTTTGGCAATGCACGGAATTTTTTCAGTGATTCCTCATTAATTTTTAAGATGGTTGAAGCACCGACGCTGACATCAAGTACGGTAATGGCCGCGACGTTCGTGACACGGCTCACAATGAGCGCTTGCAAGCCAAAGCCTAAGCTTACTAAAAAGACGATGGCGCCAATGCCAATGGCCATGCCGCCGATGGTCAGGAATGACCGGAGCTTCCGCATGCGGAGGCTGGAGGCAGCTAAGTAAATGATGTAGCCGAATTTCATAGGGCTTAGCTCAGGAACGTACCGGTGCCAGAGAGGATTTTCCCATCGCGCACGTAAATGGTTTGGGAAGCGTAGTGCACGTACTCCATGTTGTGGGTGACCATGATAATGGTCAATTTCTTTTCTTCATTTAGTTGTTTAAAGGTTTGCATCACTTTTTCCGCAGACTCCGTATCCAGGTTGCCGGTTGGTTCATCGGCGACGAGGATCGAAGGGTCATTCACCAATGCACGGGCGAGCTGGACTTTCTGCTGCTGACCACCAGAGAGTTCGGAGGGAATAAATTTTGCCCGCTGATCCATGTCAAACTTTTTGAGCAGCGCCATGGCGCGTGCTTCCCGTTCACTCCGTTTCACGCCCATGATTGCTAAGGGGAAGGCGACGTTGTCCAGCACCGTGAGCGAGCGAATCCAGTCTGACTTCTGGTACACAATCCCAATGCGGTGCAAGCGAAAGCGCGCCAGGTCGTCTGGTTTTTTCAGATCCAAGCGTTCACCCGCGATGGTCACCTGTCCACTCGTGGGATGCTCCAAGCCCAGGAGGGTATGCAACAGGGTAGACTTCCCACTGCCAGACGGGCCCAGGAGAATCACAAATTGCTCCGGCATAATTTCCAGCGACACATCTTTGAGAATACGCACGGGCTCTTTGCCCAAGCGGAATTCTTTAATGACATTTTTGACCGTGATGAGCGGCTTTGTGGCCATAGTACTAGTGTAGCAGGCGTTCCCTATCCACCGAAGAGGTTCCCAACGCCTCCAAGCCAGGAGAAGGTGTCTTCCAAGTTGCCAATGACGATTTGCAGGAAGGATTGGCGAGCACGACTGGTGAGAATGCTGTAGCCTTGGGATTTGGATTCATTTCCTGCTTTATCTTTTGAAACCACCCGGAAGTGGTAGGTCTTGGCTGGCGTGAGGCCACCAATGACCACTAGGTGGTCGCGGACGCGCTCGGCATTTTCATCGGTCTCTGCGCTGTAGCTGGAACCAGAGAGGCCTTCACCGTACTGCACCTGTGAGCTGGTGGGCTCATTGGTCTTCCAAGAGACGATAATTTGGATTTTTGCCGCGTCACCAGAGCCCACGGTATTGGACTCAGATTTCACTTCGCTGATAACAGGCGGCGTGGTGTCTTCCAAGGTGCGGAACTTGTTTTCGCCAGAGACGGCTTCGTAGCCAAACTGGTCGCGACCACGGACTTTGAACTTGTACTCCGTGGCGTCTTCCAGACCGAAGACCAGAATGCTATGCTCCCGAACCAGCGAGCTGTTGCCCTGGGTTTTTGGAGCAGCATTCTCATTGTAGTACTCCACTTCTGAGGTCGTCTGCACGTTTGTGGTCCACTTCACTTCTGTCTGCCCCTCTGCTTTGTTCTCCGCCGAGACCGTCAAAATCTTTGGGAAGGTGAGGGTCGTGAAGTTGTAGTCGTCCGATGCGATTGGGTTATCGGCTCGGTCCACACCTTCCAGGCGGAAGTGGTAGGTGGTGGAGTCTTTTAAGTTTTCCAATTTTACAGTATGCGTACTGCTGAAGCCGCTAGCGGCGGTGTAGGTGAAGCCGTAGTCTGTCGTTGGGCCGTACTGGATAATTGCCGTTGCTTCTTTGGTTGATGTCCAGGAAATGATGGCATCGTTTAACCGGATGTCGGTAATTTTCACATTCTCCACGCGGGGCGCTTCCAGGGTGGTGAATTGGCCAATGCTGGAGTAGGCAATGTTCTCATCAATGTCAATGCTCTTCACCCGGAAGAAGTATGTGGTTTTTGGTTGCAAGCCCGTTACCCGGACTTCATGCGCGTCAATCTGGGTTGCCGTGCCCTGCTCTTTGGAGAGCGCGTCAACCGTCGTTCCAAACTCAACGAAGGACGAGGCAGTACGTTCGGTGCGCCAGGTCACGACCGCAGCAAAAGAGTCTGGAGCGACTATTGGCCCCTCCACAATTGGTGGCGGGCTAGTGAACCGACCTTCGGGCTGCTCGGCTACGATGCTGGAATTTCCAGAGAGTGCGCCGCCAGTGCCAACCGCGCGGAGGAAGTACGCGTACACTTTGGTGCTGTCCAAACCAAGGTCCAGGTAGCCCAGCGTTTTGTTGGTTGCAATGCGGCTGTAATTCGTGGGTGGTTCATCGGTTGTGGATGGGCCATCACAATTCGTTGCAGTTGCTGACTCTTTGGTACAGCGGTAGATGGCGTACTGCTCCACGCCTGAGCCCTTGTCTGTGGGTTCGTCCCAGGTGAGGGTTACGGAGTACCGTTTGGTGGAGCGATCAGAAGAGTCAATGGCTTGCACGCTGCCCGGCGCACCGGGTGCCGTGGAGGTAAAAGTGAAGTCCACTGATGCGACGGCTGTGTAGTCAATATTTCCAATTGCATCGGCGGCAATCAGGTAGAACGTGTTCGTTCCTTGCTTGGTCGCAGCCGAGAAGGCGGCCAGGCTTCGGTCCGCGGTTTGCGTGGTGGTGGTCCAGCCACCATCTGGGCTGGGGGTGGCGCTGCCGGCGGTGTTGTAGCCACACGTATCTGCTGATGGCAGTTCATTCAAGGTGTAGCAGTACCGGAGTATGTCCGCCGCATCGCACGGCGTCTGCCCCAGACAGCTACTGGGCAAGCCCCAGGAGAAGGAGAAGGTATTATTATCCGTTTGGCTCGTGGGAGTCACCACCAAGCCCTGCGGTGCTGCCGGCGTGTTCCCAGAGAAGTAGTAGTTCACTGGTGCGTAGGCAGAGGAGTAGTTTCCTGCTAGGTCACGGCTCCGCACTTTGAAGACGTTGGCTCGCGCTTGGTAGGCTTGGATGTTTGCAATGGAGAGGGTGGCTGCGCTAACGCAGGTTTCGGTCGCACCAGGACCTTCGGTGGTGTAGCAGTACTGGTTGATGCCCGAGCCGCCGGTATCGCTCCCCGCAGTCCAGGTAAAGCCAAAACTATTCAGTGACGAGTACCCAGCCGGGGTAGCCACAATGCTCCCTGGCGCGCTGGGGTTTGCCACGTCTACTTGGAAGGTGAAGCCCGTCACTGCCGCGTCGGTCACGTTGGCATTGCGATCCCGGGACATGATTTTCAAGTAGTACGTGCCGGAGGTGAGCGCGGTGGAACTTTGCGACGCCGCATTCCAGCTACCGGTCACGCCGTCACCTGCAACTGCGTAGTAGTGTGAGCCACTGACGTGCGCCAGGTTACTGGCGTTGCACGCCGCACCAGACGGATCCGTGCAGCTGTTGTCTGTCCCAAAGTAGACGTAGAAGCCTTCCAAACCAATGCCACCAGCATTGTCACTCCCCGTCCACTCGAAGTAGGGTGTAGCATCATTGGTCCAGTCACCTGGGTTGATGCTGACGGTCTTCCCATTATCGGTGTACGCTCCGGCACTCACTGGGTTCGTGGGGTCAGTGCCGTCGGTGTAGGATGACCAGGTGACGTCGTAGATAGTTGGCGTTGCTACTTGATCTGAACGGAACGTGATGCGCGCTTGGCCGTACCGTGCCAGCGTGGACGCCACCGTGGACGTTTTTACAGTTCCCACTGGATGGGTGTTTGTCACCGCAGTCCACGAGCCCCAGTGACTATCCGTGGCGCTGGCTGCGCAACCCGCGTCGCTGCACGTTCGGGTTTCCACGGTCATGGTTGTGTTCGTCGCTTCAGCCGCATTCACCGCAATGCCACCGAAGCCGTACAGCCCTGCCCCAAAGTCCAGAATTTCTGAGGTCCACTGGCCAAAGTCTTCGTAGCCCGTGCTCGCAGTAGCTACAATGTAGCGGTCAATGGCTGACGTGCTGGTGCCGCGGTTTCCCAGAATCACGTTGTTCGTGGTCATGACTAATTGGCCATTGGTGTACGTCTGTGGCACTGCTCGAGTGGTCCATACCCCGTTCGAATCGCCGTCTGGGTCTAAGACGTACATGTTCGTGTTCGTGGTACCTTGTGGTACGAGGATGTTTCCCTGTCCATCTGCCACGCATGCATCAGCACCCACAAGGACAGCTGGGGCGCTCTCCACTGTTGCAGCGGCATCCCACGTTTCCGTACCAATATTGAAGCGGTATATATTTGCCTGACTATTGGCACGTGTAAGGTAGATGTAGTCCGTTCCACTCACGTTGATGCGTACGGCACATGAACCGCTCCCGTTGAGGACGGGAATGGTGGAGGCCACCGTCGACCACGTGTTTGTGGAGATGACGTATTTGTAGTACGCCGTCGTGCCACCCTGAGCCGTGTAGATGGTGTTTGTGCCGTCCCACACCAAGTCTGCGCCCGCAGTTGGTTCACCCGGTGTGTTTGCTAAACGGGTCCACACATCGGTCGTTGGGTTGTATCGGTAGAAGAAACCAACGTTGTCACCTTGCGCTTCGTTTCCTGTCAGTACGTACACACCATCGTAGGAATCTGTACCGTGGTTGACGTACTCCGCATCGGCACCCGTGGAGAGTGTGTGCGGAACGTCTGCTTTGCGGAGCCAGGCATTCGTGGTTGGATTCAGCTGCCACCAGTCACTAAAGGTAACGCCCCGACCAGCGTAGACGTATCCAGTCTGCGTATCATAGGCCATTGTGCCTGTGCTAAAGCCAGCGGTGGAGAAGCCATGTGGGATAGCTGTGCCTTTCCAAAGGTTCCGCGTAATGTCAAAGGCTAGAACCGTAGCTTCAACGTTGTACCCACGGAGCGAGTACAAGGTGTTTGTGGCGGTATCGTAGGCCAAACCTTGTTCGCTCCCTTGACCTTTGATCGTTGGCAACGTTGGCATGCTTGTCCAGGTGCTGGTGCTCAGGTCAAAGCGGTAGAAACCATTACTTGCCGTACCTCGGATAAGGTAGAGGTAGGAGCCCACTCGACGAATAGCCGCGCCGTCACCTGTCCATACTGGGATGTTCGTGGTGTACGACCAGGTGACAGCTCCACTGGAGGCGATAGTACCTTTCCAGAAGTGGGACGTGTTGTTTCCACGGGTGGCGTACACGCAGCCACCGGCTGCAGTGCAGGCGCCGATGTTCGTTGGAACGTAGGATAACGCGCCGCCCAGGCCAACTGTTTGGTCCACGTCAGAGCGTTGCGTCCACACTCCTGTTCCCAAGTTGTAACTGTAGAATCGGGTGCTGGGCGCCGTGCTGCCACCCAGGAAGTAAATCGTATCCGACCCATTGTACGCCAGCGATGCGCCATTCGCGGCAGTGAGTGGAAGTACAGTAAGTGACCCAGCGCCAGGTGAGGCGGCGGTCCAGGTATTGGCGGTAATGTCGTACCGTCGCCACTCCGTCGTCGTCGCGCCACGGGTGGCAAACACGCAGCCACTTGCGTCAGCGCAACCGGTTGCTCCGCTGGAGACGAACACCGCGCTCGCACCCGTGTTCACGGCGGCACCATAGTTTGTTTTTGCGGTGATGACCTTGGTGTTGATGTTGTAGTGGTAGAAGGTTTGCTGCCCAGCTCCACGGAGAATGTACAGGCTGCCATTTCCATCACCCACAATTGCCGCACCGTTGCTGACTGCAGCTGGGAGCGGTGCCTCACTGGACCAGGCGCCGTTACTCACTGCTGAGAGCTGCAAGGCTGTGCCGCTGCTTGCATTGGTGTTCACATCCGTTGCCGTGGTGCCGGTGTAGGCGAAGTCAGCTTGGCTGCTCCACTGCCGGGTTGCGGCTGGGCTAATACCCGTGTAGGTGTAGAGGAAGAGGTTCGCAGCACTACTCACATTTCCAGCCACATCCTTGGTAGCAACGCGCAAACAGTACTGTGTCCCATTGACCACGCTACTGTTCACCGTATAGGTTGTGCCGGTTTGAAAGTAGTCTTCGCTGGTAGAAGGATTGAATGTGCTGCAGCTTGCGCCGCTAGTCCAGGCGACGTAGTAACCAGAAATTGGTGACTCAGTCTGTGCGGGTGGAGTGAATTCAAAGTATGGGTTGGTGGCAAACGTCGTGGCAGGCGTAGCTAAGGTTGTGGTCTTTGCGCTGGAGGTCCAAGCGCTCACTGTTGGGTTTGCAGGCGCCGTGCTGTCTTTCTCGTAGGTGATAGTGAAGTCATCCAGCACGGGTGCGTCATCCCCAGCGGCAGAGTTCAGCTGCGCTTTCACCTGGATGTAGCGATTAGCAGCCGAGGCAATGGTCGTGCCGCTCACGCTCGCCCAGGCGCTCCAGCTGGCGCCGTCGTCGGACGACCGGGTTGAGAAATCTATAGTATTACCATTCAACGTGGCGTTGCTGGTCAGTGACGTGAAGGAGCTGACGTAGTGCAGATCCATGGGCGCGGAGACCCAGGTGGCGGCGGGGATGTACGCATCCGTTTCAAAATTGAATTTGTGAATGCCGTTGAAGTTTTCACCGCGCATGAGGTACATGGTTCCCGCCGCGTTCCCATGCGTTACCCCATGGGAGCGACCCAGCCGAACCGGCGCATCCGCAGCACGTGACCAGGAGTTACCGCTCATGTCGTAGCGCCAGACTTCTTTACTCATCTTCCCAGGGAAGACGTAGAGGTTATCTGTTCGGTCGTACACCATGGTATTGGTGTACTGTGCCCCGGCAACGTTTGTGCCTGGCGCTGTCGGCATGTTGGTTAACTCGTCCCACGTGTCGCCGGCAATGTTGAATTTCAACAAGACGCCGCGGCCATTGCCAATGAGCGCGTACACATCTGTGGCGTCGGCCACGTCGGTCCGATTGCTTGCCAACGCAGCGCCGTAAGACACGTTCAGGTACGGCTCACCATTTGCGTTAATGGCATTTTCCGCGGCAAACGTCGGTGAAGGAAGAGCCTGGCCGTCATAGTAGGAGAAGAGGACACCGCCATTGCCGTGGAGCAGGTAGAAGCGATTGTCAGCAGTGCAGGCAATATCTGCGCCAGCGCCAGCAGCGGCAGGAGCAGTAAGCGTACTGAAGGCTTGATCCAGTGCTGCGTTTATGGGGAAGTTATACACTTGCGTATTGGTGCTGCCACCGCCACGGACAATGAATAAGTTTCCGCTTCCGTCGTAACACATTGCAGAGCCGGTTGAAAGCGCAGCAGGCGTGCTACTCACACTGGCTGCCCAGGTTCGGGCGCCAATCAGGTACCGGCGAATGGGAGCCGCCGCATTTGCTTGCGCCACGAATAGGCAACCGGACGCGTCGCTGCAATCTGCTCCGTTTGGTACGTAAGCGATGAGATTATCACCCGTAGTACTGGTTGCAGCTTGCGTGATGATTGCGTCCCACTTTGGCGTTCCCACATCGTACCGAACAAATTCTGGAACACCACCCAGAGTTGCGTACACGTACCCATTGAGGTAGATCATGGATGCGCCTGCTGCGGTGGCCCGTTGGGTATTTTCCGTCGCGGCGGCATTCGCATCCCAGGTGCCACCCGAGCCAGAAATCGTATTCACATCGTATTTCACGAATTCCGTGTTCCCGCCGTTGAAGACGTAAATGTCGTCATTCGTGTTATCGAATGCCATGGCACTGCCCGCTGCGATGTTGCCAGTACCAGTGTACGAAGGAAAATTTTGAAAATTTGTAAACCACTGCTCAAGTGCAAGGTCGTAACGGAAAAAGAAACGGTTACTACCCAGAACGCTATAGATACACCCCGTTGTGCAGTAGGTATCACTCCCGATGGTGAATGCAGTGTCAGAAAAGATTAGGGGGTGTGACGTGGTTGCGTTTACCGGGTCTGGCACGGATGTACCACTGGACCAGGCATTTGTCTGCGTGTCGTAAATGAAGAAGCCTGATTGCCCACCGCCTTGGACTGCGTAGAGTTTGCCATTGTTCCCGCTTTCAATGTCCGCGCCACCCTGTGCAGAAGTTGAGCCCCATACATCTGGCGCGTTGCTTAGCGTGGACCACGTGTCCGTGTAGATGTCGTACTTGAAGAATGCGCCGGTTGCGTCTGTCGTAGAAAGTCCGTCATTTCCGTTGATCGCGTAAATCGCGCCGTCGTAGTAGGTGATGGCGCTGCTATAGAGGAATGGCGTGGGCGCATCAGCAAGTTGCTTCCAGGTGTTCGTGTCTGGGTTGTACCGGAAGAAGTCAGGTTGCCGACCACCAACAATCATGTATACGTAACTACCATCAGTGGTCAGGTCCGTACCAATGTCAGCTGGTTCCGAAGCCAGACCGTAGTTCCCGCGGAGGTTTTCTGGAAAACCCGGCGTGCTGGCATCCCAGGTGCCAACCCCGCCGCTTTTGATGGTCAAACTCCCTGGGGTGGTTGCAGTGTCCAGGGTGTTGTTCCAAAATTCTCCCGCTTCCCAATCCGCTTGGCTAGAGACAACTCGCGTTTCCGCAACGGCCAGGATGCTGCGAACCGCAAAGATCATGCCTAGCGCTCCGAGGACAACAACTGCAGCCACGGTATAGCGTCGGTGATGTTCTTGGATCGAGATTTGCGCCTTGGTTACCTGTGGTCGGCTATTTCTGATGCTTGAAACAATTTTTGTAGCGTACCCTCGTGTTTTCTGTAAAAACCCCACGAATGTCAACGTTGTATTGTTGCTGGTACGCTTGTGGAAAGACCGGGTTTTTAGCGGAATTGACAAAGTAACCGGTTTTTTCGGTTTCTGAGGAGCTCGAGGGGTTTTTTTAGCTAATTTCAGCGAAAAATTTGACTTTTTCAGGCCTTTTTTCGCTGCTTTTTTGCCGTTTCGTGCCGACAAGCTAGAACGGGGCATGGGATTTTGGTGTATTTTTAGCTAACTTTAGCCAAAATTTTACGCAGAAGAACTTCTACTAATTAGTAGGAATTATAACCAATTTTGGCTGGAAACTGTATGTATATTGTATAACAAAAATCGACTTTTGTCAAATATTGATAATCTCCTATTTCACCAACATTCCGTCCCCAAAGGAGAAGAAACGCAGCTTCTTGCGGATTGCCTGCTGGTAGATTCTCATGAGTTCTGATCGCCCGGTCAGGCTAGCAACCAGCATGAGCAAGCTAGACTGCGGAACGTGGAAGTTCGTTATGAGTCCATTCACCATTTGGCATTTGTAGCCTGGTTGAATGAAGAGGCGGGTTTCGTCATTTCCTGCCTTGAGTTTGCCATTTCTGACAGAAGACTCTAGGGCTCGGGCAACGGTGGTGCCCACGGCAATGATTGGACGGTTTTGCAGCTTTGCTTTGTTCAGCGCCTGAGCAACAGTAGGCGAAATGGCAAAAGTTTCTGCATGGAGTTTTTTGGTTTTGAGTTTTTCCGGCGTCAGCGGGGCAAAGGTGCCAAGATTCACGTGGAGCGTTACGTATTCCATGCCAATCCCTTGTCGCTTCAGATCAGCGAGCAAACGTTTGGTAAAGTGTAATGACGCCGTGGGCGCGGCCACGGAGCCGCTACGTTTGGCAAAGATTGCTTGGTATTCTTTCTTACGCTGAGCTTCAGTTAACGGTGAGTGCTTCAGGTACGGCGGTAGCGGCGTGCTGCCGAATTTTTCCAAAACCGTAAAGAGTTTGGTAACTGGAAACGACGGTTTGAGGATGTACTCACCTTTCGCATGTCGAATCACCGTGAAGGAGAGTTGTTTCGCCAGGGTCAATTGTTCGGCAGCACCCGCCTGGCTCGGCTGACCTCGCTTGGCGGGCAGGGACAGCAGCCGATCAGCCAGCACGCGTATATTTTTTCCAGCTGTGCCAACGTAGAGCACGCGAACTTTGCCTCCGGTTTTTCGCGTGAGGGTCAGCCGGGCGGGAATGACTTTCGTTTCATTGAAAACGAGCATGGCATTCTTTGGCAGGTATTTTCCAAGATTTCGAAAAGTGTCAAATTGTACATGCTTGGTTTTCCGGTCGTACACCAAAAGCCGGCTGCTGTCCCGTGGCCGCGCTGGGGTTTGGGCAATCAGCTCCTTGGGGAGTGTATAGTCGTACTGCTTCACAATACGTACAAAGCTCTTTGGGGCTTGACGAAATGTGTTAGGCATAGTTCAATAGTGGGAAACCAACAAGGAGGTTTACAGTGTTTGAAGTGCTTACGTACTGCACGGTTGCAGTCGTTTCAGTCGTCATTCTGTTTCTGGTTGGCCTGGGATGCTTCAGTGGTATCCAGATGCTTGTGCAAGGAATGCGTTGCAGGGATTGGCGCAGCATCCGCGAAGGACTGTGGTGCGCGGCTGGTCCAACGCTCTCGCTCATTTTCTATGTTCCAGTAGTAGGACGGCTCGTGTCCTAAAAAGCATAGCTCCTGGATTTCCGGGAGCTTTTTATTTGTAAGTACATTGGTTAGAATTTTTGGACATAGAGTCGAGATATATTACGGTTGACCCTTCCAGGGTAGTAAGAGTATAGTACAGAAAAGGAAAAATACATTGAAAGCATGAGGTACGTATGAGTCTGTTCGGTATTTTGTTTGTGCTGAGTTTTAGCGGCACGCTCTATGGTCTCATTAGCTGGTTTGCTTGCTTGAGCTCATTGCAAGCAAGTACAGGTTCAGCCAGTGATGCAGAGTTGAGGCAATTACGCGCAGAGGTTCGCAGGTCAAAGTTCATTACCATTACGTGTCTGGGTTGTGTAGTAGTGAGTTTTGGTATTTTATTGATTCGCGCCTTTCCGTAAGAATCGTAGTTATTATTTGCCACGACGTAGATCGTGGCTTTTTTATTTTTTTTCTTTTACCACAGCCATCCCATTGCTATTGACAGTTTATGCGCGCGGTATAATACTTAAATACTTAAAACGTCCATTCAAAAAGTGAGGAAAAATATGTATCACGGCGTCCCAATAAGTTTTGGGGAGGGACTTGCCCTCATTGGTATGATTGTCGGCGCAATCGCGATTACCATTGGCGGCCTTTTTGTCGGAGAAGACGGTTGGTTGGAATGGGATAGTAAACTTGCGACCAAAGTTCCTTCCACTGCAGCAACGCTGCTTGTCGTTGGATTCATTATCTTCGGGGCAAGTATTTGGTATCTGTTTTCCATCTACCAATGACAAATACAGGCAATCTTTTTTCAAGAGCTCCAAATGGGGCTCTTTACATTTTTCCATGCACAATGAGTTGTCGGTACTCTGCCACCAGCGTATTGAAGAAGAAGAGATTGTGCTGGGTGAGCAATGTCAGCCCAGTAATTTCTTTCGCACGCAAAAGGTGGCACAGATATGCGCGGGAGTAGGTTTTGCAGACAGCACACTGGCAGGTTGGATCCAGTGGTTTTTTATCATTCAGCAACGCTCGCTTGGATACGTCCAGTTTTCCTTTGCTGGTAAATGCCGTGCCATGGCGGGCATAGTGCGTGGGTACAATGCAGTCAAACGTGTCCACGCCGGATTTGATTACTTCAGGAATGTCTTTGATATGACCAATGCCCAACAAGTGCCGCGGTTTCGCCTCAGGGAGTTCTGCGTTGACCCAGCTGAGCATTTGCCGCATTGTTTTCGTGCTGCCGCCAAACTCCCCGCCTATAGCAAAGCCATCAAAGGGTAAGCTCGCAATGAATTTTGCGCTGGAAATGCGTAAATCTTTAAACGGTCCACCCTGCACAATTCCGTACAATGCTTGTCGCGAAGTTTTTTCTTTAAGACAGACTTTTGCCCAGGCGTGCGTTTTTTCCAATGACGCCGCGTGGTAGGCGTGGCTGGCATGGGGTGGCGGGCACTCATCAAAGGCCAGGATAATGTCCGCGCCCAGTTTTTGCTGGATGCGGATGGACATGCGGGGACCCAGAAAAAGTTTTTTGCCATCAATGGGTGACTGGAACCAGACACCGCGGTCGGTGATTTTCACGCGTTGCGGTTGGCGGCCAAGATTCACTTTTGCTCCATTTGACTTGCTCACTTTTCCCACGCCCAAATCTCGGCCGAAGCCCAGACTAAAAACTTGAAAGCCGCCGGAGTCAGTCATGAGCGGCACTGGGAGTTTGGAAAAAGCGTGCAAGCCGCCGTGCTTGGCTACAATTTTTTCGCCTGGTTTTAAGTGAAGGTGGAAGGTGTTGCAAATCGCCAATTGCGTGCCCGTGGCGCGAACCTGGTCAATGGTCAGGGCTTTCACCACGCCCTGCGTGCCAACAGCCACAAAGGCGGGTGTCTGTACCGTGCCGTGCGGGGTTTTTAGCACGCCCAGCCGTGCCTGGCTCCGCTTGGATGTTTTCGTGATACGAAAGGTGATCATGAAAATATCCTAGCATAAAGCGCAGGCAGAGCCGCCCGCACTTGATAAATACCCAAGGGCGGCCCACTGTGGCCGCCGGAATGATAATCATGCATGCCCCTCATGCATCTCGTCCCATTTCCATTCTCGATCTTTGTTGTTCTGCAATTTTTGCAGAATAGCTTTTTCCATATCAATATTGAAGACACCAGCTAAGTGCAGGACACGTTGGATGACGTCACCCAGCTCTTCAGCAAAACCGTGCGGGCCGTCCAGTTTTTTGTGTCGGTACGCTTCGTATGCTTCACTCACCTCGGCATGGATGAGGGCAATTTTTTCCGCCACATGCACCTCGTCCGGCTGTGTGCCAAAGCCTTTCTGCTTTGCTTGCTCCAGAATGAGAGCGGTGAGTTCTTGAAGTGAAAGTTTTTGCATGCACCTCTATGTTAAGGACGAAACCCCTGCTCCCGCAAATGGGTAATGGGCAGGAACAGTGGTTCAGGTAGTTTATCCCAGCCAAACCATTCCCAGCGCTCGCACTTCTCAGGTTCCAGAACTTGCGGCTCTTTGCTCACCCAGTCAGCAATGACGTACAAGGTAATGTAGTGCTTTCCTTCGTTTTCGTGGACATCATTGGTGTATGGCCCGCGGCGGAGATTGGCTATTTCTACCCCACACTCCTCAGCCACTTCTCGCAAAGCGCATTCTTCCGGGGTTTCACCATACTCCAAATGTCCCCCTGGAAAAGCCCACGTTCCATTACCGTGGAGACTCTTTCGTTTCTGCAAGAGGACCTTGCCATCTTTCATGACAATAACCCCAACGCCTACACGAGGTCGATTTGTAGGTACCACATCAGCCATACAATTATTTGTTGCGTTTGAGAAACGCCTCAAACGCGGGAATGAGGTTTGGGATGAGATTGTACTTTTGGAAGTCTTTCGGATCAATCCACTGTGCGTCATCATGGTCTTGGCTCAGAGTAACTGCGTCAGTGCTCGTTTCACACACAAAAAACGTTGCCACCACTTGCCAGGGTTCACCTTTGACCACTGGCCGCCACTCATCTACATGGAAAGGTTGGCCAAGGGTTACTTCCAAACCTGTCTCCTCCCGGATTTCTCGGCGCAGGCTTTCATCAAAGCGTTCACCGGGTGGAATGCGGCCGCCCACAATGTCATACCGGGCGGCATTGGTACCCTCCTCATACTTTTTTGACTCACGGAGAATAAGCACCTTTCCATTGAAGGTGATGAAAGCTTTCATGGCCACGAAGATTTTTGGAGTCATACAAATAGTGTACAACAAAACCGGGCGCTTGGGGCAACCCGGTTGTGTAACGATCCATTGGGAATTTTATCGCCTTTTCCAATGTCGAGAGCCAGTGACCAACGGCTGCGGGTGGCGAGGTTCTGCGTGTGGCGCTTTTGGGGTTTCAGAGATTCTTGTTAGATCATTGTTGAGAACCACGATGTCCATGCTGGCCAACTCATCCGCGATGTACGGCTGGTTAGGTATGGGGTTGAGCAAGAAAATGGGCTTCTGCAGGTAGAACGCGTACTGCATTTCCCCAAAGGTATTGGCGCCAATGTAGTTTTCGATACTGTCCTTCAGTACATTAACCACCAGGATTGCATCCGCCGTTTCAATTTTCCGCATATGTTCGCGAATGAGATCCAAATCTTTCTTGGCTTGCACACGATGCGTAGAATTTTCGTCCCAGTAGTTCACGCCCTCTACGAGGATTGGCACCTGGCAGCTATGCCCAGCGTTTCGCAGTTCTTGGGCAATAGCCTGCATAAAATTGTAGAATTTCAAAGACCCACAAATGACGATATTCACATATACTCCTTCCAATTGATTTTTCTTTTCTTGACCTTATGCCATTTCTACCTTTTTGCCAAGAGGAAGTTCTGGATGTAGTTTTCTGCTTCAGACAGCGTTTGATATTCACCTACGGTGAAATATGGATTGCCCCGTACCATAAGCGAAAGACTTCGGTCTGGGCCGGGGCGGTACAAACACAACGTAGGCTTCTGCAAGCGCTCCGCAGTCGCCAGTTCATACCCCACACCCAGGCTGGGCGTGGTCACTTCTGCCACAACCACGTCAGACTGTTCAAGCCAGCGTAGGTCTTCAGTGTAAATTTCTTGGATGGTTTGGGTGTCCTCGCGTTTGGTGGAACGTTCCAAATCACCCACATGCTCCGTCAGCACCTGGCCAAATTGTCGCAGATATGAAATGAGTCTTTGGTAGTGTTCCCGATCTGGCAAGCCGCCGCGGATGGAACCCGCGAAGTAGATGGTCATTGGTTTACAAAATATTCCGCCAAAGGTTCAAACACGTGCTCCGACCACCCGACCTTGTGCTCTCGGGCTTCTTTGGCGTTTGGCAGGTTCGCATGCGTGAGTGTCACTTTGGTGCCGGTTTTGGTCTTCGCAAAAGTGTAGCGCACTTCGGACGGTTCCCACGCCTCAGCCCACTCAGTTGTTTTCCACGTGTACCCAAGTTCTTTGCCGGGCTTGTAGGCCAAAACTTTGCCGCTCACCCAGCCGTCAAACATGGCAAAGCGCCCGCCGACTTTTGGTTGGACAATTCCCTCACCGCTCCAGGCAGCAAGTTTCCTACTATCCGTAAGTGCGTCAAAAACTTCAGCTGGTGAAGCATTGAAGGTTGCGGTGAGAGTGAATCTATGTTGCTGTTTTTTCGTTCTCAAAGTAATCATTCTCCACAAAATTGAACTTAAAGGCCACGTAGCAAAAGTCTTCTTTGCTCAAATTTCGAACTTCGTGCACATCATTTGGTTCAACAATGAGCACGTCGCCCACCTGGAGTGGGATGACTTTTCCATTGACGCTAAATTCCCCCGCGGTGTTCAGGAAGTAGAAGATTTCCGTCTGCTGTTTGTGGTAGTGGTTTTCCGCAACCTGCCCAGGCGCAATGCGGAGCTCTTGAACCAGTAAGCCCGGTTGCTGCAAATCTTCCGGCGTGGCGTAGATGCGCTTACTGTAGCCGGGTTTGTGCTGCCAAGGAGTTTGTGATGCAGGAATGTGGCGCATAGTGCCCTTACCATACCGTTTCAGCTTGGGTGGAGCAAGCCTTGCTCATCCGCCTCTACCAGGCTACGCTGACGCATATGGAAAATACCCTAACAACCAAAAAGTGCGTTCCGTGTGAAGGCGGCGTACCCACGCTGACGGATGTCGAAGTGCAGAAGTTACTTCCGCAGGTGCCAGAGTGGAAAGTGGTTTTATCAACGGAAGACGGACAACATGTGGCTACACTCCAACGGGAAGTGAAGTTTAAAGACTTCCGAGAGGCAATGGCCTTCTTGCGGAAAGTGGAAGAGGTGGCAGAAGCCGAAGGTCACCACCCAGACTTTTCCGTGCACTATAATAAGGTCCACTTCACCTTGTGGACGCATGCTATTGGCGGCTTGCATGAGAATGACTTTATTCTCGCTGCGAAGATTGACAAAATACTGATTGCAGTTTAAGATAGGCAGCCCTGAACATTGAAAAGTGAAATCCTATAGATAGAGAGAGGGAACATGATCCTCAGCGCACAATCACTTCGTAGCCGTGCTTTTGTCATTCAGTTTTTCGCCCTCATGGCAGAGTTCGGGCACGAAATTCCTTGGCTGCAGCCATTACAGGGCTTACAATATGCTACAAACCGCGAGCATTTTCGTGACCAACTTTTGCAAAGACTATGTCGGCACGATGAAGAAATTGTCCCTCTGCAGCTTTTGACTCCTGATCGATCGCGAACGTTTGTTGGTAGCATCTTGCATTTTCCACGATCACCCGAAGTATTCCAAGACCCCAAGAACCGCCAAATCGCTGCTGCATTGAATGAGCAAGGCTATCAGTACATTTCTTGTCTGCAAATTAGGGACGTTCATCGTCAAAGTGGACATGGGAATGTGTTGATGCGTCGCGTCCTTCGCTCCATTCGCAAAGAGCAAGGGCAAGTGTGGGGAGTTGTATCGCAGCTACCAATTTTGGCTTGGTATAAAAATTTAGGGGCGACCGTACACAGTTCTTTTGAAAATCAAGACAACCTTTGGATTGTCTCATGGCCAAAAGATGCATAATGTATTACTGACCACACACTCGTGTGGTCTTTTTTTACGCTACGAACATCGAGTACACTAGCTCATCCATGCCAAAGCGGAAGTGATTCCGAAGTACCGCCTCCTGCTCCATGCCCTTGGTAGCAAAGAAGTGCTTCAGGTGCTGGTTGTCTGCGTGGATGAGGGAGAAGACTTTGTGTAATCTGCTGTTGCGCTGGTGGAAATACCAGTCTGCTTCGGCGAGGGCAGCGTCAAAGAGCTGCTCCTTTATGCCCACGGGGTCAGGGTAATTCCGTAGCACGGCCAAGCGGGTCACTTCTGCCACGCCGTGGTGTGCCGCGCCTTGGGGTCGCCAGGAGATAATGCCAATAACCCGCTCATCATCCAGAGCAATGCGCATGTGCTGGTGCCGGCATTCGCCCTCAAAAGCATCTTTGGCTTCTTCCAAGGAACTGAAGCGATACTTTGCCATGAAAAGGCGAGCAATAGCGTCTCCGTCATTCGGGGTAGGTCGGCGCACAGTGATCATGATTTTTCTTAGGTTAGATTTTTTTGCGGAGAGTGCAGTATAGCGAAGCGTGCGAAAAAAACAAGTCACAGAGGAATTACAGTGCTGTATTAAAATATTTTTCAAAATAAAAAACGGGTTACCTTTGCAGGTAACCCGAAATGTGCGAATGACGTATTGCCGATAGTTGCTTACTGGATAGAGCCAGTAGCATTGGGCTGGTCTGGCTGCGACCGAGGCTTGCCCGCACCCAACTTCTCAATTACCTGAGCAAGCGGCGTGCCAGCAATCATCGATTTGATTGACTCTAGGCCACCTTGGCCAAGCAGAAATCCCAGAGCGCCCCCAGCTTCCGGCAGGTGTTCTGCGAGCGCAGCTAGTACCTGCTTGTCGCCGAGACCCTCAAGGGCTTCAATGAGTCCGGTCTGAATTGCACCAAACTGCTTCGCCACGGCATCAGCACCTGCACCAACGAGATCTTTTTGAATGCTGGCAAGTTCTTGCTCAAGCTTCACGCGCAAGGCATTCTTGCCTTCCACGATTTCCTCTTGCAATTCCTCGTCGCTCTTCAATTGATCGCGTTTTTGATCCGCAGCCTTCTTGTCGCGCTCGCGTTGCTTGTCCGCTTTTTGGTCAAGCACCGCATCCTCGTTATTTCTCGCGAGTAGAGCAACCTCGTGCATTTTCTCAGCCTTGTCTTTCGCGATGTTGTGGTCAACTTCGTTCTGTTTCAAGCCAAGTTCTGATTTTCGGATGAGCGCTGCTTCGTCGAGCTCCACCTGTTCATCAGCCACGGTATTACGTAGCTTGTTCGACTCGAGTGTTGCTTTCAGGTTTGCATCACTAATCTGTCGGATGACTGTTTCGCGCTGAGATTTTTCCATCACGCCGGCGACATCGTCGTCGGGTATAGCGATTTCCAGAACCTCAACTTCATCAACGAGCATGTTGTTCGCCAACTTCAATCCTGTGCGGTGCTCTCCTTCTTTTTTCGAACCGAGAACGACATCACGCACAAAATCCGGAATGATCGGCTGCAACTCCATGAGCGACTTGGCACGTGCGGCAGCCCGAAGGCGACTTCGCAAGTGGGTGTAGAGCAAGCGGACGTAGTTGCGGTGGTCGAACCACTTGTACTGCTCCTCCCTGGTTTCACCTCTGAATGTCACACCGTAGCTGACATCCACCTTGATGGTAACGAAGTCAGAGGTTTCCAAATCGATGCGATCTGTAACCCGATTGCCGCTGACCCGAAGGAAGCAGGTTTCTACCTTCCTTACTTCGGACTTCGGCCGGCCAGCGCTCAGCGTGAGCTTCTCAAGCCACTCTTCGTAGCCGAGGAGCTCCGTACACGGTCCAATAACCACCCGACGGCCTTCTTTGCTGGTGACCAGCACTGCTTCATTATTGGGAATAATAATGGAGAGTGCCCACGGCGTTTTGACGATTTCCGTGTCAGACACCATTTTGTGTGGCTCAGCGCGGCCAATCATCAGGTTCCAGGCCCGGCCCGGAACGCTACGGTGGACGTGCTTGTGCTTGCGCGGATCAAGGAGGAGCTTTTTTTCCCCTTTGACCAGTTCAATCTGCCCAGTCTCGACATTCATCACGTAGACGCCACTTTTCTGGTCGACACCAATGGCTTGGACGTATACCTTCGCGTGGTCATTCCCAATGTGGGGAATGCGCGATTCAGGGTCAATGACCTCGAATGAGTTCGATGGTACTAAATATGCATCAAAACCCGCGATGAAGACCTCGTCACCCTTCAAGAACGTGACTTTGTCCAGCACGTTGCCGGGCAAGCCCTGGGGGAGTTCCTTGGTCAGATCATCTTTGGAGATTCGCTCCGCGATGATGCGGACGAGTAAGCCACGATCGCTGCGCAAATGGTACGCATCGTACACCCGGTTGCGTGAGCCCTTGGTCTGGAATCGATCGTACGGTCCAGGGAATACGCGGCCCGGTCCTTTGTGGATTTGCGGTCGTCCATCGACGTCCAAGAGGACGCAGTATTCAGTTGGGCCCAGGACCACGGCTTGGCGTACCAAACGCGGACCTTCAGCGATCAACTTCAGATCGTCAACGGCAACACCACTGATAGTTCCTTCCTGCAGGTTGAGGTCAGGTTCCTCAAATAGTTTTGCCGATTCCACCATTCTGGTGAGTGTAGGTGTCGGCAGCTGCTCAAGAGCGTACTTGATGGCATTCTGGTCAGTGTAGGAGCTTTCTCTTGCTCTCTGGACGTTCTTTAGAAACATCGACGCTTGGTCGGTTGGCAGCATTGCTTTCAAGCCGAGGACGTCTAGTTCGCCGGCTTGCACTTTTTTTTGGAGTCTGCCGATAATTACTGCCGGTTCAATCCCGGTTGTGGCGTAGGATGGTCCTCCGCGTTGAGCCGATGATCCTTTCGTCGCAGCAGCATCAGCGCTTTGACGTTCGAACTTTTCCAGGAGTTGACGCGCCATATTTGGCGTCACGGGTCGGCCGGAATCATCAATGGATGTATCCGGGACAACTTCTATGCCGGTTGGCGGAATGTAGATCGGCGTTTTGGAACCCGGGATGACAATCTGCTGGCCAGTTCTTAAGCGTACCGCTGGAACTGGCTTCGCTGTTTCATTTGCCTTCGGTTGATTGTTTGCATCACCAACCGGGGGCTTGTCTTCTCCTTCCACGTGTTCAGTGGTTCCATCGCTGGGCTCCACCTTCTTCCCTTCTTCTCCACTCTGAACAAGAGGTGCAGCCAAGGCTGTTGCATCGGCTACTGCGGCCGTAATGGTCGCACACTCTTGTGTGAGCGAGAAGAATGGTGCTTGCTCATCAACACTGTGTTCATCGATGACACGGGCAATGAGGTATTCGTTCGATTGCAGCTCGTGCATCGGCCGAATTTCAATTCGCTGCCCAGGCCATATTGGGAAGTATCCCTCAGTCAGGACTTTTGTCTTGCCGTAGTTCAGCGCCTCGAGACTGTTTTTGTCAGCGGTGAACTGCCCATTCGGGTAGTTTTCTTTCAACGCCTTTACGGGGTTGTGGACGACTGCATACACACCAGGCCTGATGGTTACGAAGTCCTGCACCGCTTCAGCGAGACTCGCGGCGACAATAAGCCGGCTGGGGTTCTCTGGATCCTGTCTCAAAAATACGTCGTCATCAGTTGGCGTAAGCCGACATGGACCGACGTACATCCGCAAGCCGCCAGATTTCTCATCTCGGCACCATGCGAATTGACCGGGTTGCAACGGGATTTGCTTTACATCCGCGGGTAGTGGCATTGCTGCTCTCCTTGTGTTTGAATTGTGAAAAATGCATTCTTCACATTACATTCCTATGCAATGTGGTTATTTGTGTTTGACTGGCAATCTAACCAAATATAGAGGATTTTGTCAAATCCTGGGGCTTTTGGATAAAGCGAGGCTTCGAGTGACGGAGTAGCGGGAGACGTAAAAAACGGCTCACGCGGAACTGTGAGCGCGAAACGAGCTGGTCTCAGACCACGAACAAAACCCGAGCATCAGCGAGGGACGCGTCGAGTGGTGCGGACGAGAGGACTCGAACCTCCAAGCCCTTGCGGGCACTACCACCTCAAGGTAGCGTGTCTACCAATTGCACCACGTCCGCCTAGGCTTTTGCCTTTTGCTTGGTTGTGTCTTTCCGCACTTCCTTCAAACGCTTCCGGTACCCCTTGCGGAGGTGAGACAGCGTTGCGCGGCGTACCCGGAATTGCTTCACCACATCAATCTTCGCAATCGTGGGCGCGTGGACAGGGAAAATGCGTTCCACGCCAATCCCCTCGGAAACCTTGCGGACCGTAAAGGTGCCATGCAAACCCTGGCCATGGCGAACGTCCAAAATAGTACCCTCGAAGACCTGGATGCGCTCTTTGTCGCCTTCCTTAATCTTTTGGTGCACTTTCACCACCATACCTGGTTTCAGGACAGGCAGGTCTGTGCGTTGTTTGGCTTTAGCGGTTTCGCGGATGATATCCATATGCTGTAGCAGTGTACGGATTGTGGCAGGGTTCGTCAAGGGCTAGACATTGAAGGCATCGTACGGCACCCGTTGCCGAATTCATACCTCTTGGTACTATACAGGCAAATGAGGAGGATACATGCAAAAGAATGAACCTTTCCAGGCTAAGGATTCATCGGTCGAATCCACGGTTGGGGCCAAAATTGTACCTAGGGAATCTTCCCTTCCATCAGGGCTCAAGCTGGTAGGAGATTCCATGTACGTTGACACCGGCAGACGCGGATTGTTTCGGGCAATCAATGATTACCTGTTAGACGCATTTCGGTAGGAGAAAGGAGAAAAATGCGATACGCAGTTCTTTGGATTGATAGCCACGACAATAATGCGGCAGCGTTACAAGCTGCTGCAGAAGCGTGTCCCTCGCCTCGAGTTGTTATTCGGGACATTAGTAACTTTCACGGGACCGACGCTTCCTCACCCCGGCTCTTCACCCCTGATGGTGGGGAAAGGACAGAAATCGCGAGTATCTTTGCCTACCTCCGAACGGGCGATGAGCTCGCAACCCCCTAGTACAACCACCGGCCTCAGTTTTACTGAGGCCTTTTTTGTAAATTCGTCAGGAGGTCCTGCAGTACTGGCGGGAGCGGCGCTTCAAAGGCATGTCGGACGTCCGACAGGTCGGCAAACCCCAGTTTCCAACTGTGCAAGAAAGGTCGGTCAAAGGCAACTTTTTGCTTTACCCAGCGGCTGGCGTACACGGTGTCGCCGACAATTGGCAGACCAAAAGCCAGCAGGTGGGCGCGGATTTGGTTGGTGCGGCCAGTCTCAATGGTTACTTCCAAGAGTGACAGGTGGGTGAATTGCTCCTTCACCGCGTAGTGCGTCACGGCGTCTCGGGTGTGGTCGGTGGGTTTGGGTTGGGAGGCCATGCGGCCAGCGTTACGGCGCGAACGACCCAGGGGGAAGGAAATGGTTCCATCTGGTTTGCCAGGCACGCCATGGACCAGTGCCAGGTATTTTTTTTCCACCTCGTGATTCTGGAATTGCTTCTTCAAATGGTCGAACATCATTTGCGTGCGCGCCACGACCATGACGCCAGAGACATCCCGGTCCAGACGGTGCACAATGCCCGGGCGTTCGGGGTCTTCACCCACCCCTTGGATTTCCGGGTACTTGGTTTGTAGCCAATCAACCAAGGTGTCTGCTTCTGGATGTTGCGGCGCAGCATGCACCAGCAAACCACTGGGTTTATCTAGGATAAGGTAGTCAGGGGTTTCAGAAATAATGTGTGGTTCACCCAGCACCACTTCTTTGCTCTCATTTTTTGTCATAGTGGTGCTGGGTGAAAGCATGAACAGGTTCGATTCCGGCTTTGCGGAGCCATTCGTGGAGGGTTGGCAGGTCATCCTGGGCTTTGGCAAACTCCTGTTCCCAAATACGCTTAGGGATACGAAGCTGGCCCGCCTGGCGGACGACCGTACGGAGACCTTCCCACGTAATGGGTTCTATGGCAAATCCCAGTTGGGTGGCAAAACGCAGGCAGCGGAGGATGCGGGTGTGATCTTCAGCAAAGCGTACTTCTGGGTTTCCCACGGTTCGCAGGGTTTTCTGGTTGGTATCCACTTGTCCATGGAAAGGATCAACCAGTTCTCCGGTTCGCGTATTGACGGCCATGGCGTTGATGGTGAAGTCCCGGCGCTGCAAGTCAGTTTCCATTGGCAGCTCAGGGTCCGGCACAGCCTGGGTGTCGTGGTACGCGCCGTTTGCATCTGTTTGTTCACTCCGAGGCAGCGCAATGTCTACAGCTTCATCACCAATGGTCAGCGTGAGCACGCCCCAGCGCGCACCTTTCTCATCAACTGTACCAATGGACTGAAGCGCAGCACGAAGTTCGTCAATTGGCAGGTTGCGAACCACCAGATCCAGGTCAGTCGTGGGCCGGTTGAGGAGTGCATCCCGAACCGATCCACCCACGACAAAAAGTTCTGCTGTTGTGGGTAGCGCTTGGAGGATTTTTTGGATGGTGGGGTGGTTTTTTACTTGGGTGACCATATACGGAAGTACTCTTTTGCGAGCAGCGCTGTGACCACATACGCCGGGAATCCAGTAAATGCAGCACGGCCATCCATTTGCGATTTGTGGCAGCAGACGGCGCGGCGTTTCACTACAGCGTTGATGGGGATAGTGAGGTTGGGCTGGAGAAAGTGGATGGTGCGGGCGTAGTTGGGTGATTTTCGGCGGGCGTACAGGAACGCTTTGGCGTTGCGCTGGACGCGTGGGGGCAGAACGGCAGCGGCAAATGGGAGCTGCAGTTTTTTGGCCAACTTCCGCCCAACCTCGCCGGCGGCTACGTGGTCATGGTGGCCAGTAATACCGCAAGGACCAAAGCTGACTACAACCTCTGGCTGGAAAGTTTTTGCCAGGGTGAAAAGTTTTTTACCAAAGGCCACGGCGTGCTTCTGGAGCTGGCCATCAGGGAAGTTCCAGGTGACCAGCTTCGTGACTCGGAGGATTTTTGCAGCATGTTCCAGCTCTTTGCAACGGCAGGCGGCAAGCTCGTGGCTGGTCATGGGTAGGCGGACGTGTGAGACGCCCTGCTCCCCTTTCGTGCCGCAGACCAGGAGATTCTGTCCACCCGCCTTTGCATTCGCTGCTAAGGTTCCGGCCATAACGTAACTCTCATCATCTGGGTGGGCAGTGATGATGAGCAAGCGTTTCCCAAGGATGGGGTGTGATGATGGAACCTGCATAATCCCAGTATACCCCATGGGGGTATTTGCACAGTTCAGGAATACTCGTAGTATGGGGAGTGGGCATGGGCGCGTAGCTCAGTTGGTAGAGCGGGTGTCTTACCCGCCTCCCGGAGTACGGCGTAGAGTAGCACATTCTTATATTCCTTGATTGTTGAAGCGCGCCTAGCTCAACTGGTTAGAGCAGTCGTCTTATACACGACCGGTTCCTGGTTCGAGTCCAGGGGCGCGCACCAACAGTTTTGGAGTACAGATCCGTACGGCGGGCAGGTACACACCTGGTCCTAGGTTCGAGTCCTAGCGCGCCCACCAGCTCGTTTTGCCCTGCGGTCTCCGCGCGTCCCGCTGCTGCGTGACTCGCTCCAACCATAGGGCAAAGCCTCGCTTTACCCTATGAAGCCGTACTCCCTCCCTTCGGTCGGTCCGTGCCTGCTTCATGGGGACCCCGAAAGAAAATAGAGACAAGGTGCTCATTCAGTTGCGGGACTGCGTCTCATCACGTGAACAACAACACAGTATACTCGCTACAGCATGTTTTCCAGTCTGCAACAATGCAGCCATGGTGATTCATGGTTGGACTTTTGCGTCGGTTGCCCTCCCCTAGACTTTTCTTGTGACTAGCTTGGGTTTCTGTCCCACGTGTCCCCAGTGGCCAAACCAGCGGACGAGTTTCGACATGACGCCACCCTCTTCTAGCTTAAGGAAGAAGAGCGTGGTGGCAACATACTGGAAGGACCAGAAGATGCCCGCGAACAGGAAGAGGATGATGAGCGTGATCACCAGCGACGCATTAATGTAGTTTCCAAGGCCGCTGAGGAATCCGGCACTGTCAGAGATGAACAGGTTGACGATTGGCGGGAAGAACAGCGTTGAAAAGGCAACGACAATAACCGTGAAGATGAGGAAGAGGATGATGGCCATCTCCACACTCGCAAGCCAGTGCTGGCGGAAGAGGTGCCAGGCATCTTTGATTGCTTGGCGAACCGTGCGGCCACGCAACGCCACGTACGCCGAGGCAAACTGCAGTAAGAAGCCCACCACCACCGCAAACGGTACGAGGATAATGAAGGTAATGATCCCCAGGGTGGTTGCCCAGATTTCTTGACCGTTACTGAGGTACAGTGAGACTAAGGGCACGGCAATGAGCATAGCAGCACCAGTGGTCACCACACGCTGCAGAATGTTCAACCAGAAAATGGGCCAGAAGGTTCGGGCGCCATCACGAAAACTCTCCTCTGGCTGCACAATTTTTCCGCGGCGGAGTTTTTCCGTAGCGGTGATGAGTGCACCCTGGGAGAGGACAGACATCCAAATGAAGAAAGCGAAAATGCCAATGACGATGAGTAGTGTGAGAATGTTGGCAACGGACACGGTTTTCCAGAACTGCGATACGTTATTCAGAATGAATGACAGGGTTTCTGATTGGTAGAAGATTTTTGCCTGCGCCAGGTTCTCACCCTGATTCTGAATAATTGAAAGGTTGGTAAGGAAGGAGTCAATACCACTGACCAGGGCAGAGTTCATGAGGACAGCGAAAAACCCAAAGAACCACAGGAACTTGTGGCGGCGGGCAATGCGCCACGCCTCGCGGATAGTCTGCAGGTAGATGGTTTTTTGGATGGGTTTTTCCTCCATGGGTAAAAGTATAGCATTTGCTGGGGTGGAAGGTAAGGGTATGGATAGCAGTATGGATGGAGGGTTAGGGTGGGACGGTGTAAAAAATTTTTCCCTAGAGCACCCTCTCTAGGGTGCGAAGATCGTTGGTCACGAATCAGGTGTAAACAGAGTTGGCCCATTGACACAAAGTTTTTTCCCGGAGGGCGCGCGGGCACAGCGGCACCGCGCTGGGGTTTGGTTTTACATTTTCGTCCTCCGTTCCTCCGAAACCAAAAACCCCACTCGGGTAGAGCGGGGCCTTGTACTTCGAATTGTACAATATCTTAGACAGTCACTGGAGTTGGTACTGGTTTCAGGAATGGCTTGACTAGTGCGGCAAACTCTTCTTGCTCCAAGGTTTCCTTTTCCAAAAGTTTCGCCACAATCGCATCTAAAGCTGGGCGGGACTTCTGGACAATTTTTTTGGCAGTCTCGTGACCATGCTTCAGGAATTTATCCACAGCAGCATCAATGTTTTCCGCAACTTTTTCGGAGTAGTCACGCTGTTCGGTAATTTCCCGACCCAGGAAGATCATTTCCTCCTTGTTGCCGTAGGTGCGGCTGCCCAGCTCGCTCATGCCAAACTCTGTCACAAGCTTCCGTGCTAAGCGCGTGGCTTGCTGCAGGTCGTTCCGGGCACCCGTGGTAATGTCGCCAAAGACTTCCTGCTCCGCCACCTGTCCGGCGAGCATGACGGCCAGGTCATCAATGAACTCGGCTTTGCTGTGCAGCTTCTTCTCAAACTCTGGTAGCTTCAGCGTGTACCCAGCAGCCTGGCCACGGGAAATGATCGACACTTTGTGCACCGGGTCAGCATTCGGCAAGCTGGCAGACACCAGCGCATGCCCGGCTTCGTGTACGGCGGTGATCTTCTTCTCCTGCTCGCTCAGCACGTGGCTCTTGCGCTCCGGCCCCAGCATGACTTTCTCAATAGACTCCAGGCACTCATTCTGCCCAACCTGCTTCAAATTTCGGCGGGCAGCCAGGATCGCAGCTTCGTTTAGCAAGTTTGCCAGATCAGCCCCGGAAAAGCCCGGTGTCCGCTGCGCAACTTTTTGCAGGTTCACGTCAGGCGCCAATGGCTTCTTGCGGCTGTGGACTTTCAGAATGGCTTCCCGGCTCTTCAGGTCAGGCAGGTCCAGAATCACGCGCCGGTCAAAGCGGCCAGGGCGGAGCAAGGCGGGGTCCAGCACGTCAGGCCGGTTGGTGGCAGCAATGACAATGACATTCGTCTCCGTATCAAAGCCGTCCATTTCCACCAGAATTTGGTTGAGGGTTTGCTCGCGTTCATCATGGCTGCCGCCTAAGCCCGAACCGCGCTGGCGTGCCACGGCGTCAATTTCATCCACGAAGATAATGCACGGGGCAGCTTTCTTGGCGCGGCGGAACAGATCCCGCACGCGGGAGGCGCCGACGCCCACAAACATTTCCACAAATTCGGAACCAGAAATGTGGAAGAAAGGCACACCCGCTTCACCTGCCACGGCTTTGGCCAGCAAGGTTTTGCCGGTGCCCGGGCTGCCAACGAGCAGCACGCCACGGGGAATTTTTGCACCCAGCGCGGTGAACTTCTTGGGGAACTTTAAAAATTCCACAACTTCCATGAGTTCGGTCTTGGCTTCTTGCGCGCCAGCCACGTCGGCAAACGTGGTGGGGACCCGCTTCTTCTGCTGGTCTGGCTGCTCCTTGGGCCCAGTTTGGCCAAAGGACATAGCGCGGTTGTTCACGTTCTGCGCTTGGCGCATCATGAACCAGAAGAAAAAGATGAACAATGCTAAGGGCAGGAGGATTGGCAGAATGGCGCCCAGCCACACCGAGCCGCTGGATGGTTGCTTCACCTGCAAATCAATGGCGGCAATTTTCTCCGGTGCCACGTTGTAGTTTTTCAACGCCGTGGTGAAGGAATCCGCCGGCTCTTTGTAGGCCGTGCGCTTCTCGTCAGACTTCAGGGTGATGTTCAGTTTCTCCCCATCCACCTGCACTTGCTTCACCTCATCTTTTTGGATGGCCACTACCAGTTCATTCAAGGGCATGGACTTGGGTTTGCTGCTCTCACCTCCCACAAACGAGAAGACAGAGGAGATGACCAGCAGGGCGACCACGAAAATGAGGATATTTTTGCTAAGGTTTTTCATAGAAAGGTTGCGTCAGTATGGTAAATCAGCCGGGGTAGGTAAACTTTCCCTACTCTGCTTTTTCTTCAGTCACTGCTTCGGCTGGCGCTGCTGTTTTTTCGGTCTCAGACTTGTCTTCGGTGTCGTCTGTTTTTTCTTCATCCGCTTTCTTTCCTTCTGGTTCTGGTAGCAGAGCCTTCATGGACAACCCCAAGCGGTGCTGGGTGGGATCAAAGGAAATCACTTTGAATTCTTTTACGTCGCCTGGGCGGACAATTTCACCGGGATCCTTCACCCGGTCATGTGAGAGTTCAGAAATGTGGCAGAGGCCGTGGACAATGTCATCCAGTTCCACGAAGGCGCCAAAGGTGTTCAAGCGGGCAACCTTCCCTTTCACCGTGTCGCCAACTTTGTAGCGCTCGGCGGCTTGGGCCCACGGGTCATCCTGCAAACGTTTGAAGGAGAGGGAAATCTTTGCACCATCAATGCCAATAATCATTGCCTTGGCATCGTCGCCAATGTGGAAGACGCCTTTGGGATTATCAATACGCTGCCAGGCGAGTTCGGAAATGTGCACCAAGCCTTCCAGTCCGTCACCAAAACCCACGAAGACGCCGAAGTCCACCACGCCGGTAATTTTCCCTTCCACAATTTGGTTCAGCTGGAATTGCTTCAGCGTTTCCACGCGCTGCTCTTCCCAGGCAGCTTTTTCCGAGACAATGAGCTTGCTGGCTTCTTCATCAATATCCAAGACCTTCACGGCAAAAGATTGGCCAATGAATTTATTCAGGAGTTCCAAAATGCGGGATTTGTCGCCGCCTTCCACGCGGGGGTAGTGTTCGGGCGTGAGCTGGGACACGGGCAAGAAGCCGTCAATGCGGCCAAGTTTCACCATGAGTCCACCTTTGTTGGCAGCAACCACCACCACATCCACGGGTTTGCGCTCACTGAGGATGGCATCCAATTCGCCCCAGGCTTTCTCATGCCCGGCCAAGCGGAAGGAGAGTTCCATTTCTCCATTCTCATTTTCCATGTCTAACACCGTTGCTTGGGCACGATCCCCAACTTTTAAGGTTGCGGTTTCACCAGATTCATCCACCAACTCTTTCCCCCGGATAATCCCGGTGGTAATCCCGTCAATGTCCAGGTGGACTTCAGATTTGGATAGCGCAATAACCGTCCCTTCCACCACATCCCCTACTTTGGGCAGGGTGGGCTGGTTTGGGGATTCCAGGAGCGAGGCAAACGCGGCTGACGTATGTTGATCGGTCATAGAGAACAAAAAAAATGCTTAACCACGCTCCAGCAAAGCTTGCTGGACGGGCTCGCAGCGCACGCTAGCGCCACGATTGCGGATGCGTAAGGAATAGGAATGAGCTTTTTGAGAGTACGCTGCTTTGGAAATCTTTGCAAGAATTGACAGAAGTGTATTTTTTTGGTATAGTATGGACATGGCAAAGATCTCTGGAATCAAAACCGATCTCCTCCTCCGCAATGCGCAACGGCTGGTTTCGCCTATCACCAGTAAGTACGGGGACAAGCCAATTTCGGCCATGAAGTTCAAAAAATTGATGGAACATGCGGATGTGGAGCATATTGAGAAGGTGCGTTTTCAAAAAACGGTTACCACCCACCAAGCCAAGAAGTTTCTGGGCTCGTTCTTGAAGCATATTCAGGAGCATCCTCAATATAAAGTTTCTGGGTTCGCCAAAGAAATGGTGCACGCCAAGTTGCACCAGGGGGATCACGCCATTCAGAATTTTGATCCCAAAATGCTGGGCGAACATGGCTTGGAGTACTTACGAGAAGAGCAGGCGAAAGAAACGCAGACTACGGGACCGTCCCTAGAAGAGAAGCAGCGCCTGGAACGCCGGCAAGCGGCAATCAAGAATTTGAACATACGCCACAGCGCAGAAGAACGAGACAAACTTACCTCCGTGGTTCCCAAAGATGTGGTTGGTTCGGCGAATGCTGCCAAAGCACAGAGCTCCGTCTTTGGTGATACGAAAACTGCTGGTACAGTGAATCCAGGTTCCACAAAAGCCGTTCCAGGAAATACGACAACGGGCGCGCCTCGGCCAGTGCAACTGGGTGGAGGTATGGCTTCACAGTTGGGTCACCAACAGCAGGAGAAAGCCACGGTGGTGCCAGTCTTTGGCGTGACGCAGGCAAAAGCCTCTGCTGACCCCGGGAAACCGGTTGCTGAAGATAATTTCCAAGCGTTGGTGCAAGCAGAAGCAGCGGCAAAGGCGGGGAATGTCAAGGCTGAGGATGACCTGCCGAACACGGATGATGTGGATACGAATTTGCCGCTCGCTGCCTGAAAAATGCCCTTGATTCCAGAGCGTTTCCTTGCTACGCTGCAGAGGACGGCGAGCGTTTTTCTCGTCCTTCCTTGAACCGAAAAAATCCCCATGATCATCACTTGGCTTGGTCACTCCTGCTTCAAAATCCAAACCGCAAACGCCATTGTCCTCATTGACCCCTACGAGCCTGGGGTGGGCTTGAAATTGCCCAAAGTCACGCCAGATTTTGTACTCATCACCCACGACCATGCTGACCACAATTACCTGCAAGGCGTCAGTGGCTCGCCCTTTGTGGCCAAGGGTCCAGGCGAGTATGAAGTGCGTGGGGTGTTTGCCCAAGGTGTGGCGGGTTTCCACGATGCCACGCAGGGCACGGAGCGCGGGGGCATTACCATGTACCGGCTGGAAGCAGATGATTTGAAGTTGGCGCACCTGGGTGATCTTGGCCAACCCAAACTCACAGACGAGCAGTTTGAACAGCTCAACGGTGTGGACATTCTCTTCATCCCCGTGGGCGGGTTCTACACCATTGACGCCAAGGCGGCCTCGGATATCATCACCCAGCTGGAACCCCGGATTGTCATTCCCATGCACTACCTGGTGCACGGCATGGACAAGAAGCGCTTCCCCATTGCCGGCGTGGACGCATTTATTAAAGTCATGGGCGTGAAGAGCGAACCAACGGATAAGCTGAAAATTGTGAAAAAAGATTTACCGCAGGAAGAAACCCAAGTGGTCATTCTCAAACCAGACGCGTAAGGTATGCCCTCCCTCGACGCTATTACCCCAAACCCGAAGCGCCGGAAGCAGGCACCACGCGTGCGCGGCATGGCGGCTCCGTTGAGCCCCGAGGAAATGCAGCGTCGCCGCAAGCTGGTGTTCTGGTCTGTGGGTATTGTGACCGGTCTCATTGTCTTCCTGTGGATTGTCACCCTCCCTTCGGTGCTGGAATCGCAGAAGGGTTCCAGCCCGGCTTTTGGAAAATTCTCGGAGCAGGTGCGCAACCTGTTCAAGTTTGGGAAGGATGACCCCCGAGATTCTATTAAAAATATCAATCCAAACAGCCCCACCCCAGAGCAGGTGCAGCAGCTCCGTGAGGCAATTTTCCCTGCTGCAAATACGAATTCCGCCAATGTAAATAGCCAGACGAATACCAATGCCTCCTAAGCCTAAGCCTAAGTCCAGCCCAGCCTCAAAGCCCGTACAACCCACGCTTAGCCTCAACACTGGCCAGCTTCGTGCCCGGCCAATTGTGGAGGAAATGCAAACGTCGTACTTGGATTACGCCATGTCCGTCATTGTGGCGCGCGCGTTGCCGGACGTGCGGGACGGACTGAAGCCCGTGCACCGGCGCATTCTCTACGCCATGAAAGACCTGGGACTCACGCACGCGGCCAAGTACCGCAAGTCGGCCACCGTGGTTGGTGAAGTGCTGGGTAAGTATCACCCACATGGTGACGTGGCTGTGTACGATTCGATGGTGCGTTTGGCGCAGGACTTTGCCATGCGCTATCCATTGGTGGACGGCCAAGGGAACTTTGGTTCCATGGACGGTGACTCTGCTGCGGCCATGCGCTACACCGAAGCGCGCTTGGAGAAGATCAGCCAAGAGATGCTGCGGGACATTGAGAAGAACACTGTAGACTTCATTCCAAATTATGACGGCAGCCGGCAAGAGCCAACCGTGCTTCCGGCCGCGCTCCCCAACCTCCTGCTCAACGGCGCCGTGGGTATTGCCGTGGGTATGGCCACGTCCATTCCTCCGCACAACCTGCGGGAGCTCTGCGATGCGATTGTCCACCTGATTGCTGAACCTGAGGCGACGGTGGATGACCTGATGAAGTTCGTCACTGGTCCCGACTTCCCCACCGGCGGGACGATTTTTGACCGGAAAGAAATTGAAGCCGCCTACACCACGGGTAAGGGCGCCATTGTGATCCGCGCCAAGACCGACATTGTGGAAGCGAAGAATGGCAGCTACCACATTATCGTTACGGAAGTTCCCTACCAGGTGAACAAGTCCAGCTTGCTGGAGCACATTGCCGACTTGGTGCGGGACAAGAAGCTGGAAGGCATTCGGGATTTGCGTGATGAGTCAGACAAAGACGGCGTGCGCGTGGTTATTGAACTGAAGAAAGACGCCTACCCCAAGAAGGTGCTGAACCGGCTGTACGACATGACGGATTTGCAAACCACGTTCCATGTGAATTTGCTGGCCTTGGTGGATGGCATTCAGCCGCGCGTGCTGCACCTGAAGGGCGTGCTGGAAGAGTACATCAAGCACCGCGTGGTGGTGATTCGTCGCCGCACGCAGTACGACTTGGACCGGACCAAAGAGCGCGTCCACATTCTCAAAGGTTTGAAGATTGCCGTGGACAATATTGACGCGGTCATCCGCTTGATCAAGAAGTCCAAAGATAAAGATGAGGCTCGGGTGAACCTCATGAAGCAGTTCAAGCTCAGTGAGATTCAGGCCGTGGCGATTTTGGAAATGCGCTTGCAGCAGTTGGCCAACCTGGAGCGCCTGAAGATTGAGCAAGAGCTGAAAGAGAAGCTGCAGCTCATCAAAGAGCTGGAAGCCTTGCTGGCCAGCCCCAAGCGCATCCGCGGCGTCATTTCCAAAGAGGTGACGGAGATTCGGGAACTGTACGGGGATGACCGCCGCACGGTGGTGAACCCCAACCCGGTGGGTGAGTTCCGGCAAGAAGATCTTATTCCCAACGAAGCCACGGTGATCATGCTTACCCGCGATGGGTACATCAAGCGGGTGGAGCCGGAGTCTTTCAAGACCCAAGGCCGGGGTGGCAAAGGCGTCATTGGTTTGACCACGAAGGAAGAAGACAGCGTGGAACAGCTGTTCGCTACCATGACCCATGCGGATCTGCTGTTCTTCACCACCCGCGGCCGTGTGTTCCAGCTGAAGGCCTACGATGTGCCACAGGCTTCCCGTACGGCCAAAGGCCAAGCCGTAGTGAACTTCCTGCAGCTGGGGCCTGACGAGAAAGTCTCCGCAGTCCTCTCCCTGGCGGAAATTGCTGAAGAGAAATACCTCATCATGCTCACCCGCCAAGGCACTATTAAGAAAACCGAACTTATTGCCTTCAAAGACGTGCGTCGCTCTGGGCTCATTGCCGTCAAACTCAAGCCCGAAGATAGGCTGGAGTGGGTGAAGCCCAGCAGTGGCAAGGATGACATCATCTTGGTCTCCGTGAATGGCCAGAGCATCCGCTTTGCGGAAAAGTCCGTCCGCCCCATGGGCCGTACCGCTGGTGGCGTGCGCGGTATGAACCTAAAGCGCGGTGACATGGTTGCGGGCATGGACATTATTCCCGAAGGCAAAGCCGGCACCAACGAGCAGCTCCTAGTGATCATGGGCGCAGGCTACGGCAAGCGCACGAACCTGAAGGAGTACCGCATCCAGGGCCGCGGCGGTTCCGGCATCAAGACTGCCAAGATTACCGAGAAGACCGGGAAGATTGTTTCTGCCTTCATTGTGAATGCCAAGCGCGAGCAAGAAGACGTGGTCATCATTTCTGAAAAAGGTCAGGTCATTCGTTTGCCGCTGAAGCAAGTTTCTGTCCTGGGCCGCGACACGCAGGGTGTGCGCCTGATGCGCTTCAAAGAGGTGAAGGACAGCGTGGCCTCAGTTACCTTTGTATAATTTTTCGAAATGACCAACGTGGGTAGCCCGGGTCCCCTGACCCGGGCTTTGGTTTTGCAGTGACTTTATGAAAATGAAAAAAAGCCCCTCGTTGTGTGACGAGGGGTGTTTGTTTAGTCTTTCCGAGCGCTTGGTGGTAGCCCAAGCACTTGTCGGTAGGTCTCAATGGTGGGTAGCTGTTGTAGCTCGTTTTCATCCCCGCTGGAGATGAATACATGGCCAAGTGCAGCATCCACCGATCGGGGTGAGAAAATGAGATCCGTGGGAACCGGTCCTTCCAGGCTCATTAGTATTTCCACCGGGATTTTAAAAAAGTGTCTTGCAACATCGCAGACTAAGAAACGATGCTCGGGAGGAGTGTTGCGGAGGACTTTCAACTCACCTTTTTTCTCCCCAGTACAGCGTGGGCATTCCATGGGAACCTCGTATGGCAAATGTGCATTTTCAATTTCAATGCGTTCCGCCAACCTTACCTTGGCGCTACAGTGCTGTCAATAAAAAGACCCGCCTCCAGATTGGGGGCGGGTAAAAGTACCTTAGAATTTTGCGTAGTACTGTTCTGAGCATTCCCAAGCCAAACGGACAGCTTCTTTTTCATCCGGGAAGTCGCCGAATTGGTCCAGAATTGCAACCAGCTCTGTGTTATTCGACGGTTGCGATTGCGCATTGGTCACATACAGAACAGGTTCAGCCCAGTCCACTTCCCGCGCTTCTCGTTTCGGCTTGTCAAAATGAATGGTCAGTGCCTCAGGGGTTGCGGCAATGCATGGCTGTAAGCCGCACTGTTTGAGTTTAATAAGTTTCTGCGCAAATCCGATAGGTGGTTTTGGCAGCTGCACTTGGTAGCTGAACTGCTTTTGCTCTCTATCCCGCTTTTCGTCAATATGCCAGGGCCAAACATCTTGGAGTGCCATAAGAAATCTTCTGGACGTCATCTTCATGTTGAGAGAGATGATTTTCAGAACGATTGACGTTAGTATGCCAACGCCAGCGACAATAATACAAACCCCGGTGACTGTTGGGCTATCGTTGAAAAGAGCAATACAGCCAACGATAAGCGCAATTACCCACAGGACGATAGTAAATACACGCGTTCCATGAATGTGGCCTGACCATTCGTCATTGACGTAAGTTCTGGATTCCCCGTCCAAATGTTCAAAGCGCCAGAGATTGCACTTTATGCAGAAGTTCTTCCATAGCTCTGCCGGAATAACGGCAATGGGGGTATACCCTGTAGTGTTTCTCACTTTATCTTCAAAAGTTTGGACCTCCCGCGCCTCGGCTTGTAGTTGACCTTGGGTCACGGAATTTTTCCTTTCAGCTGCTTTCAGCTCATCTTTCCCACACGGAATATCAACTTCACAGCCGGCAATAATCTCCTGCCGGAATTTGTCTTCGTCGTGCGTGGTTTTTAGCGAGGCTTCGATTTCCCCGAGCTGTTGCTCCAGGAGTAGTCCCCGTTTGTTTCGATTCGTTTGCGCGCCAACTGACAGCACCTCAATAGGCTTGCGTGTTTCTGTGTTTTGCATGTTTTACCTCCAAATGTTAAAGTTCTTTTTGATTCAAGATACTATAACGCTGGCAATGATTCGTGTCAATAAAAAGACCCGCCTCCAGAGGGGAGACGGGTAAAGGTGCTTTAGACTTCATCATCACGATCACGCCTGCGTGGTTTGGCTTCTTGCTGTTTCTTTTGATCAGCAATCGCCTGCTCCACACCAAGAAGGTACAAGTCCAGGAAGAGTAATGAGCTATCTGGAAGAGCGTCGAATGCTTTTTGAACCCGTTGGTTTTCTAGTTGGATATCGGATTGGGAGAGAATACTTTGCCCGGTCAGGTAGCCCTGCGCATAAATTGAGTCAGCAGCTGCGCTCCCAAGAGATGTGCTGTCGCCTGGCGAAACTTTTGTCAGGTAGTTGTTGATCAGTTCCGTTACACTGTCCTCCCAAGCAGAGCTCTTACTTTGAAGGGCGAAGATTCCCCCAACGCAAAGCGCGATAATTGCCCATTTAAAGGGCCGTAACTTCTCCAGCATCACTCCCCCACTTTCTTCAGGATTGGCCACACAAAAGGTGTAACCCGGAGTGTCCGAGAAGTTTCGCAGTCTGCGCACACGTGGCTTTGCTTCTCATGAATTGGATGACCAGGCGCATCCCAGATTCCTCCGGTTGGTTGGGCGACTGCATGGTCACAGCCGGCTGGGTCACGGAATAGCCCAGCTTGGGCTAAGAGCGCGCTGATTTGCTCATCTGTCAGGTGAAGACGAGGCATATTTCCTCCTTGTTAAAAGATCATTTTTCGTACCCTTTGTTGTACCTTTCCTGGGGCAGAACGTCAATGGCTTGCCCAAGTGCCAGGAAATGCAGTAGGATTGACTTATCACGTCCTTTCCTTTACCGTCTAGTTCCTATGGGTCTCCCTGCCAAACGCCGAACCAAACAATCCAAACGCGAGCGCGCTGCGCACTTCGCCCTTTCCGCTGCCTCGCTCACCGTTTGCCCCAAGTGCAAATCCGCCATCCTGCCCCACCGCGTGTGTGCGAATTGCGGGTTCTACAAGGGCCGCGATGTGCTGAAGCTCAAGGACAAAGATGCACGGACTGCAGCTCGAACCAAGAAGCGCGACAGCCGCGCTAGCCGGTAAGCTATGTCCAACCGGCACCTTGCCCGTACCATTGCCCTCCAATCGCTTTTTGAGTGGGATTTTAATGGGAATGCTGCGGATCCGGAGGCGTTGATTGAGAAGAACAAGCTGGAGTTTGCTCCAGATTTTGACGACCATGACTTTGCCCTGCGATTGGTGCGTGGGGTGCTGAAGCACCAACCCGAGATTGATAAGCTCATTGTGCAGTACGCCCCAGAGTGGCCACTTGATCAAATCACCAATGTTGACCGGAACGTCCTGCGCCTGGGGATTTTTGAACTGAAATTTTCCACGGCGGAAGTGCCACCCAAAGTGGCAATTAACGAATCCATTGAACTAGCCAAGAGTTTTGGCGGCGAATCTTCCGGCCGGTTTGTGAACGGTGTGCTGGGCTCCATTTTCAAAGACCATTTGGAAACGCAGGCGCAAACTCCGGAAAGCCAGGTGATTACCCCAGAGAATGTGAAGCGCATGCTGGGCGAGAAGCCACCGGAGATGCCCCCTGCGTCCCCGCCACCTGCTGCATAAGTCTGTATGAAACCTGTCCAGGAGTTTGCCAATGCCATGGGCTTGGAGTGCAAGAACCCCGAGATCCTGAAGCAAGCCTTTGTCCACCGGTCGTACCTCAACGAGCACCCCGAATTCCCCCTGGCGCACAACGAGCGTCTGGAGTTTCTTGGTGATGCCGTGCTGGAATTGGTCGTCACGGAGTACCTGTACCAAACCTACCCCAACCCCGAAGGTGAGCTGACCAACTGGCGCGCCAGCTTGGTGAACGCCAAGACCTTGTCCGAAATTGCGTCTGGCATTGGCATGGATGACTACCTCTACCTCTCCCGCGGTGAATCCCGGGACAAGAATTCCAAAGCGCGGCAAATTATTCTGGCCAACGCTATTGAAGCAGTGGTGGGCGCCATTTTCTTGGACCAGGGCTACCGCGCGGCGGAGAAGTTCATTTCTGACCACGTGCTCACCAAGTTCAAGTACATTTTGGAAAATCAACTGTACCGGGATCCCAAGAGCCAGTTCCAGGAAGCCAGCCAAGAGCGCATGGGCGTGACTCCGACCTATAAGGTACTGTCCCAATCCGGCCCAGACCACGCACGGAACTTCGTGGTGGGCGTGTTCATTGGCGATGAAAAAGTCGCGGAAGGTGAAGGCACGTCCAAGCAAGAGGCCCAGATGGCTGCTGCCGCGGCTGGGTGCAAGGTGAAGGGATGGTGAGGGGGGTAAAAGGTTTGGGTGTGGCGGCGAGTGGGGTTGGAGGGTGAGGGTGGTAGGTAAAAAATGTAGGTGCACAGCTTGCTGTGCGCGGGGTTTGTTATTTGCAAATCGTCATTTCTACAACTCTGTCATTGCGAGGAACGAGTCCTTGAGTGACGCGGCAATCCCGCTGTAATACGGAATCCATTTTGTGTAAGTGATGGGTTGCTTGTTATTGACATTCCTGTTCCACAGGCGATAATGGAATCAACATAGGGGGCAGGAGGAGGTTTCGTGAATACTATTGCACTAATCATCACAGGTGTTGCGTTCGTTGCTCTCGTTATTTTCCTTATACGCACTTCTCGAAAAGCTGAGTAGGGTCAGCTACGAGAAAACCCCTGAGCTCGTCTCCCACGAGCTCTTTTTGTTCGGCAGCATTGACAAAGTACACTTCCAGTGCTAGGGTTATGTGAAATAAATTAATCATAACCAAAGGAGTGAAAATGTCATTTTCAATGAAGAATCCTCGACCTGAAGTGACTGTATTTACCTGGTATGAGAACGATTTTGGGTATGCTCCCGACACGCTGCAGCTTTACGAGCGGGTACAAGAGTATATCCACGATGAAATGATCACGGACATCGCATTTGATATGCGTCGGGTTCATCAGGTTAATGAACATGGTCTGAATCTGTTAGCCATTCTCCTCAGGGACATTCAGGCGGCGAAGCGGGTCTTTGTCCTACTGGGCAGTTCAAGAACAGTTCATTCTGCGCTCAAGCATGTCAATCCTGAGGCTCAGTTTCCAAGGTATCCCACTCTGAAAATGTACCTGGAAGCACTGCATAAGCAGCCTGCCCCATAATCAATTAGCAAAGCTCACCAAAAGGGTGAGCTTTTTTTGCAAAAAAATTCCCTCGCCATCCGTGGATCGGCAAGCCTCGGTGTTTGTTATTGACATTCCCATTCCACAGGAGATAATACAATCAACAGTCGTTCTTTTGGAGGTTCTGTGGAAAATATTTCCCCGTTGGAAATTGCACTCCTCTGCATTGCAATTGCCGTACTCGTTCTCATTTCAAGGCGCAATTTTCGGAAGGCTGAAAAAGATCAGCCTAAGCAACAATCCTGAGCTCGTCTCCCACGAGCTCTTTTTCTTGGTCGCTTGACGTACCATAGCTGAAGTTATAGGGTTTTCTCAACACTGTTCATCAACAAGGAAGGAGAAGAAATGTTGTTTCCCATCGCGTATCCGAAACCAGAAGTCGCTGTCATTACCGTGACGGTGAAAGTTTTTGGGGTTTCTCCCGATACTCTCGGAATTCGTGAACAGGTGCAGGAGCTTTTGCGAGAAAAGAAAGTACAGCACTTTGTTCTTGATTTGCAACACGTTGATTGGATGAACAGCTCTGGACTCGGGCTGCTCATTAGCCTTCTGAAGTACATACGGGATGCTGATTGCACGCTTGCCCTGCTCTGTGTTTCTGGAAAAGTTGAAGGAATACTTTTGAACACGAAGCTGGACAAGGTGCTCCAAAGTTATCCCACCCTGGATATGTACCTGGAGGCGCTCCACACCCAACCTGCTCGTTAACGCATTGGCAAAAGCTCACCCTTTTCGGTGAGCTTTTTTTGTAAAAAAAGTCCCCCGCCATCTGTTGATGACGAGGGGAAATTGCGTGCTTCATTCTTGCGCAGCGAACGTAAACATGTAGTACCCGTGTTGATTCGCCTTGAGTCCAGTAAGGACTGCAATGAGTTCAACCAACCGGCTATAGGTTCGCGGGTCTGGTCGCAGGTCCAGAGTTGTCGGAAGGCGTCTATGATCTAGATCTAGTGGAGTATTGTCTTTACCGCGCGTGATGGAAAAGAGTGGTTCCGATTCTTGCGGTATTTCTGTTGGAAACCAGATTGAATCGCCTGGTTGCAGCGTCGTGGGCTCACCGTTGAAAAGAAGTTGTAACACTTTTTACCTCCTGGTAATGGATTTTATATGTAGATACAGGAATTTTTTGTTTTGATTGTACATCGTAAATCAACGCGCTTCCTCTGTCAATGGCTGCATTTATAAAAATTCCCCCCGCCATTTGTTGATGACGAGTGGTAGGTGTTCTAGTTGCGGTGCTTGGTGGGGTACACGCCGCGGTACTGTGAGGGAGTTTCTTTCCACTGCTCTCGCTTGCGGAAGATGATCCAGGCGCACCCGGCAAGCATTGCGCCGATGATCAGTGTAATTCCGATTCCCTGCAATACGTTTCCCATTCTTTCCTCCAGGAAAAGTTTTGTTTCCCTAATTTCCAAAAATTGTAGCAAAGTGTAAGTGGTTTGTCAATGGTCGGGTTGACGACCTGAGCGCACTCCCCTACACTTGGACGGAAAGAAAAATCGATTTTTCCCAAACCGTCTTAGAGAAAGGAACGGAGGTTTATAGTAATGCGGAAATATACCGATGATGAAATGATTGCACGGCTGGAGCGAGTCGGTGTTATCGTCCATAACACGCACGTGAAACTCAGCAATGGTTGCTGTACCCGGACGTACGCCAATTTTGTGCCGGGGCTGGTGCCGCGGGAGGAACGCTCAGTATTGGTTTCCGAAGCAGCGGCGTTAGTGCAGCATTCTCATTCATCTGCTCCAGTGATTGTGGGAGCGGGGTGTGGATCCTACTATGCGCTACAGGTTGCAGATTTGCTTGGATTAAGCTTTGCCTATGCAGAGCGGGCTGAGGGGGGCGTCTTCAGGTTTAAACGAGAACAAACCAAACTCATTGCAAATCGCAACATTGTGCTTTTCGATGACGTCCTCACCACATCCACCACGCTCACGAAACTTGGAAAGCTTGTTAAGGCGTGTGGTGGAATGCCGACGCAAGGAATTGTACTGCTGAATCGCTCCCAGGATTCGCACGTGGTTCCCGAGCTGGATGCCGAAGTACCAATCCACCAGCTTATGGAAAGGTACTATGAAATGTGGCCCTCAGAAGCTCTTTGCCCAGAATGTGCAAAAGGAAACCGTCCAAGCCCAAATATTGAAGGCGGTGAAAGGGTTTTTCGGCAGCATGGCTATCGTGCCCAATCGTAATCTGTACTCCGGCGAGTCCCCTACTCGCCGGTTTTTTTATTGTTTCCTTAGCATAAAATTGGTACACTACTAGCGTTGATTCTCGCTGTTTTTCTGTAACCCGGTGTATCTCGAAAAGCTCACCATTCAGGGATTCAAATCCTTTGCCAACCGCACGGAGCTCTTGTTCCAGCGTGGGATTGCGGCCATTGTGGGGCCCAACGGCTCGGGGAAGTCCAACGTGGCTGACGCCATGCGCTGGGTGCTGGGCGAGCAGAGTTTGAAGATCATTCGCGGGAAGAAGAGCGAGGATGTGATTTTTTCGGGTTCGGACAAGAAAACCCGGCTGGGTATGGCTGAGGTGTCGTTGACGTTGGACAACCGCGAAGGCCGGGCGCCTATTGATTACAAGCAGCTCACGGTCACCCGGCGGATCCACAAGGACGGGACGTCGGAGTACCTGGTGAATGGTAGCCAAAGCCGACTGTCCGACATTCAGCTGCTGCTGGCGCGGTCCAACATTGGCCAGCGAACCTATTCGGTCATTGGCCAAGGGCAGGTGGACGCCGTGCTGGTGGCCACACCCATGGAGCGTAAGCAGTTTTTTGACGAAGCGGCCGGGGTGCGGCCGTTCCAAATGAAGAAAGAGCAGGCGGAGAATAAGCTGGCTGCCACTCGGGAGAACGTGGCGCAGGCGCAGCTGCTGATTGATGAAATTGCCCCGCGGCTCCGCTCCCTTACCCGGCAGGTGAAGCGTTTGAATGACCGCGAAGAGATTGCCAAGGAGTTGCGCGACTTCCAGGTGCAGGCATACAGCGCCAAAGTTGCGTTGCTGAACAAAGAACTCCATGCGGCGCAGAAGGAATTGCAGAGTGCGGAAAAGGCCCAGGCAAGCGCGTTGGCTGAGTTGCAGAAGATTCAGCGTCAGGTAGACGCGGAAGAGCGCGGGAGCTCCCGGCACGAACACTTCACCAAGCTCCAGCGCACGCACCAAGAACTGATTGACCAGCGGAACCGGTTGCTTACGGATCGTGCTGCCTTGGCGGGAAAAGTTGCTGCAACCTTGTCCCAGGCTGGTCAAGCAAATGTTTCCTGGCTCACCCACCGGCAGGCAGAAATTGCTGGTCGCCTGAGCGCCATTGCTGAGGAGCGTGCAGCCAGCGACCGGAAACGAGAGAAGCTCACCAAGCACATGGCTGAGGTGCAGGAGAAACTGCACAGCCACGCCAAAGGCATTCAAGAATTGGAAGCCGGGTTGCTCCGGGCGGAACAAGCGCTCAAAACTCGGACGACCCTCACCGTGCCAGACTTGGCCAAGGAAGTAGCCGAAGTGCTCACTGGCCACCAGAAGTTCATTGCGGCGGTACGCGCGGCTGACTCTATTGACGCGCTGAAAGCTTTGCACGGGGAAGCGCACCGTCTGGATACCCGCGCCGCGAAGTTCTTGGACAAGCTCTCTGCGCAAACCCCCAGCGTTGATCCTGCCCAGCTCATCATCCTGCAACGGTCACTCCACCAGCACATGCAGGAGAAGGAACAGGTGGCCAATGAAGAGCACACGTTGCACACGGAGCAGCATGCTCTGGAAGAGCGGGACCACACCTTTGCAGATGAAGTGCGTCGCTTGGAGCACGAGCATGCCAACGTCGCCAAAGAGCTGAAGCTGGCGCAGCTGAAGCCTGGCTCCAAAGCTGAGGCGGATGCTGCCGTGGCGCAGGCGCAGGCTGAGGTGGATGGGCAGCTTGCTACTGTTGATCGAGAACTTGGGCAAGCGCGCCATGCATTGGATGGGTTTAACCAAACCGAGCAGGATAAACGGGACACGCTCTTTGCTTTGCAGAAAGCCGCCCGGAGTGCACAGGACGAAGCGCGGGTTGCCGAAGGCAAACTGGCGGACGCGCGGGTGCAGCTGGCTCGCTTGGAAACTCGGCAGGAAGATTTACTCCGGGAAATCCGGGCAGAACTACCAGCCGAACTTGCAGCCAAAGCAGAAAAAGCCACCACGGTTCCGGATGCGGACGTGGCTGCCCTGGAAGACACGATTGCCAAAGCCAAGCACAATTTGGAACTCATTGGTGGCATTGATGAAAACGCCAAGCAAGAGTACGACCAGACCAATGAGCGCTACACTTTCCTCACCACGCAGGTGGATGATTTGACCAAGGCGGGTGCAGATTTGGAAACCGGGATTGCGAAATTGGAAGCAACCATCAAGGAGAAATTTGAAAAATCTTTTGATCGGGTGAGCGAAGAATTCACCAAGTACTTCAAAATGCTGTTCAACGGTGGAAATGCCACCTTGCAATTGGTGAAAGAAGAAGTGGTTGATCCTGTGGACGTGGCTGACGATGAGGATGAAGATGACGAGGACGAGGAAGAAGAAGTACTGGTGAAGCCAAAAGCCAAGGGTGAGAAGGTGGTGACTGGCGTGGAAATATTCGCCACCCCACCCGGCAAGCGCCTGCGCGGCATAGCCATGCTCTCCGGTGGTGAACGGGCGTTAACCTCCATTGCCCTCATCTGCGCCATCCTGGCTTCCAATCCCTCCCCCTTCGTGGTGCTGGATGAAGTGGATGCGGCACTCGATGAGTCCAACTCCATCCGCTTTGCGCAAATTCTGTCCAAGCTAGCGCACCGCACGCAGTTCATTACCATCACCCACAACCGCGCCACCATGGCGGAAGCCGCCCTGCTCTACGGCGTGACTATGGGTGATGACGGCGTGTCCAAGCTCCTGTCCGTGAAAATGGAAGATGTCGGTAAGGTCATTGCAGGGGTGAAGAAGTAGGAAGCAGCCGTAAAGCCGTAAGCCATAAAGCTATAAGGGCAATAGTGGTTTTTTCCTTTAGCATTTGGTCATAGGAAAATAGAGAGGGGCAAACCCGCCATCTCCACCTTCCGATCCATAACGCTACCCAAAACCAAAACCTTCATCCCCCCGCCCCCTCTTGACGCATTCCCCCATTCCCAGTACACTCTCCTCACTATGGTTTCTATCCGACTTAGCCGCACTGGCAAAAAGAATCACGCGACCTTCCGCTTTATCGTGTCTGATAAGCAGCGGGACACGGTTGCGCCTGCTTTGGAAATCTTGGGCTGGTACGATCCACATACGAATCCTGGCACCATTGAAGTGAAAGCTGACCGGGTGCAGTACTGGCTGAGCAAAGGCGCCCAAGCTTCCCCCAGCGCGCACAATCTTTTGGTTACGGCCGGGGTTATCAAGGCTGACAAAGTTGTGGTCGCCAAAGCCAAGAAGAAGGACGAACCCAAGGTTGAGGAAAAACCTGCAGCAGCCCCAAAGGCCGAAGCCCCCAAAGCCGAGGAGAAAAAGGAAGAAGCTCCGGCAAATGCAGAAGAGCCAAAGATTGAAGTACCCAAGGCTGAAGTAAAACCTGAAGAAAAGAAGGAAGAGGCTCCAGCTACTGAAGCACCGAAGGCGGAGGAGAAGAAAGCGGAAGAAACGAAGAACTAGGAACCTAGAACGTAGAACAGAGAACCAGAGAGCCGAGAGGCTCTTTTTCTGTCATCCTGAGTCCCGTCGCGGGGCGAAGGATCTCCGAAGGTTGTACATTCTCAGGAGATCCTTCGAAGACTCAGGATGACAGAGGAGGATTTGACACCCCTCACCCCCAGACGTAAGCTGGGTGGAATGCACATTGAAAACCCATTAGGAGGATCAGAATATGGCGAAGAAACAAGTTCGAAACATGAGAACCGTTTTGACTGCAGCCCAAGCTCGAAAAGCATCAAAACGTGGGCGGCAGATTGCGACCGTTGCACAAGAAAAGAAGCAGACTGAAGCGCAAGCAAATTGGGCCAAACATATTCTACAAGGCAAGAAGCTTGCCCCGGCGTACTTTTTGGAGACCGTGCAGCCCCAAATTGCAGCAGCGACCGCTCGGGGTCAGCATGCAGTTTCCATTACCGTGCACAACAATCAGGGAGAAAACTACAACCTCAGTCCTCTCCTGAGTGGTTTAGTGTCTGGTCTCCTCAAAAAGTTGAAAGGCTTGGGATACACAGCGACATCAAAGTCAAAGTATAACAAGACATTCGGTAGCGATGACCCGTACGGTAACGCGACCTACTTCACCCTGGAAATTTCCTGGTAACGAACCTTTCCACCCTACTTTGCTGGGCAGAGCAAGAACTATAATCCCTAAACCATAGCCGACGGTAGACAACCTAGGTACTGGAGAAAAAATGGACAATGCACATCTCGACGCTTTCTTAAAACATCTGCAAGCCAAGCGTTTGCTCCTTCGAGTAAAAGAATATCAGGGTTCACCGCCTCACTTGCCGCGTCGCAAGATTTGGCTACTGACTTCGGTTAGTCCCGAGAAAACATCTCATACCAAGCCTCTCATTCAGGTAGTGTTTTCAGAATTCGTTACTGATGTAGTTAAGCCAATAATGACACTTGACGTGACATTAGGCACCATTTTGGATTTTGGTAAGACAAAGCAACATGGTGAGTTTTTTGACCAGATTTGGTCAGAATGGTCCCGAAACAACTTGTTGGGTCGTAATGTTACCCAAGAAGCAATACAGGTACGGCTTATGCAAAATCCTGGACGGTCGGATTTCTCCTACCAATGCCCCGAGACGCTCTCGCTGTACTCGATTCAGCTTATGCTCTCATTTGGATCTTTACGAGCACTGCTTGTTCGTGAGATTGAGGGCGGATGGGGAGAGAGAGAAGTTGCACTCTCAGTGCTTTTCAAGCGATTCGATGGTTTTCTCAAAGAGTTGCAAAGTAATTGGAATACGGTTACCACGCAGCTCAAAATGATAGTCTAATATTACCAGACAGTCCTGCCCGACTGTCTTTTTTTTGACAAAAATATTCCCAAGGTGTTAAATGAGTATTCGTACATTTACAATTCTCATAGGGCAATTTGGGAATATTTGATTTCACCCCTAAACCATAGCCGATGGCCCGTGCGCCTAGGCGATTGGAGGAATCATGTCCACACCACAAGAAGATCCTAAGCTGCAAAAGCAGCTCGCATCAAGTTCACTTCTCGAGCTGGCGTCGACTAAAATTGTTGTTCGAACGCACACGGATGTTGAGTACCAGGATGCCGCATCTTTCGCTGCATGTAGAGAAGATCGCGCATTCTTTACAACTGAAGTTGTCTGCTTCGCAACTGCATTTACCGGAAAACCCGGCCTGCTTACCCGCGCAAGCATGGTTCTTGAAAGTAGATGTCATCCCGACCTTGCAAGTCGCATTGGCCTCCGCGTGTATGACCAGAGGAAAAGTGAAGATGTAGAGGAGCTTCGGGCCTACCTTGAAGATTGGATAGTACGTCGGCCAATTTGGTTGGAACCCTTGGCATCAGTCCATAGCCAGGCCAGCAATATTGTCCCAACGCACGTTCCTGTCGATGGCCGTTCAGTGCACCACTTACTCTGCTATGCAGCCATTGAAACTCGGCTACGTGCTATTCTTAGCCAAGATGCCGCAATAGCATTGTCCTCTCGTTTCAGTGGGTTCTTTGATGCGAGAATCCAAGAATTACAGAGAAGCGGTCGTTACCTGCGGAATAGCTAGATCTTTTCTCGTCGTTCACGAACGGCACGAAATAGAGGACAGTCAATATCGGCTGTCCTTTTTTATTTGACATGCTGCTACAAGCAGCGTTAGAGTAAGGCATTCGTTCATTCACAATCTTCTTAGGGCAGTTTGAAGATATTATAATCAATCTTAAACCATAGCCGACGGTAGAAACCTAGGCGACTGGAGGAAATGTGACTAAAGAAAAAGATGCGTTGCTAGCCTTAGCACGCAAACAGATTATCGTCAGGTTTGCGATCACGTTGCATGAGAAGGAAATTCGGGGTGACCTCATTGTTTTTACGGTCGTTCATTCCAAGGCAATACTCATCTACAAACGCTACAATCAGATGGGTCACACTTGGGAGCACAGTATTGATCAGGGCATGAGCACCTTTGATCTCAACATAGAACAGCGGCGCTCCGCATTTTGGAGTAATCTTGAGGGATTATCGAAGGCGTATACTTGTATTGATGCGTATTTTCCTGCGGAGCAGTTTGTTGGTCGGTTTACGACAGTGGATGCTAGTGGATGTGCGTGTTCGCCGTCAAGTCCATTTTTCCTGATGTGCTGCGCCTCGTTGTTCACTGAAATCGGCTTAGCAGCGTATCCAGAAACGTACATGAGCCGGGAAGAGCGTCATACTTTGCAAGATCGTCTCTCAAGTTTTATAGCCGATTACGTGAATCGAATTCGTCAAACTGGATCGGCAATCTTTGTGAAGCAGTAGGGGAATTTTTTAAGGACAGGTCTGCCCACCTGTCCTTTTTTTCGTACAAAAAAGGCGCTCCACACGGAACGCCAGCATGTTACTCACCTTGGTTTGCGGACTTTTTGATGATCCTCAGGCAAATCAACCAGGTGGCAATGATTGCGCCTACGCTTGACCAGACTACTGTTGTGTCCCAACTAGCTAGATAAGCCCCTAGAAAAAACAAGCATCCAAGGCATATGGAAATGTAGAGCATGCTTCTCTTACTTTTTTGCATTTTTTCTCCTCGTGAGCAGTGTTCATGGAATTTTGATTCACGCTAACATGTGAGAAGCGTATCGTCAATCCTACTAAAATAACGAATGGTTGCAGAAATACTCGGTATTAAAATCGGCCTCATTTCCCAGAAAAAACTGACGGAAAAATTATTTTCCGTCAGGGGGGTTGCTGCCACTTAGGCAAAAACGAGCATATCATCAACGAGCACTTCAATGGCTAATTCCTCGTTGCCAGTCAAATCAAGAACGAGTGAAGCAAAGTTTGCGTGCTCCCCGCCTATGGCCTTCATGATTGCGTGTTTCGCGGCTCGTTCCGCCAGGATGAGTCGGGCGTTTTCTTCTGGGTCAGTGGATCGCTGTTTTTCCGGGATCGTGCCCCGGCCGAAGCAGAGTGGGCAAGTATGCATTTTTTCTCCAGTTCGTAAGTTTTTTGGTTTCGCATCAAGCCTATTCCTAAGGCTACCTGCGTGTCAAGGAGTGGTTTGGTCGATGAATAAAAAGACACTCTCCAGGGAGTGACCATGTTCGTTTCTCGTTTATTTCCCAATACCCACTACCCCCCTACGCTCAGAAGCTCCGGCGGGCGGGCAGCTCTACCCCTCGATTCGTCTGACTCACTCGGGGCTCCGACCAAAGCGTCGGAGCAGCTTTATACCTCTATACCTTCTTCTTTTGACACCCTCCCCTACCTCTGCTATTTTTTTAGCACAGCGATACCGGTCCTGAAGAGTCGCAGGATACACGGTTCCTGGCAGTCCTTTCCCCAGTTTAACCAACGCCGATATGGCCGAAGAGCAGTTTGAAGACGCGCAGTTTGTGGAGTTTGTGGTGAAGTCCATTGTGGACAACCCACAGGAAGTAAAGGTAGAACGCATTGTGGATGAAATGGGTGTGCTGTGCACGTTGCATGTGAACCCAGCAGACCTGGGTCAGGTCATTGGCCGCCAGGGGCAGACTGCCAAGAGCATTCGCACCTTGCTGCGGGTGGTGGGCGCCAAGAACCATGCCCGGGTGAACATGAAGATCTACGAACCCGAAGGCTACCGCAAGCACAAAGGGGAAATGGGTGGGAAGCGGATGGATGACCAACCCGCAGCCCCTGCTGCCGCGCCAAGTGAAGACCTGGCCGACGACCTGAAACTCTAAGTAATAAGAAAACTCCTGGTAGCACTACCGGGAGTTTTTGGTATAGACAGATTTTTTGCCTGGAGTATACTCATTTTGACATTGCCCTTTGGCGAACAGAAATCCTTGGAGGAAATCATGTTTTATCCGGAAGATGGAGAATAGTATGAAGCAGCTGCTCTATCCTGATGGCGGGGAGAAGCCACTGCGACACCCCGAAGACTCCGAATAGGGTGAGACCCTGTTTAGCACATTCCGAAGAGCGACCAAATGGCCGCTCTTTTTTTCATCTTTACAAAAAGTTTGCTTTTTGCTACCTTTTGTTTATCGATCAGAGAAAAGAAATCCCTTCTTTGACTGGAGGTAGAATGTCAAAAAAGTTCCTTGGTGCGGGCAGCGAAACGCAGAAGCTCTTTGATGCCAGTACAGGCTGTCACAGATCGCTCGGTGGCGGTATTGACGGCAGCTAAAGCCAAAAAAGCTGCGTCAGAACCCATGTTCATTATCAGGGCGTGCTAGCAATAGCCGCCCTTGATTTTCTATTTCTCAGGTGTAGTATGGGGATATCCAAACAAACATCGAGGTTGTGTAATGAAAAAACTTGAACCTTCGGATGGAGGGTGATTATGCGAGGTCAACTCCTTGACCCAACCATTGGCGGGTACCCAATGCGGGATCCCACTGACGGCGGCTAGAGCGAAGCGCTCAAGCCATACCTAGACGGCTACTCTCTGAGCAGCCGTCTTTTTCTTGACGCATTTTTTGGGTGATGGTAGACAGAGGGAAAGGAATGATACACATTGGAGGTAGAAAATGCACATTGTTATTGAAGAGCATGGCGATTTGCTGGTTGTAGCAGTGGAAGGCAGATTGGAAAGTGGTCTTGAGGCGGCAGAATTGAGCAGGTATTTTTCCCAAGCGTTTCAGGCGAATCGAGGACTGATTGTTGACCTTTCTCAATGTGAGGAGCTTGGCCCGCCGGCCTGCAGCATTCTTGTATACTATGCGAGTAAGTACAAGACCGCGCAGCTCTTCCTCTGCCTGATCATTACACCAGAGCAAGAAGGATTGCAGCAGGTGCTTGCCTCGCAACTTTTCAATAATTTTTCCATCTTTGAGAATGTCGACTTGGCTGATGCTGCGTATGCGAAGAGTCCAGAGAAGCAGCGGGCCGATAACGCCCTCCTCAGGTACATGGCAGAGCGTGCGACTGATGCTGAGCTTCGAGGTGAGTAATCCTGGGACACATACACCATGGGCGATCGAATACCGGTCGCCCTTTTTTTATCCTTGTTCCCTCATTTGCAAAGATATATACTCTCGGCAGATCCTAGGAGGTCTCATGAAACGTATTGGGCTTGTTGATGGTGGTTTCTCCCCATTGCATGAGGGAGACGACGGAGGGCAGCTCATTTTTGGGAAGCGGCTGGTGCATACTGGCCGCTTTTTCATATTCCCTTGACCCTGTTGAAGCTAGTTGCTAGGGTTGGGGCAAAGAAAACTGATTGGAGGTTTTTTGAAAATTAAAGTAAAAGCGCAAGGCCCACTTTTGGTCATAGCAATTGACGGCCGAATGGCCGTGCCACACGACATTGCAACCTTTGATGATCAACTGAGTGAAATTCGAAACGACGGTCGTGGAGTAATCATCGATCTCACCAAATGTGCGTGGATTCCTTCGTCGGGTTTAAGCATTCTCATTTACCAGTACAAGCAGTACCGCGGTGCGAAATTGCCAATTTGCATGGTCCTTGGTACCAACGATAAGATTGGCAGAATTATGGTCATATCACGGCTAGCTGAAGTTTTCCAACAGTACAGTACTGTTGAGGAGGCTGCGGAGGGGATGACTTCAAGTTCTGATGCAAGGAAGTAGCAAGTCCTGCCTAACAGGTGAAAGTATTGTGTACGGGCGATCCAATGTGGGTCGCCCTTTTTTTACTGTCATCCTGAGTCTTCGAAGGATCTCCAAAGTTTTTTACATTGTCTGGGGATCCTTCATATGATTCAGGATGACAGAGGGGAGGGCAGAGCCGCCAGTCTGCTACAATGGCAGTATGCAATTCGACATTATTACCGTCATACCCGAAGCGTTTGGGTACCTGGAGCAGAGCATTCTGGGTCGGGCGCAGAAGGGCAAGAAAATCAGCGTTCGAATCCATGACCTACGGAAGTGGACCACGGACAAGCACCGGACCGTGGATGACCGGCCGTATGGCGGCGGGCCAGGCATGCTCCTGAAAGCTGAACCACTGTACAAAGCAATTTCCGCGGTCAAGAAAAAGCGCGGCAAGGTAAAGGTCGTGCTGATGAGCGCAAAGGGTGAAAGTTTCACCCAGGCACTGGCTCGGAAGTGGACGAAGCTGGATCAGCTGGTCTTCATTGCTGGCCGGTACGAAGGCGTGGACGAGCGCGTGCTGCAGTACGTGGACGCAGAAATTTCCACGGGTGATTTTGTGCTGACTGGTGGTGAGCTGCCTGCCATGGCCATCATTGATGCCGTGGCGCGGTTGCTGCCTGGGGTGTTGGGCAAAGATGCTTCGAGTGCTGATGAGTCACACACGGAAGCTGGGCTCTTGGAGTACCCGCAGTACACCCGGCCAGAAGTGTTCAAGCGGAAGCGCGTGCCAAAGGAGCTCCTGTCTGGTGACCACAAAGTCATTGCCGCCTGGCGGCAGAAACACCGTACTCGGCGGAAGGTATGAAAGTCGACGCGTCAGTTCTCCGCATCCGGCCATTCCGGTTGCTGTGGGCAAACCAAATTGCGGCAGGGTTGGCCACGAACCTGCTGACCTTTGCGTTTGTGCTGGCGGTGTACGAGCAGTCCAACTCCAATGCAGCGGTGGCAATTCTCGTGGGGTTCCAAAGTGTGCCGCCAATTTTGTTTTCCTCTGTGGCCGGGGTTATTGCTGATAGCTACGATCGCCGGCGCATCCTGCTCCTCATCAACCTGCTCCGCGCAGGGGTTATTGCGCTCGCTTTGGTTGTAGGTCAGTGGACCATTGGTATTCTCCTGGTGGCTTTTGGCATGCACGTTATCACCCAGCTCTTCACTCCAGCATCTTCTGCTGCCATTCCCCAGGTGGTGCCCAAGGAAAAACTTTTTGCTGCGAATTCCTTTTTCACCCTCACCACGTACGCGCTCTTCCTCGTTGGGTATGGTCTGGCCGCGCCGTTGGTGGATACAGTTGGGTACCCCACGACCTACGCCATTGGTGCAGCGCTCTTCCTGCTTGGCGCCTGGGCAACGGCTCGGCTCCCCCACCTGGCAGATCACCTGACGCAGCTCACGGGCCCTCGCTTGGTGCTCATGCACCACTTGCGTCTGGTGTGGGTGAGGTTTGTGGAAGGTGTGCAGTACGTGCGGAAAGATGCGATGATCGCGGTTATCCTGTTGCAAGTGTCCATTCTCATTGCCGTGGAAAAATCTTTTGCCTCGCTCATGCCTTCCTTTGCTCTGGACTTCCTGGGGTACCAGGTACGAGATATTACGCTACTTTTCATTGTCCCCACCGCGGTTGGCACCCTTGTGGGCGTGTGGCTGGCAAACCGGTTGAAGGAACGCGTGGCCAAGCATCGGCTGATCACCTTTGGCATGAGCTTGGATGCGCTAGCTTTACTCTTGGCAGTGATTATTGTTCCGCTCACGCATTTCTTGCCAGACCTGATTCCTGGCTTCACCCCTGATGGCGTTCGCTTAGGTCTGGTTGTACTGCTTGCAACCATGTCCGGCTTTGCGGATCCATTCATCCTCGTCTCCGCGCAAACCATTTTTCAGGAACGCACACCAAATGCTGAGCAGGGCCGGGTGTTTGGTTTGCAGAACACAGTCCAAAATCTTTTCGCCTTTGTCCCCGTCATTGCCATTGGCGCCCTCAGTGGTGTGGTGGCCGTGCCCGTGGTCATCAGTGCCTTGGGTGGGATCATTGCGCTCACCGCAATTGTGGGAGCAGTGTTCTATAGCAGAAGAAGCCGTAAGCTATAGAGCTGTAGAGTCGTAGAGGCCTTAGAAGTTTTTTCATTCTTGGTTTGTTTAACGTCGTTTCCCTGGTAAGGATTACCTCCCCCCACCCCCTCCTTCAAAAGGAGGGGGGGAGTTTTGTTAGTCGCCCATACCCTCTACCCATCCCACACCCCCACCCTCCAACCCCACTCGCCGCCATACCAAAACCCATATCTCTGCCGCCCTTGACAACTCTCCCGTCCATGGGTATGCTGCAAAAGCTCGATACTTTACTGTCCCTGCCTATCGACAGTACCATCGAATCCCCCCTTGCCAAGTGATCGCCGCCGTTACGCCTTTGGGCGTTTTGGCCCAGCGAAGTTGAAACAGTGAAGCCCTCGGCCTCCCTGTTTTTCATTACCAGGGGTGGATGATCGTTGACAACTTGAGAGTGGTAAGTCAAACGGAACGTCAATTTTTGTTTTGAGAAATACTTCCGGTGCACCCTTCGGGGTGTGCCCAGTTTTCTAAAAGTTTTCTGCAATAAACTTTTTTGAGAGTTTGATCCTGGCTCAGGATGAACGCTGGCGGCGTGTTTTAGGCATGCAAGTCAAACGAACCTTCGCCCTTCACTGCGTGAAGAGCTTCGGTCCGCAGGCGGGTGTAACAACCAGCCTGCTCACCGTAGCCCATTGCGTAGCGATGGGCGGAGGTGAGTGGCAAACGGGTGCGTAACACATTGGTAACCTACCTCGGTCACAGGGATAACTCCGCGAAAGCGGAGCTAATACCTGATGGTCTCTCCGATCACATGGTCGGAGCGTAAAGGCGCAAGCCAGACCGAGAGGGGCCTATGGTCCATCAGCTAGTTGGTGAGGTAATGGCTCACCAAGGCAATGACGGATAGCGGGCGTGAGAGCGCGACCCGCCTCAGTGGAACTGAGACACTGTCCACACTCCTACGGGAGGCTGCAGTCAAGAATCTTCCCCAATGGACGAAAGTCTGAGGGAGCGACGCCGCGTGCAGGAAGAAACCCCTCGGGGCGTAAACTGCTTTTCTCTGGGAATAACTCTGAAGGTACCAGAGGAATAAGGGGCTGCTAACTTCGTGCCAGCAGCAGCGGTAATACGAAGGCC
>Ga0172379_10000178_pt1 | contig 168176 bp, 181 predicted proteins | sample GrowelOW334metaG_FD_119756 | JGI IMG/M metagenome (GOLD analysis project Ga0172379, IMG submission 119756) | Groundwater microbial communities from an aquifer near a municipal landfill in Southern Ontario, Canada - Groundwater well OW334 metaG | ecosystem: Environmental > Aquatic > Deep...
AAGTGTTAAAAATAGAGTATCTGCCCTGTTAGTAAGTAATGTCTATATGGAGTTAACCTCTGAGCGATTGTGGGATAGCGTTTGTGGTGAACTGGAGGTTCAAATGACTCCGGCAGGTTTTGCCGGTTGGATTAAGCCATGTTTTATCAGATCTATTACTCCAATCGACACTAATAGAGTAATCGTAGAGTTAGCTTCGCCTTCGGTTTACCATTCCAGGACGATAGAGGTCAAATACTATATCCAGATAAAAACAGTAATTGAGCGTTTGATGTCCAAAAAGTGTGACCTGGCTTTGATTGTGGACGTAAACAAAGACTCAACTCCCAAAAACGAGCCTGTGGTGCAAAAAGCGGACAGAAGTAAAAGTGAGAGTTTATTCGCACCTCCTCAGGAGGAGAAACAACCAAACAGTCTTAACCCTAGATATACATTTGATTCTTATGTAGTGGGTGGGACAAACAGATTGGCTTTTGCCGCGGCAAAAGCCGTGGCCGACAACCCAGGAAGCAGGCACAATCCTTTGTTTATTTATGGAGGCGTAGGGGTGGGGAAGACACATCTGATGCACGCTGTGGGTCACGAGCTGATCAAAAAGGGAGTGGGGAAGGTCGTGTTTATTAGCAGTGAACAATTTACCAATGACTTGGTAGCATCGCTTCGTTCAAAAATGACCGACGCGTTCAAAAAGAAATATCGACAGGTAGGGGCACTATTGATTGATGATATTCAGTTCTTTTCCGGGAAAGACTCTACTCAGGAGGAGTTTTTCCACACTTTCAATGAACTGCAAATGAAGCAGGTACAGATTATTATGACTGCAGACAGAAAGCCGCAAGAAATCCAGTTCTTGGAAGATCGTCTGAAGAGTCGGTTTTTGGGAGGAATGATGGTGGATATTGGCTTGCCTGATTATGAAATGAGAGTGGCTATCTTAAGACAAAAAGCTGCCGAGATGGGTACAGAGGTAGAAAACGGAGCTTATGATCTGATGGCGAATAGTTTTAACAGCAACACTAGAGAGCTAGAAGGTACTTTCGTTCGTTTAGCGACAATGGCTAGTATCGATGGAGGACAGTTGACCTCAGATATGGTACAGAAGACCATGGGTTTACCTGCACAATCTGTTCAATCGGTCAAGGTTAGGCCACTCAAGGTAATTTCGACTGTGGCAAAATATTTTGACTATAAAAACAAGGATCTTCTTGGTACAAGTAGGAAAGCGGAATTGGTTTTGGCTAGACATATTGCTATGTATATTTTGAGAGACTCTCTGGGAATCCAGCTTGAGAAAGTAGGGGAGTTGATGGGTGGAAGAGATCACACTACCGTGATGCACGCGGTTGAGAAATTAGATCTTGAAATAAAAGAAAATATTGATACAAGGAAGAAAGTGATGGCGGTGAAGCAAGCATTGTACACATAGCTATCCACAGGTTATTCACAGTGTGTGTACAACTTTCTCAATAGTGGAAAGAAATTGAACTTGATGTAATATCGGTGGATAACCCTTGGAAGTTATTCAGAATTTTATCAACATGAAAGTAATACTTCTTAAGAGATTGTCGGGCATAAAATTGAGTCAGAGGGGAGAAAAAGGCGGATGAATAGATGAATGATGTGTTATTGACAGTGAATTTGTGACTGGCGGAGGTTCAGCACTGCACATATCCACAGCACCTACTACTATCTACTACTATTTTTATATAAATATAATAACTAATAGATAAAGAATGCGCGTAAACGGGATTGCTTTGATAAGATTAGCTTAATGAAAGTGACAGCCTTATCGGAAAACTTGAAAAGAACCTTGGGAATCGTAAATAGGGGGATAAGCACCAGACCTCAATTGCCGATATTGTCAGGAGTATTGCTGAGAGCAGGCAAAGAGGGTTTGGAAATGACGACAACAGACTTGGAAATTAGTTTATGGGCAAAAATGGGAGCTAAGGTAGAAGAAGAGGGGGAGATAGTAGCTCCGGCCAGACTGTTTTCCGACTTGGTAGCGAGTCTTCCTCCCGGCCCGGTGGAAATAGAGACGGATAAAAACAAACTGATTCTAAAAAGCAAACAAACGAAGTCCGAGATAATGGGACAAGGGGCCGAAGACTACCCGGTGATACCCAGAATGAAATCTTTACAAATAAAGATTAAATCGGGAGAATTTAGAGAGAAGGTTGATAAGGTGAGTGTCTCGGCTGCCAAGGATGACACTAGACCGGTGTTGACGGGGATGTTGTGGGAGTTTAAGCCTGAGGAGGTGGTGCTGGCGGCTACGGACGGTTACAGACTGAGTGTCGATAAAATGAAGGTCTCGAAAATTGAAGATAAACTATTGGGAAAGGTAATACTTCCGGCAAGATCTCTGACTGAAGTTTCCAGAGTTGTTGGAGAAATGAATCCTGAATATTTGTCGGTCGAATTTGATAAGGAAAACCAGCAAGTTATATTTTCTCTGAATGATGTGGAGATTGCTTCACGGTTGATATCCGGAGAATTTCCACCTTATCAACAAATAATGCCCAATACTTATAATACGAGATTGAGTTTTGAAAGGGATGAATTTGCCGACGCAGTAAAACGAGCCAAGTTGTTTGCGAGAGAAAATGCCAATATAGTAAGACTATCGGTAGATGAAGGTAAGCTGAAGATAGTGGCAGAAAGTAGTCAAATTGGTGCGAATGAATCTGAAATAGAGGCTGAGATAGAGGGCGAGAAGGTGACAGTCGCTTTTAATGCTCAATATTTATTGGAATACTTGAATATATTCAATGAACAAACTGTAGTTTGGGAGACTGAGGGAGAGCTAAAACCAAGTGTATTCAGAGCAAAAGATGAGAATTGGCTGCAAGTGATTATGCCGGTGAGGATGCAACAATAATTAGAAAGTTATATTTTGGATAGTGTATTTTTTTGTTTCTCTGTCGTATATCTTGATGTAATTTATTTCTCTAGAGAGAAAATGCTCTACGTATGTTTGTTGAGAATTCAATGGTAGGACATATTCTTGGAGGATTCGTTTTTCGACTGGATTGACCGATCTGACAATAGTTTGATTGTTCTGATTGATGATCAGAGCTATATTCCCTGATTTGGGATCCAGAATGATGTCCTGAGGGAGTATGCTGAGCTCGAGTATGGTAGTAAATTTATAATTAGTGGTGTCAAGCGAAGAAAGGGTGAAGTGTTTTGTATCTGTAAAGTAGATCAGAGATCTTTTGTCGTCGAATATCGTCGTGTTTTTTAGCGAGGGGATATTCTTGATGGTCAACTTATTGTCTGGCAGAGAAAACACTCCGATCAGATATTTGTCTACCACGGGCTTTTTTAATTCATTGACGATGAGTATGTGTTTACTGTCTAGCCATGAGAGATCGGTGGCAATTATTTTTTGGGCGGCGATTGAGGCGACTTTGGTGGACAGATTGTATAGGTATAGATTGGCTGTCTGTTTTTCTGTGGAGTATTTTCCGAGGATGGCTAGAGTATTTTCTTGGGGACTTAGACCGTAAGCTAATACTGGACTGAGAGAAGCGGTGTCAATCTTAGAGAAAGATTTAGTGCTTGGTTTGATATAGTACAAATCGTTACCTGGATAGTTTTTGGTACCAGACTCTACAATTATGTTGTCTCCACTAGTTTTGTAATCTACAACTGTAATACCTGAAGGAGTGAGGGGTTGGGGGATATTTCCGTGATATTGGACCAGTCGTTTTTCCTTGTTTATAGCGAAGATTGATTGGGTATCGGAGACTCTTATTTCTGATTGTCCTGAAAAAGCTTGCGTATAAGCTTTGTTGGTTAGAGAAGCTGGGGTAAGAGACGGAATCAGAGGACTAGTAGGAATGAAAGATGACTTTTTTGGGTTGGGTATGAGAGAAATAAGGTAACCAATAACAACAACAAGGGCAATGCCAATGATTAGAGGGTGATTCTGGATATAGATGAGGGTTTGTTTTAGTTTATTCATAGCTTAGGGAAGAGCCGGTACCGAGTAAATTGCAGAGGCTTTGGCTAGATCTTTGCCGGTCATATCGACGTAAAGCAGATAAACCGGATGGAGAGATAGGCCTTCTTGTAGATAAGCCAGTTCTATTTTATTTACATTTAGGCTGATTTGATCAGCGTTCATATAAGCTTCGTCTATACTGTCGGACACAACCGCGGTGATCCTTATGGCTTTGACTGGGGATATGTTTTTGAGCTGTTGAGTAGTAATTGAAGGAGATGTCGTGAGTTCTTTGAAATCGCTTAAGCCTCCATATACACTGAAGCGAACTATGTTGTTGTTTCGGTCAATACTAATTGTTACTATATCGGATGTGCCGGAAAGGGCTACCACAGGTACAGTCTCGATAGTCTGTCGGAAAGAAATTTCATAGATGGTGGCTTCAGGTTTCGAAGCAGTGACATTTTTGGCTATTCCCGATAGATCCATAGTGACTTTATAGAGCCTTATATCTGAATTGGCTGTAAGATTGTTTGCCACTGCATTGCCAAATAGAGCGGTAAGGTGTCCCAAAATATTAACTTTTATTTTCTCGTCATTTAAAACCGGTAGGGACGATGAAGGAATGTCCTTGTTGGTGTAGAACATCTGATCCTGGGGGATGGAGGCAAATAAAGTGCGATTCTCAGATCCCCAGCGAAAATTGTTTGTCTTGAGTACTTTCTTTTTATCAGTATCCTTGAATCCGAACAGATCAGCAATTCTCAAAATATTTTCTTGTCGAATTAGAGGTGAGGTGACAGAGAAGAGTTTGATTTCTTTATACTGATCGATGGTTTGATTGTTCCAGGTGAAGGTCAGAGATTGTTGAGGGTTTGTTTTGGGAAATTCGTTGAGGATAGTAGTGGGTGTGATGGTTCTAACTGGAGTCGTTACAGAAGGGGTAATGGGTTGCGTAATCTGGGGGGTGGAAGGAGCTTTGGTGATTGAGTTGAGAAAGATGAGAAGAATGATTATGAGGATGAAAAGAGAAACTCCAATAAGAGGTTTGTACTTTTGAAATAGGATGTTGTATTTGTTTGTCATTAGTCTGTTATGACGCTACCACAGGATATAAAGTCGGCACAGCCCTCTGGAATAATGATACCTCCAGCAGGGCATTGGTTGTAGGGAATGTCTAGGTATCCTAGGTGGAGATGGTCATCCCACGCAGTATCACTACCCCAGCCAGTTCCCCCAGTGATACCGATGACATCATCTTGGGTGACTTGATCTCCGACACCAACTCCTATTTCAGACATATGGGCATACAGAGCATTAAAAGTGCCGATACTGGCGGTGGTGGAGATGGTTACGAAGTTGCCATAAGACGATCCTTTATTTCCCGCAAAGATGACGACACCATTGGCGATGGCATGAATCTCGACATGATTTGTAGAGCAAAAGTCAGCTGCCTCGAGTCTGTTTTGGGAATGGGTAGAGCCCAAGGGGCCGTTGCATATGGGGTACCCGCCATGGATAGGGAAGATGCAGTCTCCACTGGCTCTAGGTCCAGAAGGCATGGCTTCAAGTTGAGCTAGAGTAGAGATGATAGGAGCTACTAGTATGGTGGTGATATAGAAGAAATAGCCGACAATAATGGAGACAACGATGATTTGCATTGCCGATGAAGAGGCTTTGACTGAAGCATTTTTCATGGAGACGACAAAACCGACAAATAAAGCTGTTCCTCCGGTAATGGCTAATACTGTTCCCGAAGTAACATCTCTAATGGTTTTTTTGATAGAGAAATTTTCCCCGGTTATCGCATTTGAAAGGCTATTGAGGGCTTTCTTGACTAGGCTAAAAGCAACTTCGAGGACAATAAAGGCTACCTCGATTAATACTGCCAATATGATTCCCAACCCTGGGATAACATTGGCTGCTTGAACAGCAGCCTGAAGAGCAGTTTTTAATCCTAGTTTGACGGCAGCTTTTGTGGCTTGGATGGCTATCCTTTCGGCGGCCTGTCTGGCCAGTCGTTTCGCTGTTTCTTTGAGGCCCACTTGCAAGAGTCTGAGGCCTGTCTTTCCCAGTAATTTATAAACGACTGGTTTCACAACACGCTTCATGATAAATTGGCCAGCCTTATGTCCCAACCATTTTTTTAGGTAGCCAACAGGGTCGAGAATAATTTGAATGGTGGATTGATGTCTGGCAAAAAACCCGGAGATTTTGGTGAGTCTGGAAGAAATTCGATTATTGATCGAATTTATTGTCTTGGTTATTTTTCCAAGTGGTTTGCCTATTTCCTTGCCAAGGGCAGAATTCTTTATCTTTGAAAATTCGCCATTTAGTTTGCCAAACAGGCGCTTATTCTTGGAATAAAACTGGCCTAGAGCAGAGTCTTTATTTTTTTCTATCCACTCTAAAATCTTTTTTGGATTATTGTTTCTGGCTAGTTCTAGATACTCTTTTAAGGCTGCTTTGTCTTGTGATAACCGGGCGAGGGCAGGATATTCTTTTTGGGCTGTGGCTGCTTCATCTCTATCTTTCGACTCGATATTTTTTACAACCTCTTGGACTCTCTGTACGTGGCCATCTGGAGTAGTTGTTTTTTCTATGGAGGCGAGTTGCTGCCTTAGCGTACCAAAAAGATTAGGATTGGAACTATAAAGTTTTCCTAGAGGTGAGTTTGGATCATTCCAATGAGCAGATGCATGAGCAATGACATAGTCAAGCTCTCTGGTTGTTAGTCCTTTACTGTAGAGAAGTATTGCTTGCCCGGAGAGATCTTTGGATTGAGTCTTGGGGTCTGAGACAAACATGGCTGCTTGCTGTCCGGCGAAAGTGGCATGGAAATTGATGCCTACTTGTGGTAGCTCTGAGCGGATCAATCTTTCAAGACTATCTAATTGACGAAGAGGATCTTGGATAGGAGGTAGTCTGGGTTGAATTTTTTCTGCTAGCTTGGAATGTATTTCATCGATGACTTTTTTGGCTGCTGCAGTATCAAAATCCAAGTTGGGATCTTTCCCATTTTCTTTCTTAACCCCGGAGATGACTTTTTCTGTAGTAGAAGTATAATAATCTTCAATTTTTTGAGTGAAAGGGGTGAGATCGATTTCTATGGTGTCCCGCTGGTTGATGTTTAGGGCAATATTGGTCTCTGTTCGGGCGATAAGAACGACAAAATACTCTAGTTCCTCTTTGTTTTTCGCGCGTGAGATTCCCTCTTTGAGCTTGGATAATTGGAGTTGCTGCTCAGAAATGACTTTGCTTGCTTGATTGTATTTCTCTTCATTGGCGTCTAGCTCGGCGTAAATAGCAGAAACTGAAGTCGCAAAATGTTGATCGTTTTTGTAGATAGAGATGGCTATGGCAGTGATTAGATCATTGTGGTTTGAGATATCGACAGCCCCAGAGAGACTGAGATAGAGGGTGGAGTCGACGATTGATCCAATCATTCCTCTGAGACGTCCTTTTTCTTCTTCAGAGAGATTGGGATAGTTTTCTATGTAGGAGTTGACTGCTTGGGTAATTACTAGAGTAGCAGGAGCTACAAGGGATTGGTATGGTTTGATTTCTTTACCGTCAGGAGATAAAAGAGCTGCTTGTTTGCCTGCTTTGGGGTTGACAATACTGACTATGAGATCTTCATAGCGTTTATCCTCGGCCTCATTGAAATCGTTTGGGTTATCGGAGAGGGCGGCCCGATTACGCCGGATGGCCTTGAGTCTTTCGCGAAGAATCATGGCTTCCCTGGCGCGACGGACTGATTCTGCTACAGAGTTTGTTTTTCCGTCGTTGATATTTTTTTCGGCAAGGTTTTCTTTATACTGAGCAACTAGAGCTTCGAGTTCCGGAGGGATACTAGTTTCTTCTTGAGTCGGTTCCGGTGCTTTTACCTGACTGTCTTCACGTTCATAGGAATCAATGCACTCTTGAATTGACGAGAGAGGAAATTTGTCAATGATTTTTTCTATACCATCAAGAAATTGATCTGCACATATGGCAGCAATCTCAGGGATTGAGGCAAATTTTTTGATTGTGGAGATAATGTCATCTCTTCTCTTATCCGAAACTGCTTCAAAAAAATCTTGAGTAGAATTATAGTGAGCACGTTCCGAAAGAATTCCACTGCTTTTTCGAAGTATGAAGAGGGTAGAGGATTTTTCTGCCATGTTAGACTGAGGTTAGTTTGCGTTGTTCTAGGATTTCGGAGGGTTTGCTGGTAGCCAAGGTGTGCTCATCGGAAGAAGAAATGATTTTCATAGCTACATGATTTTGGCCGGCAAAGAAGATACCTTCACCGACATTTGCTGCCAGAAGTAGCTGCCGCTCCCCTTGAGAGAGGAAAAATACTTCAGAAATCTGATTGATGGCGGCGGAGGACTGTTTGAGAAGTATTTTGAGAGCAGAGTTGGTAATGATGGCTTTGCCATAGGGAGACCCAAGGAAGTCATCTACATTTTGGGAGATGACTGTGACTCCAAGGAAATACTTGCGAGCTCTTTTGACAAATCCTTGGAGAATCTTGGCAGAGTCTTCAAAGCGCATAAGATACCAGGCTTCATCTACTATTAACATACGTTTGCGAAGGTCTTTTCGTACCTGTGTCCAGACAAAGTCCAAAATCATGAACATGACAATGGGGCGGATTTCATCTGCGAGATCGCGCATGGTGAAGACGGTCACAGGAGCATCGATATTAATATTCGATTGTTGGTCGAATATACCTTTGATGGCACCCATGATATAGCGCTCCAGTCTGGCAGCGAGCACTTTGCTGACTTGCTCTTCCATACCAATTAGTGAGCGATAAAGATCTTCCATGCGAGGAGCTTCTTGAATGTGAGTGGCAGGATCTTCGGTGATACCTTTTTGTCGGTAGGTAAGAACTAAAGCACGATTCATGGTAGCTTCCTCCAGCGGAGACATTTCGCCGATCATGATCTTGAGAAGGGACATGAGGAAGAGATATTTGTAGCCCATCTCATCTTCGGTGCTTTCGGCCGGTTTAGCTATTTGGAAGGGATTTATTTTATGCGGTGAGGAAGTAGAGAATGAAATGTAGTTGCCACCAACTGCTTTGGCGATAGTCTCATATTCATTTTCGGGATCGAGGATAATGATTTGAGTATCAAACATAAGAGATCGGAGGATTTCCAACTTAACACAGTATGATTTACCGGCACCGGAGGTGGCGAGGACGAGCATGTTGGCATTTTCCAAGGAGAAGCGATCGAAAATAACGAGTGAATCGTTGTGTGAGTTAACGCCGTAGAGAATTCCTTGATTATCTGAGAGTTCAGAACTAGTAAAGGGGAAGGTGGTGGAGAGAGCTGTGGTGTCCATGTTGCGAGTGATCATAAGGCGATCTTTGCAGTACGGCAAGGTGGTTTTGAAAGCGTCTTCCATGGAAAGAGAGGCGGTTTTGCCGACAATGAGAAGGGAGGCAAGCATGGATTGTATTTGTGAGGTGATGGTATTGAGCTCTTTGATGGAGTCGGCGGAGACCGTGACGTAAAGTGAGAATTGGAAAAATCTTTCTGCTCCTTTGACAAGCTGATCTTGGAGAGATTTGGCGTCTTCGAGACCTGCTTCGGTGGCTGCTTGGGGGATACGGCCTCTTTCTATGTCGGTATTAATTTCTGCTTCCATTTCTGCAATCCGGCGTCTGAGTTGGTCTAGTGTATCTTTTGAATCGCTAGGATAAACGTACATAGCGACGTCGAGAGAATGGTTGAAATTTATCAGGGGAGAGAGCCAATTGGCTGAGACATAACGAGGATAACCGGTGACAAAGAGAGTACGCAGATACATATCATCTATCTTGATACTGGAGAAATCAATTTCTATGGCTGAGGGAGCAATAATATCTTGGACAGAAGTACTACCGGCGGTTGTCTTTGCGATTGGTTTTTTGGGTACAGGGGTAACTGGCGTAACAGGCGCAATGGGACTACTGCCCGCTGCAGAAGAAACTGGCGTTTCAGTGGGGGCTTTTGGGGTGCGTCGGAAGAGATTAAAAGCCATACTTTAAGTATAACGGATAGAGGAGTTTATTTATTATTAGAGATACTTCCAATAGCTTTAGTTTGGGCTGAAGTGGCTATAGCTGCGGAGGATTGATTGTAGATGGAGTAAAAAAGATTGACAAGCTCAGGGGTGGTAAGTTGCTGAGCACGCAATCCAATGCGGGCAAATTGGCGAATGACATGATCTCTTCGGGGATAGAGAGCCATAGCAGCTTTTTCTTCGATGTATTCTAAATCGAAGGGGGGCTTCTGAGGAGCCTTGGAGAGTGGATTGAAGGTGGAGGAAGTGATACCTAGCTCGAGGGCAGTAAAAGGAATAACAATGAAGAATTTTTTCTCCAGAACACGATTTTCTTTGACGAGAGACTTTACAAATTGACGATAGATAAGCAATTGTTCCTTGATCTTTTGTGATGGGGTAATTTGAATCCTAGAGTCCAGTAGATCTAGGTAATCGGAGATATTTTTTCTTTGGGAACGAATAAGAATTTGGATGGAGAAGGAGAGAGAGTTGAGTAGACCTGCGTAGGCATAGATGGTGGCATCTTGTTCTTCTTCAGACAGGAGATTGAAATTGATGGCTGTAGTGCGCAAGACAAGAGCGACAGAACCGTCTTTGAGAAAGACGAGGTGATTCTTGATGGTATAGATATCGAGGTGTTCCTGAGTGGAAGCACGTATGTTGTCAGCCATATTTATGCGGAACCAGATTCCGCCTGTATTTTTAGAGGAGGAACTATTTTATTTGTTAATTCTATTGAGTAGGTCGAAAATTTGAAACCATTTTTTTCTGCTGCAATCTGATACAGACCTTTCTCAAGGGGTCTGGCAAACATAAACTGGCCAAGGCGGTTACTCTTGGTAGCTCGGATGGTCAGACCATTGGAGAGGATTTCTACCAGTACGCTTTCCAATATTTTATTATCTGGAGTAAGAGTCAGTCCTACTAGAGTGTTTGGCGTGGTAGGAGTGAAAGGGATGGGTAGATTGGTGGTGGGAGCCGGAGACTGCACAGGAGTAATCACTGATTCTGTTGGTGTGGGGGAGGGTGTGGGGGTAGAAATTGGAGCGACAGAGGCCGGTGGTGTAGGAGCAGAAAAAGGAGTTGGGGCAGTAGAAGTGGTAATTGGTGGCGGAGCAGGTGTCGGAACAGGTTCTACAGTCGTTGTTGTCTGAACAGGGGCGGGAGCCTGTGCGGGAGGAGTGGAGATGATTGGTGGATTTTGAGCCGGTGTGGTGTTAGGGGTGATAGCCGTACCGGTGGCCTCCTCGGGGGGAGTTTGTTTCCAAATGTATTGGGTAGGTGAGTAAATAGATTTGATAAAGGCAATGATCCATTGCTCGAGAGGACGACCCTGAACAGGAACGAAAGCTGAGCCTATCCCTAGAGCGAGGAAAAGGAACGCGAGGGGGTATTTGAAGAAGAAAGGGAGAGGAGAGGAATAGAAGAGGACTGAGATGATGATACCTCCTGCAAGCATGGCAAATTGCTTGATGGTCATGTCACCGATCAGGCGGAAACGATAGCCACTGATGTCCTGTGGTAGTGGGTGTTGCTGAATAGCCATAAAGAGTGATTTAAGTATATATGCTTTTGGATCTGGTTTCGAGACGGGGATTATACCAGGCGGTTTTCTGAGTATGGCTTGAAGGTGGTATAATTGAGCTCAGTTAAAGGTGAACAATGTAAATATCCATGGCTGACGAAGAATTTGTAATACCAGGTCTATCTAACATAGAAAAAAAAGAACAGGAAAAGAAGATTCAATCAGGTAGATTGAGAAAATTTTTAGAGGAAAATCCAAACCTGGATAAAACATGGAGTGATGCATCAGAGCTGTTCGAAATTGATGGGAATGGAAGATTGAGACAAAAAAAAGAACTGGATAGAGAAAAATTTGAAGAGTTTGCTGCAAAGATATATGGTAGTATCCCTGTGATACTTAATGGTGCAAATATACCTGTCCCGAAAAATATCGAAGAGGCGGGCAGGATGGCTTTGGAATTGTACTTAACTTCAAAAACGATAGAGGAGGAAAGTAGAGATAGTGCAATTGTTTTGAAGGGGGTTGAAGACGAGTTAAATGAAGATGAGATGGATAAGTTTCGTGCATATAGAATAAGAACTAATTCTGAGAATAAACTTCCCACTAAGGAAGAGGAAGATGAATTTGTCCGTGAATTGGTTGAAGAGCGAAAAGCAGTAGGAACCACTATACCAGTTGAAGCTGAAGTAATAGATAGTGATGAACCTGACGAGACGCGTGAGGAAGAGGAAGATGATGTGGTAATAGATGGCGTCTGGAGAGTGCTTCCAGACGATTCAAGACAAGAAGCAGATGCAGAAAAAGGTGTGTGGTATGAGGGAGTTATTGATGATTTAAGATTAGCGACAGATAAAATTGTATCTCCACAAGAAAGAGAAGAAGCAATTGAAAGATTGAAGGAAAAGGGTGTTAAATTGCCTCCGATAACTCTAGATCAGGAAGACACCCATGCCAGTAAGGAAACAGAGGGGAATAAAAATAGATTAAAGATTGCAATGGCTGTTGATTTCCTTGAAGGTACAGATGATGATCGGAATCTTTGGAGTTCGAAAGATGTAGCTTTAAGATACCTTCAGGATGAATTGGGAATTAAGGTACAAAATGCTCGATCTGTTGATGAGGAGGTTTTGCCAAATCAGCCAGAACCAGCAATTCCTGCTATTGTTCCTGAAAATCAAGATGTAAGGGCTAGTAATTTTGATCAAGAGATATCAGATATTTCCGGTCTTACCGACCCTAGAGATCGTGTTGAAGCTCTAAGCTCGATGAGGCGAGACCTATTAAGAAAAAAACCATCAGGATGGGCAGAAAAAGTACAACGACTAAGAGAACTGGAAGATCAAGAAGGAGACCTTAATCCAAAGAGAGATGACTCCTCAAAAGAGGTTGAAGTCAAATCCGGGGAAGATTGGATGCTTCTCAGAGGATCAATGATTGAAGTTATATCCAATGCAAATATTAATTCTGAGGTAGACGGAGTTTTGGATAGAGTGAGGACTAATTTTTTAGCAAAGAAGAAAACTATATTTGGAGTATTGCCCCCTGAGGTTGAAGCAATCGCAAGAGTGGAAATAAGAGCGAGACTGGAATTAAAGCAGGCAAGTCTTTTCTGGAATAGGATGAAGGACGACAAAAACCCAGAGGCGGATGCTTATGGAGCGATGAAAAGTGGTTTAAGTAATATCCCGTTGCTGTCTGAATCAACTTATAGATGGCTAATGGAGGAGGGAAAAAATACATCATATATTTCTAGAAATTCTCTTGGGCAACCAGAAAGAACCAACTGTGAGAATTTGAGACAAGAGCTAGATATTGCTTTAGGGAAAATATACGAACATATCACAAATGATAAGTCGGGTGGAGATTTGTGGAAGGTGATGACGTTTGACCAGAGACTGGCTTTGTTCAAAAAACTAGGTATAAATAATTTTGATGTAGCTTCGCTTGCGTTCCAATTGGCTGAGGCTGAATGTTGGACGGCCATGAGAGTCGGATCTTATCACCCGGCAAGAAAATTGGCATATTTTTCCGATTATAGAATTGAACGATTCTCAAAGAATCTATCTGTTCCAGGAGGTTTGAGACTAGTCCAAGAATATCAAGATACTCATCAGGGTCGTTTGCCGTACGAGCTAGATGCTGAAGGGAAAGTCTTGGGTATATCAGCGAACGGTGTTTTTGATGAAGAAGGTGTATCTCTTGCTAGATTGGGGCTTGATATGGCTCCTAATCTTAGAAAAGCAGTTGATGATAGTTCTTATTTAAAACATTTGAGATCAATTTATGACGGAGAAGATGAAGACTCAAAAAATGTAAGGGAAAGTCAAAATAATATTAGATTGGATTTATCCTACGGCTCAATGGTATTTGATGCTTTTGATGCACTAGGCAAGCCGCCGGTAGGAATTGATGCTTTGGGAAAACTGAAAGGAACTTTGTTTGCTTGGTACATTCAAAGATATGGTGGAAACTTTGGTTCTGGTGTTTCTACTCTAATGCTGTCATATTGCAAGACCTATTTGTGGGGAAATAGTGTGGCAAACAATACTAGAAATTTAGATGCTGGAAAAATATCTGACCTTAATAAATTCTACACGGAAACTTTTTTACCTTTGATTGATGCCAATGATCCCTCAACAGGTAGTGGTACTTATGTGGGAATTAAACCAATTGTTGAAACTAATATTTCAGAAGATAGATCCGAAAAATTGGGAAAATATCCACTTAGTGGAGTTACTAATCACAGTCAATCCAATAGAGTGGTTTTAAACGAGGTTCAACAAGTAGAAAATTTGGCTTTTTGGTTTTATTCACTGTTGTTTGATAAATGTTATCCGATAGTTGAGAGTGCTCGCTTAGATAATTCAGTTCAAGCAACGCGTGAGAGGATGAGTGGTCACACTCTTCCAGACCTCCCAAGACACCTTATTAGAGCCGACAGGAATCAAGCAACATTGGTTAAGATTAAGAGTGAGAGTGTTGGTTTTAAAGAGGCTTTGAAAGTCAGGCTTAGAGGTATTGCTGTAGATAGAAGTAAATGGTGGAACAGAAGAGGTAGATAAGATAAATTCGTGTCTCAGAGTTATTTTGAACCGGTGGCTTCCTTGAAGTTAAACCCTGTGTCTATGGGTCCTAATTGGACCGTAGGTTTCACGGAAGGGCTACCAGGATACACTGCAGATGCCCTTCTGGGAAGTATAGGAGTTCCCATAACTTCATACCCTTTTCTAGCAAGAGAATCATTCACATTTACTCCGTACTTAAGAGCGTCACCGATCGCAGCACCATACTTGAATGGTGGAGCTTTGAGGGCATCACGGACGATGTCAACATATTTACTGGACATGAGAAGGAGTGCTACACCAAAGAGCGCGAGCATGGCATCTGGGGCATTACCCATGAAATTGGCAACAGCAGAAAGGGGAGGACTAACGAAAGGTACTTGCATCAAATATCCTCCTGGGTTAAGATTTTTCACTCCGAAGAACCACTCAAGAATGTTGTAGCTGATGGTGATGGGAGCATCTGGAGCTGTCGGACCCATTAGGTTTACTATCGGTTGGACCATGAGAATATAGGAGAATGTTAGAAGAATCATTGTAATGGGGAAGACTGAGAGATTGGCAAATACTCCCCTAAACCAGGTACCAAAGGAGTCGTTGCCCGGAAGTGCGTTGGCCAGTAATACAATGGGAGCAATAACAAGGGAAATAATGACAGTTAAGAAGGCGGTGAGCAGTTTCCAGAATAGTCGTATATATGAGATACCGATGGCGATAAAAATGATTAAGTTAATTATCATTCCAAATCCGCTGAATCCTGCTGCGAGTCCGATAGCGCCACTAAGCAGAGAGGGTCCACCTAGGACGAGATTGATGACACCAATAGCGGATGCCGGTCCGGCGAAAAAGGTGTTGGTGATGAAAGAGAGTAGTGCGCCCCCCTGACCCGATGCGAATGTAACTAACAAATTTCCTGAGCCGATAAGATTTTGTTGTTGAAGAAGACTAATTGTGGCATAGAAAACCAGGTACATGAGATCTACCATAAGACCGACGATGGCATAGGAGAAGGTAATCAAAAGTAGGGTGCCGATTAGTTTGGGTAGGGCAAGCTGTACAGTGATGACTGTTTTGGCAGAGATGTTGACACGGAACATCATCATGAAACCGTAGACGATAAAGAAGAATACAAAAATAATGTAGGCTATTGTCCTGAACATTTTCCATATAGGTAGGAAAGCAGTTAGTCCGGTGAAACTATACCCGGCATTTGATTGAGCTAAAGCCTCTGGGATGATGCGATTTTTTCTTAGATTTTGAGCCACGTAGTCAAAGTAGTTTTTGGTGGAGGCAGGAGGATTGTTGAGTAAAAAGGCTATGCCTTTGCCTGTTGTGCCGATAATACCTCCGTTGTTTTCTTGGAAAATCTCAGATCTTTTTTCTTGGAGAGCAAGATTTATTTCCTCGTTTGATTTACCTTCAGAGACTGCGTCATCGTAAACCCCGATTAGATCAAGTAGCTTATCGAAGAATGATTTATCAGGATCCTGTTTCCCCTGGATTCTTTCCATGAGATCGAGGAATATGATACTGGAGAAACCAACCCCCTCACCGGTGAATGAATCCTGCAGATCGTCTCCTACCTTGCATTTGCCGGAAAACCAAGTTTCCAGATTCATTTGATCGCCCGAACGGCGTTCGCAAAATTCCTCTTGACTTTGAGTGGAACCGGCCTCATCAAGAATGGCCTGAAAATCCTCCAGATTTGCCCTGATATTTTCTAGATCGATGATAGACTGGGCGCGAATTTGTGAGACGGAAGAAAAGAGTGTAACAAAAAGCAAAAGGAGTGAAGAAAATACAAGGATAAGACGCCGTGGCATATATAAAAGATTATACATGAGAGGAATGATAAGTGACGTAGATAAAGATGATTTTCCAGATTGATTTTGACGTGTGCCGGTTGGGTTATAATGCGAAATTCAAATGAAGTCACAAATAATTCAACTTCTGCTGAAGTCAAGGAATGGCATGTTATTGTGAGTATTTCTGATTAGCGCCCAAATATGCAATTTTTTCAGAAGCATTTGAATCGGCGGAAAGCCTCGACTGTGCGTGCCACTGCCGAGATACATTGTCGACCAATATAGGTAAAGACAGCGGTAGCAGCTCGCTGTTCATTCCACTGATCACATGAGGTGACGCGTCCTGCACCTTGATAAAGCGGCTGACTGTCGCAGGAGGGTGGCATGTTTGTATCGCCTCCCTGAGTTTCATACATAGTTTTTGCTGATGCGGCACCTGCGTCTAGGTAGTTACACTGGTTAATTTCCTGCCGGTCGTCAATTTGTCTGACAGCGTCTTTGTACAGGTTAAACCAATTTTCAATCCAGCCAAACGGGCCGCGGGAGCCTGTAACAGGGTGTGCATGAGCCAAACAACTTGTATCGTCGCCAAACTCTTGTTGTCCGATTTTTCCGCCCTCAACTGTCCAACAAGCAACGTTTTCTTCAGTCCACTTCCAGTCTTCCCAGGTAAACGATCCTTCGTTGATCATAGCACCCAAGAGTACCGGCGCCGGGACTTTATACTCGCTGGCGACTTTGTTTAAGACATCAATTGCCAATTGGGGGAGTTCTCCTTCAGGCAGCTGGGCGAGATATGCAGGATTGACTTCACCGATAAAATCGTCAATTCCGTCGGTGTTACAAAGGCCGCAGGAGCCAGCATCGCCAGAGAGGTCCGGCAGGGGTTTGTTATCACAACTATAAGAAGACGAGGCGAGCTGCCGACAGGTAGACTGATTTTCTTCGGGAATAAGCCAGCAACTCTGTAGTAGGTGCATAGCATCTTGAGCCAAATTATTTTCTCTCCAAATGGTGCTTGATCCGCTTATCTGTGCGATGGGGTCGGAGGAATTGCTGATTGCGGGTGCACTAATGAGTAATTTATCTGGTTCTCTGGCGAAACTCGGTAACATCATTTTGTAAAACGAAGGTATGTTTTCATCAGTATTACCTAACACCATGTCGTTTATCTGACCTACTTTAGGATTGTTGAAAACTACCATTGGACTGCCAGGGGCACTGCCGGATAGTTCGTATTCCGTTTCTCCTTCCTCCCAAGTACAACCGTAGTATTCGCAATTGTCTTGAGTGCCAAAATAATCGCAATAAAAGACTGATCCGTAACACACATCTGGTTGAGTCGTAATTTCAGTAACGGTTACGGGTACAGGCACAATTTGTTGGAGACTGGCAGGTGAGGGGTAGGTTTTGGGAGAAGTACGGCTGGAGGATTTTTGTGGAGGACTACAAGCAATTGAACTAGCTCTGGTTAATATCCTCCCTATAAGCGAAGATTGGTTTCTGGTAGTGGGGAGAATACTCGGGTTTTGCACACTCCAACCAGGAGTGAGATGGGAGAACAGCCCTCTTTCTCCTGAGATACCAGACAGTATTGCTTCAAGGTAGGGGATATTTTCACTAGTCACCTGACTTCCGAGTACGATGAAGCTGCGCAGATTATCGAAATCATAAGGAAGTAAACTGTCATATTTGTTTCTGGTGCTATCGCTCAGATCATGATACACAGAAGAGAAATCATTGCAGACAGGTACTTGCAAAAGGCAACCGGGGAATAGACCAAAGACAACTTCAAGCTCAGATTTTAGTTCCTCGGCATTGGTTTCTTGGCTATCGCCATCTTCGTCAAAATAATACCAGTGAACATTTTTTTGTTGTCTGCCGATGTCTCTTAAATAGGCAGCTTTTACATTTGCTTGCTGTTTGGCAGAAAGGAGTCGCCAGTAAGTGCGCCAAGCTTCTCGAGGTGTGTCTTGTAGGGAATACAAAGGTTTGTCAAATAACCCATTAAATAAATAGTTTTTCGCATAGGTGTCGGGAGACAGGGAGCCATTAATTGTTAGGAGGTCCGGACCGAATCCTCCGAGCCTTGCTCCAGAAAGGTCATGGGTGACTGTGACATCTATTGTGGTGGGAGCCGAAGTGCCGACGTAAGTGGATTGATAGACTACTTCTGGAGCGGTGATACAAGTAAGTGGATATTCGTCAATATCACTTTCAACTTTTTCTACTTCAGGGTAACATTCACTGTTGGGAGGGTAAACTGAGTCATCTGGATCGCAAGGGCTATCTGATTGAATGATTGTAGGGCTAGGTGAAGCACTAGGTGTCGCGGATTGAGCATATATTGGGTTAGCGGATATCAATGAAGTGAGACAAAACAGAGTGATGAAAAATGAGAAAAAAGTCTTCACAGTTAAATTATAGCGTCAGACTGACTGTTTATAGTGGGATACCAAAGTCGGTTACAGGTGCTCCTGTGAATGTCTGGATACCTACTAAGATAAGCCAGGCCAGAGAAAGTAAAATAAGGCCGATGACCGCCCAGGTAAGCTGTTGCCAGGCTGCGGCGTAGGCTTTGGAGTCGGCACCGGCAGATATCAGCCTGACCCCAGACATGACGATCATGGCGACAGCCGCTAAAGCCATGACGTTTGGTATGTATTTGAGAAGATTGGTAACAAGGCACTCAATCCCGCGGATGGTGGCAACGTCTGCGGCTCTGTCGATACCGACACAATTGCCTGTCCAATCTTGAGCACATACAGGTTTGACTAGGGTGAACATAGCTAGATTATACAGAAGATTCAGTGGAAACAAAAAGCCCCGGAATCCGGGGCTTGATGATCTAATATTAGTTACCTAGTTAGAAAGGGGTAGGAAGAGTGAGACTGGTCTCGAGGAAGTTTAGACCAAAGAAGTAAGAAATGAGTCTCATGACGGCGTAAGAGGCAGCGACGATAGCGAGGCCGACCAGAGCATTGGTGATACGATTTCTGGCTAGTTCTGTCTTGGTCTTGTCTCCACCTGAAGTAATCCATTCAATACCTCCCCAAACGAGGAAAGCAAAAACTAGAATACCGGCGATAATGAAGGCGACTTGGATAATCGAAGAGATGAGAGCTCCCACTTCGGTTATTTTCATATTAGCCGGTTTGGGAACACCAATCTCACCAGAGGCTTGAGCTAAGGCTTGAGGAATCAGGGACATATTTGTTTTGTATTTTTAATAATTAATATTGGCGATCTAAGTTATTATTGCATTTTATGACTAGTTGTCAACTATGATTGACAGGCGTCCATTATGGCGCAACCGGGTTTGAAGAGCACAACTTACTCAAATCAATACCAAAGAAGAAGAGTACTAGACTAAAGATGGCGTAGGATGCTGCAACGATAGTGAGCCCGATAAGAGCATTTGTGATGGTTTTTTGAGCAGATTCTACTTTGCCTTTGTCTCCTCCGGAAACGATCCATTGAACCCCACCCATAACAAGAATGAGGAAAAAAGCAATGGCGGAAAGGGTCAAGGCAACAGAGACGATGTTGGATACTAAGTTGCCTATGCAGGTAAATCCGAAAAAATTTCCCGCTGTGGCGTATGTGTCGATATCTACTTGTGTACCTGAAATCGGTACGGTGGGATAGTTGTTGACGGCGAGTACTGGGCGGACGATATTGTTTATCATAGGTTGTTGGGGAATACAGGCTGTAAAAGATTGATTTGGAATACACCTTGGACAAAGTAGGTGATGGCGTACGAGCCAACCAAGATGGTTAGTCCAATCATGGCTCCGGTAATCTTATGCTGGGCAGATTCAACCTTGCCTTTATCTCCTCCGGCGATGAGCCACTCGAGTCCTCCCCAAACCAGATAGAGGAGGAAAGCTACTCCACCGACAGTGACGACTGTACGCCAGAGATTTGCGATATAAAAAGCGAGTCCTTCTCCAGCTGTAGTGGGTATTGAGTTGCTGAGAGCCGGGTTGGTGATTTCGTCTTGAGCAAAAACCTGGGATATGAATTGAATGTTCATAATTATGGGAATAATACTGATATTGGATTAAGGATATCAAGCCCGAGGACTCCGCCGACAATACCAATGACGAAGTATCCGGCAACAAGAGCGACAAGACCGACGACTCCTTGGGTCATGGAGGCTTGGGCTTCGGCTACTTTGCCTTTATCTCCCCCGGCAGTAATCCATTTGAGAGCGCCCATGAAGAAGAAAATGAGGAAGGCTAGTCCTCCCACAACGGTAATAGTGCCGATGAGAGTAGAGATAAATGCGCCTGTTTGGGTTTCCACGCCATAAGTGCCCAATAGATTTTGGAATTGTCCAACACCGGTAATACCATCACCTAGATTCGTATTGGCGGCAAGTGCTGGTTTTGTTATCTGAATCATAGTTATGGAATTACTTGTAATGTGGGATTGAGAATATACATGTAATCCTGGAAAAGGATTTGACTGACAATGCCAATGATGATGAAAGAAGCCGTAATGATAATGAGACCAGTGATGGCACCGGTGATTTTATTTTGAGCCTCGGCTACTTTGCCTTTATCTCCTCCAGCGGTAATCATACCCAGTCCACCCAGGAGAAATTGCCAAAGAGTAAAAAGACCGGCAATAATAATCAGGAAACGAATGATGGTAGATAAGAAAGGAGTAGTTTGGACAATATCAGCAGGAATGCCAGTAGGAGGGACTATGTCTCCGACGAAACCTGTATTGCCTCTTGATCTACCTTGAGCGAATACCGGGCTGATAAGGAAGTTGAGAATATTGTTCATATTTGTTTAGATACCCTGATTAAGGAAGTCGAAACCGACTAGTGTACCGATAATGCGAGTAATCAAATAGGCGGCTACAACTAACACTAAACCTAGTATGCCATAGCTTAGCATATTGCTGGCTTGAGCTATTTTTCCTTTGTCTCCACCACCGGTGATATAAGTGAAACCGGCAAAGATAATGACAAAGAAAGCAAAAATACCTGAAAAAATGATTACGTTGCTGAGAATGGGGGAGAGAAGTGTGCCGACTGTGGCATTGACTCCTCCTAGAGCATCCCCTGGGGTATAAACAGTGTCAAGAGGTGTCTGAGCATACACAGTACCGATCATTGAGATTATTTTACAGTAAAATCAGGTTAATGTTGAATGAAGCTTTGGGGAAAAGAGCAAAAAAATCATTAATTGAATTCGTCACGAAGATAAACCCTTTATTGGAGACGTATTGGGATAATGAGATATCTGCCTCTTTCGGGTACAACCAGACTCAGAAAGAGTTAGTAAAAAGAATTTTGTTGCATGCAAAGGATCATAATCTAGTCGGTGGAAAAAGAATCAGAGGAGCATTTGTCTATTACGGCTATAAACTCGGTGGTCGAATAGAGGATGAGCGGATTTGGAAAGCAGCCATGGCAGTGGAGTTGGTGCATACAGCACTTCTGATGCATGACGATTTTATGGACGAGGATAAGATCCGACGGGGGAAAGCAACAACTCATGAGTATTTCGGTGCAGATGATAAACATTATGGTGAGGCTATGGCAGTAAATTCCGGAGATGTTGTTTTGTGCCTAGGTTATGAAATGCTAAATAATAGTGGATTTGGTTCAAATTTGGTAATCAAGTCTATGAAAAAATTATTGAGGGGGATTGCTAATACCGCGTATGGTCAGGCATATGATGTGAGTTTGCCAAAAAGCGGAAGTATATCCGAGGAAAAGGTGATGAGTTTGCATCGAGCAAAGACAGCAATTTATACTTATGAGAATCCGCTACTTATTGGTGGAATACTGGGAGGGTTGGGAGAAGACATTTTGTCTATATTCAGTGAATATTCAATGAAAGGTGGCGTGGCTTTTCAGTTGCAGGATGATATCTTGGGCGTGTATGGTGATTCGGAGAAAACGGGTAAATCGGCAGATTCGGATTTATTACAAGGAAAGAGTACACTGCTTATAATCAAGGCGTTGGAATTGGGAAGTGCCCAGCAGCAAGAGGCAGTTAGACTTGCTTGGGGAAATAAAGATGCTTCAAGAAAAGAGATTGAGGAGGCGAAAAAAGCTATTAAAGAGAGTGGGTCGTATGACTATTCTTTAATAGCAGCAAGAAACTTGGCACAGGAAGCTGTAGATGAAGCAAGAAGATTGAGGGATAAGGGATTGAATGACGAGGCGATAGATTTTATTGAGGGGGTGGCGGAGTATATGGTGAATAGAGAGGTATAGACAGGGTTGAGAGCTTTTGGGAGAAAAGATGTATTTCAATATACTTCATGGAAATAGCACGTTTTTGGAGACTCAATACTCCCACAAAAGGATTTAGAACTCAAATAGTTGGGGAGGAAGACACAATACAAATATTAAGATACCCAGGTGGTGAGATCGCCTTGACTGGTGATATCAACGAAGTGGAAAATAGATTAAAACAGAAAGGCTTTAATGATGAGGCGGTTCAAGAAATTTTATTTAGTGTTTTTGGCACTATTGCCACCGAAGCGACGGTCACGGAGGGAGAAGTAATCGAGAGCCTTCTCAAGTTCTTGAGGAGTGAAGTCGGGGAAGAGGATTGGAGTAAAGTAGAGCTCGGCGTAAACAGATTGCCAAGGTAGATACCCTGATAGCCTTTGTTCTCCTCCGGTTCTGATGACGAAATCAGGGTCGGGGATGCCGGTAGTATCAAGGTGCGAGGAAAACACTTCTTCAGTAATTTGATCAGCGGGGATTTTCTCTTGAACGATCTTTTTTACAGCCCGGAGAATTTCGTCACGACCACCATAATTGAGAGCGAAGGTTACTGTAATAGCTTCGTTTTTTGCGCTTTTGGCCATCATCTCAAATACTTTGTCAGCAATATCTTTGGGAAATTTGTTTATATCTCCCAGTAATCTGAGTTTGGCTCCCCTTTTGATGAACTTGAGTGCTAGTGAACCGAGCGCGAAACGAAAGATATTGAATAGACCTTTTAGCTCTTCTTCATCTCTTTTCCAGTTCTCAGTGGAGAATGCCCAGAATGTGACATATGGAATCTTCAGTTCGACGCATTTTTCGATAATTGGTTCGACAACATTTTTGGCAGCGTATTCATGTCCTTTGATAGGATCAAGATTTCGGGATTTGGCCCAGCGTCTATTGCCGTCCATGATAATAGCTAAATGGTTTAGAGGAGGTGTCATATCCACATGTATAGACTAAAGTAAGCTACCAAGACCTATCATATTGGTGACGAGGTTGACGATGATGAAGGCAAAGAAGGCAACGGCGAGTCCCAAAAAACCATTGAGAAAACGAGAAGTAGCAGAAGAAACTTTTTTGGGATCACCGGAAGACATCATATAGTCCCAGCCGGCCATAATGATATTCCACATGAAGAGTAAGCCGATAATGACGAAAGCCAGTGTAATGAGATTTATACCTCCACCGGTGAGAATGTTGGCTATGGTTGTGCCAGGTTGGATGATATACGATGATGGTTGTCCTTGATTGATAATATCCATAATGCCTGCATGTACGGGAGGGATGATGAATTGTTGGATGTTCATATGTGATTTAGAGTCCTGGTATGCCTAATATGCTGACACCGATTAATTCCATAAGGACGATGGAAAAAATCATGAATATAAGCCCAATAATAGCTGAAGTAATGATTTCTTTGCCGGCTTTGAGTTTGTCAGGGATGCCGGCAGAAGTGGTGATGATAAAGGTACCATAGAGCATAAGAAGTAAGGCGAAACCGCCACCGACACCGACCGCGAGAGCGAGAATTGAACCAATGAAACCTCCTGTTTGCCAGTCGGTGGAGATACAGCCAACAGCAGTTTGAATTCCATCATTTGGATTAATGCTGTTAGCTGTTGTACAGCGGAAAGAAACATTACCTGGTCCTCCCGGTGCGGCAGTGGGAGTGGTTGGAGGGATGGTGGGATAAGGAATTAGGGTACAAAGGCTATATTGGCCATTCCAAGAGCAACCGCTATAGCTAGTGGGGGAAGAATAGCATTGTTGATGGGCCGTGCAAGGAGGCGGAGGTGTTACATTAGGGTCACAGATGTTATTGGTACAGCCCTCTGTGGAGCTACAGGCGGTAGCAATACATATGTTGGCTATGGCATTGCAGCATAGGTTTGGGTCGAGGGAGGTGCCTACCAGGCCAGTGTAATAACCTTGGCCACAGCATGCTTGTCCAGCAGAGAACACATTTCTGGGTGCAAAAGAGAATATTGCCAGGATGGAAAGTATGGAAATTAGTATGCGCATGATCAAAGTAATTTTATCACGGGATAGCCAATGACACTTTATTGGTACACTATTAAGTGATGAGGTTTAAGTTTTTGGCATTATTATTTCTAGTGATGGTTTTGTTACCGGTGATGGTATGGGCACAGGATGACTGTATGAGTGATCCTAGTAATTGGGATGAGAACAAAGTGAAAACTTGCATGAGCGAAGTTCAGGCTGAGTCGGCAAGTTTACGTGCAAGTATTGAGCCAAACGAGGCAAGGATCAAAAATTTGGAGCAAAGGATTTTGGTGCTTCAGAAGAGTATTGATGCGTCTGTGGTGAAAATGAGGCAATTGGAAAGTGACGTGAAGAATAGGAGTGAGAAAGTTTCTGCTTCTTACACTGTAATGTCGATAAAAACCCGAGAAATGTACAAGAAACTAAGATCAGAGCCGTTGTGGGTAAGCTTGTTAAGGTATGAGCAGCTGGGAGAGGCACGAAGGGAGCTGGCATACAGGCAAGAGAGCAGTGATAGAGATAAACATATAATTATTAATCTTGTGTCTGAGATAGGGAAACTTGAGGTAGACAAGAAGAAAGTTGAAGATCAAAAGATAAGCTTATCGTCAATGCAGGCTAAGCTTGATGTTGAAAATGATGCCTTGCAGAAGGTGGTTAAAGAGGCAAAGGCTTATCAATCAAAACTGACGAGCCAAATTTCTGCCTTATCAGCTAGACAGCAGGCAATTGTTGCGGCGAGATCGGGATCGTATGTAACTGGCGTTGGTTCGGTACCTGTATCAGGTGATTTTGATTCAACGATTGCAGGTTTTCGAGAAAATGCACCAAATGGGTCTTTTGCAGTTTTTACATTTGGTGCACACACCCATCGGAATGGAATGAGCCAGTATGGCGCAAAAGCTAGAGCAGAGAATGGGCAAGATTTTAAGATAATCTTAAAATCTTATTATGGCAAAGAGCCTGTTCAGAAAGACACAGGCGGAGATATCAAGGTGGTTGGCTACAATGACCCGATGAACTTTGAAGAAAAATATCTATATGGTATCGCAGAAATGCCTGATAGTTGGCACAAAGAAGCACTGAAGGCACAAGCAGTAGCAGCGAGAACTTTTGCATACAAGAACTACAAAAGTCAAGATAAGGCTATTTGTACGGATGAATATTGTCAAGCTTTTTCGATGAAGAAGGCAGAGAATCCCCCTCAGACTTGGAGAGAGGCAGTTCAAGAAACAAGAGGAATGATTCTGGAAGATATTAGTACACAATATTCAGCAATTTCAGGAGGATACCTGAACACTTCTGGGTGGGACACTACAGATGGATCAGCCGGAGAGAATTGGACAAGTAAGGCTTGGGAGTCGAAAGCAAATGCACCATGGTTTTACAAATCATGGTATAGGGAGGTCAAGAAAACAGGAACGGGAAGATATAGTGATAGTAATAGCTCATGTGATAGAAAACCTTGGATGAACGAAGAGGAAATGGCGGATATCGTAAATGCTTGGCTAATATTGAAACGAGGAGAAGGTAGCGATGTGGATACGGGAAGAGTGCTCCCGGTGACAATTAATAGATGCAACGTAGGAGGCCAAGGAGGAGATCCTTATTCAATGAGTGATTTGAGATCAAGACTTAGCAACCCAGTTTTAAGCATTTCTGGAGTCGAAACACGGAACAATAATAACGGTCAGACAACGGAAGTGGTATTCAAAACAAATAGAGGAGAATTGTCGATTCAAGGATCTGATTTCAAACAAGTATTTAATGCGAGAGCTCCTGGCTATCTAGCAATTCACCAAGGTAGCTATGCTTTCTTTAATATTGAGAAGAAATGAATATTATTTTTTTCGCTAGCCTAACGCCTACACACATTTTCGCCAGACGAAATATTTTGCCGGCGCAAAATTTTCTGGTACGCAGTGCGTAAAGGCTGCCTTTGGCATCCTCCGGGCTTTACGCACTTTGCGTAATCCTGTCTCAAATGGTATAGGCTCCGGCTTTAAGCTCAAAAAATAATAGCAATATTTTGGTATAAGAGTTTACCCGTTCACCTTTAATTGCCTGCGGCATTATAGTGTTGGTATAATTGGATTATGCCGGAGATTTTTGATGCAAGCAAAAAAAAAGATAAGGAAGATTTGGTTGAGGTAAAGAAGTTGAAAGATTCGGGAAGATATAGAAGTCATTGGGGTTCGTTAGTGGTGACGCCGAAGATCAAGTTTGAGTCTCAAAACAATGGTGAAACAATTATTGTATTGGGAAGGAGACATTTCGTCACCAACCTTGGATGGATGGCACTGATTTGCTTTGCTATCTTTATCCCTTTTTTCTGGGAGGAATTTCCCTTGATAGCAGGTGTGAATGACAATGTACATTTTTCATTGATAATATTATGGTATTTGGCTTTGACATTTTTTGGACTAATGAATTTTTTGTTGTGGTTTTACAATGTGTATATAGTGACGGATGAAAGACTGGTGGATGTGGACTTCTTTGGAATTCTATATAAAAACATTAATGTGACACAGATAAGGAAGGTGGAAGATGTTAACTATTCTCAGAGAGGGATATTGTCCAGTTTTTTCAATTTTGGTGACGTGGTGATTCAGACTGCTTCCGAGCAGAGATCCGATGAGGTATTTGGAAAAGATGGGGAAGCGTCTCCGTTTACCTTCGAGGCTGTGAGCAATCCAAATGAAGTGGTAAGGATAATATCCGAACTGATGGAACAAGAAGAAAAAGAAGAATATGAAGGGAGGATAAAATAAATATGGAAATTTTTCCAGGGATCAACATAGATATAAGTTTGAGTTTGATTGTGGGGGTGATGGTAAAAATGTGTATGCTTTTGCTACTATTACTGTCGGTGATTATGATCCGACAAGAAGTGCTGATGGATAGAGTGGTGAACTTGCCCATGGGTAATTCTTTGAAGACCATGGTTTGGGTATTTTTTGCCATGACACTTATCTTGACTTTAATAGTGGTTATTGCGTAAAAAGATAACCTGTAAATTAATAAAAAGTTGCTGCCCGCATGAATAATGACTTATCTTTAAAATTTTTGAGAGTGGTGAATGAGGTTGGGTTAAATGGATGGGGTCAGGTATACGCCAGAATGCCTTTTGAAGCGGAGGAGGAATCTCGGAAAGGGGCGTTGTTCGGAGCGGTGTTTTCTAAGGGTGAAAGTAATCCTGATAAGGAATCCGAGATGCTGGTGTGGGCGGATGAATATTACAACGGAGCAGATAAAGGTGGATCCTTGTCTGACTTTTGGGAAAAATTTGAAAGTAAATTTGAGGGGATGGATTCGGTTTGGGTTTGGGTGAGCATAGAACAAGGAAAAAGGAAACTGCGAATGGTTAGAAAAGGTGAGAGCGGGATCGTGATTTATCGTCAAGGAAACCGAGTGGAAGTAACTGGAAAGAGTGGTCAGGGTAGAGTGATCACTGGGGATGCGATTTCTGGAGATGAGATGTTGGTTTGGGCAGGAGGTTTGGGTGCATTTACAAAAGAATTGGAGGATGAAAATCAAGATGAGGAAGGAAGGGTGGATGGTGTGGTGGGTAAACTGGTGAGAGATCAAATAGGAGCATCTGGTTTGGTATTGAGATTTGGTGAAATGGATTTGGTTGAAAAAATCTCTGAAACAGAAGAAAACATCGATGTTGAAAAGCCGATAGAGCAGAGAATAGTAACGAGTAGATTGGTGGGTCCTGTGAAACCAAGGGACAGAATAGTGAACTGGTGGAGAAGATTTAATTCCCGGGAAAGAATGACGGTGAGTACACGCGAGGGAATGGAAAAAAAGAAAAAGTTAGCAGTAGGTTTGGGATTGTTATTCTTGGTGCTTTTGGCTGTTAGTTTGGTGATGGGTTCTGTAAAAATAAGGAACGATAAGGAAGCTGCCAGATGGGCAACATTTGCAGAGCCGATTGAAAAAAAGAGACTTGAGGCCGACAACTTGTCTAAATTAAATCAGGTTGGGGCTAAGAAGTTACTTGAAGAGGCGAGATCAGCTTTTGAGGAGGGCAAGGGTGATTTTACAAATAAGGAGTATGGTGATAGATTGACTGACTTGGAAAATAAATTGGGACAGAGTTGGCAAACAGCATCGGGGGAAAAAGAAAGCGAATTGGTGAATCAGATTAATTTTGATTTAGTAAGACAGGGTTTTAGTGGATCGAAGATTGTTTGGGTAGAAGATAGTACCTTTTTTGTGTTGGATGGTGCATTGGGGGTAGTGGCGAGAGTGGAGACCGAACAAAAAGAAATAAAGATTATCGCCGGTAAGGGTGAGGGTCAGGGATGGATTGATTTGGTGTTCTATGGAAAGTCAGGATTTATTCTCAGTAATGATGGTTTGGGATTGATTGCCAGTGAGGTGAAGATAACAAACTTTGACTCTGCAGTGAGTGATCCGTCGGCTTTGGGGATTTTTGGAAGTAACTTGTATTTAATTGATAAGGGAAACAGAGAAATATATAAATTTGGCATTGTCGGAGACAGTGTGGGTGAGCGACAAAGGTGGCTGAAACAAGATGAAGCGATTGATATAACCACTCCATTGGATTTGGCGATTGATGGTGACGTATGGGTGGTAGGTGGGTCGGATAAACTGGAAAAATTCAGAAGAGGAGTAAGGGAACATTTTTCATTGAGTAGTGTTCCCGAGGGGGCGATGTTTACGAGAGTGTCGGCGGAGTTGGATGGGGAAAGAGTGGCACTGCTAGATAGTACCCATGGGTGGATTGTCTTGTTCAAAAAAGAGGATGGAAGTTTTATTTCCCAATTTAATTCCGAGAAGTTTAAAGAAGCAGGAGATATTGAGTTTGATGGGCAGGGCAAACTATGGGTGCTGATAAAGGGAGTGATGGCTGAGGTGAGATGAGCTAAAATAGCTGTGTGATTACTGAAGCCTATGATAACTGAAAATAGAAAAGTGAGGTTTGACTATGAAATCGTGGAGTCTTACGAGGCTGGGATTGAGCTATCTGGTGCTGAGGTGAAGAGTGTACGTGGTGGAGGAGCCAATCTGACCGGTTCCAGAGTCGTTTTTAAGGAAGATGGTGCCTACGTTATCGGCATGAATATCCAGAGGTACAAATTTGATAGTGCCGAGGAGGTAGACCCCTTGAGGAGCCGGAAGCTACTTTTGCACAAAGAGGAGATAATGACTCTAGGCACAAAAATGAAGTCTGCGGGTTTGACTTGTGTACCTGTGAAGCTGTATAATAAGGGCAGTCTCATAAAGCTTCAGATAGCACTGGTGAGAGGGAAAAAGAAATACGAGAAAAGAGATTTGTTGAAGAAGCGAGAGACGGAAATCGGTTTAGCTAGAAGATTAAAAATCAGTCGATAAAAGGAGGACTCAGATGGACTTATTTTGGAGTAAGGTTATGCCTGCCTGTGTAGCCAGTTATTCCTGGGGTGGTGAATTTGCCGCCGAAATGTCTGAAGAGAAGTGGCAGAAAGGACTGAAGAGTAAGGTACAAGCGATGGATGACGGAGAGTTTGACTTATTTTTGGCTTCTGTCGTAATGATTTCAGCCAAGGAGCAAATGATGGGAGTAGGGCTTACAGAAAAGATTACCTTTTTTAGGAGCTTGAGGAAATAAGGATTTACCTGATGATACGTATTTGGGAGTGTCTTGGTGCTTTGAGGAGACGGAGGGAGTTGTCTCAAGTTCTCGCCTGCTGGCGCGACTTTCGAGCCTGGCTCCCCGCCGTCGCGGGTCCGCCTGTTCAACTCCTCCACTACTCTTAAAACCAAGAAATCCACCGCAAGGGTGGATCTCTTTGTTTTATGTGGAGACGGAGGGAGTTGAACCCTCGTCTGATTTGGCAGCAATAATAGTCACTACAAGCTTAGTTTGTGTTTTTATCCTTGTCCCTCCTCACAAACCAGAACGAAACAAGGCTTAGTTTGGAAAAAGTTAGTCCTACTCCCCAAACTACAGAGTAGGCGTTCAATCCAGTGTTTACTCACCTATGAAAGAGCCTGGAATCCACTGATCTCATAGATGCTGTTAGGCTTGAGCTAAATTAAGCAAAAGCGTAAGCAGGAGCTGCTTGGGCAGTAAGACCTTTTAAGAGTCCGACTCCCTGAGCAACTATACCGTCTTCTTTATTGACAGTTGGTTGGTGGCCTGTTTTACCCCGTATAGCCAACGGGGGCTTGCGGCTATTAAAGTACAAAACCATCGATTCCTGGCGTCCCCAATTGTGCTCGATGAGCAACCTGTAATATACCATCTTTGAGGCTAAAATGCAAATTTTCTGGTTTAATGGAGGTATGGGCTTGTGGATGGAGCTATTGGACTTTGTTTATCCCAAATTTTGTGTTGGGTGTGGAGAGCATGGTAGTTTTTTGTGCGAAAAGTGTTTTGGACAGTTGGATATCGCCGAACAAATCTGCCCTATGTGCGGGTGTCCTTCCGCTTTTGGCTGGACGCACAGAAAGTGCATCAAAGAAACTGGTCTGGATGGCCTTATTTGTATCTACTCCTATGAGGACGAAATAGTAAAGAAGGCTATTGATGATCTGAAGTTTGGGTTTATAAGGGAAATGGCGGGCTTGATGATCAGGGATTTTACTTTTGAAAGCGGAATTAATTTTGATTATATCGTGCCTCTACCCCTACATTTTTACCGTGAGAACTGGAGAGGATTTAATCAATCTAAGTTAATCGCCGATATTGTAGGAAAGGCTATGGGAGTTAAAACATATAAGTGTCTGGAGAGGTCGAAGAACACGAAACAACAAGCATCATTGAGGCTGAGAGAGGATAGAGAAAGGAATCTAAAAAACGCTTTTAGACTCTCAGGTGATGTGAAAGGAAAAAATGTACTGCTGATTGATGACGTCTTTACTAGTGGAATGAGCATGAGGGAGGCTGCAGCGACTTTAAAAAGGGGAGGAGCGAAATTCGTATGGGGTTTGGTACTGGCTCATTAGCCAGCTTCAAAATGGTAAAATATATGAGTTGGAGAGTTGGCCGAGTGGTTTATGGCGCTAGTCTTGAAAACTAGTGGGCGCAAGCCCTCAGAGGTTCGAACCCTCTACTCTCCGCCGTGGAGACGTCGCCTAGTGGCCGATGGCAGAAGGTTGCTAACCTTCGTCCCTAAAGGACACGTGGGTTCGAATCCCACCGTCTCCGCTAATTGTTTTTTTGGCGAAATTGAAATAGTTTGTTTCAATGCATTTTCATAATATAGAGAACTTGAGTCATAGTTGGTTTAGTGGTGTAGAGTCAGGTAGTTAACTATAATGTGTTAATGGATGGAGATATTAATGAGACATCGACAGAAATCCAACGTTCGGTTGAATCAATAAAGCCTGTTGTTAAGGAAGCTAAAAGACACAGCGATAGTCTTGTCGTGGCTGCTGCCGAGATAATAATTCAAGATCCAGTTCCGCTAATAACCGAAAAAGATACAGTTCCCAATTCTAAAGATGGGAAGGAATTTGACAAAAGAAACTTTGTTTCGCTAAGTCCTTATTGGTATAGAAATGAAGAAGGGCAACTTGAATTGAGAGATGGGGAAATAAATCCAGAAACGATGAATTATCATGACTCAGAGAATCTAGCAATAGTCGAGAACAGTATTTATTTAACTGCTTTGGCTGCAAGAGAAGTGGAAGGCGAAGATGAGAAAGAGAAGTTTGCTCAGTATGCTATGACAAATATTAAGTATTGGTTTGTGAATGAATCAACAAGGATGACACCCTCCTTCGAGTTTGCGCAGATGAAACAAGGTGAAGAAACGGGAAATTTTTACGGGATTATCGAAGGAACAGGGTTGGTGTATGTAGTACAGGGAATAGATATATTGAGAGAAGAGGGTCTAATTGATGATGAAACGTACGAGGGGGTAAAAACGTGGTTTAAAGAATATTTAAACTGGTTGCAGACAAGCGAGAAGGCTGTGGGGAATCCAAATGCAGAAAATGAAAAGGAAAAAGGCGGTGAAAAAGAAATGCCTAACAATCATGGGACTTTTTATGATGTTCAGGTGGCATACATCGCAGATTTTCTTGGAGATCGAGATCTGGTGATAAAGACACTTGGTTCAGCAAAATCAAGAATTGAAAGCCAGATAACACTTGAGGGTGAGATGCCGGAAGAATCTAAAAGAGGAGGTGGTTCCGCGATGGCATATGAAATATTCAACCTTGAGGCGTTCGCAAAACTAGCGATACTTGGTAAGAAATATGATGTGGATTTATGGAAAGAAGATAAACTCCAGAAAGCATTTCGTTATTTTGCTGATAAGTTGAAAAATGCAGGAGATAACCCCTTTGTTTTTGATCGGAAAGGAGCCATGTATTTATCTTTTAGAGCTGCGTCTCAGGCATACTATAATCAGGAGTATTGGGATTTGCCGACAAGATATTATTCCGATCCCTTGATTGAAGAGATGACTGAAAAGATGTTTAGAAAGCCTGAAGCTGTATAAAAGTTCGGATTTCGTCCCATACCCTCCGCAAATAGGTTTTAATCCTTGTTTTTTGTCTTTAATAGAACTATCATATGAACATGGGTTCATATAAGTGTTGTCAAGATAATAAATCAAAAGGGGTTGACGGATTATCTGCCCTCCTTAAGATTGTTTCCGACAGCAGTCGTTTTCAGCTTCTTTGTATTCTTCAAAATGGTGAACACTGTGTTTGCCAGCTACTGGATCATACAAAACTATCTCAAAGTTTAATATCTCACCACTTGAAGGACTTGAAGGAGGTAGGATTAGTTGTGGATCGTAAGGAGGGTAAATGGTCTTATTACTCCCTTACTAATAAAGGAAAAGAAATTATCAATTTAATATTAAAATTAAAAAAATGAATATCAAAGAAGTTGTAAAAAAAGAATACGGACAAATAGCCAAAACCAGCGCTGAGTGTGGTTGCGGAAGTTGTGGGTGCAGCTCGAATATGACGGTTCAGAAACAATCAGGAGAGATGGGGTATTCGGAAGATGAAATGCTCGGAGTTCCTGAAGGTTCAAATTTGGGACTTGGTTGTGGTAATCCATTGGCAATTGCTTCATTAGAAGAGGGAAATGTAGTCTTGGATTTAGGATCCGGAGCCGGTTTTGATTCATTTTTAGCGGCTAAGAAAGTTGGAGATAGTGGAAAAGTATTTGGTGTTGATATGACTGATGAAATGTTAGAAAAAGCGAGAGAAAATGCTAAAAAGGGTGGTTATACAAACGTTGAATTTAGAAAAGGCGACATCGAAGACTTGCCAGTCGAAGATAACTCAATTGACGTAATTATTTCTAATTGTGTAATTAACCTTGCCCCCGACAAAGAAAAAGTGTTTAGAGAAGCATTTCGAGTACTAAAAACAGGAGGAAGGCTAATGGTTTCCGATGTTGTTCTCGTAAAACCTCTTCCCGAAGAATTGCTAAATGATAAAGAATTATTAATTGGATGTGTAAGTGGTGCAATCTTAAAAAAGGATTACCTAAGTCTTTTGGAAAAGACAGGATTTACCGACATAACAATTCATAAGGAAATACCAGCATTTCTACCCGACTACGGACTAAGTATTACTTTCTCTGCAGTGAAGTAATCTGTAAATAAGTTCGGACTTCGGTCCAGGCTCTCCGCCGAAGAATTCCGCCATCAGTCAAGTGGCAGTTCCATTTGTGGTTTCTCTACCCGACTGATCATGAACTGAACAGTTTCAGACATGTTGATTGGTTCAATCTTGATCTCAGGATGTTTGGATGTAAACACGCGGAATACCTCATCAGCAAAGGCTTGTCCGACAGTGTTTATCCCTGAGAAGTCAAGAATGATTAATTTATATTTTTCTAGGTTGGCCATTAATCTTCGAGCCTGAGATCTTGAGATGTATATTGTTCCTGCCTTAAAGAGTTTTACGTGAACTTTTGTTTTATCAAATGAAAACGATCCTGGTTCGGCCTCGTATTCTAGGAATATGTCGTTGAGATGTTTATCTGAGTTTCCAGAAATTTCGAACCGCACCTTAGTGCCTATGAAAGGTTTTATTTTTTCAATGAAGACATCATTTATTTTATTATCTACTCTAAGTCTGTATCCAAAACTGTCTAAGATGAAAAGATCCGCGATTTTTGAAGTAAAGAAGATACCTTCTCCTGAATGTGAATGGGGGATTGTAGTGGTTTTCCCTTTTATTAGTTCTTGAATGGCTTCCATCTCTGAGGCTAAGCCTTTTTTCTGCATAATATTCTTAAATGTTCCAATACCACGATCTCTAATTTCAAAGACTATGGAGTTTTCTACTTTTTCTATTACTACTTTTATTGATTTTGATCCTGAATGTTCAATAGCATTGTTGAGAATTTCTGTAAAACCATATTGAAGAATACTATGGACATCTTCTTTTAGTTTCTTTAAAAAAGGTATCTTTTCATATAATTCCTTAAATACAATATCTTCATCTAGGTCTTTATTGATTAATTCTCTATTCACGCTTTCACCTATCAAATCTAACCTAGTTGGAAGAACAAAATATACGAACTTTCCCGACTTTGTGCTAACTAGCTTCTTTTCCCCCTCAATCTTATGAAGTAATGAACTTACCCACTGTCGAGACCTTTTTTCAGGCATGTTTTTCACCACATCAGACACACTAGCCTTGCCTAATTTCGCTATGGTTTGGATGACTAAATTTTCGGTTTCTGAGTTCATGTTAAGTGTAATTTACCACATAACTATACATATGTCAAGTCATAGATTAATATGTCAATTGATATGTAAACTGTATAATTAATATGTCTACTAACATGTCCTGCTTAAGACGGTACTCGTATATAATCGTGATTCTGGAGGGGTCGCATAGCGGCCTAGTGCAGAGGTTTACTAAACCTCCGTATCTTCATCGATACCGCGGGTTCGAATCCCGCCCCCTCCGCTTGTGTCGTGGTTTAATTAAGCTATGAAGAGTGAGATGAATTTGAGTGATGAACAAGATGAATTGATTGAAGATATGCGAGCTGTGAGTAGTATTAAGGGAAAAAAATTTGGATGGATAAGGGCAACAATTTTAGTGATGGTAAGTGTGGCAATGACGACAGGGTTGGCCTTTGGTGTCTTGAGGCTATATGAAAAATATTGGAGGGCATCTGAGACAGAAGAAATAAATTTGATGCCGACTCCATCACCTGTTGTCCAAGAATCGATTCCGTATAATCCAACTTTGCAGGAAAATGTTTTGAGTAACGAAACTTATGTTAATGAAGAAGGGCGGTTTTCAATTAGACCACCAAAGGATTGGGAAGTAGATACCAGTGGAAAAATGGGGGCTCCGGTGTTCTTTTTCAATCCGGAATTTTCTGTAGAGGGAGGCTTTCAATACAAGTCTAGTATTAGCGTTCAAACAGGAGTTGCTAATGGACACTTACTTGATGGGTATAAACAATTTTATTTATTGGATCTCAAACAGAAACTGAATGATTTAAAGATATTAGAGGAAAGAAAGCTAATATTTTCTGGTAGGGAGGCAATATTGACAAAGATTAGTTTTACCTCTACTGAGCTAAAGTTAAAAGGGGAAATATTATTGATGGTGGATCAAGATAAAGTGTATGCGACAACTGCTCTCGATCTGGAGAGCCATTGGGATAAAAATGAAACCACAATCGAGACCTCACTCTATACGTTTAATTTGCTTTGATCTGGGCTCGTCTATGCTAATATGGATGTATGGATGAGAATGTGCTTTTTGAGTGGAAGGCGATGGACAGACCCCATAGGGAATGGTCGAAAGATTTTTATAGCACGGTAGTGGTGTTGGCCTTTTTGATGAGTGTGATTATGTTCTTTATTGAGGGGTTATTGCCGGTGCTAGTGATATGGGCAGTAGTATTTCCCATGTGGCAAATGAACAAAGTAAAGCCCAGTGAGGAAGAATACGCCATTACTTCCTGGGGCATTCGGACTAGGGAAAGGACATACAGATGGGAAGAGATGAACATTTTCTGGTTTGAAGATAAGTGGGGAAGTAGGCTATTGCGGATTTTGACAAACAGAATTCCTTGGCAGCTCATCTTGGTGATAAGACGGGAAGATGAGGAGAAGATAAAGGGACACATGATTCAAAATGTAGCTTTTGAAGAACCTAAGAAGACGTGGATGGATCGAGTAGTGAAATGGTTCGGGGACAAATTACCCTTGGAATAATTGAAGCTCAGCGGATAGACTTATAGTGTCAAAGTAAGATTAAAGATGGTAAAATACACCTTGTAAGAGTCCGTAGCTCAGCTGGATAGAGCGCCTCCCTGCGGAGGAGGAGGTCGTGCGTTCGAATCGCACCGGGCTCACTTGGAAACTTGGAGGGTGGGCAGGACGGTAATGCGTTGGTTTCGAAAACCAATGAGCGCAAGCTCTAACAGGTTCGACCCCTGTACCCTCCGCATAGTTTTACACCTTCTTCCTGAGTTATATTTATATCAGTGAAACAAAATCTTAACTACGCGGATGACGATGTGACTCCAATTTGGAGATTGGTGTTTATCAGGATGCCGTCGTTGTTTGTGGGTTTGTTCTTGGGTTTGGGGCTGTCTTTTATTACTTCCGAATTCAAAGAGCTAATCGAGCGGGAAATTGAAATTGCCTTTTTCATACCCTTTGTTGTTTATATGGCTGACGCTGTGGGGACTCAGACACAGGCGATATATACACGCGACTTGTTAACAGGTAAGGCGAGCTTTAAGAAATATTTGATAAAGGAAACTTTGTTGGGAGTGCTGTTGGGTCTGATATTTTCCTCATTGACTGCCTTGATTGTGTCCTTGTGGATGCAATCGGCACAGATAACATGGGCAGTGTCTCTCGGAATATTTGGAGCAGTAGCTTCTGCTCCCTTGATATCCATGTTAGTCACCGAGGTACTTGAGTTGGAACATAGTGATCCGGCTGTGGGGGCGGGACCGATAGCGACGGTATTGCAGGATGCAGCCAGTGTGGTAATCTATGGCTTGATTGCAAGTTTGATATTTGTTTAACGTACCCGTAGCTCAGTTGGATTAGAGTGTTCCCCTCCGAAGGGAAAGGTCGTGAGTTCGACTCTCACCGGGTACACAGCATACTCTGATTGGTTTGAGTTCAGGTTAAAGATTTCATCTTTACCTTCACCCCCGCCTCACCAGGCTCGTTACGAGACTGGTTCCGGCACTCTTCATCAATTTTTTTGTTTTGTTTCTAAATAATCTCCACAAGGGATATTATTTAGACCCGAAAATTGACACAGAGCCTCCGAAGGGAAAGGTCGTGAGTTCGACTCTCACCGGGTACACAAAATACTCTTGCCAAAGAATACTTGTTTGTTACAATTGGGCATGAGTAGGACAGAGCACGATCCAATAATTGGTATCAATAGGGAGATATTATCCCGATTGGGCATTAAAGGGGTGCTTTATGACTTGGACGATACTCTGATTTATACATCAGAGGTTTTTCTTGGTTGCATGAATGGGTATGTTGATGCCGTGGTTGAGGAAACCGGGATTGGGCGCGAGACCTTATACGGTGCTTTGTCTGAGATAAATGATGAGGAATATAAAAAGATGGGGGTTAATCCATTGCGATGGAGTGCGGTAGTAGAAAGACTGGAGGAGAGATTTGATGATAAAACAGGTACTGTTCGAGGGAAGCTAGATTGTCTGATGGATATTTATAAAACAGTGCCGAGAATGAGACCTGGGGTAAACTGCACTTTGAGTGCGATGAGGGGAATGGATATGAAACAAGCTCTAATCACTCATGCCAATGAGGAGTGGACAAACTGGAAGATGGATCAGTTGGGTTTGTGGGATTGGTTTGAGGCAGTGTTGATAGCAGATGAAAACGGGCATAAGAAAATCGAGCATTGGAGTAAGGGAATGGAGCTTTTAGGGTTGCAGCCGAGTGAGTGTTTGGTGGTGGGTGATAATTTGAATGGGGATATTGTTCCTGCGGCAGCGTTGGGTGCCAGGACAGTGTGGATGCCTTCTCCATGGTCGGTATATAGAGATGGAGTAGTTCCGGAAGGAACTATCCAGATAGGAGAGTTTGACGAGTTTATAAGTGTCTTGAGAGATTTGAGATAATTTGACTATTCATTCGGGTTTTGTTAGTGTTAATTGTGATATACACAAATCGAGAATTGGAGCTGCTTGGTGCTGCTTTATATTTAGGAGAAGGAACAAAAGCGAGAAAAACGAACAAAGGATATATATATGCAATTGAGTTTACTAACACTGATCCGAGAATGATTGGTGTTTTTATGGATTTTTTGAGGAATGTTATCCACCCTGTTGAGGAGAGAGTTAAGGCTCAGTTATTTGTGTACCCTGATCATAATGAAGAAATTCTTAAGAAGAAATGGGAAGCTATAACAGGCATTCCCAAGGGTCGGTTCCAAAAATCGATAATGTTAAGACAAAGTAGCGGAAGATTCCGACCCAGTGAGTTAGGTATCATGAAGGTGAGATATAACCATAAAGAGCATTTTTTGAAGCTACAAGGTATAATTAACGAAGTTTTTGGAGGAGTCGCCTAGTGGCCTATGGCGCTTGCTTGGAAAGCAAGTGTGCTTTTTGCACTCGTGGGTCCGAATCCCACCTCCTCCGCAATAATAAGTCTCTCGCTTGTCGAGGGATTTTTGTTGAAACATCAAAGAGGTGGCTGTATGGCTAAAAATTGTTGACATATTGGACGAGGGGAGTATGATTTAGTTAGATGGGTTACACTCCATGTCTTGGGTGTAGGACACCCTTCAATCGGACAGTCATTGGTTTTTCACTATTTAGCTTGTTGTCGTTAATTTTTGTTAATTAATGTGAATGAGAAATTGAATTCGGGGAGACCATATTTTCCGATAGTGGTGTATATGTTGGTTTCAGTTGTTTGGATAATGTTTTCCGACAAGTGGTTAGCTTTGTTTGTACCAAATCAGGAGGCTTATGTAGTGGCGCAAACAATTAAAGGATGGTTCTTTGTTTTGGCGAGTTCTTTACTGCTTTATGTCTTGATTAAGCAGGGCGTGGATGATCTAGTAGATCAGCTGGAAGAAAATTATCAGCAAAGCCGAAAACTGGAAGCAGTTTTGAGAGGTATTGGGGACGCTGTTTTTGTAACAGATGAGAGAAAGAGGATATTGATGGTGAATGAGGCGATGGAAAAATTGTCCGGTTTTAAGGAGAAGGAGTTGGTGGGGACTGTGTATAGTGAAAAGTTGTGTTTTGTGTCTGAAGAAACCGGTAAAAAATTGTTTAGTGCTCCAAGGTCAGTATATGTAGGCAGTAAAGAGGTTAAGCCAAAAGAACCTGGAGTGCTAATCAGAAAAAATGGAGAGAGAGTGGCAATCGATGGTGTGGGATCTCCTTACAAGGATTCTTCAGGAAGGGTGTTGGGTGGAGTGGGAGTGGTTCGAGACGTATCAAAGGAGAGAGATCTGGACAAAATGAAGAGTGATTTTGTTTCATTGGCCAGTCATCAGTTGAGGTCTCCGTTGACAGGAATAAAGTGGATTGTTGAGCTGTTGCTTGAGAGTATAGAGAAAATGTCAAAGTCGGAGGTGGCTAATTATGTCAAGAAAATTGAGGGAAGTAATCAAAAATTGATTGATCTGGTAAATGACCTTTTGAGTGTGAGCAGGATTGAATCCGGAAAAATGAAGCAGGCTGAGAAAATTGTTTCATTGAATTTGAAAGAGTTGTTGTTGGAATCCATTGAGGAAGTGAGGTTATTGTTGAAAGAAAAGAAGTCAAAGATAGTCGGTATTAGTGTAGTGGATGACAAAATTGTGTTGAGAGGAGATAAAACCCAGTTAGTGCAAATATTCGCAAATTTATTGAATAATGCAGTGAAGTTTTCTGCCAACAAATCTGAAGTTAGAATAAAAGTTAATAAAGATGACAGTTGGGTAAACATCACAATCGAGGACAGTGGTGTGGGCATTCCTAAGAAAGAAGTAGGAAAATTATTTGGTAAGTTTTTTAGAGGAACAAATGTGGCAAAGCATATATCCGGATCCGGTTTGGGTCTTTATGTAGTGAAGAGGCTGTTGGAAACACAAGGTGGTAAAATTCGTATAGAATCAATTGAAAGAAAAGGTACGAAAGTCTACGTTGGATTACCAATTATGTATAATAAAAAGTAATGGATAAAAAAGTTTTGATAGTGGAAGACGACACAGTGTTAGCCAACGCATTGAGTTTGTCACTGAAGGATAAATACCAAATTAGTTTGGCTACCGATGGCAAGGAGGCTGAGGAAATGATCGCCTCAGAAAAGCCTGATCTGATACTACTCGATTTATTGCTACCGATTAAAAACGGCTTTGAAGTATTGAGAAGTATGAGGGCGGATGAAGCGACCAAGGATATACCAGTTGTGATTCTGACCAATTTCGAACAGGAGACCAGCATCGAAGAAGGAATGAAGATGGGTGCAAAAGACTATATTGTGAAGGCAAACATCGATATAAAGGACGTCCCGGGGGTTGTGGCCAAGTATATATAGATATTGGAGAATAGGCTGAGTTGATTTCCGGTTTGTTTTATGGTGTAAACAAACCATAAAAAAGGCGCAAACTGAGATACAATCTATAACAGGTTAAGAGTAAAAATTTATTATGGATCAGGTTGATGAAGTAAAGAGAAAAACAGACATTGCGGCGGTGGTGGGTCAGTACGTGGTTTTGAAGAAAATGGGTAGGAATCACAAGGGTTTGTGTCCCTTTCATGCAGAGAAGACACCATCATTTATGGTGAATGAAGAATTGGGACTGTATAAATGCTTTGGCTGTGGTGCAGGAGGAGACGTAATTAAATTTTTGATGGAGATAGAAGGCATTGATTTTATTGAGGCGTTGACGAGATTGGCTGAGAGGGTGGGGATAAAAATAGAGCTGAAAAGAGGAGACGATGATGACAAGAAGAAATTGTTGGAGATTCTGGATCTGACGGCACGATATTATCATTATCTGCTCACAGATCATGCCGAGGGTAAAAAAGCAGACAAGTATCTGAAAGAAAGAAAGATTAGTAAGAAGCTGGTTGACACTTTTAATTTGGGATTTGCCTTGCCGGAATGGGATGGTTTAATCGATTATTTGGTGGGAAAGAAGAAGTATAAGATCGAGGATTTGTATAGATGTGGATTGGTGAACAAGGGAGGTAGAAGTGGATATTTTGATAAATTTAGGGGGAGGATAATGTTCCCTTTGCAGGACAGCGCGGGGAAAGTAGTCGGGTTTACCGGAAGGATATTGCCAGAACTATCAAATGGAGAAGAGCCAAAATATATGAATTCTCCGGAGACAGAGGTGTATCACAAGGGAAGAATGTTGTATGGATTTTTCCAGGCAAAGCAGGTGATAAGAGAGAAGAAACAAGTGGTATTAGTCGAGGGGCAGATGGATCTTATAAGTAGTTATGCGGTTGGGGTAGGAGAAACGGTAGCGGTGGGAGGTACTGCCCTAACAGAGGACCAAGTGGAGATGATGGCCAGGTTGGCAAACAAATTAATTTTTGCACTGGACGCCGATTTTGCAGGAACAGCAGCAATAAAAAGGTCGATAGAGATAGCCGAGAGACGAGGGTTGATTATAAAAGTTGTTCTTATCACCGGAGGAAAAGACCCGGATGAAATTGCCAGAAATAACCCAAACAGTTGGAAGGAGATGGTAGACCAAGCTGTTAATGTTTATGAATTTATTCTAAAGAGTGCATTGGAGAAATATCCTGAAGGATCGGAAGATAGGATAAGAAAGGTAGCTGAGGAGACGATACCTTTTTTTGCCAAAATAGAACAAGAGATGGAGAGAGATAGGTGGGTCAGAAGGTTGGCGGACGCATTGGGTATCAGCAAAGAAAGTGTGAGCGCCGAAATTGATAAAGTGAGAAGAGGTCTGAGTGTGACGCTAAAGAAGTATGACGACACAAAACCAAAGAGAGATGTCAGTAGAGAATCTGAACTGGTAAGGATGATAATAGGTTGGTTGGTGCTTAGCGGTAAAGAGACTGTAGAAGAAGTTAAAAAATGGTTTGAAGGGATTGATATCGAGGGAGCTGAGGGCAAGGCTCTGATTTGGGTACTGAATAATAGAGAAGAGAGTGCAACAACCGAATTGATAGATAGACTTCCAAAAGAACTGAAAAATGTGGTGCAAGAATCTCTGATGATGAAAGATATGGACGATAAACCGGAAAAGAGGGATGTAATGAGGTTGACGGGGAAGATATTGAGAGAGTATCTGGAGGAGAAGATAAAGCGCCTTCAAATAGAGATAGCCGAGGCGGAAAAAGAGGAAAAAACAGAGATTGCCGAGGAGAAATACCTCGAAGTGGTCAAGTTTAATAAGAAAATAAACGAAATTGCTGCCATTTTAGCTTGATTTTGGGGCTTTTTGTGGTAAGCTAAGGGAGAGCTTATGGCGCAAAATAAAGGTAGTCTCCCCATTCAGCAAAAGATATCAGAAATACTAGAGCTTGGTAAAGAGCAGGGATTTGTGACGCAGGATGACATTTTGGAGTATTTTCCAAAGGCCGAACAAGAAGTAAATGACTTGGACTATCTTTATGAGCAGCTTTTCAAAGAAGATGTTGATGTGTTTGAGAGTGTGATGTCCGGACAGGATGCAGAGATCGTTGAGGCATCTACTGAACTGGAGAAAGAGCTGGAATCCCTGTCCAAGATGGAGGAAACCGAGGTAAATGATCCGGTGAGAATGTACCTGAAGGAAATTGGTAGGATTCCTTTGCTGAAGAGAGAAGAGGAAATTTCTCTGGCTCAGGGTGTAGAAAGAGGTAATCTGGACTCGAAAGCTAGATTGACCAAATCAAATCTCAGACTAGTAGTATCTATTGCCAAAAAATATATGGGTAGAGGAATGAGCTTCTTGGACTTGATTCAGGAAGGAAACAAGGGGCTAATTCGTGCGGTCGAGAAGTATGACTGGACTAAGGGATTTAAATTTTCTACTTATGCTACATGGTGGATCCGACAGGCAATTACTAGAGCCATAGCAGACCAAGCTCGTACCATCCGTATTCCTGTACATATGGTGGAGACGATCAACAAACTAATCAGAACACAGAGAAAGCTGATGCAGGACTTGGGTCGTGAACCTACTGATGAGGAAGTGGCAGCAGAGCTGGAGACTGATGCAGATAAAGTAAGAGAAATTCTAAAGATTGCTCAGAAGACTACTTCACTGGAAACACCGATCGGAGATGACGAAGACTCTCTCTTGGGTGACTTTATCCCCGATGAGCGTCAGGCTACGCCTTACGAGGCTACCAGCAAGCAATTGATGCATGAGAACCTGGAAGACGCCTTGGCTAGTCTCACCGAGCGTGAAAGTAAAGTGTTGAGAATGAGATTTGGATTGGATGGGAGTAAACCACTGACTTTGGAAGAGGTAGGCAAGGTGTTTGGCGTGACTCGGGAGCGTATTAGACAGATTGAGAGCAAGGCTTTGAGGAAATTGAGACATCCATCCCGCAGAAGGAAGTTGCAGGATTACCTAGATTAATTTTTGTTTTTCAGTATTTTTGGCTGTGGTTTTCCCGGAACTGAATGATGGTTGGGGCAACGAGCGGCGTACTCTTGTTCTGCGCCGATGAGGACAATAGGATCGTCGTAGTTTGCCGGCTGACCATTGATTAATCTTTGGGTACGGGTCGCTTCTTGACCGCAAATTTGACCATTGTCGTTGTGGTTACATATGGCAGTAGGTCGTTCAAGCTCGTCGCAAAAAGCAAGCAGTTCGGGCATGGATCCAAAAGGTTTGCCTCGGAAATCAAGAGAGAGACCAGCAAAAGTAACGCGTATATCAAGATCCAGGAGTATTTGAATTACCTCAACTATCGTTTCGTCAAAAAACTGAATCTCATCGATGGCCACAAGATATGTTGATGGTTCCAGATGGTCGAGTATTTCCGAAGGGGACTGGACGGCAATGGCTTGGTGTTCACCGCCGGAATGAGAGCGAATATGATCGACGGTGTCCCAGCGGTTGTCGATGGCTGGTTTGAATACCTGAACTTTTTTTCCGGCAATTTCTGCTCGTCCGATTTCTTTAAGAAGAATTTCGGTTTTGCCCGCGAACATAGAGCCACTAATACCTTTGAGTTTTTCGGTCACGGTGCCATTATTGCAAATTTTCGGGACACAAACAAGATCACAATTTTGTATAGTATTCTCCTATGTACTTTTTTACTGCCTCATTAAGGCCTTCTATGATGATAGATTCTGGGTCTTCCTCCTCTTTCTTGAGAATGACTCTCCCGTCAGATATTGCTTGGTTGAGTTCGGGTCCGGAAATGGAGATATATCCAAGGAAATCTTCCTGTTCCTCTACCGTCCAAGGTGTCCCATCGACAGAAACACCTCTTCCTGTAAAAAAATCCTTGATAGCGTTCAGGTTTACTTCGTCGATGAGAATGTCGGCTTTGCTGATATCGCTCGTTGATGGTTCATTTGATTCGTTTACTATTCCCTGAATCTGTCCATCCTGTTCTCTTACCTTAATCGGAAAAAGGAGTGTTTCGTCTATATAGAGATCGCCTTGAGAAAAAACCTCTTTATTTTCTTGTGGTGACGCTTGTTCAGTTCTATGTTCCATGGTTATTATTATACCTAGCGGCAATAATGGTGTATGATTTATTTATGTTACTGAACTTAATTCTCAATGCTTTAGCATTTTATATTACAGCTTATTTAGTGCCAGGGGTGCATATTGCAGACCTTCAGGCTTTGGCTGTGGTTGCGATTGTATGGGGGATACTCTCCATTTTGCTGAAACCTATTTTAATTCTTTTGACACTGCCAGTAAATATTATGACATTGGGTCTGTTTACCTTCGTGATTAATGCGTTCATGATCATGATAATGAGTGGATTCGTAAGAGGATTCAAGGTTGACAGTTTTGGTACAGCACTTTTGGCTGCCATAGTACTGGCATTGCTAAATGTTGTTCTGGGTAGATTGAGATAAACGAAAAATATTTCCTTATTCCGATTTGGGAACGACACTGATTCTTTCCGCCACTCTACCCTTGAAAGTTATCTGACCGTTTTGCGAGGTGATTGAGTCGGCCGAAAAATTGTCTTGGTATCTGTTAATTAAGCTTTCCAGAAAAAGAGTAGCTTCTTCCGCGAGAGGGCCGGTCATGCTTTGAGGTAGAGGGATGGCACCGATTTTGAGTGATGAGATAGAAAGGGAGATATCATTGTTTTTTACTTCTCCAAAGCCTGATATGTAGTAGGGAATTTCGACTGAGGGGAGTTTGTATTTTGTCATAGCCTCTTTTACCTCTTCGTCAGAGTAGCCGAGACCCTCTGCAAAAGGGAGTGCTTTTGAGACGATGAGGACGCCTGAGCTTTCAAGTGAGCCGTCTGAGTTGATTTTGACTTGGACGTCTTTTGCAGGAAAATTTTTCCAGGTACGGTGGTTGAGGAGGGCAGTGATTTCTTTGCTGGTGAAGGTGGTTTCAAGATTCTTGGTACCTTGGGGAATGTAGCCGTCTTTGTCTGTGGTGCCGTCAGGAAGGGCGATGACTTCGACTCCGGTCTTGTTTTGGGCAGCTAGACTATCTTCAATGGTTATCTTTTGCCCAAGATTTTTGGGGGTTGCCCCCATGAGCGCAGAAACGCCGGGAACAAAGCCGAGAATGCCGCCTATGAGGACGGTGGTGATGAGGGAGAGGATGATGGAGCCTAGCAGGAATTTGAGCATGTATTTAGATGATAGCATTTTGGGGATATTGGCTACTAGGTTTTGTTTAGACTGCTTTGGTATAATAGCAATGTTCGTTGATATTCCCCTGTAGCTCAGTTGGTATGAGCGCCTCCCTGTAATACATAACTTGCAGCGTTCGGTAGTAATACCGGATGGAAAATCGGGTTAATTGTCGGGAAACCTGTAGCCTAATAAGGCCAAGGTAATCCGCAGCCAAGCTTCAACTGCTTCGGTAGTTGTCGAAGGTTCAGAGACTATACGCCTGATCTCCTCATCTTGAGGAGAATGAGATAGTCCAAGCCTATGTGAAAATGTAGGGCACTTGTAAGGAGGATGTCGCAGGTTCGAGCCCTGCCGGGGGAGCTCAGTTCGTCTTAATCTGACCATGTTGGCGCTAAGAAGAGTGTCAAAATTGTGGTAACATGTCAACAAATGGGGAACTTCAAAGTAATTGAGAGCAATACTCTGTATAAATCGGAAAAAGTACAAGTAGATAGAGAAAAAATCTTTCTTCCAACCGGAAACCACGTTGAGTGGGACGTAATGGTTTATCCTGATTTTTATTTAGCTGTAACGATCAAAGACAATAATGTTCTTCTCACTAAAGAGTGGAGACAAGGACCACACACATATCTAACTCAGTTTACCAAGGCACGAGCAAACCATAAAACAGAGAAAGAGAATCTGACCGAATTGGCTCGGGAACTTAAAGAGGAAATGGGGGTAGAAGGCGGAGACTATGAGAAAGCGGTCTGTTTTTCCCAGGGAGAAAGGCTGACTGGTTTCTGTACTGTCTATTTTGTGACGAACTTTAATTTAGCAAAAACAAAGAGAGACGAAAACGAAATACAAGAATTAATTAAGCTTCCAATTAGAGGACTATATAAGGAACTATCAACAAACCATGTAACGATGGCTGAATCTCTTCTAATTGCTAAGTTGCTGGAAGAAAAGCTTTCCTAATTAACTTAATCTGATTTATTCTTTGTCTTGCTTGTTCTGACCATATCGGATTTTGAAATGCCTTAATACAAAGGTCTATCTCTTTGGTCAGAGCAAAACTAGGGACTGGGAGCACAATTTTTTAGGCACGAATTTATCCTTAATAATTGAGGGGGTCCAGGTAGGGCTCGAACTTTGGTAGAATTGAGGAATGATATTGATAGGAATTTGTGGAGGAAGTTGCAGTGGTAAATCAACTTTAGCTGGCGAATTAAAAAAGAGTTTAGAAGAGATTGATATTATTCACCTTGATGATTTTTTTGTAGGTAAAGAAAATCTTAAAGGTGAGAATGTTACAAGCTGGGAGGAACCAAGTCTGTATAGGCTGGATGAGTTTAAAGAAGTTATTAAAACTCTAAGTTTGGGTAAAGAAGTAACCTTTAAGGCTAACTCTAGAGAATCTAGAAAAGAAGGATTGGAATATCGGACAGTTCGTCCAAGTAAATATATTATTATTGAAGGATTCTTAATCTATCATTGGGATGTGTTTGTAAAATACTTCGATAAAAAGATCTATTTAGACATTACTATCGAAGAAATAATAAAGAGGAGAATGCAAAGAATTGCGCAGGGTGGTGGACAATATCCAGAAAATTATCTCACTAAAATATTGATTCCAGCGCACCAAAAATATATTCTTCCCCAAAAGAAATTTGCTGAATTGATTTTAGATGCGACAAAACCAATTACCGAATTAGTTGACCTTTCTTTGAACTATATTCGTCGATAAGTTCGAAAATCGACCCAGGCGGCGAGCAAATTTCTACGGATTTCTTCGGAATTCCTAGCCTCTGGCTACTGTTTGTGTAGAGGCCTTACAAGTGAAGCTCTGCGTCGAAGTATTTCCTCCAGACTTTAAACCCGAGTTTTTCATAGAACCCGATGGAAGAAGTCCATCCTATCCATACATATTTGACACCTTTATCTCTTAATATTTCGGTGCCCCAAGTTTTCATGGCAAGTCCAATTCCTTTTCCTCTCCATTTTTCTGATACACCAAGTGCACCTCCTCCTCCGACGTTGTTTTCAAACAAAAGATCCCAGTTTCCGCCAATCCAGAGTTTGCTGACGGCGACTATTTCATCACCCTTATGGGCGAAAAAGACTTCATTAAATTTTTCTTTGGTTAGGTCGTCTAGATAGTACTCGTACCAGTTGGGAAAGTTTTCCTTCGTGAATTGCAATGTTAAGTCTGCGTATTTTTTATTTGAAAATTCGATAATGATACCGTTATCGTTTAAGGTTTTGTAAACGTTGAGAGAGGCAGAGAAGTTTGTGATATCAGCAGACATATCTACAGGACCTTCTGTAAGGATAAAGCCTTCTTCTTTAAGTAGATTTTGTACCCATGGAAGATTTTCTGGTACTCCTGGCCAGAAATATGAACCCATATTTCTTCCGAATTTAACAGATTTGATGCTTTGAGATTTGAACCAATCAAGACTGTTTTGTAGTAATTTGTGTCCAATATCTCGATCTCGGTATTTATCGACAATAAACATGAAGACTACAGATCCAACGTTTTCCCCTTCGACGACTCTGCTCTTTACAGAAATGAAACCTACTAGCTCACCATTAACTACCTCTGTAATAACCTTTGTAACATTGTTAATGTCATTTTTCCCGTATAGAACGTCTAAAAATTTGTCTTTGGGCAATGGCCACAAAATAAATTCTTTGGAATTGCTGTAAATATCGTAGGTTTTGTCCATATTACGTTATTGTAATCCAGCGTATAGATTAAAACCTATTGGCATCAACTTGTTTTTCAATAATTCGATTTGAGATTTGTCATTAAAAGCCCTAGAGATAGCTTCAGAAACCGATATTATAATTTCAGGACTGGGGAGCTTTGGTATATTGAATAATGATTAAATACGTTTTGCATGGCGGTGAGAAAAGAAATGAAACCATGGATGTTTCGCATTTTTTCAGAGAGTTAACATACACGGATAAGTCGACTCTGAATGTATTATTGGTGTATTTTGCCAGACCTGAAAATATGTGGGAAGAGCTATCGCAAAAAGACAAGAATCATTTTGAGAATGGTGTAAGTAAACCTATTGTTATAAAAGTAGCCACACTTGGCACATTTGAAGAAGATCTTGTTTGGGCAGATATTATCTATTTAAAGGGTGGAGACGGTCCCATGCTCACCGACAAACTTTCAAGATATCATGATCTGATTGGAAAATTTGATGGAAAGGTAGTCGGTGCAATATCGGCAGGAGTAAATGCCTTATCCAAATATTATTACAGTCTGAAGGGTGATAGAGTTCTTGAGGGATTAGGAATTCTAAATGTGAAAGTCTTTACTCATTTTGAAAATGACATGACAGAAGAGCTAACAGAACTGGAAAGGCATAACGAAGATCTAGATGTACTGACAATACCCGAAGGTGAATTTGTTGTCATAAATAATTGATAGTTCGGAAATCGTCCCATCCGATGAACGAATTATTTTTGGAACGATTTTATCCTTATGATTGTGCAAGTCTAAATCGGATTCGAACCTTGATCTATATTGTTTTGGGCAAAAATAGGATATGCCTGAATCATTTTCGTCTGATCTTTTTTCTCCAGAAACGAATACGGAGATAAGAAGACTGTACAAAAGGAAAAATCTTACTAGTAATGATGTTGCTCAGGTATTGAAGTCAGATATTAATTATGTCGGTGAAGGAGGCAGGATGGTAGTTTCTGGAATAGAAGGTAATCCAGACAAGCTTATTGCAGTGAGCTATAAGGAAATGTCTCCAGAAGAAGCAAAAGCAATTTACTACAATCAAAGAATCTTGAAATTGTTATTTCCTGATAATTTTCCAACAATTTACGCAGCATTTGGTAGAAAATCAGAGAAGGGAATTTCAGTAAATTTTCGAGAAACCATGTATGGGAGGAAATTTACGAAGGAAGAGATATTAAATATGTTATCTGATGTAGAACGGATGTTCCCAGAACAAAGAGAGTCTGAAATAGAACATTTTTCTAATGTGATTAGAACTTTTAAGGAATTAGGAATCCCATTTTATTTCGACAAGAATGAAAGAAATTATATGAAAACTGAAGAAGGCAGAGAGGTTTACGTTGACACAATTAATTCTAAATTTTGGACTGAGGAAATGAGAGATAGGTTGGTTGAGTTCATGAAACTTGGAAAATACTCAGAAAGAGATGTGGATTTGGCGAGAAAATATGGGTCGGTAACCCGTATGGAAAGTGAGGGACAAACCTGCTATATCATGTTGGCGGGTTTGGGGATGTCAATGTCCTGTCCCACTGATCCCAAGCCACATGCTGAAACCGCGGGTGTGGTTTTTAGAGATCTGGGCAAGCCTGATCAGCTAAATGGAGGCGTTGTCCAGATGAGAGATGGTGAGCAAGTATGTTATTTGATTTGGGGAGGAGCCCAAATCGATATTAGCTGCCCTTAGTGTTTTATGTCTTCTGAGCTTGGTATATCGCCAAGCTCTTTTTATTGGCGTGAGTCTAGTTGTATTGTGATTGGTAGCCTAAACAGATAAGATTTGAGAATGATGAACAAGATCAGTGCTGTTTGTAGAGGATTTGATGTCGCAGTAAATTTTTTTATTCTGTCAGGGGGGCTTTTATTTTTATCCTACATATTCCAATCAAAAAAACCTGTGTATTTATTGGTTGGGGTCGTGATTTATGTCTCAAGTTTCATTATGAGAAATATTATTCTTAAAATTAAACACAGAGTGGGATTTAGCGAAATAGGTATGGTTTTTGTTTCGTTGTTATTTTTGGCATACACTCTATATTTTTTAAAAATCGATCAAGAATTCGCTATGTATCTTCCCGACAGGTTGATGGTAAATTATGGTGGAGCTTTCATTCTTCTAATGCTCATGCATATTTTTTCCCCAAATAACAACGGTGGCATGATGAGTGTATTAGCTTTCGCTGTCATGACATTGGTAGTATTGTTTGGGAATAAACTGAATTTAGCCTTTCAAAACTATCCGATTATTGCATCATTTGTTATCGGAACCCCTTATGTATATTTACTATCCCTTCTTACGGGAATGCACATTGTTAAGACTAAAGGAAATTAGAGCGTGATAATATGAATCTAATGCTCACAATTGTGTCTTTGGTATTGCTTTCATTGACTTCTTGGATATCTGTTTTTGTTTTATATCACTTGAGAAGAAGGATTACGCTCATCCCGCTGTATTCGTTTATGGCAGTATTTACGGTGTTCGCCCAAAATTTTGCCGATCTGGGATTCTCAATACAAGTAGGACAACAAGTACTACAGATTGGATCAGTTACTTTCTTCACTGCGTTTATGTTCGGCATGTTGATATTGTATTTGTTTGAGGGGCCGAGGGCTGCACGATTGGCTTTAGGATTGTTCATATCGACTACTGTATTTTATGTATTAGTGGTATTGGCTTTGAATAATTTGGTAGACACTTCCGATTGGGTTTCAGTTTCTTCTAGGTCGATGATGATATATTTTTGGTCGACCGTTGCCGTAATTGCCGATACAATATTCTTAGCCTTAGCATGGGAGTTGCTAACAAGATTTAAGAATGTTCCTTTGGGGATTAAAGTATTCACAGTAGTATTGGGTGTTTATTTTTTGGATGCACTGATATTCGATACAGGTGCATTTATGGGAGATCCCAGGTATCAATTGATCTTGTCAGGAGGTCTATCAGTTAGGGCTTTCCTTTCTTTGTTGGTGGCACCGATTTTAACTTTTTACCTTCATCAAGAAGGATATGATGAGGATTCGAGAATAAAACCCAAGAGAATGTGGGAAGTGGTCAATTTCCGGTCTGACCTTGAAGAAAAAGTTAGAACGATGGGAGAGGTGATCCGAAGCGAGAAGGCTCTGGCAGACGAGTTAGTGTTATACAAAAGAGTGGTGGATGCTGCTTCAGATCACATCGCCATAACAGACCCTGACGGAATCGTAATCTATGGAAATCCGATGGTAGAAAAGCTGACCGGTTATAGCATTGATGAGATCAAGGGCAAAAAAGCAGGCAAGCTTTGGGGTGGTTTGATGCCGAAGGAGTATTACGCTGACATGTGGCAAACGATTAAAAATAAAAAGGAAACATTCGTTGGCGAACTGGTAAATATCAGGAAAAGCGGGGTTAAGTATGACGCTCAGATAAAGATTGCACCTATTTTGGATGAGGATGGAGAAATAAAGTATTTTGTGGCTATCGAGCGGGATGTGACAAAGGAGAAGCAGCTGGATAGAATGAAAGATGAATTTTTGTCAGTTGCATCTCATGAGTTAAGAACGCCGCTAACAGCAATAGACGGACTGGTATCGATGATCAGAGACGGGGATTATGGAAAGGTGAACGAAGAGCTGAAGCAACCATTGGAAGACATAAATTTCTCCAGTCAGAGACTCATCAATCTGGTCAATGACCTACTGAATGTCACCAGAATCCAGTCCGGCAGGTTGAAGTATTCCTTAAGCGAATTTGATATCAAAGCTGTAATTGAGGAAACGGTACCTTTATTGTCCGTAGTGGCAAAGAATAAAAATATCTATCTTACAGCAAAGGAAATAAAGTCAGCTGTAGTTCAGGGAGATGTAGATAAGGTCAAGCAGGTTTTGAACAATTTAATAGGCAACTCGCTTAAGTTCACAGATAAAGGGGGAATAACTGTTTCTACACGGGAAAAGGGCGAGGTAGTGTATATTACTGTGACGGATACAGGAATTGGTTTAAAGAAAGAGGATCAGGAAAAGTTATTTGGAAAATTCCAACAAATGGATTCCGGTAAAGGACGACCAGAAGGAACTGGATTAGGACTGTTCATATCCAAAGAATTGTGTAGGAGAATGGGGGGAGACTTGTATTTGGTCTCGTCGGAGAGTAATAAAGGCAGCGCTTTTGAGTTTTGTATGCCGATTGCGAAGACGGAGACAGCAAAACGAGTAGCAAAACAAATCGAGGAAGAAGCAAAAGTTGTACCTGATCAGAAGTAACCAGGATTGATAAAACAGAATTGAGCGTGTAAAGTTTACATATGGCTAAGATAATGCTTGTTGACGACGACCCATTGTTAGTTAGGATGTACCAAAAGAAACTTGAGAATGATGGCTATGAGGTGGAGACTGCGGATGACGGGGACGTGGCTGTTGATAAAGTGAAGACTTTCAAGCCGGATTTGGTCTTGTTGGATATCATGATGCCCAAAGTGGATGGATATAAAGTACTTGAAACGTTGAAGAAGGATAAAACTACCGACAGGGTCCCAGTGATAATGCTCACGAATGTAGGATCTTCGGAGGAGGACGTTCAAAGAGGGATGGATTTGGGTGCAGTGGCTTATCTGGTAAAAGCAGGAAACAGGCCGAGTGATGTCGTGGCCAAGGTTAAGGAAATCCTCGGCGGATATGTTAGAGAGATACCCAAAGTAAAGAGCAAAAGAAAGAACTGATCTTAAGCTTGAAGATTTTCCTCTAAGAATTTCGAGATGAAGTATGCCGGGATGGTGGATAGGGCGAGTAGAATTGCGCTACCCAGGAAGGTAAGGGAGATTGATTGTTGCGCAATCCCGAGAAGCTCTATTTGAGGCTCACCAATTGAAAGCATGCCATCAACCTCGCCTCCGTATTTCCTTAATGGGGTGTAGGCGATGTAGTAAGGTTGGTTGGCGATGTTGACCCTACCGATGAAGTTTTCATTATTCTTCAGGACGGTATCCGTGACATTTTGATCAGTTTGCAGGGTACCGATATTGCGTGATTTTCCATCAGGAGCGACCAGCGTAGTAGCAGTTCTAATGTTTCCGGCAAATATCGTGGCATCCAAGCCAGTGACGGCTTTTATGCCGTCGACAAATGCATTATCGATGACAAAACCGGTGATAATTACGCCGATCTGACGTTTGTTTGCGTCAAAGACAGGAACAGCGGATTTGATGTAGACATTCGGATTGATATGACTAGCGTCGGCCAGGATGGTGCTTAATTCCTGACCTTCGATGGCACTTTTTACCAATGGATCTGTAGATATATTATCTCCGAAGGTTTCTCGGTCTTCGCCTCTGACCAGAACTTCTCCCGATAGTGAGGCAATGGTGACAGTGGAGAGGTTTTGGGTAATAAGAAAACTTGATGAGGCGTCATGTAGTGTCTTTTTGTCGTCATTCACGATTGCATCTTGCATGGTTTTTCTTTCGGCCAGAGATCTGGCGTGAGAGAGCGATTCTAGCTGAAGACGGTCGAGGGCATATTGAAATACCTGAGCGTCTGTTTCTAGGTGATTTAGGGTATCTCGCTCGAGATTGCGCAGGAGAAGGAAAGTGAAGATAAAAGTAGTCGCCAGGAAAATGGAAAAAAATGAAGCAAGGATTATTGAGAATAACTGGATCCGTAGTCTAAACCGGATGTAACCCCAGACCCAAAATCCAAGAACAATAATTCCAATTAATTGGAAAAGCATATGGATATTCCACAATGATCCGTGAGTGGCTAGGGCTTGTGACCAGAAAACGTTGGTGGTGTTCGATCCAAGGAACAATATTTTTATTAATTCAGCCAGAGAGAGGGAGAAAAAGGCGATGGCTGCACCAAATAATTGTTTTTCAAGGCCTTTGGTCGCTTTTCTTAGATAGGTAATAAAAATTAAGAACAGCAAAATTGCGTTGAGAGGAGTTAGTAGACTCGAAAAGGGTAGAGAGCCAATTGGAATTAAGAAAATGGCCGAGGATCTTTTGACCGCTGGTTTTTTCAGAACCGGTTCTCTGAGTAGGCTATAAAGGATCAGCAAAAGTGACAGAGACTTAATCACATTGGCAACCATGGAGAAGGTGGGGTCAGTCAAAGAGGAGGCGTAAAATACATAAACAAAAGAAAGAAGGAAGAAACCGATGCTTCTAATTAAAGGGGTCTTTTTGTCTCTATTGATGTTCCAAGAATCCAGGAAAAGCAGAGCTGTAGCGAAGAAGACCAGAGCTCCGGTAACGTAGGTAGAAAAATCGAGGATGCTAAATAGCAGCAAACTGGTGATCATTTACTTATTATGGCAGTTTTTGTAATAGTTCATTTAATTCATTCAAATCTAATACCCCGGTGATACTTGCTTGTATATTACCCTCAGGGTTTATCAGGTAGTGCATAGGCAAAGAAGAAACGCGATAATTTGAAGCCGTCTTGCCATTTTCATCTACAACCACAGGAAAAATATATTTACCACGCCTCATAAAAGTTTCGATCCCCGAAACCGATTCCTGGACAGCAATGGCCAGGGAGATGGAATCGGAGTTTAATCCACCTGAAAAGGAAGATAAAACTGCGATCTGCTCTTGAGATGAGGATGACCAAGTGGAGAAGAAAGATAGCAAAATCTTTTTACCCAAGAATGCCGCGAGGTCAATTTGTTCGTTTTTTAAATTTGGTAGAGTGAAAGCGGGAGCTTGAGTGCCGACGGAGAGATCTGCGGAGGAGCTGGGTGTAGAATCAAGAGGTTTCTCTACTGAGATGGCGGTAAAGGTATTCGGAATGAAAGATGGCAGTGAAAGGCTGTTTATTCCGAATTGAGAAAGGTTTATAGGAATTGCCTGCTTGGGAGAAAGTGGAATGTTAGCGTTGATAACTCCTATACTGTTTTGTTCGATGATCTCCGATTGGGTATTAACGAAGCCCGGCGCCTTGGCTTCGAGATAGTACTTTCCTGGAGGGAGCATAAAACTGTAGTGTCCGGTTTCGTTTGTGACTTGAGGATTTCTTTCTCCGAAGGAGAGACCGTCCCAAACGAACCAGTGATTGTAATCAGACTGGAAATAATAGACTGTAACAATAACGTTCCCGACCGGTTCATTATCGTGAGCGTTGAAAATTTTACCAAAATCTTCGACCTTAACAGAACCGATACTTCGTTTCAGCTCATTTTGGGCCCCGTCAATGGCATAAATAGTTACATCTTTTGTACCAGGGTCGTTGAAAGTAATATCACCGTACCAGAGATTAGTTCCAGTTTGGCGGGTGAGATCAAAGGTATCGTCATTGCTGATCGCCTGGACTTTTGTAGGTCCACCTTTCATACTAAGGACAATTTTGCTCTTGGCGCCTGCTACCAGCTGTGTGATCCCGTCATTATTGGGTTTGAGTACTTGAGGTCCGAGTGAAAATTGACTGCCACCGACTATGGGTGGAATGGTGTCGACAATGAGAGTTTGTGTTTGTGAGCTGGAAGTATTGCCGGCATTATCGAAAGCCCTAATTGAAATATCGTAATTACTGTCTTCTAATTTTGTAGAAGTATAGGTGTAGTTTCGCCCAACTCTTTTCATTGGTTTCCATGAGTTACCCCCGTCGAGTGTAATTTGAACAGTTTCTACCTGAGTCAGGCGCGAAGTTACTTGAGCCAGAATTGTAGGGGTTTGGTCTTTGGTTGGATTGGGGATTAGAGGAGGAAATGAAATTCTAGGAGGCGTGGTGGCAATGACAAAACTAAAACTACTGTAGTTTTCCGGCTGGGTATAGACCTGAGCCAAGGACTTGCTTCTAATCAGCAATGTATAGTTTCCTTCAGCTAAAGTAAGTGGTAGAGAATAGGATTCGTTTGGGCTGTCATATGAGCCATCCACACTAGATGTTTGGAGCCAACTATCACCTCCGTCAAGTGAATATTCAACTTGAGAAATAACCCCATTTTCTATGCTGGCTTCTCCTGTAAATGATGGGTTTGTGTTATTAGAGGGAGTTGCCGGCGTTTTTGTAATAGTAACAGACGGATAATAGGTAATTGAGTGGGCTGTCGTCGTTGGTTCTGAGGACCCAAAATCTTCCGGTGTCCGCTCAGTTGGAACTGTCACGCCATCGGTTGGTGTGGGATTTGAAGATGTGGGTGTGGGTGACGCAGTAGGCGGAGCAGTGGTGGTTGTAGGGTTGGGGGTAGGTGGTGATGTAGGTGTAGGAGTTTGGGGCGGGGAAGTGGGGGTAATGGTAGGGGGCGGCGTAGGTGAAGGAGTTAAGGTAGGCGTGGGAGGAGGGGTCGGGTTGCCACAATCAGCTGGGCAGCTGGAGGTGTTTTCATCAAGCGAAGGTTGACACACACCATTGCCACAGGTCTTTTTCGGAGCGGCCAGAATTGAGCTTACTAATACCGATGATGTTAGAAGAAATCCAAGGAGAAAAACAAGGACAAATTCTTTGCTAGAAATAATTCTATTCATATTGATGATGGGGAAGTTATCTAACTGTAAGTATACAGATTCTTCTTATATCAAAGATAGAAAATACTAGAGGAAAGTTTGTGTACTATAACTAGCAGCTTCTCTTACTTAGATATTTTCTTGTAAGGCTCTAGGTTTTTTAAAGCGGGGCCGTAAATGACTTTGCCATCTTGCGTGTAACGGGAACCGTGACAGGGACAATCCCAGCTTTGTTCAGCATTATTCCAGCCAACAATGCAACCCATATGAGTACATTTGGCTGAGACAGCGTGTGTCATACCATCAGTATCTTTGTAGACAGCCATTTTCTTATCTTGGGTTAAGATCACTTTCCCATTTCCCTCTTTGATATTTTCTATGTTTCTTTCCGGGACTTTTTTGATTACTCCTGTTATGGTCGCCTGGGCAGTGTTGACGTTCATTTGTAAACCCCAGAACTTTGTCCTGAGAGATGTTTTGCGGTCAGGACTGTACAGCTCAAGCCAGGGGTTGTCTTTTTTCAGAATACAATCGGTGATTATTTTTGAGGTTACCATGCCATGAGTCATGCCCCACCCTTTGAATCCTGTGGCTACGAATAGTCGTTTGTAGCCTGCTCCATAAGGTCCGATGAGGGGAACTTCTTCTGGGGAATAGTTATCCTGGGTGCACCATTGATAAGCTATTCTTTTGACTGGAAGATAATCTCTTACCCACTGTTCCAAAACTTCATATCTTTCGAGAGTGCTTTTTTCCTGGCCTACTTTATGATCTTCACCACCGATGATGACTAGCTGTCCTTCCTTTGTGTCAAAAGTGCGAATATAATGATCAGAGCTGTCAAACAATGCTCGAGTCAACTCTTTTTTTAGGTACACACCTAAAACATATGAGCTGTATTGTTCTACCTTTAGGAAATAGTTGCCTCTGATGAGAAAAGGTGAGTGGGTGGTCATGACCGCATTTTTTGCACGGAGATTTCCATTCTCAGTAATTATTTCAATGCTGTCTTTGTCTTCTTTGATATCAATTGCCTTGGTGTTTTCAAGAATAACACTACCTTGGCCGTCGATGAGTTTGGCTAGGCTTTGCAGATATTTGCGTGGATGAAACTGAGCTTGATTAGAGTATTTAATTGCGCCATAATTTTTGAATGGTAATGGCGCTTCGTTTACCCAAGTAACCGGCAATTCGAATTTGAGTGCTGCATTGTATTCATTTTCGTATTCAGCCTTGCGTTTCTCATCTTCGATAAATATATAGGTGTCAACTCTTTTGAAGTCACAATTAATACTTTTTTGTTTAATAATTCTTTCGTATTCAGATATTGCGTACTGATTTGCATCGGCATATATTTTGGCTCTTTCTCCGAAATCTACGGACAGCCGGTCATAAATTAGGCTATGAGCACTGCTAATATGAGCAGTGGTATGGCCTGAGACACTTGAAGCGATTTTTCCCCTATCAATGACTGCGACTTTTTTTCCCTCTGATTTTAGTCTGAAGGCAGTATTCAATCCGGCAATGCCGGCACCTATCACTACGACATCAAATTCTGACTCTTTTGAAAGGGGAGGGTAGCTGGTGTCTTTGGTAGTATCCATCCAAACTGAAGTATGTTTTCCACTTAGTTTATAGTTGGCCATAAAGAAATTCTAGCAGTTATTTGTTAGTATTAATACATGTCAAAAGATATAACTCCAAATTTGTGGTTCGATGGAAATGCGAAGGAAGCGGTCGATTTTTATCTGTCTGTATTCCCAGATAGTAAGATTTTATCGACGACGTATTATCCTCATGAAGGATTAGCAGATTTTCAGAAAGGTATGGCAGGTAAAGTGCTGACCATTGAGTATGAGCTTATGGGCAATCAGTTTGTGGCGATAAATGCCGGACCGGAATTTAAGTTCAATGAGTCAGTTTCGTTTTCCATACCATGCAAAGACCAGGAAGAGATAGATTATTATTGGGAGAAGTTGTCTAGTGTGCCGGAATCGGAACAATGCGGCTGGTGCAAAGACAAATATGGATTAAGCTGGCAAGTTGTGCCAAATAATATTGAGGAACTGATGAAACGTCCAAACGCTTTTCATCATCTGATGAAGATGAAAAAGATAGTAATGGTTGATTTTTAGTGTTCCCAATGATTAATACAATAGCGGAGTAAATAACACAAGAAAAGAAAAATAGTCAGCGCATGAGTGTGTGCACTAAACACAGAAAGAGGTGGGGGAAGAGATAATCAAAGGAAATAGAAGAAACAAAAAGATCTCATTGCTGAGATCTTTAAGGAGGAGCTTACTTGCGTAAGGCTCTGATCTAATGATTGCTCACTAGACTAATTGTTACTATACATAATCTTAGTTCATTTGTCAAGGAGGAAATTTGAAATAAAACACGTCACTCATTTGTATTACTGGTAGATATCAGTTAACGCACAATGAAAGGGGGTGAAACATTATGAACAAAACATCTATACTTTTGGGAATGTCTGCGCTGGCCATTGGAGGTGCAGTTCTTGCTCCTAGAGCAATTCTTGCCTATAGAGGTGATCCATCAGTCAAAGGTCCAAATTATACCGAAGAGCGCCATGAAGCCATAGAAAGGGCTTTTGAGAACAATGACTACAATACCTGGAAGACTCTTATGGCAGGAAGGGGTAGAGTGGCTCAGGTAGTTAATGAGCAAAATTTCGCTAAGTTTGCACAAGCTCATGAGCTAGCTGAACAGGGCAAAACCGAAGAGGCTGGTAAGATAAGAGCCGAGCTCGGGCTTGGAATGCAGAATGAATCAGGAATGGGTCAGGGAAGGGGACACGGCAGGATGAGTCGTTAACCAGTTTTTCGAAATGCTGACACCTCACTCGGAAGTAGAGAGTGGGGTTTCAGCAGTTTGTAGAGTAATATAAATTAAATTATCGTGAAAGATATATCTGGATTATCAGACGAAGAAGTAATTGAAATTGTCCGAACTAAGGACAAGGAAGCATATGCTGAGATTATAAAGAGATATCAGACCAAGCTTTTACGGTACGCTACTAGTACGATGACAGATGAACAAATGGGTGCAGATGCGGTACAGCAAGGTTTTATCAAAGCATACATCAACCTTAATGGGTTTGATACGAAGAGGAAGTTTTCCAGCTGGATATATCGGATTGTTCACAATGAAGCAATGAACTTGGTGAGGAAGACTAATATGCAACGACCCATGGACGATAATGTTGAATTTGACAGTGGAGTCAACTTGGAAGATGAATTTATTAAAAATGAGCTGATAAGCCAAACACATCACTGTCTAGAACAAATGCCGATTGTATATAAGGAGCCGCTATCACTTTTATACTTGGAAGAAAAATCATATGAAGAAATTAGCGATATATTACGAATTCCTGTTGGCACGGTGGGAACGCGAATCAGTCGAGCCAAGGGGATTATGAAACAACTATGTCAAAAAAAACAAACATAAATCGAGTTGACTTGGAGTCCTCCATCATGGCCAAGGTGATATCCAATGAAATTATAATGAAGCCGCGATGGCTGTTTGTGATGGGTTCTCTTATGATGACGTTGGGTATAGCCAGTTTGAGTATCGTGGCTGTTTTCTTGACTAACCTGACCTTATTTTTATTACGCAGACATGGTCCTATGGGAGAATGGCGACTTCAGGCAATATTAAACAGCTTTCCTTTTTGGGTGCCGGCATTGGCCATCATCGGTGTCGTGTTGGGGATAGTGATGCTCAAGAAGTACGACTTTTCTTACAAGAAAAATTTTTGGCTGGTTGTAGCTGTGTTTGTAGTGTCGATTATTCTGGCGGGATTTGTGTTGGATTATCTTGGTCTTAATGATGTTTGGTCGCGTAGCGGACCCATGAGGCGTTTTTATCAGCAGACTGACAGACCAACTGTTTTTCCAAAAGGTCAGATTAGAAGACGAATATAAAAAAAGGAGAAGCGAATTTCGCTTCTCCTTGTGGCACTATGGGTAACTGCAGGGCTGGTTGACGATTTCACCGTTGGTGAAAATTAGCCGCTCACTGCTGGGTACCCGGTGATACATCACACCATTGGCTAACATCACTTCTTGTCTGGGCATTGAGATATTCAGGGTTGGTTCTGTTGAGCCCTCCCAGTCGCAAACCAACTTGACATAGACGATCACTGCGTTAAACAGCTGTCCGTCGTTTTCGGGGGGATCAGCAAGTTGGCGCTGATCGACAAAGAGGCTATCAAGCTCGAGTCGATAGCGATTGAAGTTGAAACCACCAGGAAGAACAGGAGGGGTGGGTGCCGTTACAGCAATCTGGATGAGCCAGCGATCGGGTTTCCACTCCGTATCAATTCTCATGAATGGTCCCGTGTATTCAGGGACATCTGTCTCAACTTGAACTAAGCCGGGTTCTTCTGTCAGACAACTCCCGGGATAATCCAGATATTCAGGACATTCACCTGGGTTCAGATTTGTCTGGGCATCTGCAGCCTGAACCGGTCGTGCAATATAAGTTATGGCCAAAATCAAAGCAACAGCCAAAAAGACGAATAAAAGCTTCTTCATGTAAATCTTCTCCTTCGGGGGGCAAACCCCATAGTTAGGTAAGGTACGAGGGTTATTGTATCAACAAAGTGTGTTGTTGACAAGATTACAGGGTGAACGATGACAGGAGCTGGGTTATAATAGCCTGTTCTTTAAAAAACCGGATTAGAATCCAACAGGAGGAAAAATGACTGAAGTTCAGAAGAAATGGTTCATAGTTGGACTGACTGTGGTGGCGGTACTGCTTTGGGTGATATTTTTGATTACTGTAACTTTGAGTATCAGAGGACTAATTGTTCGTAATAACTCCATTGTAGATCAGAGAGAAACACAGGTTTACTTGCCAGTGGTATTGAAGCAGGAACCTGTTTTTGTTCATCCGCCTACAGTGGATAATGAGGTAGATTCTACAGTCGAGCCTCAGTTGAGCGACGTATACCGAGTAAGCTTGATTGAGGAGTCCGCCCTGCAAAGGCATGGATATGTTTACGATGTAGCTACATTTGTTAACGTTGTTGATGAGTCAATGGTATTACGAGCCCAATGCGCAGAACCAAGCTGGCCGTCACCAGATATTGGGACGCGGTATCGGCTGAATCAGTGGGGTGTGCTAATTCCGGAAGTTGATAATGAAAATAATAACCTGCAAAGGTTCATCGTCTTAGACGAATAAAAACATGCCCGGCTTAGCTTTGCTAAGGCCGGGCATTATAATATAAACGATGAACCATACTTGCGAAAAAATAATAATATCGTGTATTGATTTCAGGTTTCAGAAGGAAGTATCCAGATTTGCACAATCAATGGATGAAAATGAAGAAAATGACCGGGTGTCTATTGCTGGAGCAGTTCGTGATGTTGAATTTTTGCTGAAACAAATCGAGATATCAAAAAGATTACATAAGATAAAAGAGGTATGTTTATTGATCCATGAGGATTGTGGAGCTTATGCACAAGAAGGAGAATATAGACAAAAGCAAGATATGGATAAAGTAGAGAAAGAGATAAGATCAAGATGGCCGAAGATGAAAGTAAAAAAATATTGGATGATTCTATCAGGAGGATGGAAGGAAATAATTAATTAAGGAGTATTTTATTGTTGTAGAGAAAATTGGCTATTTCTTTACTAATTAATTCAATTCCTGTTTTTGAGGGATGAATGTAATTGTTGATGTCTAGGTATTTAAGGTTGGTGGATCCGTTTGGGTTGAGAGATTTGTCGTAAATATTTATTAGGGGGAAATGGTGGGCTTTGGCAAAATTAATATGATTTTCGATATAAAAGCGACGTTCGTTTGCCCAAAGATTTCTTTGCTCTGGACCAAGATCAACAGCGCCAATGCCAAAGTGTGATTGTGATGGGGCGATGGTTGCCATAAATATAATAAGGGAGTTGGGCTGATGAAAAGCGATTTGGGAGACAATTTTGTTCAGGGTTTCCGTTTGTAACTTTAATCCCTGCTCTAAAGGGTGCTCGGAAAGTGGATTGTTGCCCATGGACTCGATAACAATAATATCGAAGTAGCGATTGAGGATTGCTTCGTTTTGTTTGCCCATATATTCTGTTTTCTCGTTTAATCTTTTTTCTACGGAGAGAATACTGGACGACCCATACCCGTAATTGAACAAACCAAAAACTTTTTTTGGATATAGTTTCTGTAAATAATTTCTTAATTGATCAAAGTTTTCTCCGAGAGCATCAGTCATAGAATCACCAACAAATATAATGGTGTATGAGGAGCTGGTGGCTATCTGAGGAGGAGAGTAGATCTCGATGGGAGGAGGTGTGGGTTTGGTGGTTAGGATGGCAGCTAGGGTAGACGGTCTATGTTGATTGGTTGGAGAATAATATTCTCGAATCGAGAGAATTACCGTTAAAGCGGCGAATGCGAAGAAAACTAAACAGGTGAGTAGCCTCATACGATAAGTGTATCAATGTTTCATGGGTTGTGAAGAAAGAGCCGGAAGGAAACGATGCCAGAAATAAACCGCATGTAATAGGTGTATTTTTTAGCCATAATGATGTGAGAAAGATTTCAATATTGGCTTGAATAGTGTATAGTGTATTTATGGCAGAAACAGAAGAAGTTACAACAGTGACACAGACATCAGAGCCCGCTCAGGTAGTGAAAACTACCAGAAAGATATCGCCACCGGCGATCAAACTGGAGCATCCTCAAGATAGGTACGAAACCAAGAAAGTTATATTCAGGACCTACCAAATAATCTGGTATATATTGGGAGTTTTTGAAACTCTTTTGGTACTGAGAGTATTCTTGAAGGCATTGGGAGCTAATCCCGCAAGTGGGTTTGTTAATTTTATTTACATGTTGAGTGCGCCTTTGGCGATTCCTTTTTCGGGAATGTTTAGACACATAACGGAAGGATCATCAGTTTTTGAAGTTTCTACTTTTGTGGGAATGTTTGTATATTTGTTGATTGCTTATGGACTGGTCGAGCTGTTCCAATTTTTGAAGCCGACAACACCGGATGAGGTAGAGGAGAATGTGTAGAGCTGACAGTGTAAATTCTTTCGATGTGTCGATTGGATGTGAAAAACTATTGATTAATGTGTATGAAATGTTATAAATTAGTAAGATGGAGCCGAAGGTAAATATCAAAATTGGAGGGCAAGAGCTGGAAGGACAACTACAAACACCAAATGGTTTTGAGGGTTTGGTGATATTCGTTGGTGGGGAGAAGGTGGTGGGAAAGAGGGATACGCATATTGCAGAGGAAATGAACAAAGCGGGATTGGCAACACTAGCACTTGATTTGTCTGACGGTGATAGTAGGCCAGGAGACCTTCAATTTGGAGTAGAGCAATTAACGGATAAATTGGTGAGCGTTACGAAATGGTGTATGGATAATGAGTTATTTAAGGATATGAAAATAGGGTATTTTGGTACGGGTATGGGATCGGCCGCGGCATTGTCGGCAGCAGCTTATTATGGTACTAAAATTTCGGCGGTTGTAAGTAGAAGTGGTCGGCCGGATTTGACGGGTGAAGAGCTGGATTTGGTTGAGTCTCCAACACTATTGATTGTAGGAGGAGAAGATAAAGAGTTGGTGATTTTGAATCGTCAGGCATATACACACATGGGTTGCGAAAAGAAAATGGAAACTATTGCCGGAGCCGATCGTGATTTTACCGAGAATGAGTTTTTTGAGAGATTGACTATATTAGCGACAAATTGGTTTAGAGGTCACCTGTAGGAATTGGCTAGCGATTTAGATAGAGAAGAATGTGTCCCCCGTAAGCAAGAAAAACTGAGCCTAGTAAATTGGCAATGGCTGCTGTCCAAAGATAGCGGAAGAAGTTTACGTGATAGACACCTCCCGCCAAGGAAACAAGTTTTCCTCCAAAGGAGGGTATGAAACGTCCGCCAATAAGAAACAAGGGGGACTCCGCGGGAAACTTGGCTAAGCCAAAAGGTAGTTTTTGTTTTTGTTTTTCAAAATCGGAGAAAGTTCCTATTGCTCGGCCAATAAAGTATTCGATGATGGAGGCAAGGTTGTTGCCTGCCCAAGATACAATAATGCCCATAAATGGTCCAAAGATGGCTCCATTGAGAATAACAATTGGGTCGGTAGGAATGGGGGTGGCGGATAGAATCCCCATGAGCAAGATGGAAAACAATGGTCCGGCGATACCTGTGGTGGGAATGAATCTCTCAATATTCTTGATATCTTTGGCAAAGAAAACAATGGTTAAAACCGGAAGGCAGATGGTGATGATTGCCAATAATATATTTCTAATTTTCTTGACGGACATGGTTTATTTCATTATACGAGATGAGTGTATCAAAAATATGGTTTAATGGAAGTAGTTAGTAATCAACAAATAAAAGTGAGAAGACCTGCCAAAAAATCGGTTAACAAAGGACTGTTCGGAGCAATTGGAGCTGCTGCTTTGGGAATAGCTGCTGGCGCTGCAGCTGTATTTTTGTCAAAGAGTGAGAATAGAGAGAAAGTCAAAAGTGCTGTTAGCAGTGGAGTGAAAAGAGGAAAAATAGAAGTCGCAAAAGCCAAAAAAGGGGTGAAAAAGCTTACCGGTAAAGGTAAGAAAGCTATTAAAAAACTAAAATAAAATCCAAATGGGGCTAAATCAGCCCCATTTTTTTACCAACTTTTGAGAATGCAGAGATGCCATAGTCGAGGTCCTCTTTTGTGTGTGCACTTGAGGGCATGACTCTGATACGAGCCTTGCCTTTGGCTACCATGGGGAAGAGAATCGGGGTGGCAAATACGTTTTCTTCGAAAAGTGCGGTACTCAAATCTCTGGCTTTTTGTTCATCACCAATCATGATCGGGGTAATCGGGGTTTGGCTTTCTCCTGTATTGAAACCAAGACTGCCGAATTGTTCTTTGAGATAACGGGCATTTTCCCAGAGTTTTTCGACTAAGTTACCAGACTCAGTCAACTTAACTGATTCAATGAGAGCAGCAGTATCGGGGATAGAGAGACCGGTAGAAAAAGCAAATGGACGAGCTTTTTGTTTGTAGAATTCGATAAGATCCTTTTTTCCGGCGATGCAACCACCTATCACTCCAAAAGCCTTAGAAAGTGTACCTACCTCAATGTCGACTTGTCCATGGAGGTGAAAATGGTCGACAATGCCTCTTCCTTTTTCTCCTAGTACTCCTTCACCATGGGCATCATCCACCATAGTAAGTGCGCCGTGTTTTTTGGCTAGCTCGACTATTTGTGGCAGCGGGGCAATATCACCGTCCATACTGAAAACTCCGTCGGTGATTATGAGTATTGTTTTGTCTGTACCATCAGTGCGCTTCTGTGTTTCTCTGATTTGGACTGCCTCTTTAAGTTTCTCTTCCAGACCAGCCATATCATTGTGTGGATAGATGAACTTGGTCTGTACTTGGGATATCTTGACGGCATCAATAATGCTGGCGTGATTTAGCTCGTCGCTTATTACAATATCGTCTTTATCAAGTAGTGTTTGAACGGCAATGATGTTGGCTATAAAACCACTTTGGACGACTATGACAGCTTCTGTCTTTTTGAAGAGGGCGAGAGACTTTTCTAGCTCCTCGTGGAGAATGGAGTTGCCTGAGAGAGCCCTTACTGCACCAGTGCCAACGCCGTATTTTTCGATTGCGTCTATGGCTGCTTTTCTGACTTGAGGATGAGAAGCCAAGCCGAGATAGTTGTTGGAACAGAGATTGAGAACTTTTTGTCCATCGACTTCAAACCAAACATCTTGTGGTGAGGATACAACACGATAACGTTTCAGAGTGTTGCTATCTTTTAGTGTTTGGATTTGGTTGGTGAACTTGTCGAGAGGATTTTGCATGAGTTAGTTTAGCATGTAGATATTGTTAGGATCCGAGGAGTACAAGCACCAGGAGAGCCAGAACAATACGATAGATTGCAAAGGGGAAGAACCCGTTTCTTACCACGAATTTTAAAAAAGCTTTTATGGCAATGATGGCAGTGATGAATGACACGAGGAAGCCAATGAGAAGGAGTGAAAGATCATTTGAGGAAAAAGCGAGATTTGACTTGAGTAAATCGTAGCCTGTGGCGCTGACCATAGTCGGGATGGCTAAGAGAAAGGAAAACTCAACTGCTTCAACCCTACTAAGACCAACTGTGAGTCCTCCGATGATTGAGGCAGCAGACCGGGAAACACCCGGAATAAAAGAAAAAGCCTGGAATAGACCAATGATGACTAGCTTGACTGGGGACATATCGTTGACTGAATGGGTCGCAGATTTTTGTTTGAATTTTTTATCAAGATAAAGCAATAGAACACCACCTATGAGTAGACTTAAAGCGGTGACCAAAACATTGCCGAGGAGGTAGGATTTTATAAAAGGGTAGGCAAGGGCTCCCAAGATACCTGTAGGAATAAAAGCCAGAATTACGGAAAGCCACAGTTTTTTTGAGCGAATAATTTTGGGTAGATATAGCCAAACCACGGCCAGAATTGCACCGAGCTGAATAAAGATGCTGAATGTTTTTAGGAAGTCGGTGGAGGGTAGCTTTAGGACGTGTTCTGCCAAAATAAGATGACCGGTTGATGAGATGGGTAGAAATTCGGTGACCCCTTCAATGATGCCTAAGAATACTGATTGTAAGAGATTCATGTAAATACTATTGTAGTTGATGTTTTGAGGTGAGAACAGACAGGGAGAAGCAGTGTAACATTAATTATGGAAATCAAAGCTTATGGAAGAGGAGACATAAAGAACCCTCCTTCTTTTTGGAAGATTTTGGGACCATCCTTTATTTTGCTGGGTTTAGGCTTGGGTAGTGGTGAGGTGATACTTTGGCCTTATTTGTCGGCAAATTATGGACTGGGTTTGATGTGGGGGGCTTTGGTAGGAATCACTTTTCAGTTTTTTATCAATATGGAAGTAAGCAGGTACACGCTAGTGACCGGTGAAAGCGTGTTTGTTGGCTGGGCAAGGTTGTTAGGTAAGTTGGCGCCAGCGTGGTTTATTTTTTCCACGCTGCTTCCTTGGATGTGGCCTGGGATAGTGGCTAGCGCCGCAAGGATAATGGGATCGGGTTTGGGAATTGAGAATACAACAGGGTTGGCAGTAGGGATGATATTACTGAGTGGGGTTGCCTTAACTCTGGGGCCGGTGCTTTATCAAACTCAAGAAACTATGCAAAAATGGTTGATAATACTGGGTGTGCCATTGGTTTTAGGACTGTCTTGGTACCTGGCGTCCGGAACCGATTGGAATATGCTATTTATGGGTGTAGTGGGAAAAGGTGAAGGCTTTTGGTTTTTGCCTGTTGGTGTGCCAATTGCCAGTTTTTTGGCGGCAGTGGCTTTTTCGGGGGCGGGAGGTAATTTGAACTTGGGTACATCACAAAATGTAAAAGAGAAAGGGTATGCAATGGGGGCAGGAATGGGAAGAATTACCTCTTTGCTGACCGGGAAGAAAGAACAGATAGAATTAACAGGGAAGTATTTTGAGAGTACTGCGGAGAATAAACGTATTTTTTGGCGATGGTGGAGATTGGTTAATTTGGAGCACGGAATTGTTTTTTGGTTGACTGGTTTGGTGACGATGCTGTCGTTGGCGTTACTGGCTTACGCAACGGTTCATAACAAGTTGGCAGGTGTAACTGGGGTGGACTTTGTTATTTCGGAGGGCAGTGTAATTGGTGATCAGTTGGGCATGTTTTGGGGAAGGGCTTTTTTGGTGATAGCGGGACTGATGCTTTTTGCAACTCAGCTGTCTGTCTTGGCGACGACGGGAAAAATAATGGCCGAGAATTGGGCGTTGATTAAGTATTCACAGTTTAAATCCGAGAATTTATCTAAATATTTTTATCTTTTCCTGTGGATTTTGATCGCGATGCAGATTGGTGTCTTGATGCTTGGATTCAGAGAACCGTTGCAGTTGGTGACTCTTTCGGCGGTGCTTAATGCAGGATCAATGTTTATTTTTTCGATAATGATTATGTGGCTTAATAAAAAGAAACTACCGATAATATACAGAGCTAATTTATTTAGACGGGTGATGATGAGTTTAGCGATTGTGTTTTTGGGAAGTTTTTCCATGTGGACGGTATTACAGTTTTTGGGGTGGGTGTAGGATGGAAATATGATTAAAGGAAAAAAAATAGGATTGGCTCTGGGTAGTGGAGGGGCGAGAGGTTTGGCTCATATAGGAGTAATTAAGGAGTTGCTGAAAAACAATATCCCAATAGACATGATCGCTGGGACGAGTATGGGCGCAATGGTGGGAGGTCTTTATGCAGCCTTGGGGGATATCGAAAAAGTGGAGAAACTGGCTAATAGTTTTACGGTAAAAGATTGGCTGAGCACCTTTGTGGATCCGCTCGGTAGTTTGGGTTTGATCAAAGGAGGAAAATTGGAGAAAAAAATTAGAGAAGTGGTTGGGGACGTAGAGATCGAGAAAATGAGAATACCTTTTGGAGCTGTGGCTACAGATATTAATACTGCAGAAAAGATAGTCATCGACAAAGGGGATCTAGTGAAAGGGATAAGAGCAAGTGGTTCGGTGCCGCTTTTGTTTGATCCAGTGTTGATGGATGGTCGCACCCTGATTGATGGAGGAACATCTTGCCCAGTACCTGTGGAAATTGTTAAGGAAATGGGTGCAGACATAATTGTAGCGGTAAACCTTGATGCGGTTTATTTTTCAAGCAAAAAAGGAAAATCGGCTAAATTATCTTCAATGGAGATAATGAAAAATACCTTGTTTTTGCTGAGATACCATCTAGCCGAGAAAGAAGTGAGGGAGGCAGATGTAGTGATTAATCCACCGATTCCCTATGTGAGAGATTTGGATTTTGTGAACAAAACCGACTTGATTACCGGAGGAGAAGAGGCGGCAGCAAAAGCTATACCTCTAATTCGAAAGTTTTTAGTCTAGTTGCGACATCTTTTTCAACTTGTCTAGGTTCAGGACAGTGAAGCTGGCTCTTTTGGTGGAAATAACCCCCAATTTTTGCAGTTTGCTCATCTGTACAGAAGTGGTTTCTCTGGTAAGACCGATAAGTGTAGCCAGCATGCGGTGGGTAGCAGGGAAGGGAACGTAGATGCTATGCTCTTTCATTTGACCGTAATCAAAGGCTAGTTGAAGAAGGATTGTGGCGACTTTGTTGGTGGCGTTGCCGGCGATGATGTTGGTCTGGTTGTTGAGAAGTTGGAGAACTGAGTTGAAAAGGAAGCTATTGACTTGCTTTGAAAGCTTGGAATCACTGTCAACGTATTTTTGGTATTCGTTTGCCGGTGCTACATATATTTCACAAGGAGTAATGGCTTCGATATAAAAGTTGGAGGGATGATTTGACGAACTCTGAACGAGTGAAACCATGAAAAGTGGGCGAAATATATTTAGAGTGGTTTCTTGAGAACCGTTTTTGATGAAGATGCGAACGTAGCCTGACTTAGCATAATAGATGTTGGTGAATTTGTCTCCAGGCTTGTGAATAAGAGCGCCTTTGGGATATTTTATCGAAGGAAATTTGGCAAAGAATTTCTTAAGCTGGGTAATCGTATTTTTTGTCATAGCGCCGCAATTATAACCTAAAAAGTAATATTTTGTGTCTTTAAACTTTTAACTTTGGGGGGTTTTGCCGTAGATGATGATCATCGTGCCGGGAGTTTCTTTGCTGGCGCGGATCGTTTTGGACTCACCTGTCGGAGGATCGGACCAATCATAGATAATAGCGGCTTCTTCTGTTTTCATATTGACACAGCCGTGGGACATGGGGTGGCCGAAATTATCATGCCAATAGGTGCCGTGTAGGGAGAACCCGCGAGCAGCGGAAACTTGATCGTTTGAGAACCACATAATGTAGGGGACGTTGGGTAAGTAGTAGTAAGTGCGCAGAGCTGTAGAGCCACCACTCATCTTTTGGTAGCGAGATTTTCCCCAGATGCGGAAGGTGCCGGTAGGGGTTCTGCCCCATTTTCCGGTCGAGACCAAAAAGTTATGAACGAGAGTATCACCTTGGTAAGCATAGACACGTTGATTGGTGAGATCGACATAAATGCGTTTTTCCTCCGATGCTTCACCGAGAACTCGATTGATGGGTGTTTCAAAAGCTACTTGAGCAGGCAGAGGCACAGGTGAGTTGTTAAAGATGGCAGATGTAGCTGAGAAGTCATATTCCTTAACAGGGACAGCCAGTGTAATCGTCTTGTTTGTTTCACCAATAATAAATACGGAAAGAAATAGAACCGATATTGAGAATAAGAGTCTTTTCATGTAATAATCTTAACAAATTTTATTTATCAGTGACTAACAAATAACGGTTTTTATCAAAGTCGTCTTTCTTAATAATAGCTCTTAGATCATCAGGGATGTCAAAAATTGATAATTTGTGTGAGTCGTCGATCTCGAATACCAACAGAGGATGTGAGTTTAAATATTCAGGTGCCTGGTGGAGTAATTCGTTGATCAGGAGAGTACCGTCTGTACCACCGTCTAGAGCAAGTACAGGTTCATGATTCTTGACTGATGGGTCTAGGGTTTGGATCCTCGAGGAGGGGATATATGGCAAGTTTGACACGAGACAATCAATTTTGATTCCTTTGGGGTAATCGGACAACAAGTCCGATTTAAGAATCGTGATGCTGTTTTTGAGGTGGGGAATAAGTGTATTGACATTCTCTTGGGTGATTTGGAGTGCTTTAGTTGATATGTCAGATAGGTATAGATGGAAATTGTTGACACCGTTTTGGGTTAGGGCATGTGCCAGACTGATTCCCAAGGCACCTGATCCGCAGCCAACGTCGGCAAGCACAAGGGGTGTGGTTCTTTGTTGGAGGAATTCTATGCAGATGTCAACGATTTTTTCAGTTTCCAGCCTAGGAATCAGGCAGTCGGGAGTGACATGAAAGTCCAAACCCCTAAATTCGGAATGCCCGGTGATGTATTCGACAGGAGTAGTGCCAATTGTATCCAAGTCTATTTGGTCAAAACCGTATTTTCTTAAATGATTGATCTCCCAAGGGAGAAGGACTCTTCTCATCACGTCTTATTATGAGGCAAAAGGATGATTTATGCTTGAAATAAGTCCTATATACTTGACTTTTGAGGCTATTTGAGCTATTATGGGACTCGTACCTGAAAATACTCTTTCCTAATAATCTTGGAGGATGAAAATGAAATTTTTGATTATTCTACTTGCCCTGTTAATGCTTGGATTGATTGGGGTATTCATGATTACGTTCCCGAGAGCGTCGGTGACCAACGCAGAAAATGATGCCAGGTTTGAAGATATGCCTGCTGGTCCCAGGACTGATGACCCTAGCAATGATTTGCGGAGCCTAGAGATTGATAGTCTGCCCACAGATTCAGAATTTGCGGGCACTTACATTGCAGTACGCACGTTCAAGGGTCAATCGTGGGATGATATGGGTACATTTACACCAAGCGATGCGTTGCTTCTACCTAGTGTAGGGATCAACTTTGCCGAAGAAATGATTCTACGGGCACGCCCGGATTACGAATGGGTGTGGCACGAAGCCGGGACAATTCGTCAGGCAGGGTACTATTTGGAGAAGAAGGACTAAATATTCGCGTGAGCCGGAGGCTAATACCCTCCGGTTTTTTTATGGCGTGGAGAAGGAGTACTCTGTGGTGGTGAGCGTTTTGTCGGTGGTGATAATCTCGATGACGTATTTGTACGTCGTAGCGGGCGTCAGATTAACGAGACTGAGAAGATGATTGTTGTCTTCGGTGACTGACACATTAAAGGTTGTCTTTAGTCCTGCCGTAAAGCGGATATTGGTTTTGGCTGGTTGACGAGTACTGAAGCTGATTAATACTTGGGTTGAGGTGATTGGGGTAATGAGCGGAGGGGTGAGGATTTCAGATGCTGTGACCCTGGTCTCTTGGCTGGTGCTCATCGACCTTAAAACATTGGGGATGACGGTGATAGCAGTGAATATAACCATCACAGGGACGAGTACAGCGAAAGCAGATTTGATTGGAATACCCCAGAGTTTGTGGAAATTGATTTTGGCGTCCTGAGCTTTCTTGAATTGAAGCAGTTGATTTTTGGGAAAGAAGTCACCGTGATTGTTGGGGCACGAAAAAACGGTGACGGTCTTAGGGACAGAATCATCTTTGATTGAGGACATGGTTTGCTGGCAGTGAGTACAAACTGGGGCATGAGTGGGAACGCTATTTGATTTGGGGATAATGGAATCGATATTTTTGGCGGTATTAGTGGAGATGAAGTTTCCTAAAACCGGGGCTAAAAGGTGCCCACCACAATTTAGACATTCTTCGACCGTGGCATCCTGACCATCAACAGTCTGGATTTCGATGGAATGCATTAGTGAGCCACAATGAGGACAGGTCATTGATTTATTCTAACAAAATGATTCCCTTAGTGTTTGAGGTATATTTTGTTAAACTGAATTAATGAAGATAAAGTTTTTGGGTGCTGCGGGTACAGTGACGGGTTCTTGTTTTAGGTTGTCTGATGGGAAAACTAACCTGTTGATTGATTTCGGTATGTTTCAAGGGAAACCTGAAAATGAAGGCATGAACTATAAAGAACCGGAAATGGATATGGCTTTGCTGAATGGAGTAGTAATAACTCATGCACACTTGGATCATTGTGGAAGATTACCGTTGTTGTCAAAGGGTGGTTTTTCCGGTCCGATCTTTATGACTGAACCGACGAAGGCTTTGGTCGAAGTGGTGTTGTACGATTCAGCAAAGATATCTAAAGAAGAATCAAAAACAGTGCTTTATGACGAGGCAGATGTGATGAAAGTGATGAAGCAAATCCATACAGTTGGTTATGATGAGGAATGGGAGGTGGGTGGTTTCAAAATAAAGCTGTTGGATTCGGGACATATAATGGGGTCTGGAACTCCGGTAATAACCGAAAAAAAGACAGGAAAGAGAGTGGTGTTTAGTGGAGATTTGGGAAATACTCCTGAACCATTGGTGGCTCCAACTGAGTGGGTTGATGAAGCTGAGGTAGTAGTAATGGAATCAACCTATGGGGATAGAGTTCATGAGGCTGGGGACGAAGTGGAGGAGCTAATAAAAGTAATCAAAAGAGCTGAAGAAACAAATGGAACGGTACTAATCCCTTCTTTTTCGATACAAAGGTCACAAGAGTTATTGTATATTTTTGATCAACTGAAGAAGAGCGGAGATATGAAAGAATCTACCCCTGTCTTTTTGGATAGTCCGATGGCGATAAAAGCGACGGCGATATTTAAAGATTATCCCGGGTTTTATAGTAAGGCACTCAAAGATCAAGTCAAGACTGATGATCCTTTTGATTTTCCGTCATTGGTGTTGTGTGACGTAATTGAAAAAAGTAAACAAATAAAGCACACAGAGGGAGTGAAGGTAATTGTGGCGGGAAGTGGCATGATGAGTGGAGGGAGAATAATTCACCACGCGATAAGTTTCTTGGGGGATCCAAAGACACAATTGGTGTTTGTAGGATATCAAGCTGAAGGAACGCTAGGGAGACAGATTAAGGAAGGGGCAACCTCGGTAAATATATGGGGGAATGAAATTCCGGTAGCAGCTCAGTTAGTTAACATCGAAACTATGAGTGCGCATGCCGACCAAGGACAGCTATTGAATTGGGTTAAAAAGATTTGGGGAGTGAAGCAAATATTCTTGGTCCATGGAGAGGAGATACCGAGACTGGTATTGAAAGAGAAAATAAAACAAGAGGTTGATAGTGCTAAAGTGGAATTACCATCAATAAACAGCGAGATTGATTTAAAAATATGAGCTATAAGAAGATTTTACCCGTCTTGGCAGGCTTGGTTGCGGTTTTGTTTATGTATCAGAGCGTGAGGGCTGCTTTTCTGATATTGACTCGGATTGGGACACTGTCTACTTCGGGACAGATTTATAGTTCTTGGACATATACGGGAGCAACTGCGCCTGATTTTGCCGGGACAGCGACTCCTGGAGCGATGGTGGCGATAACGGTGAACGCGATTACCTCGACAACGAGTGCAGGTGTCAACGGAGCTTGGTTAGCTGCCCCGACAAACATAGTACCCGGAACAAATTCAGTATCGATTGCATCGGGCAACGAGGTAGTTGCATTTAGCTTGGTATTTTCACAGGCTGCTTCACCTACTGCCACTCCAATACCGACACCTACCGCTACGCCAAGTGATTTGCCGGAGGCGGGAGTGATGATTTGGCCTCTGGGATTGGTGGCTGCCGGATTGGTAGTATTTTTTGCCGGAAGAAGTGCCAGAGATAAGGTGGAAGAACATTATGGGGCTAGTCTTTTTGAGGTAAAATAGATTTCTTATGTTGGTAAACGGAAATAGAATAGAGGTAATTTTTGACATTGAGACGAAAAAATTTTTTGATGATATCAATGCTCGAGATCCTGCAGCTTTGGGGATTTCGATAGTGTCGGCTTATAGGAGGGAAGTGGATAAAGATTTGCATGAAATTAAGGGTGAGATGAAAAGTTTTTGGGAGAGTGAATTTGATTTGATGTGGAACTGGTTTGAGGAGGCCGACAGGATCATAGGTTTTAATTCTCTCGGGTTTGATGTACCGGCGATGAATGGGGTGTATAAGGGGGATTTTACCAAGCTAAAGCACTTCGATATCTTGAAGATCGTCAAAGACAATTTTGGACACAGGATAAAGTTGGACAGTATAGCTAAGGAGGTGCTGGGAATGGGGAAAATTGCAGGTGGGGCAGACGCAGTGATGTGGTGGGCGAAAGGAGATCCAGAAAGTTTGGCAAACTTGAAAAAGTATTGTGAGATGGATGTTGAAGTGACAAAAGGAGTGTATGACTTTGGTATGAGAAACAAGAAACTGAGGTTTAAGGATCACTGGAATGAGATGAGGGAGATAGAGGTGGATTTTTCTTACCCCTTTGAAGAACCGCCAAAACCTGTGGATGTGCAGATGGGGTTATTTTGAAATAAAAAAACCCGCCCTTTTGAGGGGCGGGGAGTAATCTAGAAAGATCCGATAGGAACAGTGGCTCCTTCGTCGAGGCGTTCCCAGATTTTGGGATCGATCTTGAATATTCTTTTAAAATCATCAGGGATTGATGCTTGAAAAACCAACTCACGCTCTTTAAGGGTGAGAAAAAGTTTCCAGGCGTGGAGCAGGGGGCGCCCATTGTGAACAGGCAGTCCGCCATAAAAGAGATCTCCCAAGATGGGTGACCCAAGGAATTGAAGATGTTGACGGATTTGATGTCTGCGCCCGTTCTTCTCAAGCCTGCACATAACTAAGGCGAGGCCGTTTGAGACGTGCAGAATTTCGAAACTGGTGGTGGCCGACTTATAGACACCTTTATCGACTTCAACCGGAAGATCGCATATAGCTTTACCATCTACCCAGTTTGGATAATTGACGGGATTGATGATAATGGCAAGATATACCTTTGTAGTTATATCGTGCCAGTTGCTCATAATCCACTTCTGCCATTCTTTCGTGGCAAAAAGGACCAATCCGCTGGTGCCCTTATCGATCCGATGGCAGTTGTTGTAACCAGGCTTTAGCCTAGCAACAATATCTACCAGGGGGGTGCCATGTTCTCGAGGGCATTCAACGGCAATTCCTGCCGGTTTACTGAGAACCAGAAGATCATAAGATTCATATAGAATATCAATGTTCACGTCTTCCTCCCGTAGGAAACTAGACTTGTGCCTGGAATTTTAACATTATAGGTTGGGAATGTCAACTTGAGCACGAGTTGCAGCCAGGAGATACTTGGATTATAATAGTCTAAGTATGTTTACTTTTACCAAAAAAGCCGATTATGGACTGGCTTTGCTCTCCGCTCTGTCAAAGAAGGGTAGAGGAGGCAGAGTGAGCCTAAAAGAGCTATCCGAGATGGGATTACCCAGAGCTTTTGTGTCAAAAATTGCCGTTTCTCTGGTAGAGGCGGGAATTATCAATTCCAAAGAAGGCAAAGGTGGTGGTTACGCCCTCAATTACGATCCAGGGGAAATATTGATTAAGGAAGCGCTTGAAGCTGTTGAGGGTGAGGTAGAGACTGCCTCGTGCGGGACATGTCCGGTTTCCGGAGGTTGTGGCCAGGAAGGGTTTATGGATCGTTTGACCGGGGATATCAATGGAGTGTTGGAAAGTTATACTTTGGCGGATTTAGTTAAATGATTATTTATATAGATTCCCCAGTCGGAGTTGGGGAATGACACACATATATGTTGAAAATAAAGAATCTAAGAGTAACAGTTGAAGATAAAGAAGTCCTCAGAGGAGTTAGCTTTGACGTTGGTAAGGGTGAAATAGTAGCCTTGATGGGACCAAATGGATCGGGAAAATCGTCGTTGTCCAATGCCATAATGGGAAATCCTAATTATGAGGTAGTAGGTGGGTCAGTTGAGTATTTGGGTGAAGACTTGTCGGAGCTTAGTGTGGATGAGAGAGCAAAAAAGGGAATCATGATGGCTTTCCAGAATCCTGTAGCTATAAATGGAGTGACTGTGAGGGAATTGCTTTTATCATCTTTAAGAGCTAGAGGAGAAAAGGTAAGTGCTGTGGAGGTGAAGAATAATATCGAGAAGATCGCGGAAGAGCTAAAAATGGACAGAGAGCTGCTTTCCAGGGGAGTAAATGAGGGATTTAGTGGAGGAGAGAAGAAAAAACTGGAGGTGTTGCAGATGAAACTTTTGTCTCCTCGATTGCTGATCCTGGATGAGGTGGACTCGGGATTGGATATTGATGCACTGAAAACAATTGCCTCATCGGTAAAAAAACAAGTAAAGCAAAAAGAAATGTCGGTATTGGTGATTACTCACTATCAGAGACTGCTGAAGTATTTGGTGCCCGATAGGGTGGTGGTTTTGAAGGAGGGACGGGTTGTGGATATGGGTGGAGGGGAAATAGTAGAAAAATTAGAAAAAGAGGGATACAAGTCGTATGAGTAGATTTGCCTCAAAAAAGATTGATGAGAAAGCGGAGGTCGAATCTTTGGGACGAGATTATGTTTTGGGACATCACGATACGATCGAGTACGAGTACAAAGCACCCAAAGGTGTAGACGAAGCAGTGGTTCGAGATATTTCAAGAAGAAAGAATGAGCCAGCATGGATGCTGGAGAAGAGACTGGTGGCTTTGAAAATATATGAGGGAGCTAAGGTACCCGAATGGGGAGCCGACCTGTCCCCTATTAAATTTGAAAATATTCATTATTACCTTAAACCAAAGGCAGAGCCAGCCAAGAGTTGGGATGATGTACCGGACAAGATAAAGGAGACTTTTGAAAAGATTGGAGTGCCAGAGGCTGAAAGAGAAATGTTGGCCGGGGTAAAGAGTCAATATGACTCGGAGGTGGTTTATGGATCGCTTAAGAAAGCATTGGCGGAAAAAGGAGTGGTGTTTTTGTCTATGGATGAGGGATTGAAACAATATCCTGAACTGGTCAGGGAACATTTTGGAAAAACAGTTCCTGCCGGGGATAATAAATTGGCCGCTTTGAATACAGCTGTTTGGAGCGGTGGATCTTTTGTATATGTACCCAAAAATGTTGAGGTAGGACTCCCCTTGCAGGCGTATTTTCGGATTAATTCAGAGAGTGCCGGACAGTTTGAGAGAACGCTAATCATCGCCGATGAGGGTAGCAAACTTCACTATATTGAAGGTTGTAGCGCACCGGCTTTTTCGTCTGCTTCTCTTCATGCGGCTGTGGTGGAGATAATCGTGAAGAAGGGAGCCAGAGTGCAGTACACTACGGTGCAAAATTGGTTTAAGAATATTTACAACTTGGTGACAAAAAGGGCTTGGGTAGAAGAAGACGGAGAAATGAGATGGGTGGATGGTAATTTGGGCAGTAAAGTGACGATGAAGTACCCTGCTTGTATATTGGCCGGAAGAAGAGCTAAAGGAGAAACTCTCTCAATAGCATGGGCAGGAGCAGACCAACATCAGGATACAGGGGCGAAGATGATACATTTGGCACCAGATACCACCTCGAGAATTATCAGTAAGAGTATTAGCAAAGCCGGAGGAAGAGCCACGTATAGAGGATTGGTACATATTGCTCGAGGAGCGACGAACGCAAGATCAAAAGTGGTATGTGATGCGCTGATACTGGACGAGAGAAGCAGGACAGACACATATCCGACGAATAAGATTATGGAAATTGAGGTGACCTTGGAGCATGAAGCAACGGTAAGTAAGGTGGGCGAGGATCAGCTTTTTTATCTGATGTCGAGAGGAATTGATGAACATGAGGCGGAAGCCTTGATTGTAAATGGGTTTTTGGAAGAGATTGTCAAGGAAATACCATTGGAATATGCAGTGGAGATGAACAGATTGGTAAATTTGGAAATGGAAGGGAGTGTGGGATAAAAATGAAAACTCAAGAATTTAGGATTACTACCCCAGGGAGCTATGAATACCTTCTGCCTTTTGAGACAGTTAATGAAGAAGGTGATTTGTTGGGAATAATTGAAGCAAGAACTCCTGGAGATTATGAGATCAGAGTGGTGGCGAATCACTTGGTACCCGGAACAAGAGGTAGAGTGAAGGTGAAAGGTGTAGTTGAAAATGGGGCAAGAGTAAAATTGGTAGGATTGGTGAAGATTGCAGAGGGCGCAAAGAACACGGATAGTTTTCTTAGTTTGAAGCTTTTGATGCTTGATAATAAGAGTTATGCGATGGCGGAGCCGGAGTTGGAGATTCTCAACAATGAGGTAAAGGCGAGTCATTCAGCCAGTGTAGGTAGAATTGATAAAGAACAGCTTTTTTATCTTAAGAGCCGAGGAATTGACGAGAGTGAAGCCAGGAAGCTAATTATTAATGGTTTCTTAATGAATGCGTAATAGAATTTATTAATCTAAAATAAACCATGATTGATACCGAAAAAATCAGAGCCGACTTCCCTATCCTTAAAAGAAAAATTAAAGGTAATGATTTGGTTTATTTGGATAGTGGAGCAACCTCACAGAAGCCGGAGGCGGTGATAGAGGCGATAAGTAAGTACTACAGAGAGACAAACGCCAATATTCACAGAGGTGTTTACGAGTTGTCTGTAGAATCAACGAGGTTGGTGGATGAGTCTAGAGCCGGTGTGGCAAGTTTTATTGGAGCCGGATTTGAGGAAGTTATTTTTGTGAGAAATGCCAGCGAGGCAATCAACTTGGTGGCATATTCCTGGGGAAGGGAAAATATTAAATCAGGGGACGCGATTATCGTGAGTAAACTTGAACATCATTCAAACCTGATTCCTTGGCAAGAGTTGTGCAGAGAGGTAGGTGCTGAACTGAGAGTAATTGATGTAAATGATTCGGCTGAGCTTGTTTTGGGGAACGGGAAAGTGGAGAATCTGGAAGAGAAGGGTTTGAGAGTAAAGGTGGGTGGTTTGAAAGACTTGATAGATGACAAAGTAAAGCTGTTGGCAATCACAGGAGTATCGAATGTGATGGGAACAATCACTCCCCTTTTGGAAATCATTGGTGAAATAAAGAAACAGTCTCCTGAAATCAAAGTACTGGTCGACGGAGCGCAGATGGTGCCTCACTTGAGGGTAGATGTTAAAAAACTTGGAGCTGACTTCATGGCTTTTTCCGGACATAAGATGTTGGGTCCTACCGGAGTAGGAGTTCTGTGGGGGAGAAAGGAAATTTTGGACCAGATGAAACCATTCCTTTTTGGTGGTGACATGATAAACGAGGTAAAGCTGACTGGTGCTACATGGGCAGGGTTGCCTAGTAAGTTTGAGGCAGGAACACCTGATATTGCCGGGATTGTCGGTTTGGGAGCTGCAGTGGAGTATTTGAGGGGAATTGGAATGGATAATGTGAGGGAACATGAGAAGGAGTTGTTGGAGTATGCACTGATGAAGTTTAAAGAGCTGTCCGATGAAGGGCTGGTGACTGTATATGGTCCGATGGACTCGAGTGTTCGAGGAGGGGCGATCCCCTTTAACGTTAAAGGCGTCCATGCACATGACACGGCTCAGGTATTGGACAGTTATGGAATTGCGGTTCGTTCGGGACAACATTGTGCCGGACCCCTGGTGACCAGCTTTGGGGTAATGGCGATGGCACGGGCGACTTTTTATATTTACAATACAAAGACTGAGATTGATTACCTTATTGATATGATTAGGCAAGTGCCAAAAGTATTTATTTAGACAAATGTCGGACTACAAAGATGAAATAATTGATCACTATAAAAACCCCAGGAATTTTGGGGAGATGGAGAGTCCTGATTTGAGTATCACGGAAGCGAATTCTTCTTGTGGAGATATGATAAAAATCTCTTTGAAAATGGATGGAGAGAAAATAGCCGAGGTGAAGTGGCAGGGTGTGGGTTGTGCGATTTCTACTGCTGCTGCGAGTATGTTGTCCGAGAAAGTCTCGGGAATGTCAAAGGAAGATTTGGAGATAATGGGTGATAAGGGGATCGAAGAGATGCTGGGTGGAGAAATTAATCCCGGGAGGATAAATTGCGCAACTTTGGCTTACAGGGGATTACTAAATTTGCTTAAAAAATGAAAGACTTGAAAACTGTGTTGTGGATTGTTGGGGTAAGTGTTTTCCTGGTACTGATGATGATATTTGGTTTGACCAAGATGAGTGGCAGTGGGGGTGATAGTTTGAAAGTTGAAGAGTCTGTTCTTTTGGAAGGAGCTTTGATCGCAACAGAGAGCGGGGAAGTAAAAGTGAGTGTGGTTAATTTTTCAGACATGCAATGTCCGGCCTGCAAGATAGCTGATGGTGTATTGGGAGAATTGGTAGGCAAGAGCGGAGTAAAGTATGTGGTGAGGCACTACCCATTGATGGGACACAGGTATTCTACTAACGGAGCTAAAGCCGTTGAGGCTGCCAGACAAATGGGGAAGGTTTGGGAAATGATAGATATGCTATTTGAGAAACAAGAAGAATGGTCGGCTTTGAGCACAAAAGAAATTGACTCCAGACTAGCGGATTACGCGGTTGGATTGGGGTTGGAGAGAAGCGAATATGAGACACGATTTAAGAGTGGTGAGACGGCGCAAGTGGTGGCCAGTGATAAAGCGCTGGGAGATAGATTGAGATTGAGTGGAACACCAACGGTCTATGTGAACGGAGAACAAACATCTCCTGATTTTGTGATGGGTAAAGTTAATGAATTATTGGGAGACAAGAAATGATAGGGCTACCTATTTTGACTGCGGCTGCTTTTGCTAATGGACTTAATCCCTGTGGTATTGGGATGACGATAACCTTCTTGGGGTATCTGTTGGTATTTGGAGGAGGCAGTAAAGACAAGAAAAATTTATTGAAGATAGGGGCAGCTTATATATTAGCTGTATTTTTGACCTATCTTTTTGCTGGACTGATTTTTTATAGCCTGGTTTATTACATGCAGAGGTGGTGGTTGGCCAGCGTGTTTAAGTATATTTTGGGTGGCTTGATTGTCATGGCGGGAGTAATTCAACTGAAGGATGTGTTGTTTCCTAATTTGCCTTTCCATTTAAGGATGGGTATGGGAGGATTTAAGAAATTGAATGAACTCATGGGCAAGGCGAGTGTGCCGGTGGCATTTTTGATAGGATTTTTGACTACGGCTTTTTCGACCCCATGTATGATGCCTTTGTATGTCGGAACTACTGCTGTGATTGCCAGAAGTGGTTTGCCCATGGTAGCGGTTTTAGGATATTTTCTTTATTACAATCTGATATTTATACTGCCGATGATATTGATATGGGTAGTAATGGTGGCAGGAAAACAAGTGGTAGAAATGAAAGAGTTGGAGCATAAATATGGTAAATGGATGCGACTTATTATGGGGTTGTTCATGGTGGTGGTGGGAGTGTGGTTATTAAAGTAATTTGCTTTTTGATCATCTGTGTCATTCCTCTCGCACTTATCCATTTTGAGCTATACCTGCCTGCCGGCAGGCAGGTTTTCAATAATTGGATAAATGCTACGGAATAGATGATGATGCTAAAAAAAGTACTTTGGAGTAGGTTACGGCCCGGGCGCTCGAAAGGTAAAGAGGAGGTTTTTCTTGGATAAGTGCTACGGAATAGACGATCAAAAAGACAAATGATAAATTAATTATTGGTATAAAATCAAGACATGGCAGTGAAGAAACTAATCGGTACGATTGAATACAAAGACAACCTTGCAGGGAATGTGTGGTTGGTCCGGATTAAATTTGATGAAGATCTGTATTTTTCTGCAGGGCAATATGTGAGTGTAAAAGTAAGTGAGGAGGGAGAAAGACGTTCGTACTCAATAGCCAGTCTGCCGAGTGTTGTCAATGGAGATAAAAGAGACTATATCGACATTGTCGTAGATATAACTCCAATGGGAGTCGGCTCCAAATTCTTCTTGAATACGAAGGTAAATGAGAAAGTCGAGGTCATGGGTTTCTTGGGTAAGTTTACAGTTGATGAGATTTCTTTGGAAGAAACCGACACTTTGTTGTTTGTGGCTAATGGTACAGGAATAGTTCCTCTCAAGCCGATGATTGAGAACTTGTTGGAAGTAAAATCATTTAAAGGCAAGGTAATTCTGGTTTGGGGAATGAGGAAAGAAGAAGACTTGTATTGGACAGAAGAGATAGAAAGACTGACGAGAGATTTTGATAACTTTTCTTTTGAAATGGTACTGTCTATACCTGATGATGATTGGCCAGGAAACCGCGGGCATGTGGGGGACGTAATTAAGGATTTGAATATAAAGTGGCAAAAAGTAAGGGCATATTTATGCGGTGCACCTGAGATGGTGGAGGAGATGGAAGGGCTTCTTGTAGCCAAAGGGGTAGATAATAACAATATTGTGCATGAGAAATTTGGATAAGCCTTTTGATATACTTTATACATAAATTTGATGAGTAAACTACTTATAAAGATAGACGCTAATAAATGTATAGGATGTGGAAGCTGTGAAAGTGTGGCGGAGTCTATTTTTCGGGTGAATGCAAAAGGAAAGGCAGAAGTTTGGGGAGAGGGTGATGATGAGCAGGCAATACTGGCAGCTCAGGTGTGTCCGACCAGTGCCATCGAGATAAAGAATAGTGAGACAGGAGAGATTATTTGGCCAAAGTCAAAGCAACAGAAAGGAGGTGACAATGATGAGAAATAAAGATAAATTGGCAATGGGTAAATCATTGATATATGGCTCGATTGTTTGCGTGGTGCTGGCTTTTTTGGGTGCAATTGGAACAGACTTGTGGTTGGCTAGCACTCAGTGGATGTTGGTGGCGTTGACACTCGCAATTTGGGGTGTGTTTGTGTTGTTGGAAGCTCAGTTTAAAATCGGAAAATGAAAACAGTTGAAGAAAGGATTTGGGAAGGGTTGCGGGGAGTAATTGATCCTGAATTGGGAGTTTCTATCGTGGATTTAGGTTTGGTTTATGACGTCCGCTATGAGGATGGAGTAGCTGAAGTAGAAATGACTTTGACGTCTCCCGGATGTCCTTTGGCTCCGATAATAGACAAGAAAGTGAGGGAATCTGTAGAAGGTATTAGTGAAATCAATGATTTAACTATCGAATTGGTTTGGGATCCACCATGGACTAAGGAGATGATGTCGGATGAACTAAAGGCTGAGTTTGGGCTGTAGGGAGATTTATATTTTCCCTACCATTCTTTCTTCCGTACTTATCCATCCAGAAAAACGGACGCTATTTTGCCAGCGCAAAATCCGCCCTGATTTTCAGCGAAAAATTTTGATAATACTCAAAAAACCAAGCTTTTTCGCTTTGCGCAGCCTTTTCTGGATTGGACAAATACTCCGAAAGGATGGGCTTTGGTATATTAAAGGTAATGAAAATATTTATTGGGGCAGATCATGGTGGATTCGTAATGAAGGAATATATAAAGGGATTGTTGGTGAGTGAGGGGCATGAAGTGGTGGATGTGGGAAATTCTGTTCTGGATGAGCAAGACGATTATGTTGATTTTGCACAGATAGTGGCCAGGAGTGTGGCTCGGGAACCCGAGGGTAGAGGAATTTTGTTGTGTAGAAACGGAATGGGGATGAGTATAGTGGCGAACAGATTTCCGGGGATAAGGTGTGGTTTGGCATTCAGTGTCGAAACAGCAATAAAAGGAAGAACGGATGATGATATAAACGTATTGTCTTTACCGTCTGACTATATTGACAATAATATGGCCAAGGAGATGGTTGAGGCTTTCTTGACCGAACGCTTCAATGAGGTTGAAAGGTATATCAGACGAATTAATAAGATAGATAAGATCTAAAATGGTGACCATAGTACCCACTATATTGGCAAAAGATGTAACTACTTTCGAGGATCAGCTAAAAAAAGTATGGGGAGAGGTGAAGAGGGTTCAGTTTGACATCATTGATGGAAAATTTGCTCCAGTGGAGACAGTGGAGCCTGAAATTTTGCTGAACATAGATACGATTGTGGAGTTTGATGCTCATTTGATGGTGGAGAGACCTGAGGACTGGGTGGAAAGGTGCTTGGCAGCGGGAATTACCGGTGTGTATGGTCAGGTAGAAAAAATGGAGGATAAGACTAAGTTCATTGCTGATGCTCAGGTGGCAGGGATGAGGGTGGGTTTGGCATATGACCTGGACACTCCCTTGATAGGCTTGGAGGAGTATATAGATGACGTTGATGGTGTATTGCTGTTGAGCGTTAAGGCGGGAGCCCAGGGGCAGGATTTTGACGAGCGAGTGTTAGCTAAAATTATGGAGGTAAGAAAAATGAACAAGAGGGTGAAAATAATAGTGGATGGTGGTTTGGACGTAGAAAACATTAAGAAGTGTTTTGCCGCCGAATGGTCTGAGGAAATGTCGGAGGACGAACTGGACAGGTCATTTATGAATATGGAGTTTGCTGTTGGAAGTCAGTTGTTTGGTTCTCCTGATATCGCTGAGGAATTAATGAATCTTGAGCACTTGTCTCACTAAGGTTATATTGAAGTATGGCTTTTAAGAAACTTAAATCAATTACTGTTTTTGGTTACGCAGATTGTAAGGAGGATGATCCTTTATATCAAAGTACAGTTGAGGTTACGAAACTACTAGCAAAGCATGGACTAGAGATTATCAACGGGGGTGGTCCGGGAGTGATGAGGGCATCTACAGTAGGAGCTCATGAAGGTGGTGGTGAGGTATCGGTAGCAACTTTCTATCCTAAGCATATTGAGAATTTTGAAGGTAAAGATCCGCTGAACTTGGCGGATAAAGAGGTGATCATGAATAATTATGTGGACAGAACAATGAAGCTATTGGAGCTGGGTCAGGCATATGTAATATTTAATGGAGGGACAGGGACATTGTCTGAGTTTGGGATGGCTTGGGGGTTGGCATATTTATATTTTGGGAAGCACAAACCCTTGATTTTGTACGGAGATTTTTGGTTCCCTATTATGGAAGCGTTGGTGGCTAATATGAGAATTGGTGACCGGCCGGGAGCGCTGAGAGTGTATAGGATTGCTACATCACCGGATATGGTAGTGGAATATCTGGAGGAGTTTGATGAGGTTCTTCAGAAAGAAAAAGAAGAGCTTCTTATGGAAGACGGGAGCGGAGAAGAGGCTTTTATTGAGCATTAGGTAGATATTTGTTGGTATTATTAGTTAATGCCCCGTATTGATCTGCCTATTGTTGCCCGTGATATAAGGAAGAACATTATTAGAATGTTGGCTTTGGCCGGATCGGGTCATACAGCAGGTGCAATGGGTAGTGCCGATTTGTTTGCATATCTATATTTTGGCGGGGAGGTAAAAGTGAGAAGTAATGATCCGATGTGGGAAGGACGTGACAGGATCGTACTTTCCTGTGGACATTATGCTCCGGTTTTATATACCTCTTTAGCTATGGCGGGATTTTTTCCTCTTAAGGAGTTGTCAACACTGCGTAAATTGGGCAGTCGACTTCAAGGTCATGTGGTGAGGCATATGGAGTACGACGGAAGGCGTAAGCTAGCTCATGACCAATTGCCTGGTGTAGAGAATACAGGAGGGCCTCTGGGGCAGGGGGTGAGTGTGGCTGTAGGGATGGCTTTGGCGGCAAAATTGAAAGGTGAGAAACACAGAATAATTTGTATTGGGAGTGATGGAGAAATGAACGAAGGGCAGACGTGGGAAGCATATATGAGTGCTTCGAAATACAAACTGGGTAGACTGATTTTCATCATAGATAGGAATAAAATACAAATCAGCGGGAACACAAATGAAGTTATGCCTCTTGAGCATATTGAGAAAAAGCTGGAGAGTTTTGGATTGAGAGTAAAGGAGATCGATGGGCATAATTTTGATGAAATAAGTAGCATTTTCACTTGGAGTGTGATGTATCCAGAGCAGCCTAAGGCAGTGATCATGAACACCGTGCCCGGAAAAGGAGTGAGTTTTATGGAGAATGATTATTTATGGCATGGGGCACCCCCGACAAAGGATCAGGCAATTGATGCACTGGTGGAGCTAATAGGAGGAAATAGCAAATGAAATATTTAGTTGATGATATTAGTACTGTTGAAATGAAAGGTGATAGAGATGGATTTGGGGAGGCAATGATGGATTTGGGGAAAAGAAACGAAAAAGTAGTGGCTCTGTGTGCAGATCTGCGTGAGAGTCTGCGTTTGGAAAGCTTTGCCAATGAATATTCGAGTAGATTTTTTGAAGTGGGAGTAGCGGAACAAAACTTAATCGGAGTAGCATCAGGTTTGGCGCTGGAAGGGTTTATTCCGTTTGCAGCGTCGTATGCAGTATTTTCTCCTGGCAGGAGTTGGGATCAGATTCGAGTATCGGTGGCTTATACAAATGCTAATGTAAAGGTTGTAGGTGGTCACACGGGTATCAGTGTGGGTCCCGATGGACCAACACATCAGGCGATGGAAGATATTGCCATGATGAGGGTATTACCGAATATGGTAGTGGTGGTGCCTTGTGATGCTGCCCAGGCAAGAAAAGCGACAATGGCGTTGGCTGAATATAAAGGGCCGGCTTATCTGAGGCTGTCACGACCAAAAAATGCAGTATTTACAAGCAAGGGAGCTACTTTTGAAATTGGAAAGGCACAGATATTGAGGGAGGGAAAGGATTTGACTGTAGTGGGATGTGGACCTGTTTTATACGCGGTGTTGTTGGCAGCCGAGGAGCTGAAGGGAGAGATTGATGTTGAGGTAATTAATATGCATACGATCAAACCACTTGATATAGAAACGCTTGTGAGAAGTGCCAAGAAAACAGGAAAGGTATTGACTGTGGAGGAACATCAAATAAGCGGGGGTTTGGGAGGGGCGGTGGCAGAAGTACTATCTGAGATGTTACCAACAAAGATGAAACGTTTGGGAATGAGAGATGCTTTTGGGGAGAGTGGTGACCCAGACGAGCTCTTGTCTAAGTATGGATTGGATAGAGAGGCAATGGTGAGGGCGATCAGGGAAATCTCGGTTGTGAGCAAGTAGATGGTATGATTTTTCTATGATAGATACTAAAATAATCGAACGAGAAGGAAAAGTGATGCTTTTGGCCTACGATCAAGGATTTGAACATGGACCTGTAGATTTTGACGAGAAAAATGTTGATCCTGCTTACATAATGAGGATTGCGAAGAATGGATATTTTACCGGTGTGGTGTTTCAGGAGGGTGTGGCGGCTAAGTATTATGAAAAAGATTCCGGAGTACCTTTGATAATAAAACTTAATGGAAAGACCTCGTTTCAGAATGAAGAACCGTTGTCACTGCAGCTATGTACGGTGGATAAAGCAATTGAGTTGGGAGCGATAGGGGTGGGGTACACGATTTATGTCGGGTCTGAACATGAAGAGGAGATGATGAAGGAATTTTCCCGAATAGAGGATGAGGCGCATGCTAAAGGGTTGATAGTGATTGCTTGGATGTATCCGAGAGGGAAAAAAGTGGCAGGAAAGGAAAAGAGTCGAGATATTGTAGCCTACGGCGCCAGACTGGGGATGGAGCTAAATGCAGATATGGTGAAAGTACCATATACAGGAGATAGGGATAGTTTTGAATGGGTGGTGAAGTCAGCGGGTAAAACCGGAGTGTTGATGAGCGGTGGTGACAAAACAGATTGGCTAACTTTGGAGACGGAAGTAAGGAGTGTGGTTGATGCCGGGGCAAGGGGGATTGCTGTGGGAAGAAATGTGTGGCAGAGTGAAAAGCCAGATGAGATAGCGAGAAAGCTAGCAGAGCTTATCTATTAACATGAATGAATGAATCAGGTTTGGAGATTGATACGATGAATCTTAAGGAGAAGGACAAAATTGATAAAGCCGATAAGGTGTGGGAGGTGGCGGAGCCGGTAATGCGTGACTGGCAAGAGAGGTTAACCCTATTTGAGGAGAGACATCGTGTGCAAATTAAAAGGATTTTAGGAGACATTTCAAATTTTTTTGGGGTACCTACTCCGGAGTGTATAAATGTTGACATACACTACATGGATCAGGTGAATTCGTCAAAAGGAGAACCCGTTTCGGGATTGGTGAGTACATTAGCGTTGCCACAGGGGGATTCGGATGTGTTTTATTGGTTGGGTAGGGTGACTCGATTGCCCAATGATGGTCAGCAAGAGATTGAGGAAGAAGAGAGGCGCCAGACTACAAAAATAATCCATGAGGAAATTCACGAGAAGTTACAGGGTGAGAATCAAATTTTTAAATCGGTTCTTGAGGAAGCAAATAATGATTCCCAGGTCGTTGAAATGAGGAATAATTTGATGAAAAACCAGTTGGGATATTTGGAACCTGAAGCTGAGCTAACAGCCATCTATCTGGAACATTATGCAAATAGCTTGCTACAACAAGATGATGGTGAGGGAGTCAATACTATGAATTCAGTCATCGATTATCGAGTTGATAAAGATCGTTTTAGACAAATATCTGGTGCAGTTCTTAAGGAGAATGATTCAGAGAAATGGCGAAATGGCGGTCCCTATGCGAGGTTGGTTGCAGGATGGAGGAAATACTATGATGAAGAAGAAACTGTTCGAGCTGATCCCGCAGGTAAACCAGCACCAGTAGAAAAAGGAGATCTTTCTATCTATGAGCTGGGAGAGAAAATAACTGATTTCTCTTTGATTGAAAGTTATATAGCAGAAAATAGAAAGCTAGACCTGGCCTTTGTAAAATCACTTTATAAGATTTTTCTTCAAGTTAGGGAATAGCTATCCAAGCAAACGCCTTTTGAGACTTCCGAGGCGGTAGCCCCATTTGCGCCAGAAATCGTCAAAGTAAACGATGTTGGCGAGAAGTAGACTGACGATGAGTATGGCGTCGAAATTGTTCCTATCCCAGTACGAATCTTCAAGTTGTATCCACATAGCAAATTCGTCAAATGCCAGTCCTAGGGCAACACCATAGAGTAGGCCAATTCTGAGTCTGGTCTTCGGAGATCGTGGTTGGGTGAGAAGAACATACCCGATAATGGCGAGCAAAAAGATGCCGTAGGAGAAGTGGTGAACATGAATAGATTTGACCTGAAAGAAAAGATATGGAAAAAGAAATGTGATTCCGCGAGAAAGGGCAAAAGTACCCAAAAAGCTAACCATCACCAGGAAAGGAATTTCTTTACCAATTTTAGGTTTTAGCAATCTCCAAAGTTTCATAGGGTAATTTTAACAGGCAGTAATGTATCATTGTAGTTGATGAAGAAAGTAGTGACGATAGGCGCAGCGGTGGTAGATGTGACACTTAAATCAAACAGTTTGCGGGTGATAAAAGGACATAATATGCCTGGAGGTGAGGCAATTTGTGAAATGTTGGGAGGAAAATTGGAAGCCGAAGATGGTGCTTTTTCTGTTGGTGGGGGGGCTACTAACGTAGCAGTGGGTCTGAAAAGGTTGGGTGAATCGGTAAAAACAATCACACGACTAGGGGATGATTATTTGGCTGAGTTTGTTTTGAAGGAGTTAGGAGAGGAGGGTGTTGGAGTGGAAATGGTTCAGAGAGCCAAGGGGAAAACCGGGATGTCTGTGGTGCTGGTTGCGGGAGACGGTGGAAGATCCATAGTTACATATCGAGGTGAGAGCGGGGATATAGATGGAGAAAAGATTGATTGGCAATTGTTGACAGGTGTCGACTGGATACAAATTAGTTCACTTGGAGGACAAATAGGATTGCTCGAAGATTTGGTGAGTTTTGCCAATGAACATAAAATCGGGATTGGAGTGAATCCCGGCAAGAAGGAACTGGAACACAAAGAAAGGCTGAGGAAAATTGTTTCAAGGGTCGACTTTTTTAATGTCAACAGGATGGAAGCCAGCGAATTGTGGGAGGTGAAATTTGAAGAGGAGAAGGGAATTGTTGAGAAATTTGTTGAGTTTAGTAAAGGAATCGTAGCGGTGACCGATGGGAAAAGGGGGGCAAGTCTGTTGAAGGAGAATAGGTGGTTGAGGATGACGGCTTTTAAAGATAAGTCCATTGACGACACCGGTGCAGGTGATGCGTTTGTTAGTGGGGCAGTGGCGGGTATATTGAAAGATAAAGATATGGAGACTGTTTTGAAAATGGGGTTGGCAAACGGAGGAGCTGAGGTAAGAATCTTGGGGGCGAAAGAAGGATTGCTTCATGAAAAAGATATGGAGAAGAAAGTAAGCAAACAGTTGATGATGGTGGAGGAGTTTGTATAGCAGGAGAAGAAATCATAATTATGGTTAAATGAAGGTATGGAAAGAGTAAAGATTTTTGTGACCCATAAACTGCCTGGTAAGTTCATTGAGAGATTGAGGGGGGACTATGATGTTGAAGTGTGGGAAGGAAAGAACATTTCCAGAGAGACATTATTGGAGAAGGTAGTAGGAGTGGCGGGAATAATTTCGCTTTTGACAGAAAAGATTGATGGAGAGGTAATGGATAAGGCAGGTAAACAGCTGAAGGTCGTGAGTAATTATGCGGTGGGTTTTGACAACATCGACGTAGATGCCGCCACAAAGAGGGGCATTTGTGTGACAAATACCCCCGGAGTGTTAACAGAATCGGTAGCGGAGCATGTCATTGGGCTCACATTATGCTTGCTTAAGCGTATAGCTGAGGGTGATCGATTTGTGAGAGGAGGGAAGTACCATGGCTGGGAGCCGGACTTGCTGGTGGGGACAGGTCTTAGAGATAAAGTGATGGGTATAGCCGGACTAGGCAGAATCGGGAGATGGACAGCAAGAATGGCGATCGCTTTAGGAATGAAAGTGATTTATTTTAATAGACATAGGGACGACGAATTTGAGGAGGAGTATGGGGTGGTTTACCATACTTTGGAACAGTTACTTGAACAGTCGGATGTTGTCAGCCTGTCTGTTCCTTTGACGGAAGAGACCAAACATATGATTGGAGAAGATCAGCTAAGGAAGATGAAAAAGACAGCTGTGTTGATAAATACTGCTAGGGGCCCTGTGGTGGATGAGGCAGCGCTAATTAAGGCACTTGAAGAAAAATGGATTGCCGGTGCCGGTATGGATGTCTTTGAGGATGAGAAATCTGTTCCGGAGCAGTTGAGAACTTTGCCCAATACCGTATTAACTCCCCACATTGCGTCAGCTACAATTGAAGCCAGAATGGCGATGGCTAGGTTGGTGGTGGAGAATATAATGGACGCTTTAGCGGGTAGGCAGCCCGAATGTCTAGTAAACACAATAGTGTGGGAGAGTAAGAAAGACTAACATGGACGATAAAGATAAATTAGTTCCAGGAGATCAGGATGACAATGTAGGAGGAGATCCGCCAAAGAAAAAAAGGGAAAAAAAGAAAAAAACGAGGGAGGAGAGAACTAAAGATAGAAGATCTGTTTTGGCTCTTTTTGTAATTGTTTTTCTTATAACCCTAGCTTTTTATCTTTGGCCAAGATTGTCCGGAATAGGAAGTAGTGGCTGGAACATTGAGACTCCGGATTGGAAAGGATACTCTGAGGTGGATATGTGATCTAAAGTATTTGATGTGAGGCTGATGGGATGATCTTTTTTGATTCTAAAATGTTCTTGATTGTCTGTGGATTGCAGGCTACCTTTGGTTCTGTTCCCTTGACAAAAAGTTCGTAACGGGTGGGACAACTATCGCAAGTGAGAGATCCGGTGAGGATGCAGATTGGAACTGAAATCAAATTTTCAGGGACTGATAGGTTTTTTGGCTGCGGGTATTTTTCGATTATTTCGTTGAATATTTTTGCCCAAATTGGAGAGGCTCCGGTAATACCTGAGGCAACTCGGGACATCGGTTCGTTGTTGTTGTTTCCTACCCAGGTGGCGACAAGGTAATTGTTGGTATAGCCAATGGTCCAATTGTCACGGAGATCATTGCTGGTGCCGGTTTTAACGGCAACTTTGGCCTGCTTTATGTTTAGGATTGAATTGTAGCCGAACGCCGGAGAGCGGGCAGAATTGTCCGAAAGGATATCAGTAATTAGGTAGGCTGTAAGTGGCGAGATGACTTGTTTGTTTGAGCAACCGGTATCACTAGCTAGAGCGGTAGCGTTCTCCGGAGTGGAGATGTTTTCCATGGGACAGCTTGCGAGAAAGAGATCGTCTTGAGATCTTGTCTTGATGGAGATTATTGATTTTAATGGGGTAGAGGTTCCTTTGTTGGCGAAAGATGAATAGGCTGTGGCAAGGTCGGTCATTTTGACCTCGAGACTACCAAGCGCCATTGAGAGACCAAAACGTTCCGGCTCGTCCCAGGATGTGATGCCCATTGATTGAGCAAGGTTGGCGAAATTATGAATACCGTTTTTAGAAAGAAGAATGACTGAAGGTATATTGTAGGAACTGCCCAATGCTTGCCTAAGGGAGATTGTTCCATGGAAGCGTCCGTCGTAGTTTTTCGGCACCCATGGTCCTTGACCCACTATGTTGAAGGAGATTGGTTTGTCTTCGACGATCGATGAGGGTCGAGAGCCTTTTTCGAAGGCTAGAGCGTAGTTGAGTGGCTTGATGGAAGAGCCAGGTTGTCTGAGGGAAGTGGTTAGGTTAACTTGACCATCTTCGTTGAGGTTGAAGTAGTCCTTTGAGCCAACCATGGCCAGTATTTCTCCTGTTTGGGGATTGGTAATTAGGGCTGCCCCGTTGGAAACGTGATAATTTCTGAGGGTGGACACCTCTTCCGTTACTGTTTTTTGGGCGAGGTTTTGCAGGTCCAAGTCGAGGGTGGTGGTGACGATCAATCCGCCATGATTGACGACGTTTTCTCCCAATTGAGAGGTGAGAATGTCTTTGATATACATGACAAAATGGGGAGCGTTTATTTCTGTCTTTGCAGAGCTGAATTCTAGTTTTGTGGCAATGGCTAGATCAAGTTCATCTGCAGTCAGGAACTTGTTTTCTGTCATTTGAGAGAGGACTTGTTTTTGTCTTGAGGTGGCCAAGCCGGGATTGTCTCCGTAAGGAGAGTATTTGCTTGGGGCTTGGGGTAGACCTGCAAGGAATGCTGATTGAGCGATGTTTAGATCCTTGGCGTCGATGTTGAAGTATTGTTTGGAGGCTTCTTGAATACCATAGGCGGTGCCACCAAATCCAACTTGATTAAGGTACATCTCAAAAATTTCATCTTTGGTGAAAATTCTTTCTACTTCAAAAGCGAGTATTAGTTCTTTGATTTTCCTGGTTAGAGTCTTTTCGTTTGTTAGGAGTGTGTTTTTGATCAACTGCTGGGTGATGGTAGAGCCTCCTTCCAATCTGTCTTTGGTAAAGTTTTTGTAGGCTGCACGGATAAGACCAAGAGGGGAAAATCCATTGTGGTGATAGAAATCTTTATCTTCTGCCGTGAGGAAGGCGTTCCTTGTGTGGTGAGGAAGATCGTTGAGTTTTATAAGTGTTCGATTTTCGTCTTCAAATATTTTATAAAGAAGTTTCCCATTGCGGTCGAGAATTTGGGTGGTTAGTTTGTCGGGAAAGTTTCTTAAACTATTTGGATTGGGCAAATCGCGGATGATTTCATAGTAGAAAACAACCGAACTGACAATCATAGTGCTGAGTACCAGTGAGGCGCGAAGACCCAATCTGGGTAGCACAAATCGAGGCGTTCGAAGCTTAGGGATGGGTAACTTTTTGAATTTAGGTAGTCTTGGAGTCGGTATCTTGAGCGAGTGTATCCTTTTTATCAGTCGGGAAATTAGTAGAATAAGGAATCCAAGTGAAGCAATGCAGACGATGAGCAGACGGAAAAAAGGCAGTCCAAGACTTTTGAGAACGGAATTTAATAAATTAAACTTTGGCCTGTGTTTCGTCATTCTAAAACATACGGTATTGAAAGGGGCAGTCTGTCCGCTCTGTGTATATTTTAAATCTAAGAGGGTTAAAAAGGTAGGGGGATTGGGTATGTCTTTCGTTTACTTTCGCACTTATCCATTTTGAAAACCGAACGCTCTTTGTCCCAGCGACAAAGCCGTTCTTGTTTTCAGCGAAAAATTTTTGAGAATACTCAAAAACCAGGCTTTTTCGCTTTGCGCAATATTTTCAAAATTGGACAAGTGCTTCGTAACTTCAGACTACTGAGGGTTGAGGTAGTCGGAGATGGGTTGCCAAATATCCAAATAAGGAATTTCGTAACCTAGAGCCCAAATAGCTAAACCTCCAAGGTTGGCCGAATTGATGAGCTTAATTTTTAACTCGACCGATCGAGGATCTTCGTAATGGATCTGCTGAATTTCGTCGTCTTTGGTTTGGTATGTGATGTATGGACTCATAGTGGTAGCAGACCAAGTGGCCGACAAGGAACTGATAGTGGTATCAGAAAAAAGGCTACGGACTCTTTGGTAAGTAGCGAGTGAACCTGTCCCCGTATAGGTGTTGGCCAAGAAATCTGTGGTAGTGGTTTGCCATTCGTAACCGTAGAAAGGGATTCCAAGGATTATTTTTTGAGAAGGAATAAAGGCGGCAATTTCTGACAGATTGGTTGTGATGTCTTGCTCTAGACAACCTTGAGGTGGCTCCATAATTTGGGCGAATCCGACTGGTTTGGGGCAGGCTCCTCGCAATGGTGCTATTGGACCGGCTTGGGCAGATGATTTGCGGTAGTAGTCGTATGTCATGACGACAAAGTGATCGACAACAGGGCTTAGGGCGGAAAGGTCGTAGAGTCTATTCCTCCTGGCGGAGTCGGCAAAAATATCGACATCCACCTCACAACTGTTTTTTATTGTTAGACAGCGGGTTTTTAGTTTGTTTATGAAGTGGGTGAAATTATCTCTGGTATTTTTGTCCGGGGAACTGACCGATTCAAAATCTATGTTGATGCCATCGAATTTTTTTTCTATATAGATTTCCAGTATAGAGGTGAGAGCTGTTTCCTGGTTGGTATCAGAGTTGAGAATTCCCGCGATGATTTCAGGTTCCATGGCCGTAACTGTGAGGACAGTTTTTTGATTTAGTAGTTTTGACTGGTAGAGAATTCTGTCTAGTTCTAGTGAATGAAGCTTGTTCCAACCTGGCTCAAGCTCTCTTGAGTTTACTTTTTTTTCAGCTGATCCATCGATATTTAGACTAAGACTAAAATAGGCAAAATGGGTAAGGTCTTTGATATGAAGCCTGTCCGCATATTTAAGATTCCAATACGGGAAAAATCCATAAACAATTTTGTTGACTGGCGGTAGAGGGGCGAAATAGTTTTCTATAAGTGCAAGAGGGCTGACGAGTGGAAGGTTGTATTGCCAGATGGAATATCCAGTCACAACTGAGGTGATAATTCCGAGTGTGAGGAAGAATATAAATAATTTCTTGACCATTTTACTGAGCAGGCTGCGAGCGAAGGAAGTTTTGCGGTGTAATGGAGGTGAATCGGAATGGGTTGTAGTTGACGGTGGTCTGTGGCCACTGAACACTGCCTTTGTCGTTAACCGGATAGGCACAGTCTAGACAAAATTCAAAGGTAAAGGGGTCCGATACCACAGTGTGTTCTTCTAGATCTCGGTCGATAGTTTCGTCTCCTGGGAGAATGGGATATTTGTCCGATCTTCTGACCCAAACCTGTTTTCTGGTTGGAGTTCTGTCTTGCCCAGTCGGCAGCAAACCATTAATGAAATATTCCGAGTGTGATTCGCAGCCGTTCTCTGTCGTCGCGAGTAAACCTGTGAGATTGCACACCTGGTAATTGGTGACTCCTTCCGGTTTTACCAAAGTTTTATCTTTAGTATTTTTTAGCAGGAACCTCATGATGTCATTCCAAATAGGAGAGGCGCCTGTGACACCGGAAGCGACGTAGCTCATAGATGAGTTGTCGTTGTTACCTACCCATGTGGCGGTAAGATAGTCTGATGTGTAACCGATGGTCCAGTTGTCTTTAAGATCGTTGGTGGTGCCCGTTTTTACAGAAACAGTGTGTCCAGGGATAACTAGCTCTGAGTTTGTGCCAAAAGCTGCAGATCTGGCATTGTTGTCCGCAATGATATCAGAGATAATGAAAGCAACTTCTTCGGGCAAGGTGACTCTTGGTTCGTTTGATTGGGAAGGAAGACGATTTTCTTCATTCCAAAATTGTTGCCAATTTCGTGGCATTACTCCAGTGATATTTTCAATGTTTTCAGGTATAAATTCTTCCAAGAGATGGCCATCATACGTTTCTACTTTGAGGATAGAGGAGAGTGGAACAGTGACTCCTTTATTTGCAAAGGTGCCGAATGCGGTGACTAAATCGTACATGGTAACTTCTCCACCACCTAGCGTGAGAGAAAGGCCGTATAGATCAGGATTCTTCCATGAGGATATACCCATGGCTGACGCAGTGGCGATGAGGGAATCAAGCCCATTCAGAGCGAGCATTTTGACGGCCGGAATATTTAGCGAATTACTGAGTGATTGGCGCATGGAGACTGGCCCGCGAAAAGTATTATCATAATTTTTGGGACAGTACTGCTTTTGACCGACAACATTGAAGCAAGTGGGAATGTCAAGAAACATGGTGCCTGCTGTCCAGCCTCTGAGAAGTCCGACTGCATAGTTTATTGGTTTTATAGAAGAGCCAGGCTGTCTTAGGGAAGTGGTGATATTTACTTGGCCATCTATGTCTTCGTTGAAGTAATCTTTCGACCCAATCATGACGAGGATTTCTCCAGTACTTGGTTTGGTGACCATAGTGGCGCCATTGCTGATTTTTAGTCTTTCTATCTTTTTCATTTCCGCAGAAAGTGAAGCTTCAAAAGCATTTTGGAGGTCGAGATCAAGGGTGGTGGTAACATTTAATCCACCAAGGTTGACAGTGTCCTCGCCATATTTTTGGACCAATTGATCTCGGACAGTGAGGGCGAAATGAGGAGCGTTTATTGAGACATTCTTAGTGAGGAATTTGAGCTCTTCTTGAGCTGCAAGTTCAGATTCTTCTTTGGTGATGTAGCCATCTTCTGTCATGCGGCGCAGGACTTCCTTTTGCCGATTGTAAGCAAGTTCGGGCTTGGCTCCGAAGGGTGAGTAGCGGGTAGGTGATTGAGGAAGTCCAGCAAGGAGAGCGGACTCTGCCAGGGTAAGGTTGGAGGCTTTCTTCCCGAAATAGGTTTGAGCGGCCGTTTCAATACCATAAGTTGTACCTCCGTATGGAGCGTGATTGAGATAGAGTTCAAGAATTTCATCTTTTGAGTAGACAACTTCAGTTGCCAGTGCCAAGATAGCTTCTTTGATTTTTCTTCCCAAGGTCCGACTAGGATCATAAAGGAGGGCATTTTTGACTAACTGTTGTGTGATAGTGGATCCTCCTTCGAGTCTTTGCCCGGTTAGCGTCTTGAAAGCGGCTCTGACGATGGCTTTGGAGTCAAGACCGTGATGACGATAGAAGTTTTTATCCTCGATGGCTATGGTGGCCTTTTTTACATAATCCGATATGTTGCTGAAGGCTACCGGAGTGCGTCGATAGTTTGAATACACTTCGTACAAAAGTTTGCCATTTCGATCGAGAATTTTGGTGCTGACGGGGGCGGGATTTTTAGTAAGCCTGGCTGGTCCGGGAATGTCTTTTAGCAGGATGAATATATAAATGAGGAATAAGCCTGACAATACAACGACACCAGGGAGGATGTACCGACGCCGGTTTCCTTTGAACAGAAGTTTCATATTTTTCTCGATGACCTCCAGGGAGTGTTTTCTAGTTGTGGTCATATTAAGTATTATATCTCGTATGATACGATTGAATTGTGAGTAGGCTGTGGATATATTTCATCTATTTGTTTTTATCTTGGGGTAGTTTTAGGTATTTTGTTAAGTTACCCGAGGTTGTTGAAGAACTGTGGTTCAAGCCAATGATCTGGTTGATACCAATCTTTTGGTGGAATTTAGCGTTAAAAAAGAAGGTGGTTATGTTCGAGAACTCTTGGGTGGAAACAAGCAGTCTGGGCTTGGGAGTGTCTCTATTTTATTGGTTTGTTTTTAGTCAATTCAGAATTCCGATAATTGGATGGGGAATGGTAGGAGTGGCGGTAGCAACTGCGGTGGTCGAAGAACTAACTTTCACCGGGTTTGTTTCAGGATATTTGGAGAGATTTGCGCGAGGAAGTGAGTGGAACTTGGTGGTTACGGGGTTGATGTCGGGGATTATGAGGTTGCCTATTGCGACTTTTGTTTACCACCTGTCTCCGACAGCGACTCTGGGAGTATTTTTGTTGGCTGTTTCAACAACAATGATACACTCGTGGATACGTCAGAGAACAGGAAATGTTGCAGGTGGAATTATTGCTAGGGTTGGATTGAATTTGGCGATTTTGGGCTAACAAAAACTCCCCTCATTTATAGGGGAGTAGGACTATTGATTTAGTTGCATCCGGGAAGTAAACCATTTGCTTTGATATTTTCGGCAACTAGACTGCGTATCTGGGTTATGTGAGTATCGGGATCGTGAGTTTCGATACTCTGGCCATCTACGGTCACAGAATAGGTGACTGATTCAGTGTCCAGAGGCACGATTTCGAGTGAGAGAATAAGATGTTTACCTCGACTATTGATTTTGTGTGGTTCCGGCCAAACCGATAGGCGGCGGCGGATGCAGCGCCAAGAAATGGGATCTTTTCCTTGCACGAAGCGTTCCGAGGTCATTCCGACGGCGAGAGGGTTTTTCTGATCACTGACAGGGAATAGGATTTCGTCTTGGACGTGGTAACCCTTATCTTTTAGAGCGATGAAAGTAGCCGCAAGACATTCGGGAAGTGGCTGGTTTACCAGGTCTTCCAGTTGAGTCTTGACCGCTTTTCTGCACTCGTCGAGGGTGGTCTTTTTATCACGTGCTTTCACTGCCTTAATCGCTTCCGTTAGAGCATTTTCAAGCCATAGATCATCAATATTGTTCTGCATGCCTACCTCCGTTGTTTAAGGTGCGAATTTGAGTGAATTTGGGTGATGTTACAGCCTGGAGACTGATTAGTCAATATTAGAGGATATATGAGGCTAATTAGAGAAGTTTTTGCGGAGATTGGCCTTAATGATGTTATCTGATACTAATCGATGCAGTTGCAATACTAGGGGTAGTGTAGAAAGATGTAACTCGACACTAAATATTGATATAAATAGATGAATTGTCCTTATTGCTCACACGAAGATACAGCCGTCTTGGAGAGTCGTGGTTTGCCGAATTCTGACGGTATCAGAAGACGACGAGAATGCAAAAAATGCAACAAGCGGTTTACAACACATGAGAAAGTAGTGAATTTGGATTTGAAGGTGATAAAAAAGGATGGGAGGCTTGAAGAATATGACAGAGAGAAGTTGATTAAGGGAATAAGAAAAGCTTGTTATAAACGGGTGGTGAGTGAAGAGAAGATAGAGAGTTTGGTAGATGAGATTGAGATGAAACTGTTGAAGAGAAGGACGACTCAGATCAAATCGTCGGATATTGGAAAAATGGTACTTAATAGACTGAAAAAGATTGATGAACTTGCCTTTATGAGATTTGCCAGTGTGTATATGGATTTTAATGATGCAAATCAATTTAGATTATTTATCGGCTGCTCAATAAATTAATAATTAATTAACAAAATGGTAGTTTCGCAATCAATTTATAAAAGCGCTAAGCGGGAGCAGGGGCAGGAAGAAGAATCGTACGAGAAAGTAATGGATGGGATAGATAAGAAGCTGGGTAAACATCCGGAAATGCCGAGCGATCTCCGAGCCGGAGACTGGTCGGAACAGGCGATTAAAGTATTAAGAGAGCGATATTTGGATAAGAATGGAGAGGGAAATGTAATAGAAAGTGCGGACGAGCTAGTCTGGAGAGTGTCATGGTCCGTAGCGGCAGCAGAGGTGCGATGGGGTGCGGATAAAGAGCAGGTATTGGAGCGAGCCAAAGAATTTTACGAGATGATGTTGTCGAAGAAGTTCCTACCCAATTCCCCGACCTTGATGAACGCCGGTAAAGAAAATGGTCTGCAATATTCTGCCTGTTTTGTTCTTCCGGTAGATGACTCAATCGAAGGAATTTTTGAATCGCTGAAACATCAGGCAATAATTCATCAATCCGGAGGTGGAACGGGCTTTTCATTTTCCCGATTGAGGCAGAAGGGAGCTATGGTGAGGAGGAGTCGTGGTGTGGCGTCAGGACCGGTAAGTTTTATGAAAATTTATAACGAGGCCACTCAACAGATAAAACAAGGTGGGACAAGAAGAGGGGCGAATATGGGAATTCTCAGAGTAGACCATCCGGATGTGAGGGAGTTTATTACTTGCAAGCTTGATGGAGGAATCACCAACTTTAATATTTCCGTAGCTGCCACGGATAAATTTATGAAAGCGGTGGTGGACGGCACAAAATACGACATTGTCGAGCCCCACTCAGATCGGGTAATCAGACAGGAGGACGCCAGAGAGATATTTGATCTGATCTGTGAATGTGCTTGGAAGTCCGGTGACCCGGGAATGATTTTTATAGACAAGGTAAACGAAGGACCGGCTAATCCGGTACCAACTCTTGGACCTATTGAGAGTACTAATCCTTGCGGAGAGCAGCCGCTTTATCCTTATGATGCATGTAATTTGGGCAGTATATTTTTGAATTACTTTGTAATTGAAAAGGGTGATAAGCGTGAAGTTGATTGGGAGTCTCTCAAGAAAGTAGTGGAGACCTCGGTGAGATTTCTGGATGATGTGATTGAGGTGAACCCTTATCCTTTGAAGCAAATTTGGGATAGGGTGCGATCGATAAGGAGAATCGGATTGGGAATTGGTGGTTGGGCAGATATGCTTTATCTTTTGGGAATTCCTTATGACAGCGAAGAGGCTTTGGATTTAGCGAGGAGAGTAATGAAAACCATAAATGAAGTTGCCCATGAAGAGAGTGAGTCATTGGCACAAGAGAGGGGTGCTTTCCCTCTATGGAAAGAGAGTATTTTCAAGGACGGTAAGAAAATAAGGAACAGTGCGATTACAACAATTGCTCCTACGGGAACAAGTGGGATTATTGCCAATACTTCGGGAGGATGTGAGCCGGTATTTGCTCTGGCATATAAACACATGGTAAAGGATGAATCGCTTGATCGCGAAATGTATTTCGTGGATCCGGCTTTCAGGCAGGTGGCCGAGAGAGAGGGGTTTTGGAGTAAGGAGCTGGCAGATATTGTATCCGAGAAGGGAAATGTACACGGTCTTGATCTGGTACCGGAGAAATGGCAAAGGGTATTTGTTACCTCTCATGAAATTACACCTGAGTGGCATGTAAAGATGCAAGGAGCTTGGCAGGAGTTTACCGACAATGCTGTGAGCAAAACGATAAACCTACCAAATGAAGCCACTGTCGATGATGTTGCCAAGTCATATCTTTTGTCATACGAGTTGGGTTGTAAAGGAATTACTATATATAGAGATGGAAGTAAGAGTATTCAAGTCCTAAATGTAGGGAAGGGGATAGGTGAAAAAGAAAAAGTGAACAATGAAATGATGACGATGGAACAAGCTGAAGAAACAATTGCTGATTTGAGGATAAGACCGACTAAGTTGAGTGGAAATACTTATCGAGTTCAGACTCCTGTAGGAGCAGCGTTTGTAGTAGTGAATGCAGATGATTTAGGGAATCCTTTTGAGGTGTTCATAAACGTTGGTAAAGCCGGTACTCATGTGATGGCTGACGCTGAAGCAATGGGAAGGCTAATCTCTCTTGCTCTGAGAGTGCCGTCTAAATTTCCACCCAAAGCATTGGCTGAAGCGGTGATAGAACAATTGTCTGGGATCGGTGGAGCAGATTCGGTAGGTTTTGGAGGGAATAGGGTCCGTAGCTTGGGAGATGGGGTTGCAAAAGTATTGAAGGACTATTTAAAAGGAAATGGTGGGGTGTTGGAAGCGGTGGAGGAAGATACTGTAGTAACTTTGGGGGTGCAACAAGAGTTGCCTTTGAAAAAAAGGAGAGGTGATCTTTGCCCAGATTGTGGTAGCGCTTCCTTAGTAGTAGAGGAAGGATGTATGAAATGTTATTCCTGCGGCGCGAGTAAATGCTGAATAATATAATGCTAAGAGTAAGAAAAGCCCCCCCCAAAAGGGGGCTTTTGACTGCTTTTGATACAGTTTGTGTTGTGTCTTGACAAAAATGGTTAGGGGATATTTAATTATATTAGGTAATCTTGTTTACTATCAGTCTTTTGTTGATACTGCTAAATGAAAGATTACTGATTCTTTCAGCAGTGTATCGTGTTTTTTTGTCGTTTGCCCTTAATTGAGAGTTAGCGTAATTTCCAGGTGAGAGATGACAGTATCCGAACCCTATAACAGTTACTATCGCATAGCGTTAATATTTATCACTTTATTATGTTGAGTGATAGAATAGCTTGGTTTATGATTTAGACATGGGGAAAGGATTGGTATATGTATTTAGCGGAGAAGGGAAAGGTAAGACTTCGGCTGCTTTGGGAGTTGCGATAAGAATGTTGCTTGGAAATAAACGAGTAGTGTGGGTTTCTTGGTTTAAATGTGCCGATTGGAATATTAGTGAGATGGGTTTACCACAGAAATTTGTCAGGCAAATGCGGATGTATTGGATGGGAGAGGGGTTTTATGTAAAAGAACCGTCTGAGATTTCGGAGGGCGTAAAGATAGCCAAGCTTATTAAGGGATGTGTAAAAGATAAATCGTCTTTTGAAAGGCACAAAAAAGCTGCCCACAGAGCGCTGGAAAAAGTGAAGGCGGAGTTGATAAGTGCAAACCCGCCTGATATGGTGGTTATGGATGAGTCGATTCAGGCAATAAATGATGGACTACTAACGGAAAAGGAAGTGATTGACGTATTGGAAATTAGAGGCAAGGTACATATGGTGTTGACCGGAAGGGGGGTAACATCCGGCTTGGTGAAATATTCGGATTTGGTAACTGAAATGAGGAAAGTGAAACACCCTTATGATACGGGAATTTTGGCGGTTAGAGGTTTGGACTATTGAATTAATGCGGTGATTTGGAGATAGAACTCAGTGTATATTTAAAGTATGCCTATCCCCGGAAAGGAAATTGAACAACGACCAGGTCTGGACCAAGTGGCTATACGTGAAGTGGAAGGATATATTGAGAGAGTTGAAAAACAAGCTGAGTCTCAAGCACAAACGCAAACATCGGCACCCCAACAGATGCCTCAGACACAAAGTGCACCCAAACAAGACATGGGCAGTACTGTTGCAGCACAGTTTGCATCAGCGACAAAACCAAATATTGTTTTACCTCTGAACCAATCTCAGATAGAAGAGGGGATGCATCATAAAGTGGTGGATGGAGTAAAGTGGTTGGCTGAGTGGTGTTTGATGATGATTAAGAAATATCCTGGGCGTGTGTTTTATTTGCCACAAAATCCACAGCAATGATGAATCTTGAATACTGGATAGAATTTATTTTTTCCTTGGTGATCGTGCTGGGGATAATCTTAATCTTGCTGATTGTAGCTTGGTCTTTGTTTGTTATATACCTTAAATACAACAATAGAGAAGAAGTCAGTATGAACTTCGTCTTGTTGGAGATTGCCGTACCTAAAGATAATGAAATAAAGATTGATGCAGTAGAGCAAATGTTTGCTTCTTTGTATTCAATTAAGAAGGGTGGTTTTTGGAAGAGATTTAAGGCACAACAGCACATTTCCCTGGAAATTGTGGGAAAGAAAGAAGATATCAGGTTTTATGTTTCTTGTCACAAGGACAACATGGAATTAATAGAAAAAATGATTGCCGGCACATATACAGGAACGAAGGTGAAACAAGTAGACGAATACAATATTTTTTATAAGGATGCCAAAGTGGCTTTTGCCGAGCTTGCTTTAAGGAGCAATAGCTTTAGGCCCTTGAAAACTTACAAAGATTTGCCGGTGGATCCACTGGCCTCGATAACATCGGCATTGGCTAAGTTTAGTGAAAATGAGGCTGCAGCAATACAAATAATAATTTCTCCAGCCGAGTCCGATTGGAGTAAATCAGGTGAAAATTTTGTGGCAAAAATCAAAAAAGATGAGGCTAACCCAGAAAAGGCGAAATTTAAAATGAATCCCCAAGACATGGAAGCAATCACCAACAAGACGGCTAAGGTAGGCTATTTGACTACAGTGAGAATGGTAAGTATTGCCCCGACTGAGGGACAAGCAAAGGCCAACCTGTCAAATCTGAAAGGTACTTTTGCCCAGTTTTCCGGAAATCAGAATAGTTTTTCCGGGTCAACCATCAGGTTTAAGCAGATGTTTATGGTCGATTTTCTCTATCGATATCAGTCTATGTGGGGGAACAATTCGGTCTTGTCGGTAGACGAGTTGGCTACAGTTTGGCATTTACCCAATAAGACAATTGAGACACCGCATATATATTGGTTGACTGCCAAGAGTGCACCGGCTACTGGTGGATTTCCTACCAGTGGTCTGTGGCTGGGGAGATCTTTGTATAGAGGGCAGGAAAGGAATATCTACATTGGTGAACAGGATAGAATGCGTCACACTTATATCATCGGACGTACCGGTACTGGTAAAACCGAACTCTTGAAATCGATGATTATTCAAGACATGAGAGCCGGAAAAGGCCTGTGTTTTCTGGAGCCTCATGGTGAAGGAATTGAGGAGTTGCTTGAGCTGGTGCCACCAGAAAGAGCTGAGGATGTAATCTTTTTTGATCCTAGTGATAAAGAGAGACCGATTGGCTTTAACTTGTTGGAGGTGGGAAATATTGATGAAATGAATATTGTTGCCAGTTCGATCATCAACTTGATGTACAAGCTCTATGATCCGCATAAGACAGGTATGGTTGGTCCTCGGTTTGAACATGCCATCCGCAACGCTATGCTGACAGTAGCTTATATCCCTGGATCTACTTTTGTGGAGGTGAATAGGGCGCTGACTGATCAAAAATTTGTCCAGGAGATCTTACCCTTGGTGAAAGATCCGATCGTAAAACGGTACTGGACGGATCAAATAGCTCAAACATCTGACTTCCACAAGAGTGAGACGTTAGACTATATTGCCTCTAAGTTTGGCAGGTTTGTTACCAACAGAATGGTAAGAAACATCATTGGTCAAGCAAAGAGTACTTTGAATTTCAGGACGGCTATGGATGAGGGTAAGATCGTGTTTTTGAAACTGGCTAAAGGATTGTTGGGGGAAGAAGATGCCAACTTCTTGGGGTTGGTATTAGTACCAAAAATATTGGCAGCTGCGCTGTCACGTCAAGATACACCAAGAGAACAAAGAAGGCCATTTTTCCTTTATGTCGATGAATTTCAGAACTTTGCTACACCTGACTTTGCTCAGATGTTGTCTGAAGTTCGTAAATATAATGTTGGCCTGGTTTTGGCTAACCAATTTGTGAGCCAGTTGGACGAGCAAGTGAGGGATGCAATCTTTGGTAATACAGGAACTCTGATGACTTATCGTATTGGTATGCAGGACGCAGGGATATTGGCAAAAGAGTTTGAACCTGTGTTTCACGAATCTGACTTGACAAACGTTGAGGCTCAAAATATCTATGTGAAGACAATAATCAACGGTAGCCCTGTACCACCATTTTCAATGAACGTGATGAAGGACATTAAGGCAGAAAAAGCCCAAGGCAGTCCTGAGGTGGCGAGGATGATTAAGGAGCTCTCCAGGCTCAAATACGGAACTGACATAGAAGAGGTTGAGGCAGAGATAGAAAGAAGAGCTAAACTCTAGGTGATATTCTATTCGTGAGATAGGGTAAAATATGAGGGCTGGGGCCGATAGCTCAGCTGGTTAGAGCGCGAAGCTTATACCTTCGATGTCCCAGGTCCGAATCCTGGTCGGCCCACAATGAAGAAAAAAAGAGTAATAGAAAAGCACGACACCCTACTTAGAGTATCTGATTCTTCTGAAGAGTTGACCGATTTTGCCAGGGGAGATTCCTGGCCAAAAGAGATGATGATAAGTGGAGATCTCGGTATCGGAAAAAGAGGAAATCCAGTAACCATAGTCGTCGAGGACGAAATTACGGGTGAAGTACTGGAGATAAACAATGTGTCCTCAGCCTTCCTGATTATCGAAGATTCCAGAAAGAACACCAACGGATGGCTGTCTTTGGCTGTCGGAGGGATAGATAAACTTTCCGAGGTGTTGAATTTTCTGACTCAGACTACTCTTGAGAGCTTGAAGAAACTAACAGGTAGATAAATTCCTTAGAGGTCGATAAGTTTGGGCTTGTCTTTGCTGGGTTTCTCGGAAATGAATTCGAGGTATTTCTCAGTAGTAGACAGTCTTTTGTGGCCAACAAGCTTACTGATGTAGACCAAAGGACTACCTTGAGCCAGTTGTTGGGCGATAAAGGTGTGGCGTAGATCATTGACCTTGGCTCCTTCGATACCTCCGATGCGGAAATATCTGTCCAGATTTGAGCGAATATTTCTTATCAAAAAGGGATTGCCAGTTTTGGTAATGAATACTGAGGTGTTGACGCTCTTTGGTCTTAGGGCGAGATATTTTACTAGAGATTCTTTGGTTGGCGCATTGAGCGGAACAAGGCGCTCAGGATGGGACTCGTAGGCACGGATTGTGATTTGGTTTCCGGATAAGTCTAAATCGTTAATTTTGAGGTTGGCTAGCTCAGAAATACGCATTCCTGTTTGAAGAAGTAGTTCTACAATAGCTGCCATACGAGAATCTTCGCGGCAAGCGTCACGTAGGGCTCTGTATTCAAGCTTAGTGAGGATGCGTGGTGGTTTGATGTCGTATTTGGGGTGGCTGACGTTTATGGCAGGGTTGTCGGCGGTGTTGCCTGTAGTCTGCATATATGAGAAGAAGGCCTTGATAGAGTTGATTTTGCGGGAGATGGACTTCGTGGTGTAACCACTGTTGGCTAGATCAGCCTTGAAAGCATCAATGTCTTCCTTTTTGAATTCCTTGATTGAGGTCTTGCCGGATTTGGTGACAAAGTTGGTAAGTTGTTCAATGTCTTTGGAGTAGGCTAAAATGGTAGCAGAAGCTCTACCTTGCTGGGTGAGATTACCCTTGAAGGCGTCGATAGCTTGTGTAATATTGAGTTTATCTTGATCCATATGGATTATTTGTATTATGGCACTTATTATAACATTACAGGGTTAAAATGCAAGAGGTAGGTGTAAGGCGTAAATCAGGAGACAGAAAGGGGTGGATAAGGCTGGCTTTTTTAGCGTTGATATGGATCTTGATCTGGTCTTTGTTCAACGATTTTTCCAGGGTACGGAAGGGGTATTTGCGGATAGATGAGTCCCAGAATAGACTAACTCAGGCTCAAAAAGAAAATCTTGAGCTAAAGCGAAAGATGATGGTGGTACAAACGGAATACTATAAGGAAAAACAAATGAGAGATAAATTGAATTTGCAGTTGCCTGGAGAGACGGTGGTGGTTTTGCCTGAGGAGGAAGAGCCGAGTGACCCAAAGGAGGAGATAGAGCTTGAAACAATGAAGAACTGGGAAAAGTGGTGGATGGTGCTCAAATAGTGTTGCGGGGCCGGGGCTCCGCCCCCCGGTTAAGCAGGATTATGAGCCCTGCAAGATACTTACCTTCCCCCCGCATGTGTTGAACCATTCGTATTATATCATGCTTGACACTTCGGGTAAATTATGGGTAAATGATAATATGGCAAAGTCCCAGGAAAGGATAAGAGCGAGAGAGATGAGAAGAGGCGGAAATAGCATAAAGATAATTGCCAAAAAAGTAGGGGTGTCGAAGAGTTCGGTTAGTATCTGGTGTGGAGATATCGAGCTCACAAAGGAACAGCAAGAAAGATTAATTGAGGCTGACCGTAAGGGTGGAGCTGTTGGCCGTGCGATAGCAGCGAAGAATAAAATTCAGGAGAGGTTGGGTAGGGTTGCGCGATACTGGAATGACGGAAGAAATCTTGTTGGCAATATAACCGAAAGAGATTTGTTTGTGATAGGAGTTGCCCTGTATTGGGCTGAAGGATATAAGAAGGGTAGGAAATTATCATTTTCAAATTCTGATCCAAAGATGATTAGGCTTTGGATTGAGTGGCTAGTGAAGTGCTTGGGAGTCTCACATAAAGAAATTTATTGTAATGTAGGTATAAACCAAATCCATGAATATCGAATAAGGGAAGTGGAGCAATATTGGTCAGGTATTACAGGTGTGCCTGTTTCTAGTTTCACTAAAGCGAGTCTGAAAAAAGTTAATTCTGCGAAAATATATGAGTTTCCTGAGAAACATTTTGGAACACTGAATGTGATTGTCAGAAAGGGTACTAACGATAGCTATCTTATGGCAGGTTTGATTGATGGGATTTCAGAGTTCGAGGCTAGATCGTGATAAAATACTCAGTAATGGCGGGGTAGCTTAGTTGGTCTAAAGCGCCGGATTCATAAACCGGAGATTCGCGGGTTCAAATCCCGCCCCCGCTACTGATATTTGAGAATGGTAGAATTTTATCTATGAGAAAGAGAATACTTACAGGAGATCGTCCAAGTGGAAGATTGCATTTGGGGCATTATCTAGGATCCCTTAAAAATAGGGTTAGGTTGCAAGATGAGTATGAACAGTTTGTGCTTATCGCTGACGTGCAGGCTTTAACAGATAACTACGAGAATCCACAGAAGGTAGCCGATTCGGTTCGAGGTCTGGTGTTGGATTATGTGGCGGCCGGCATTGATCCTGAGAAGTCAACAATAGTGGTCCAATCAAAGATTAGTGCTATTGCCGAATTGACTGTTTTTTACTTAAACATGGTAAGTTTGAATCGAGTGCTGCGAAATCCTACGGTGAAGAGTGAAATTGAGCAAAAGGGATTTGGAGAGTCGGTACCTGCGGGGTTTGCTATGTATCCAGTGTCCCAGGCAGCAGATATCACTGCTTTTGGGGCTAATTTGGTACCGGTGGGAGATGATCAATTGCCAATGATAGAACAGACAAGGGAAATTGTTCGTAAATTCAATAGTTTATATGGAGATACTTTGATGGAGCCTGAAGCTTTGTTGGGAGAACAGCCAAGACTGGTAGGGCTGGATGGTAAATCAAAAATGAGTAAGAGTTTGGGGAATGCAATTTATTTGTCTGATTCCGAAGAAGATGTGCTGAAGAAGATAATGTCTATGTATACGGATCCAACAAGGTTGAAACCAACTGATCCGGGTCATGTAGAAGGAAATCCTGTGTTTATGTATCACGATGCCTTTAATGACAACAAGGATGAAGTGGAGGATCTGAAGAACAGATACAAAAATGGTCAAGTGGGGGATGTGGAAGTAAAACAAAAGCTGGCTGTGGCGGTGAATAAAGTCTTGGCACCAATGAGAGATAGAAGAGTACTATTGGAAAACGATCCGGTAAGGATTGATGCAATATTGCGTGACGGGATAGAGAGAGGTGAGAAAGTGGCAAATGAAACTCTGACAGCTGTAAAACGGGCGATGAAAATTGATTATAAGTTTTAACTCTAAATGAAAGACTTAATTGAATATGATGATTTTGACAAACTAGACATTCGAGTAGGTTTGGTAACTGCCGTAAGTATTCCTGAATGGAGTGAGAAATTGATCCGTTATGAAGTTGACTTGGGTGAGGAGATTGGTAAACGGGTTTTGTTTTCCGGAATCAGAAAATGGTATAAACCTGAAGAAATGATTGGTAAAAAAATGCCAATAATAATCAACCTGGAGCCAAAGAAGATGGGTGAAGAAGAAAGTCAGGGGATGGCGATAATGATGGATGGAGAAAATGGAGCGTCACTTATTTTTTTACCTGAGGAAACTGTACCTGGGACGGTGATCCGTTGAGGAACAATTAGCCTCGATCATGTTATGATAGGAGGGCAATATGAATATGGGAAAAACACAAGAATCATCTAAGAAAATTGTTAAAGAACGGAAGATAGAACTGAAGTTCAATATGAATCCCCGAAAGATTATTGTTTGGGTATTGATTCTTTTCCTATTTTTACCAAGTTTAATTTCACTCCTTGCCAGTACAACCGGGATGACAGTGGAATTACCGCTTTCTACAGCCATTGCAGAGATAAAAAGTGGAAAAGTTGATTCGGTGAAAGTAACTGGAGATGAGCTGATTTTGGTGTATCCAAAAGACGAGAACGGAGCTGAGAGACTGGGTATGTCTCGAAAAGAAGAGGGATCAAGTTTTATGGAAGCCTTGCAAAGAGCTGGGGTAGACGAATCTAAAATTAAGGTGGAAGTAGTTTCTCAAAATCTAATAAAAGCAATTTGGGCGATACTTTCGATTGTGTTACCGATTGCCGGATTTGGAATTTTGTTATTTTTCTTGATGAAGAAACAAGGAGGTGGCGCTGATGTGTTTGGAATCGGGAAGAGTAGGGCCAGATTGTTTGCTAAAGGAAAACAATCGGTAAAATTTACCGATGTTGCTGGAGTGGACGAGGCAAAGAAAGAGCTGGAAGAAATTGTAGATTTTTTGAAGAATCCTAAAAAGTACAAAGACTTGGGAGCCAGAACCCCAAAAGGAGTGCTTTTGACAGGGCCATCCGGCGTGGGGAAAACTTTGTTGGCCAGGGCAGTCGCTGGAGAAGCCGGAGTGCCCTTCTTTTCCATGGCAGGATCCGAGTTTATGGAGATGTTGGTGGGTGTCGGAGCTTCTAGAGTGAGAGACTTGTTTGATACGGCAAAGAAAGCTTCACCTTCGATAATATTTATTGATGAAATTGACGCTATTGGTAGAACCAGAGGAGCCGGGGGTGGAATGAGCGGGCATGATGAGAGAGAACAAACTTTAAATCAAATACTGGTAGAAATGGATGGATTTACTCCCAGTGATAATGTGATCGTTGTGGCAGCGACCAATAGACCAGATGTGTTGGATGCTGCGCTACTAAGACCAGGAAGGTTTGACCGGAAGGTGAATCTGGATCTGCCCGATATCGCGGGAAGAAAAGCAATTTTGGAAATACATAGGAGGGGTAAGCCTTTTGCTAAGGAATTGAATTGGGATAGGGTGGCGGAAAGAACGGTAGGTTTTTCCGGAGCAGATTTGGAAAACATGCTCAATGAAGCTGCCATATTCGCTGCTAGAGAAAGTCGCAAAGAGATTAGTATTAAAGATATTGAAGAAGCAGCTCTTAAAGTAGAGATCGGACCTGAAAAAAAGAGATTACAGAGTGAGAGAGAGCGAAAGATGACTGCATATCATGAGGCGGGACATGCTGTGATTGGGCATTTACTTCCCGGAAATGATCCAGTTAGAAGAATCAGTATCGTATCACGCGGTCTGGCTTTGGGTTTCACATTGTCCCGGCCAAAAACGGATAAGTATCAAACAACAAAGACTGAGCTGGTCGATAGATTAGCAATGATGCTGGGTGGAAGAGCAGCGGAGATGGTGGTTTATAACGAATTAACTGCAGGGGCATCGAATGATATTGAGAATGCTACTCGTGTGGCAAGGAGAATGGTGGTGGATTATGGAATGAGCAGTATTGGACCTCTCGCCATGGGACAATCCACGGAACTGGGTATTTGGGGGATGAGTTACGGAGATCAAGTGAGAGTATCTGAGGAGATGCAGGCGAAAATTGACACTGAAGTGAAAAAACTGGTCGATACAGGATACGAGACGGCGGAAAGACTTCTAAGGAAGAATAGAAAAGTACTGGATAAGGTAGTAGAAAGGCTGATGAAAGTGGAGACACTGGAACAAGATGAGTTTGAAAAAATTGTTGGTTCGCCAAAAGCAACTATTGAAGATGAGAAAACTAGTATTGATTGATGGGAATGCCCTGCTCCATAGGGCGTATCACGCATATCCTCCCTTGACTACACCAAAAGGAGAATTGGTAGGAGCGGTGTATGGATTTTCTGTCTTATTATTGTCCGTACTGGAGAAATTATCGCCTACGCACGTGGCGGTGGCTTGGGACGTAAAGGGTCCAACTTTCCGCAAGATAGCATACGACGAATACAAAGCTAACAGAGGGCCTATGGACGAAGATCTGGCCACTCAAATAGAAAGAACCAAAGAAGTAGTTGAGGTGATTAATATCCCTCAGTTTGGTATTGTGGGATTTGAAGCGGATGATATTATCGGAACTTTGTCCAGGACAGCGACAGATGAGAAAAGCGAGGAAGACACTCAGGTGATAATTGTGACCGGTGATAGGGATGCACTTCAGTTAATTAAAGATAAAAGAGTGGTAGTCTATTTACCAGTTCACAATCGGTATTCTCAATCTGAGGTGTTTGACGAGGACCGAGTGGTAGAGGTGTACGGATTGCGACCTGATCAGATGATTGACCTGAAAGCCTTAATGGGAGATGCGTCTGACAACATTCCCGGTGTGAAAGGTATAGGAAAGGTAACCGCAACAAAATTAATCCAGGATTTTGGAACTCTGGAAAATTTGTATAAGAATTTGGATAACGGAAGGATAAAACTTCGTACAAGAAATCTGTTGGAAGCTGAGAAAGATATCGCTTGGAAGAGCAGAGAACTGGCTACGATTGATAGACATATGTCGCTTGATTTTGATTGGGAATCTTGTTTGTTGACAAATTATGATAAAGAGAAGGCCATTGATCTATTCAATGAATTGAGTTTTAAAAGTTTGATAGTTAAGCTTCCCAATGATGAATGGGAAAAGACAGCAGGGGAGGTGTTTTCATGAAGATTGCTTTGGTTCATGATTACATTAAGGAATTTGGAGGTGCTGAGAGAGTGCTGAGAGTGCTCTCGGATATGTATCCGGAGGCACCTATTTATACTGCCTTTAGGCTGAAGGGGTCGAGTTGTGATTTGGCTTTTGGGGACAGAACAATAATAGAGAGCAAATGGGCAGGACTGATAAAGTACGGTAATCTTTATAGTCCATTGAGGTTTTTGTTGCCTTTGATCTGGAGATCGATTGATTTGAGGCAGTATGACTTGGTGATTACTTCTACTTCGTCGTATATAGCCAGGGGGTTTAGGGTAGGAGATAAAACAAAAGTGATTGCATACTGTCACACCCCCCCTAGGTTTTTGTATGGATATGAGACAAGCATTCACTTAATGAAATACTGGATAGTCAGAGTCTATGCGACTGTGGTGAATCACTTTTTGAGAATTTTTGATCTATGGTCGGCAGGTAGAGTGGACAAGTGGGTCGCTAATTCACGGAATGTAGCCGGTAGAATATGGAAGTTTTATCGCAGAGAATCAGAAGTAATCTATCCTCCTGTGGAGGTGGACGCTTTAATTAAACAAAGTAAGGGAATAAAAAAGGAAGATTATTTTTTGATTGTTTCTAGGTTGGTTGGGGCAAAGGGGTTGATCGAATCGGTTAAAGCCGCACGTCATTTGGGATTTAGTCTCAAAATTGTTGGTGAAGCAGTTGGTTTTAGTAATATTAAAGGTCAGTTGGAAAGATACAAAGAGGTTGAATTGGTGGGTAGGGTGGAAGATAAAGAGCTGTATAAATTATATGCCGAGGCAAAAGGGTTTATTGCTTTGGCTAGAGACGAAGACTTTGGAATTACTCCTGTTGAAGCAATGGCTGCAGGCACACCGGTGATAGCTTACAATGGTGGTGGTTTTAGAGAAACTATTGTTGACGGTAAAACAGGAATATTGATAAATGGTACCGACAAGAAGACAATTGAAAAAGCGATGACTAGATTTAGTAGTATTAAGTGGGAGAGAGAGGAGCTGATCTCTCAAGCCAGAAAGTTTTCTAAAGGGGTTTTTATTAGAAAAATGAAGATTGCAGTAGAAATGATAATAAGAGATGAAAATAAATAAAGCATTGAGAGTGCTGATTATGTACAACGGGCTTTTGATATTTGGAACAATGCTATTTGGTCCACTTTACGCTGTCTTTGTTCAAAACATTGGTGGAGGTGTGCAATTAATTAGCATTTCTGCAGCTGCCTTTTATCTCTCTTCAGCTATGTTCCTTTGGATAGTGGGTAAACTTGGAGATAGAGTGAAAGAGAAGGAGTTGATGCTCGCTGCTAGTTACCTGATCAGAGCAGTTGGATACCTGAGTTTTATTGTTGTAAGCAACGCTTTAGGGCTAATATTGCTTCAGGTATTATTTGGTTTAGCTGAAGCATTGGGATCCCCAACTTTTGGGTCTCTTTTTGCCAAACATCTTGACGGTGATATGGAAGTGATGGAGTATGCAGAGTGGGCATTGATTGCCAGTTTGATAATGGCAGTTGGGGCGTTAATGGGTGGATACTTTGTGAGTGCTTTAGGCTTTGGGTTGTTGTTTGTAGTGATTTCTGCTCTTTGTTTTGTTGCATTCCTGGGAATCATCTTATCTCCTAGAAAATTACTGTAAACAATGCCTGAGTTGCCTGAGGTCGAAACGATTAGAAAGCAGCTGGACGCAGAGCTTGCCGGTAAAAAAATATCCAAGGTTTTGGTGTTGAGAGAGAAAAGCTTTACCGGTGATCCAGAACTGCTTTCAGGTGAGATAGTTGATCGTATCGAAAGAAAGTCTAAAGTGATTGAAATAAGCTTTAGTAGTTGGGATCGTCTGGTGATAATTCACCTGAAGATGACAGGCCAGCTGGTGTATTTGAAGAAAGGAGGGAGGGTAGCCGGTGGCCATCCGACTGTAGATTGGATTAATGAACTTCCTAGTAAACACACCAGGGTCGTTTGGGAGTTTGCCGATGGCTCAATATTATATTTCAATGATATGAGAGTGTTTGGTTGGATGAAGATTGTAAATAAAGAAAAATATGAAAGAGAAATTAGAAAGAAAGTTCCTGATGTGATAGATAAAGAGTTTGACTTCAATTATTTGAAGACTGTGCTCGGTAAGTCAAAGAGGGTAATCAAGTTGGTGTTGACCGATCAGGAGAAGATGGGGGGAATGGGAAATATTTATGCTAATGATGCTCTACATCTTTCAGGAATTAGTCCGTTCAGAGTGGCAGACTCTCTGAGTGATATAGAAATTGAAAGATTGCACAAGGCAATGGTAGAGGTGATTGAAAAAGGAATTAAATATGGCGGATCAAGTGCCTCAGACGAAAAATTCGTTGATATAAAAGGTGAAAAAGGAAGATATCAAGAACATTTCTTAGTTTATGAGAGATCAGGTTTGCCGTGTAACCGATGTGGTGAAGAAATCCAACGAAAAAAACTCGGCGGTAGGAGCGCGTTCTTTTGTCCGAAGTGTCAGAAATAATCCGGTGGGTTTGTTAGAGGAATAAACTAATGAAGATGACTGTAGCTGCAGAGAATACGCCTGCGACCAAGTCATCTAGAATTACCGATTGAGCTGTGTGGTAGGAGTCTATTTGTTTGATGAATGACGGTTTGACTATGTCAAAAAAGCGGAAACAAAGGAAAGCGATAAGTATAAACATGGGAGAGTCAAGATACAATGTGGGGAGGAGGGAGATGATCATGCCCAATACCTCATCAATTACGATCCATGATTTGTCAATGGGTGGCTTGAGGAATGAAGATATCATTTTTACGGAAATAAAATAGAGTGGAATTGTGGAGAGAGCAATAAGGGCGAGGATAGGTGATTCTGTTGAAATTGTGTTTTGAAAATAGTACCAGGAAATGGCGATGGTGGCGCTAGTTAACGTTCCCGGAGAAAGGCGAATGAAGCCAATTCCAAAAAAAGACAGGAAGGTTTTAATGAAAAACTGGTTTTTTTTGGATGTGTCTATCATTTCCTTGGTATATTCAGTCTACGATATAAAGAAGATTATGGAGATAGGAATAAGGTGTGGTGGAGAATCTTATGTACAATATGTGGAAGAATGCTGACTAAGATAACTCTAACCAATTTTAGAAGCTACGAGATGAAGGAGCTGGAATTGTCCGATGGTGTTAATGTAGTTTTTGGGCCAAATGCCTTCGGCAAGACTAATTTGCTTGAGGCAATTTTCCTGATGAGTGTGGGAGATAGTTTCAGAGCAAAAAGAACCGAGGAAATGGTTCGGTTCGGAGAAGAACTGGGGAGAGTGGGCGGTTTGATTGTTGATGAAAATGGCGAGGCAATGACGATTGAGGTGATTGTCAATGGAGGAATGGTGATGGGAAAAGTGGTGAACAAGAGAAAATACATCATAGATGGGGTGAGTAAGCGAAGAAAGGATCTGGTGGGATTGTTGCCGTTGGTGCTTTTCAGACCAGAAGATGTTGAATTGCTTTCAGGATCTCCCGATGTGAGGAGAAAGTTTTTGGATAAAGTTTTGCTTCAGACAGACAAATCTTATGATCACAGTCTGACGACTTACGAACAAGCTTTGAGGCGAAGAAACAAATTGTTGGACGCGATCAGGGAAGGGGCAGTGACTAGGTATTCTCTGGCGTTTTGGGATGGTTTGATGATAAAACATGGTGCGATTATCCAAGAAAAAAGGAGGGAGTTTGTTGACTATATTAATAGTCTTTTCTCTAGGAGTGAACTGTTTAATAAATTGAATCTGGCATACGACGCTAGTCCTATTAGTGAAGCACGTCTTGAGCAGTATAAGGATGCCGAGACGGCTTTGGGTTATACGCTTGTTGGTCCTCATAAAGACGATTTGATGATCAAGGAAGGTGACAGGAACTTGTCTGTGTATGGATCGAGGGGAGAGCAAAGAATGGCAGTTTTGGCTTGCAAGATGGGGGAGATATATTACTTGGAGGAAAGAACTAAGAGGAGAGCAGTGTTGCTGTTGGACGATATTTTTTCGGAACTTGACGAAGAACATAAGCAAGAAGTGTTGCGGGTGATGGTAGGAAGACAAGTGGTGGTGACGACTGCCGATGAGGGGGATGTGCCGATGTTCAAGAAAGTGAATTTGATCAGGCTATAAGCAGAAGGTTGACGGGTGGTGATTTTACATATAGTAGGATTTGACTATAATGAGGATAGGATGGCGAAGAAATCTAACAAAGCAGGAATGACTTTAATCGAGTTGATGATAGCTATTGCGATTTTGGCGATAGTTTCCTCCGCGTCTTATATAGTAATGCAGACACAGAGAACTAGGGCTTATGATGGCGTGCGAAAATCTGACTTACATAGCATCAAAACAAGCGTAGAGAGTTACTATGACAAAGCAGGTGAATATCCAGGAGAATTGCCTAATTGTGGTGAGCCGCTAATGTTGGGAAATCAAGTTGTAATAGCCTCTACTTCTTGTGATCCTACAACAAAGGAGAAATATTTCTATCAGACAGACCATGAAAATAGACAATGGTTTCGGCTGTACACTTCGTTAGGAAATAAACAAGATCAGTCAATAAGCTATGTCAGTTGTCAGGGAGGATGTGGACCAGAGTGTGTTTACAATTACGGTGTGTCTAGCCCTAATGTAGGACTGGAAAGGTGCTCGTATGTGTGTGCACCAGGCGGAGGACAGACAGGCTCTTGTGAACGGTACGAAGATCCGGAGCTAAGTGAATGTCCAGTTCTTTATGAAGGAGATCCAACCTGTGACGGAGGCTGTAGTGTTCCAAAGAACCGTTGTAAGAACGCCAGTGGAAAGAATACTCCTGACTGAGCAAGCTTTACTTTTTTTGTTTGTCCAATAACCTTGTTAGGCGGTTGAGCTGCCACGTGACTATGACTGTAAGCAGGGTGATACCTATTGCGTAAAGAAAAAGTGAGAGGACGGCCGATCCTTGAGCAAAGTACGGTTTAACATAGACATTGACATATTCTTTGATAGCTTCGTTCCAAGCCAGGGCAGCGACTAACCCAAGAGATGAGGTGGCAAGTGTGAGGGTTTGGATAGCTATCTTCCTAGATATTTTTGTAACTGACTTGTTTGTGGCCATGATTTGATTATATTATGATTAGGGCGTGATCTCAAAACTTGAGATCTCCGCATAAATAGCGTAAATTGAAATAGATGTTTCAACCCGTGTTTACTTTGTCAAATCGTCTGTTTTCCAGGACTATTGGTTTTGAGAAAGCTATGGCGGTGATGGGAATTGTGCCGGTACCGAGTGATTGGGAGGCAAAAATTCGCCAGGAATGCTTGGCGAGAGGAGCATATTCAATCCTGAGAATTTATGGAAATTTGATGGAACCGACCCAGGTAGAAAAAATTGTTTTAGATGATCCGGGGAGAGATGAAAGTGCCGAAGAGGTGGCAAAAAGAGTGGGGATAGTGGCAAAAGAAAGAGATGTTCAAATGGTTCTCAATTATCTTAACGCCAACAAGTACAAGGAGCAATTGGGATATTTATCGATGAGATTTAAGCAGTCCGGTTTTGGAGAAAAAGATTTGATGCAACTTAACTCCCTCTTGATGGAGAAACTGATTATACCTAGAGAGTTGGGCTTGTTCAGGATGGGTGAAAAAGGAGATAGATGGATTGGAGATAGTCTACGCGTACCCAGTGCCGTGGAGGTACCTTATCAAGTAGGAGATTTCTTTAATTGGTTTGTGATGGACGACAAAGATACTTTGAATCCTTTGTTAAAGGCCGGAGCAAGTCTCTATGAAATTATTAGGATGCAACCATTCGATGAGGGGAGTGTCTTGGCCGGGGCATTGTTTACCGATTTGTATCTAAGCAGTATCGGCTATGATCTTAAAGGGTTGTGGACATGGGAAGAGGAGCTATTTAGGAATAAAGAATTGCTGATAAAGAGTCTTGATAACACGAACGGCGAAGATCTAACTACTTGGTTGGAATACTTTGTGGGTAGTCTCGAGAGCGCGGCTCTGAGAGCCAAGGCGAGACTCATGACTCTTATAGGTGAACAGCCTGTGTTCAGGTCTGAGAGCGGAAAGGCAATCGCGCTATCCGAGAGACAGATTGTCATAATGGAGGATTTGACCATGCGAGGGGAGACTACAATCAAGGCTGTGAGGGCAATACTTCCCAGTGTCTCGGAGGATACAGTACTTAGAGACTTGAAAGATCTAATAGATAAAAAGTTGGTCAAGAAGAAGGGAAGAACGAGGGGGGCAAGATATGCTTTGGGCAAGGTAAGATACTTGCGATGAGGTAGAATTTAAGCATGAAGTTTAAAGATTTTGTGGTGTATTTGGAAAGACTCGAAAAGACGAGCTCTCGACTGGCAATTACGGGCATATTAGTGGAGCTATTGAGAGAGTTGGACGCGAGTGAATCAAGAGTGGCGATGTATTTGATTGTGGGAAGAGTCGCCCCTGATTTTGAACCGATAGAGTTTGGAATGGCAGTAAAGATGGTAATAAGAGCGGTGGCGTTGGCTGCGGGAAGAAAGACAGATGAAGTGGAGAAGGTTTACAAGAGCAAGGGAGATATGGGAATTTTGGTAAATGAAATGGAATTTGGAATTGAAGGAAAGGGGTTAAGTTTGAAGCAAGTGCACGAGAACCTGCTGAACATGGCTAAGGATTCCGGGGCGGGTAGTCAGGAAAGGAAAGTGGAGAATCTTAGGAAGTTGTTGGACGTAATGAGCCCTGATGAGAGGAAATATGTAGTTAGGATAATATTGGGGAAACTGAGGTTGGGATTTTCTTCCAAAACAATATTTGATGCCCTGTCCCAGATGGAGGAGGGAAACAAAAGTTTGAGGAAAGCATTGGACGAGCGGTTCCAGATATTCCCTGATGTAGGACTTTTGGTAGAACAAATAAAAGAATCCGGAATGGCGGGTCTGGCGCGGATAAAAATCAAAAGTGGTGTACCGGTAGTACCGGCACTGTGCCAGCGACTTAATAGTTATGGAGAGATAGTGGAAAAAATGAAGGATGTGGCGGTGGAGAGGAAATACGATGGGACGAGAGTACAAATACATTTTAATAGAAGGACCGGAGAGATAAGGACTTATACGAGAAATTTGGAGGAGACAAGCTGGATGTTTCCTGAATTGAAAAAGCTGGGTGAATGGATAAAGGCAGACGAGGTAATCTTGGACTCTGAGGCGGTCGGCTTTGATGAGAAAACACAAAAAGCACTTTCTTTCCAGGTAACGATTACCAGGAAGAGGAAGCACGGGATTGAAGAAACATCAAAATCAGTGCCTTTGAGATTTTTTGTGTTTGATATCCTAGCTAAGGATGGAGAGAGTTTGATAGAGCGACCATATTTTGAGAGGCGGGCAATATTGGCCGAGACGATTTCTTCTAATAAAACAGTGGTGGCAGATGAATATATAAGAGCTGATGACCCTGTGGAAGTAGAAAAAATGCATGAGCAATATCTAAGAGAGGGTTATGAAGGAGCTGTGATCAAGAAATGGGACGGAACATATTTGCCCGGCAGACAAGGATGGAACTGGGTAAAAATTAAAGAGGCTGAAGGGACAACAGGAAAATTGGCCGATACCTTTGATTTGGTGGTGATGGGATATTACTATGGTAGAGGTAAGAGAACCGGGTTTGGCATTGGTGCCTTTTTGACCGGTTTGCTTAAAGGTGACAAGTGGGTATCGATTGCAAAGGTGGGGACTGGTCTGAGTGATGAAGATTTTAGAGAATTGAAGAAAAAGCTGGAAAAGAGTATCGTGACTGAGAAACCGGCTGATTATGACGTTTCCGGAAATTTGGTGGCAGATGTTTGGGTAGAGCCTAAGGTGGTGGTAGAGATTGCGGCGGATGAGCTGACTGTTAGCCCGAGCCATGCGGGCGGACTGGCGCTAAGGTTCCCACGATTGATAAAGTTTAGAGATGATAAGGACGCTGCACAATCCACTACTTGGGAAGAGCTGGAGGAGATTGCCAGGCTGTCGCAAGTTAAGTAGAATAGAGTGATGGAACTTTTAAGAAAACTAATAGACATCTTCCTGCATGTGGATAAAAATTTGGCGGTGATTATTGCTCAGTACGGAATGCTGACGTACGGAATCCTTTTTTTGGTGGTGTTTATGGAAACAGGATTGGTGGTGACCCCATTTCTCCCAGGGGACTCTCTTTTGTTTGCTTCGGGGGCGTTGGCAGCCATGGGATCATTCCAGATCTGGGTTTTGTATCCATTATTGTTGGTTGCAGCGATTGTGGGGGATACAATAAATTACTGGATTGGTGATTTTTTGGGTAAGGAAGTATTTGAAAAAAACAGTAAGGTTTTTAAGAAGGAATATTTGGAGGAGGCAGAAGCTTTTTATGCCAAGCATGGTGGTAAGGCAATTGTTTTTGCTCGCTTTGTTCCGATAGTGAGAACCTTTGCCCCCTTTGTAGCCGGTGTGTCTAAGATGAGCTATAAGCATTTCATTGCCTATAATGTTATTGGAGGATTTGCATGGGTATCAATGTTTCTTTTTGGAGGGTTTCTATTTGGAAACATTCCTTTTGTAAAAGATAATTTTCACTATGTGGTAGTGGTGATTGTGCTGATAAGTGTGGTTCCGATATTTATGGAAGGTGCAAAGAGGAGAAGAAAAAAAGTTTAAGGGGATAAACTGTGATTAAATGAATCTATGTTCGGGAATCTTTTAATTGGAGGAGCTCTGGTAGTGATAATGGTGATAGCGACAGGAGTGGCGATTGATCAATTTGAGAAATTGTCTGTCGATCTAAAGATAAGGAGGCTACTCCTAGCGTCTTTGTTGGTAGGATTGGCAACTTCATTGCCGGAATTCTTTATAATGATTACGTCAGGACTAGCTGGAGAACCTCAAATAGCTCTGGGAGACTTGATAGGGGCTAATATTGCCAATCTTAGCTTGGTAATAGGTGGGGCAGCATTGGTAGGTAAATCGATACCGGTGGTGGGAGAATATATTAGGAATGATTTGTGGATTACTCTGATCTTAGCGATGACTCCTTTCCTGTTGATGATGGATGGTGGCTTGAGTCGTTTTGATGGGCTGATCCTGATATTTGGCTACTCTCTTTACTTGACCGACTTAATTGAAAAAGGTCGATACAAAATAAAGCAAGCTAAGTTAATCAAACATATCGTATCGAAGCATCATAGAAAGATGGTGAGTGAAAAACTGATACACGTAACAAAGATGGTAATCTCTTTAATAGTGTTGGGAGTAGCTGCTATGAAGCTTGTCGGCGTAGCAGTGGGGATGGCACGTGATTTGGGAGCAAGTACTTATTGGATAGGTGTTGTGGTGGTAGCTATGGGGACGACCTTGCCTGAAGTAATAGTAAGCATAGAAGCGGTGAAAAGAAAACAAGCGTCACTAATATTGGGAAATTTATTGGGGAGTGTAGTGGTGAATTCAAGCCTAATACTCGGTATTGGAGCGCTTATTCAGCCTATTATTTTCAACGATACCCTTACAAAGGGTCTGTCTGGAATATTTACTGTAGTAATTTTGGGAATGTTTTGGTTGTTTACCAGGACAAAACATAAGCTGGACCGTTGGGAGGGAGCTGTATTGGTAGGGATTTACTTGATGTTTGTAGGCTTACAACTGTTGGTTGCGAAGTAAACTACTCTTCCTCTAAACTTAGAAGAGCGGCGATTTTGTCGAGTATTTTTGGTTTCTTGAGTAATTTCTTGAACGAACCGTCTACCTTACTAAACATTTGGGCGGTTTTGATATCAGAAAACAGCTCACCACCCATGGGGTATTCTTTCTTCTGATCTACCTTTTGTTTGGTTATATATTTTAAGTTAAGTATGGAGTAATTTTTTACGGCTTTCAACATACCTATTTTGCGAAATCTTCGGAGCGAGTAGACGTAGCGAGGTTCGTGGAAAACAACAAAAGAACAGCCCTTTTTGTATGCTTGTCTGACGAATTCGGTATCTTCGGCAAAACCTACTTCAGGATTAAATCCCCCGGTCTTGGGAAAAATTTGCGTACGGCAACCAATCATAGCTCCAAAGGCAGCTGGGTTCCCCAGGAGGTAGGCTGTCTCTACTAAAAGGTTTAAATAGGTTGCTATCGTCTTGTCAGAACTCTTATCAGTGTCAGGATTGCACCAAACAGTGAAGGTGTCTACAGGACGAACATGGAGGTTGAAGCGTAGGCCTTCGAGGTAGTATTTTGGAAGATTGTTGTCGGCGTCATTCCAGAGTATGTATTTGCCTCTTGCTTTGAGTGCACCCTGATTGCGTTGGTGGGAGACATTGCGAATTTTGCTGGAAAGGATGGTTAGGTGCGGTAATTTGCTTGCCCATTCCTTGGCTCTGGCTACTGTTTTGTCGGTTGATTCCCCGTCGACAACTATGACTTCGTAATCCCTAGTGGTTTGATGAGCCAAGTCCGACAGTAGTGCAGGAAGAGCTTTTTCCTCATTCAGTACCGGGATAACAATCGAAAAAAAAGGTTGGTCTTTTACAGCCATGGGTAGATTATAGTCAACTATCACTGTGCAGTGCAAGCAAATTATGGGTGCTAAAATCGAATGTATGCAATTGATACTAGGTTTGGGAAATCCGGGGAAGGAATATGAATTGACCCGGCACAACGCAGGCTTTTTGGCCGCAGATAGATTGTTAGCAAAGCTTAACAAGAAAGCAGTTTTCAAGAAAGAAAATAAGTTTGGGGCAGAAGTAGCCAGGGTTGGCGACGTGTTGATAGCAAAGCCAACGACATTTATGAACGAATCTGGAAGGGCAGTGAGGAAAATGATGGATTTTTATAAGATTGGTGTGGATGAGTTGGTATTGATGCACGATGATTTGGATATCCGTTTGGGAGAATATAAAGTTAAGCAGGGAGTGGGACCGAAGGTGCATAATGGAATTGGTTCGGTAGAAAAGGCGTTGGGGGATAAGAGTTTTTTGAGGGTGAGATTGGGAGTGGACAGTAGACTATCCGGGGTGAAGTACAAAAGCGGAGCTGACTATGTGCTTTCCAAAATGACTAAAGAGGAGTTAAGTAAGCTGGATATGGCAATGGATTTGGCTTTGGGAGATTTAGCGGTAGCTTTTGGCTTGGAGTTCGAATAAGTGCCTGTACCGACCATGGTTTTTCATTAGTTGATCGTGGCTGCCGTATTCTCTAACAATTCCTGATTCGAGTACCAGTATTTTGTCTGCTTTCCTGACGGTGCTAAAGCGGTGAGATACCAAGAAAATCATTTTGTCTTTGGCAACCTTGAGGATATCTTCAAATATCTGTTCTTCCGTTTCGGGATCAACGTTGGAAGTGGGTTCATCGAGGATGAGGATGGGTGACTCCCTAAAGAGCGATCTAGCCAAGGCAATGCGCTGCCATTGACCTTTGCTGGGTTCAATACCTTTGTCAAATTCTTTGTCGAGAGGGTTGTTGTACTTGAGAGGAAGTGAGGTAATGAAGTCATGAATACCTGTAAGTTTGGCTGTGGCTTTGATACTTTTGATTTTTTGTTTTTTGGTGATATCTCCAAAGTGAATATTGTCTTTGGCGGAAAAAGGGTATTGGGCGAAGTCTTGGAAGAGTGCGGAGAGGGCATGGCGATAGTTTTTGAGATTGTAGGTCCTGATGCTGAGACCGTTTACCAGTATCTCTCCCTTTTGAGGTTCGTAGAAGCGACAGAGTAGTTTGATGATGGTGGTTTTGCCGGCGCCGTTTTCACCTACTATAGCCAAATTGTCTCTGGGGTCTATTTTGAAAGAAACGTCTTTGAGTATCCATTGAGGAGATGAGTTGTATTTGAACCAGACATTTCTAAATTCAATACCTTGAGTGAATACAGGATTTAGAAGTGTATCTTGGAGGTTGTCATCCTCGGCAAGTCCCATAAATTTTTCGTAATCTTGGATAAAAAGGTAATTTTGATAGACATTGTTTATTTGAGTGATAAGACGGGTCACATTGCCAATAAAACGGCTTATAGCTGAGGTGGTGATTTGTGCAGTACCCAGGGTAATAACTTGAAGGATGGCTTGGTAGTAGAGGTATAGTTTGGTACCTGTTTCGAATATAGATATCGGGAGGCCAATAAGTTGTCTTTTGCGGGCGAAGTTGATACGTAGATCGTTGTCTCTGCCAAAAAACTTCTTGGCCATTTTGAGGCGACGATCGAGGAGGATATCAACATGACCGAGGATTTTATTTTCGTAGAGGTATTTTCCCTTGACGGCGAAGTCCTCCAGTGCTGCCCAGACTCTCCAAAGCGGAGCAAATTCGGTACGGAACTCGTGTTGATCTTGACTGAATTTGACGCCTACCATAATCCTGGGGATAGCCAAAATGATACAGGGAATAGCTAGAAGTGGTTGGTAAGAAAAAATTGGGATGGCTGATGAGATAATGGTGAAAACCGTGTCCGGGAAAGACGAAATGGGAATGATGAGTTCCCAGGTGGAGCGGCCGGTATTGTCGAGAACTTTTTGAAGCATGTTCCTGGTCTCAGGTAGTTCGGCTACACCAACAGGGAGAGAATTGAGTTTCCGAGAAATAGAGATGCTAACCTTTTCACCTAATAGATTGGCCATGGTATAGCTCCAAGCCCCATCCAGATTGCTGACGGCTTGAGAAATCTGGTCGATGATAAGACCGGCAGCGGCAGCGATGATCATAGTGCGAATACCGGAGTTGATGTCTCCGGTGGTAATAGAGTTGATGACGGCATCGATCAACATCTTGGTAATCAAAAGAGAGGGGTAAACGAGAGCACCATTGATGGCGTTGACTAGAGTAAGCTTAAGGAAAAGCCATTTGTTTGTTTGCCAAGCAATCTTGACGGTGGAGGAGTAAGTGATGAGGAAAGCTCTGATGTTGGAGATAGAAATGGATGGTTTTGAGGAGGACACATTTATTATTATATGTGTATGGATACCAAAAAGGGATTCTCAAATATTATTGATATTCTGGATAAATATCAAATCGACGAACCAACTCAAAAAAGAATTAGTCGTGAATTTCAGGACTATGCGTATCGACTGGCGGTGGACTTGGGGGATACTGCCCACGTGCCGATCTACATGAGGATGGTAAAAAATACTCCGAGAGAGTTGATTGAGAGTGCCAAAAGTTTCGTGATGGATGCGAATGCGAGGAATAAGGCTAGGCTGTTTATGTGGAAGTTGAAACAACTGAGGATAGAAAGAGCCGGGGGTAAATTGGTAGAATGAAATAATGAGAGAGCATGAGAGTGTGACTTTGACAGGGAACAAAACATGGACTAAGTTATTGGGATTGTCGGTAGTGTTGTTTTTTGTTTTTTTGGGAGATGCTATCTTGTCCGATTGGGTGCCAACCTACATCCAGAAATCAATGGGTGGATCACTCATCATGGGCTTGGTAATATCTTTCAGTTCTATTGTCGGTTTGGGTACTGATTTGTTGTTGCCTCAGCTGATGAAGAGAGCTACTTCGGGAAGATTGATGACTATGGCAATTGGAGCAAGCTTGGTTTTTGCGGGAATACTTCTGTGGTCGATTCAGTGGCCTCTGGTGCTTCTGTTTCTGGCCGGAATGGCTGTGTGGGGGATCTACTACGAGTTTATGGGTTTTGGGAGTCAACAAATGGTGGCAGAAAGTGTGCCTTCGGGAGATAGGTCGGGAGCTTGGGCATTGATTGGCATCTTTAGGAGTTTGGCCTATTTTTTGGGACCGATATTGGGTAGCTGGTTGGCGCTGACACAGGGCAATGTGCAAGTAGTTTATTTGGCAGCAGGGTGTGTGGTTGTTGGTTATGTTTTTTGGAAAATATTTAAGTATTCCGACAGGGAAAAGGAAAAGGTTCAGGTGATAGGAGAGAAGTTGAATATTTTGGACGAAATGGATCATTGGAGGGTGCTGTTTGTACATGTTTGGCCGATATTGATAATAAGTTTGACGCTGGGCTTGGTGGATGCTACTTTTTGGACCACAGGAACAGTATTGTCAGACATGTTGGCTGCGCAACATTGGATGGGAGGGATGTTTTTGCCTCTTTATATGTTGCCTCCGGTAATTGTGGGAGTGGTGATATCTAAGTGGGGAATTAAAAACGGAAAGAAGAAAGTGGCGGAGAGGTTTATGTTGCTCGGAGGTGTGTGTCTATCTATGTTGGGAATTGTGGATGGGGTGGCGATGTTGCTTTTGGCTTCGCTGGCAACCGGAATAATGATATCTGTGGCATGGCCGATGATGGAGGCGGTGTATTCGGATATTGTAGCGAGGATGGGTAGGGAGAGAAAACACATGTTGGGATTGTCAAATTCGACAACTTCGATTGCTTATATTATTGGACCGGTGACTGCAGGATGGTTGGCTTCTATGGTGGGTGAGAAGATGACTTTTGTCGCGGTGGGGTTGTTTACTGTGTTGGTGTCGGTAGTATTGCTCATGGTAACACCCAGAAAGTTAGCCTTGCCACAGCGAGAAATAGCCGAATGGAAAGATTAGAGTAAAATGATTCTTAGATGAAAAATAAGGTTGTGTTGCATCAGTTTGTCCTGATTGGTGTACTGGTGGTAGTGACGGCTTGGAAACTTATAACAGGAAGAGAGTTTTTGGGTGCAGATTTGGTTTGGTGGTGGTTGGGGGCTATTATCGGTTTTTTGATCGTTTTTGCCGATAGGTTGGTTTATATATTACTGATGAGAGACGAGCCTCTGTCCAAAAAATTTGGGGAGATGTTTTCCGGGGGGAGATATTTGCAGTCTGTGGAGGCACTCATGTATGAGAGATATGAGCAAAAGGAGCTGGTGATGAGGAGTGCTTTGTTTATTTTTGCTTGGGTGATAATGGCGGTGTTTGCTGCAACGAGTGTAAATAATCCTTTTGGTCGTGGTTTTATACTGGGTTTGGGGACTCATCTGACCTTTGACTTGATCAGTGATTATTACGGCAACAAAGAGAGATTCAATTTGTGGTTTTGGCAGGTGAAGAGAGAACTACCTGAGGGTGAAAAAAGTTTGTTTGTGTTGGTAATGGCTGTGGCCTTTATTTTCTTGGGTTTTATACTTTGATACAGTTGACAAGAGGAAGTATTTTGTATACCATAGGGGGGTATATCATTCATTCAATATATGACAACAGAAGAAAAGAAAAAGATGTCGGTGATGCTTAAAAGAATTCAAGGACAGGTAGGAGGAATAGAAAGAATGGTAAATGACGATAAGGGTTGTGAGGCGGTGGTAACTCAGATAACGGCTGCCATGAGTTCACTGAAAAGTGTGGCAAAGACTCTTTTGTCCGATGCAGTGGGTAGTTGCAGCAAAGAAGAATATACAAAACTACTAAAAAGATTTCTTTAAGATATAGTGAAATTACAAATTAATTAATAAATAAATATTATGGCTTTAGTACATTTTAGCGACCAAAATTTTGAAGAATTGGTGCTCAAAAACGACAAACCGGTGTTGGTGGATTTTTATGCAGACTGGTGTGGTCCATGCAGAATGGTGTCACCTATTATTGAAGAGCTGGCTGCCGCGTATGAGGGGAAGATGTTGGTGGGGAAAGTGGATGTGGATGCCAATCCACAAGTGGCAGGAAAATATGGAGTGATGAGTATCCCAACAGTGGTGTTGTTTGACAAAGGAGCAGAGGTGGAGAGACAAGTGGGTTATGGTGGTAAAGAAATGTATGAGGGGATGGTTAAAAAATTAGTTAAATAAATGGCCGAAACTCGCGATGTAGTCATTATTGGTGGTGGACCCAGTGGTTTTACTGCTGCTCTGTATCTGGGTAGAGCTCTACTGAAACCATTGGTTTTGACCGGCGAGAAAAAAGGAGGTCAGCTGATGTATACCACCGAGGTAGAAAACTTTCCCGGGTTTCCCGAGGGAGTGATGGGACCGGACTTGATGGTGAAAATGGAAGAACAGGCTAAAAAGTTTGGAGCGGAAATACGACAGGTGAATGTGACCAAAGTGGAATTTGTAAATGGAATAAAAAAGGTTTGGGTAGGAGAAGAGGTGATTGAGGCAAAGACAGTGATAATCTCTACCGGAGCTAGTTCAAGAATGTTGGGTTTGGGAGAAGAAAAGCTTATGGGTAGAGGTGTTAGTACATGCGCAGTATGTGATGCAGCTTTTTTTAAGGATAAGAGAACTGTGGTGGTGGGTGGAGGAGATGCAGCTATGGAAGACGCAATGGCTCTCTCAAAATTTGCCTCTGAAGTAACTATGATTCACAGAAAAAGTGAGTTTAGAGCCAGCAAGATAATGCAGGATAGGGTATTGTCCAATCCGAAAATAAAGGTGATTTGGGATAGCGAAATTGTGGGCGTGAAGGGTGAGGTGAAATTGGACGGAGTAAGAGTGAAGAATATAAAGACCGGAGAAGAGAGTGAAATGCAAACTGAGGGATTGTTTTTGGCAATTGGTCACTTACCTGAAACTGTCCTTTTCAAAGACCAGGTGGAGCTTAATGAAAAAGGATATTTGACTACGACAATGACGGCCATGCTTAAGGGAGATAAATGGAGAGTAAGTGAGAAAGATATTTGGTTGGAAGGATATCCTACTATGACCAGCCGGGATGGAGTGTTTGGATGCGGTGATGTGGTGGATTATAGATATAAGCAGGCAGTGACGGCGGCGGGGATGGGTTGTCAGGCGGCTCTGGACGTGGAGAAATATTTGACAGGAAGAGTTGGTAGCTGGTAAGTCATAGTATATAGTGGAGTTATGGAAAATCAGCCGATACCAGAAGGATTAGAAAAATATGTAAGTTCAGAGCGAGACGTTGTACCTAGTTGGGTAAAATTAATGAAAATTGTGGGTATTCCTGAGGATCATATTTATCGAGCCAGTGATGAGGATATTGACATTGTATATAGTGAAAGACAGAGACGTCCTAACCCTAACTACGTACAGGGAGCGAATGACATTTCCAAGTTTATAGAGGTCCCTGTTGGGAGGAGAACTGATGATGAAATAACCGAAGGTGTAGCCAGAAAAGCAGTGAACGCATGTATAAGAGGAGACTGGAGGGAAGCGGTGAGATTGACAAATTTAGATAGATTTTATTCTAAAGTTCAAAGCCCCACGATTGAACTATCTTTGGAGCCTTTGAGGGGAGACTACCTGTCACCAGATAAGACAAATGAACTAAGAGCAAAAACAAATGCATTGATAACTGAAATTGCGGCAGCGGTAGCATTTGAGGATGAGAAGACAACAGAGGAAGAAAAAGATGTATTGTTGGCCGAGATAAATGAGAGAGTGAGAAGGGGAGTTGTAGAAGATCTGAAAGCTACTAGGGAGATCTTTGGATTCATAAAAAATGATTTTTTGAATTCAATGCTGGTGAAAAGGGATCATTTCATAAGTAGGATGGTCGAAGAGGGTAAATTTTCTGCAGTCAGGGGTGTGTTGCATGGAGCAGCCGAAAGAGAGAAAGTCAGAAAAATGGTGAGTGAAAATGAAGCGACTCGTGAGTATCAAAAACAAGAAGATAGAATCGCTGAGATTAATTCAAAACTGAATTGGAGACAAAGAATAAGTAACAAGATAAGAGGGGTATAAGGAACTGTCTCGTAGTAAAATTGGAGGAGTTGACTACTTAAATTAAGATATATCTTGATTTGAGTTAGGGGTAATTTGTTATTAAGATATTATTTATATAGATTCCCGATCTCGGGAATAACCCTCGCGGGAATGACAAGTATGAAAGCAAGACAAATAATAAAAGGGGCGATCGAGAATCTATTTAACGTGGCCGAATTTACCTTGGAACACCCTGCGGACGAGAAAATGGGTGACTATGCCACCAATGTGGCAATGGTGATGGCTAAGGAATCTAAAAAGAACCCAAGAGAAATGGCTGAGGAGATGATGAAAAAACTGAGGGAAGCAAAAGAACTCAAGGAGATTGTCGAGAGAGTAGAGGTGGCAGGACCGGGGTTTATAAACTTTTTCCTTTCCGAGAAGTATTTGATTGATGAGCTGAGTGAGGTTGTATCCGAGAAAGAAAATTACGGAAAGGGAGTGCGGTGGGAGGGACAGAAAGTGATGGTGGAGTTTACTGATCCCAATCCATTTAAACAATTTCACATTGGACACTTGATGAGTAATACCATAGGTGAGTCTTTGGCTAGGCTGATGGAGTTTTCGGGAGCGCAGGTAAAGAGGGCTTGTTATCAGGGTGACGTAGGAATGCATGTGGCGAAATCTATTTGGGGGTTGAAAGAGCTATTGAAAGAGAAAAATCAGACCATGGAAGAAATTGGTGGCAGGAGCTTGGAAGAGAGGGCAGCTTTTTTGGGCAGGGCATATGCGATGGGAGCGGCTGCTTTTGAAGAGCAAGAGGAATCAAAAGAAGAAATTAAGAAATTGAATAAGATTATTTACGAGCGGAGTGATGAGGAGGTTAATCAAATGTATGATTTGGGGAGAGCGTGGAGTCTGGACTATTTTGAAACGATTTATAAAAGATTGGGAACTAAGTTTGATTTTTATTTCTTTGAGAGTGATGCAGGACCATTGGGTTTGGAGGTGGTGAAATCTCATCTGACGGATGGAATATTTGAGGAGAGTGAGGGAGCTGTAGTGTTTAAGGGAGAGAAATATGGTTTGCACACTAGGGTATTTATTAATAGCCTAGGGTTACCAACATATGAGGCAAAAGAGATGGGGTTGGCCAAAACTAAGGCGGAAAAATATGCTTATGATAAATCGATTATCGTAACGGGAAATGAGATTAACGCATATTTTAAGGTGTTGCTTAAAGCGATGAGTTTGGTGTATCCCGACTTGGCGGCCAAACAAACGCACATTGGTCATGGAATGCTGAAGTTGAAATATGGAAAGATGAGCTCTCGAACAGGGAATGTGGTCACAGGTGAGGGTTTGATGACGGACGTGGGAGAAGAGATAAAAAAGAAGATGACGGAGACCGGAAAAATTGATGAGATAGACAAGGCGGAGCAAGTAATAAACGCTGTGTCTGTGGGAGCAATAAAGTACTCTCTGCTTAAACAATCTCCGGGAAAGGATATTGTGTTTGACTTCGAGACATCCCTTTCTTTTGAAGGAGACAGTGGGCCTTATTTGCAATATACGTATGCGAGGGCAAAGAGTGTGTTGGCCAAGAGTGAGAAAGAAGGCGCAAATGTTGCAGGAGATTTGTTGGGGGAGGAGACTGGAGTAGTGAAATGGATGGCTAGATTTGAGGAGGCGGTGGATATCGCCGTAAGAGAAATGTCCCCGAATTATATTTGTAGTTACCTGGTGGAGTTGTCGAGCAAGTTTAATCGATTTTATGCTGAATGTAAAATAGTGGGGAGCGAGAGAGAAGCGGAGCGATTATCTATCACTACTGCTGTAGCTCAGATTATGAAAAATGGCTTGCGATTGCTGGGAATCGAGACAGTAGAGAAGATGTAAACAATGAAATTAGGACATGGTTTTTATGAGAGAGATGCTTTGATTGTGGCGGCCGATATTTTAGAAAACAAACTTTGTTGGAAGGATGAAAGCGGTATGGTACAAAACAAAGTAATAACTGATGTAGAGATATATCGAGGTGAGGAAGACAAAGCATGTCATGCGTGTAAAGGAAAAACAAAAAGAACCAACGTGATGTATATGAGTGGAGGGCTGGTGTATGTTTACCTAATATATGGAATGTACTGGATGTTGAATACCGTGACCGGCAGAGAAGGAGAACCGCAGGCAATATTGATCAGGGGAGTGGAGGGAGTAGATGGTCCAGGAAAAGTGGGTAAATTATTGAAATTGGATAAAAGTTTTTATGGAGAAGATCTTGTAAAGGGAGAGAGAATTTGGATAGAAGATGCAGTGAGAAAGGGTGATTATGAGGAGTTGCCTAGAGTGGGAGTAGATTATGCGGGTGAGTGGGCAGAGAGATTGTGGAGGTTTAACCTTATTAAGGTAAAATAGACGCATGGCAGGAAGACTAACTGAAATACTAAAAGACAGAGAGCTGAAGATAGACCGCTTGAGAGAGTTGGGTATTGAACTGTATCCGGCTAAATCAAAGAAAGACTTTCCCAATAGTGAAATAGCCAATAAATTTGAAAAATATGAGGGGGAAAAAGTAACGCTAGCCGGAAGAATAATGGCCCTTAGGGACATAGGTAAACTGGCTTTTGTGCAAATTCAAGATAATAGTGGCAGGATACAACTTTTTTTGAGGTCTGACGTGGTCGCGCCTTACGATCGGAAAGAACAGAGATTGGGATTTGATGAGTTGCGTTTGTTGGACTTGGGAGACTTTGTCCAGGCAACAGGAGAAGTGGTAAAAACAAAAACGGGTGAAGTGTCTCTTATGGTAGAAGAACTTAAGCTGTTAACTAAATCTCGCAGACCACTACCAGACCAATGGGCGGGAATAACTGACCCGGATGAGAGATACAGAAGAAGATATTTGGATTTGCTGATGAGTGAGGGGAAGAAGGAGAGGTTCGAGAGGAAAGCAAAATTTTGGAGAGCCAGCAGAGATTTTTTGAATTCAAAGGGATTTATCGAGGTAGAAACGCCGGTATTGGAGTCTGTTACCGGTGGAGCAGATGCTAGACCTTTTGTGACACATATGAATGCGATTGATCAAGATTATTATTTGAGAATTTCGACAGAGCTGTTTCAGAAAAGATTGATGGGAGCTGGGTTTGAGAAGGTGTATACGGTGGGACCAAACTTCCGCAATGAGGGGATGGATGAGGAGCATTTGCCTGAGTACTATCAGGTGGAATGGTATTGGGCCTATGCCGACTATAAGGACAATATGGAACTGGTCAAAGAAATGTACCGATTTGTTGCTAAAGAGGTCTATGGCAAGACAGCTTTTACTAGTCATGAAATGTCTTATGATCTGGCTAACGAATGGGAAGAACTGGATTATGCTTCGACTATAAAGGAGAAACTGGGAATTGATATTTTTGTCAGTAGTGATGCGGAAATGGCGGAGGTAATCAAAAACAACGGAGTAAAACTGGGAGGTGAGATAAATAGACAAAGACTTATTGATAACTGTTGGAAGATAGTGAGAAAGGGTATTGCAGGACCGGCTTTCCTTATCAATGTACCGAAGTTTATGTCACCATTGGCCAAAGACAGAAATGATATGCCAGGGATTACCGAGAGATTTCAGCCAATCATTGCCGGGTCGGAGTTGGGAAATGGATATTCCGAGTTGAATGATCCTGTTGATCAAAAGGAGAGGTTTGAAGAGCAGCAAAAGGCGCGTGAGGCAGGAGATGAGGAAGCTCAGATGATGGATATAGATTATGTGGAGATGTTGGAATATGGCATGCCCCCCACTTCGGGCTATGGATTTTCCGAAAGACTATTTTGGTTTATGGAGGACGTGTCTGGAAGAGAGGCGACTCTGTTCCCACCGATGAGGGTGAAAAAGACGGAATTATTAATCTAATAAATCTTATGGAGATAAACAATATAGAGTCAAATTACAGTGGACAAACAGAACGTGAATTGAGCAACGGTTCAAAGCTCCTGGAAAAGATGAAACCGATATATCGTGGAATTGTGAGAATTCAGAATAAAGAGGAAACAGGGTATGATTACGAAACATTGAGTGAGGTTGATATGCCAACAAATGAGCAGATAGGGGAATATTTGGGTGCGAAAGTGGAATATTTGCATGATCTAATAGATAAGGGTAGAGAAAAACATAATATTGGTCGGCAGAGAGAATTGGAGCAAGCCGAGATGAGGGCTGATCTTGCTCGGAAAACACTGAGTGGTGAGGCTGACCGACCGGATTTGGTAGTGGCTGAATTCGTGGGGTTGAGTATGACGTGCGAAAAAGAATCAGTCAACTATCCCCAATGGAGAGATATGCTAGAGTCTGACTCAAAATATTTTAGAAAGTTAGCCGAAACTGTTGCAGGAAGATTGGGAGGAGGACCTGTACCTGATAAAGTGCCTGGTGCAATAGATAGTGAAGTGTATCACGTTACCTTTTTAGGGACACATGCAACGAAAAAAATGAAAGTGTAGGCGACATAAAAAACCTCCGGACTGGCCGGAGGTTGGTAGTGCTATTTCAAGGTGAGAGTGACGGAGGCACCCTCGTGGTTGATGAATTTTACTTGGGCATGGTAGGGAAGAGTTTGCCAGCTATGGCGGGGTTCGGGTTTGATGACGAGGTTGATCTTGCCATCGTCGCCGTTGGCTTCGTTGAGCGGCTCGAGGATGTGTCGCGTGCCATCCTCGAAGGTGAAGATCAGACCGGCATTGCCAAGGGAGACGCCCTTGAACTTGAGCCGGCGCTCCTCAACAATCTTGTTGCCCTTGCCCGGGTATGTGATGGTCTTCACCAGCACCTGGGGGTTGCGAGGAAAAGCCTCGCGAACCGTGTCGGCGAGCTCTTTGCCGTTCGTATTCGAGAGAAACAAATTTGCCACGGATTCCTCCTTTGAGGGAAAATAGGCTTAATTTGAGTGTGCGAGGGAAATTGTACACCCTATAACATGGTTTTTCAAGTAGGGTGTATAATGAACATACAATTGAATTGTCCTCGTGATCGGCTACCAACCGGGAGGGACTGGAATTGAGCGCCAAAGCTCTAATTAAGAGGCTACCGCAAGCAGGATGGAACCACCCCACAAGGGTTCCTGCAAGAATGGTAGTTTTTTGTTATTAAATAATAGTAATTAATATAGATTCCTGGTCAAGCCAGGAATGACAAGGAAATCATATGTCAAAAGAACTGGATGATAAATATACGAGTATGGATGAGAGTAAGCAAAAGATGCTTAAATTGAGGCACACAACTGAGCACGTATTGCACACAGCCATGCAGAAGCTATATCCTGGACTGAAAAAGGCGATGGGGCCGGCTACCGATGATGGGTTTTATTTTGACTTTGATTTGGAGGAGAAAGTCACGGAGACAGATTTCCCGGCGATAGAGAAAGAGATGGCCAGGATAGTCAAAAGCGAATCCACTATGGTGAGGCGAGAAATTGAGGTAGATGAGGCAAGACGGATATTTGCAGGGAATCCTTACAAAATGGAGTGGGTGGATGAGATTGCAGGAAGAGGTGAGAAATTTTCTACTTATCAGATGACTCTACCTGTTGGCAAGGTGATTGATGAGGATTTATGCTCCGGTCCTCATTTGGATTCTGTTAGTGAGATTGGTGCTTTTAAGCTATTATCTGTTGCAGGAGCTTATTGGCATGGGGATGAGAAGAATAAAATGCTGACTCGCATTTACGGAACTGCGTTTGAGACAAAAGAAGAACTGGATAAATATCTATGGCAGATTGATGAGGCTAAAAAGAGAGATCATAGGAAGCTAGGGAAAGAGCTGGATCTGTTTACTTTTTCCGATCTGGTGGGGAGTGGATTTCCTCTCTATACACCCAGAGGAGCACTGGTAAGGCGACTTTTGAATGGATATATAGAAGAGATGCAGACAGCAGAGGGGTATGAACAAGTCTGGACGCCACAGATAGGGAAGGCGGATCTGTTTAAGACATCGGGTCACTACGACAAATACAAAGGCGATATGTTCCGGGTGGTATCCAACTATTCAGATGATGAGTTTTATCTCAAACCAATGAACTGTCCCCAACATACTCAGATTTATGCATCGCGTATGAGGAGCTATCGAGATTTGCCCATAAGGATGACCGACTTTGCTATGCTTTATCGTGACGAAAAGCCGGGTGAATTGAGTGGATTGGCTAGGGTGAGGTCTTTCTCTACGGATGACTGTCATATTTTTTGCCGTGAGGATCAAGTAGACAAGGAGATAGATACTGCCTTGCAGATGACGAAAAAAATCATGGAGACATTTGGGTTGAAGTATAGGTATAGATTGTCGACACGGGACCCACAACAGCCGGAAAAATATTTGGGTGACCCTGCTACTTGGGATAGAGTGGAAAAGTGGGCAGTGGAGATAATGAAGAGAAACGAGATTCCTTATTTTGACGGACCCGGAGAGGCGGCTTTTTATGCTCCCAAGATGGATCTGATGGCGACTGATGCTCTAGGTAGAGAATGGCAACTGTCGACGGTGCAGATCGACTATGTACAGCCGGAGAGATTTGGCTTGAAGTATATGGACCAGGACGGAGTTGAAAAGACTCCAGTGATGATACACCGGGCCATATTGGGTTCTGCTGAGCGATTTATGATGGTGGTCTTGGAACATTTTGCAGGGGTACTACCACTATGGCTATCTCCAGTGCAGGTGAAGGTGATACCGATTTCCGATAAAACTATGGAGTATTCCAAAGCAATAGCAGAAGAGTTGAAGAGAGCCGGAATTAGGACGGAGATAAATTTGGATGCCGATTCACTGGGGAAGAAAATCCGTAATGCAGAAGCGGAGAAAGTTCCCTACATGCTGATAATAGGTGAAAAGGAGGCCGAGGCAAAAATGGTGTCCGTAAGACAAAGAGGCCAGAAAGACCTGGGGTCCATGAAAATTGACGAACTTGTCACATTGGTGACGAAAGAAAACAAGGAAAAGCTGTTATAGATTTACTGAAAAAGTAATTTATGAAAGGGACCATAAATCTGCCTGATGAATATTTTTTGAAATATAAAGACAGACCGGTTAAGCTCATCCCTTTTGATCCAAAAACAAAAAAGATTGGATTGAAGATGGTGGATAATATAAAAGAAATGTTGGGCGAATTCCCATGTGAAGTGTTGCTTAGAGGGTCGACTCTATACGAGATATCCGGGAAGGGAGATATTGAGATTGGAATATACGTTGATAAAAAAGAATGGGAAAATGTATTTGAGATACTAAAGGAAAAGTTTGGTGAACCTGGAGTTGTTGAGGAGGAATATGTGAGATTTAATCTGGATTCTTCCGGGCAAGAGTTTGAAATAATGATGTTTACCGGAAGAGGAGGTTTGGTAGATAAGAAATTGACTGAGTATTTGAAAGAACGACCGGAATTATTGAGGGAATATGAGGAAGTCAAAAAAAAGTATACGTATTCAAAAATAGACTATAACAGAGAAAAGAATAGATTCTTGAGGCGAGTGGAGGCAGAGATTCCTGAGGAATATAATGACGGTTTGTAATGGAAACTTGACAAGGTAATGGAAAGTTGTTATATTAATGGAATATGACACAAATAGTAAGTCTTACCAGTCAGGGGCAAATAAGTATTCCTGCGAAGATGTTGGCTAAGTTTGGTAAAAATCGACCAACTAAGGTAATTGTTAAAGCGGTGGAAAATGGTTGGCTGGTGGAGCCGGTACCTGATATTTTGTCGCTTGGGGGCGCTTTACATAAATACGCTTTGAAAGGTAAGACTTTAGAAGAAATACTTGAACTTGAAGAAAAGGCAATTTCTGAGGCAATAGTTGAAGAATATGGCAGTAAAACTAGTTGAGGTAATATTGGACACCAATATAATCCTGAGATATCTATTGAAAGATCTAGAGGATCAATACGTAGCTGTACAAGGAAAACTGAAAAAACTTAAGCACGCAGGTGGCGTGGCCGTAGTTTTTGGTGAAGTGGTGGTTGAGTGTATTCATGTAATGGAAAAACTATACAGAATGACACGAACAGATATTGTGTCTATTCTTAAACCTTTTCTGCAAACAGAGGTGATATTGCTTGAAGATAAGAACACTGTTGTGAAAGCGTTATCGATGTATGAGACTACGCGATTGTCATACGTAGACTGTTTAATAATACAAAAAGGAAGAGATGATGAAATTGAGATTTTCACTTTTGATAAGAAGCTCTTGAGTAAGCTGAGTGGCCCCGCAAAGTCGGGGGATAAGGGTGGGATGTTATAGAATATAGACATGGCTGAAGCAAGCAAGAAAGAATTGATTGAGAGTTTTTTGACTCGAGGGGTAGAAAATATTATCCCAAACAGGAAAGAGTTGGAGGATTTGTTGTATTCCGACAAGAAACTCAATGTGTATTTGGGTATTGACCCCACAGCAACCAGAATTCATTTGGGACACGCATTCCCATTGAGAAAATTACAGATACTGGCTGATTTGGGTCACAAGGTTACGTTTCTGATTGGTGACTTTACGGCTAAAGTGGGAGACACATCAGATAAAGAAACCGAAAGACCTGTGTTGACTGATGAGCAAATAAAGGAAAATTTTGAGACTTATAAAAGACAAGCGGAGAAGTTTTTGGATTTTTCTCAGGTGGAGCTACATCACAATAGTGAGTGGCTGAGTAAACTTTCTTTTGGTGATGTACTGGAGCTGACCGGGCATTTCTCGTTAAATGACTTTATTAGTCGCGAGCTGATAAAAAAGAGATTGACTGACGGGAAAAGAGTGAGTCTACCTGAAGTGCTTTACCCAATCATGCAAGGGTATGACAGCTATTTTATGGATACGGATATCCAGCTGGGAGGGACAGATCAGACTTTTAATATGCAGGCGGGTAGGACTCTCAATAAAGACAAGAGAGGAAAAGAATCTTTTATCATGGCCAATGGATTTTTGCCCGGTACTGACGGAAGAAAGATGAGTAAGACTTGGGGAAACGCTATTTGGATTGAGGATGCTCCCGAGGAAGTGTATGGAAAGGTGATGTCCCTTAGTGACGATGTAATTACAACGTACTATGAAATGGGAACAAATGCCGATAGGGAAGTGATTGATCAGGCCAAGAAGAGGAAGGAGTCCGGAGAAAATCCGGTAATGCTTAAAAGAGAATTGGCAGCAATAATTGTGGGAGAATTGTGTGGAGAAGATAAGGTTGAGGATGCGCAAGAGCATTTTAGGAAGACAGTAATAGAGAAAACTGCTGGAGAAGATACTCCGGTAGTGAAAGTGGAAGAAGGAGAAATAGGGGTAATACAGGATTTGAATGGTAAACAGAGTTTGATCAATCTTCTGGTTGAAGCCGGTTTGGTAGAGAGTAAGTCTGAGGCAAAAAGACTGCTGGAAGAAGGTGCAATATATTTGGAAGATAAACGTATTTCTAAAGACCAACAAAAGATTGGTTTGCATGATGGCGAGAATCTTTTGAGAGTGGGAAAGAGGAAATATCTCAAGCTCTTGAGATGATTAATGAGTTGCCAGTAATTATTGATCAGATAAAGGGTGATGAAACTATTGTGAGGTGGTCGAAACAGGGTTGGTGTCGAATGTGGGTAAAAAACGTTTTGGATCTATTGGAGAGAGAAGCTATTGTTGGGGTTGTTGTGCTGGCTAAGGAAGTCGAGTTGTCGCCAGGTTACTGGCATTCATACATTAGTTTGGTTGAAGAAGATTGCGACGAGGTGATATTGAACGGAAGTGCTTACATGAGCACCCCCGAATACTTTGGTGTAATTGAAGAGGCTCCAGAAATATTTAAGAGTGGGAAGGTTGATGTGCTGATAATGAATGACAGGAAATAGTATGGGTGGTTGTTGACTTTAGAAGTTTATGTGCTTTAATTAGTAACAATACTTTAAAAAGTTTAAAGCGATGACGAAGAAATAGTAGGCTTGAATGGTGACAATAGAGAGCTAGCGGTTGCTGAAAGCTAGTCGAACATTCGTAGCTGAATTACCCTTCTGAGCAGGTTTGTAAAATACAAACACGGGTGCGCCCGTTAACGCGTGCGAGTGTGTCACATAAGAAACTGAGCACTTAGTAAGTCTTGAGCTGCGAAGCTTGAGAAAGAACAAGGTGGTACCGCCAATCCAAAAGGCCCTTGTCTGATCTTGATATATATCGAGATTGGGCAAGGGTCTTTATTTATATATAACCAAATCAAAATGAACAAAAATGAAAGAAATGCCAGGATAGAAAGAGAGAGATCTGTGGCGGTTGAGAAAAAACAAATTCAAATAGAAAACTTGACTGCAATGGTAGAGAAAGTTAATTTTTTTAGCGATGATTTGAATGATGAGTTTAGAATAATTCGAGAAGATGGAGCGGTTGAGGGTATCTTCAAAACTTGGGCTGTGCCTGTAATACCACTAATGGATACAGATGGTTTGGTTGATAATGACCAAAGTAATAGACAAGAAGTATTTGATAGGTGGCTTGAGGTTTTGAAAAATAACCCAATCAGGACATGGGAAACCTTGGAGCGCTGGAGAACAATAACAGAAACAAGTGACAGGAGGCTATTTGAAATCTTTCAAAGAAGAGAATTACCAGAGGAAAAAAATGAAAGAATGGCTGAACTTGTGTTTAGATTAAAACTGGCCTTTGGTTTTGCAGCTCCGTTTTACCACATAGAAGCAATGGTGGCAGATAGCAAAAAAGACAAGATCAATCCGTTTGAAGCTGTTCGTCATGATGGCGAAGGAGGTTTTCTTGACATCGTTGGTATGGCACTACCATCGGCACTGTCAAATATGGTGACAACCGAAAGATTGGCCTGGAACGGATTGAGTTGGGAAAAAATTAGAGAGATGGTGGAGAAAATGGATAGACGGGATTTGGCTGTGGCAATGAGGGTAGCAAGGGCAGCCGGAATTACCATTGAGGATGTTGTTTTCGCTGCCAACGTATTGGAGTGGATACCTGTGAGCGTAGGAGGAAAAAGGGCTGATTTGGAAAAGGAAGAAGCTATCGACCTGATTTTGGGCAATGATTCAATGTCCGGGAGTTTTGATTTATCTAGGGTGGCAAGAGATATGAATGGACTAATCAGATTTTTGAACTGGTCTCCCTTGGTGAGAAGTGCTAGTAATTTTAGTGATGGATCAGGCTGGAGATATGCTGCGGTTTGTGAAACTGCGAATCAGATTGTGTCCGAAATTGAAGCAGGTGGTGTTTTGGAAGCCGAATTTGAAAAAGTTTTTTTGAGACAAATTGTTGACCAGCTTAAGAATTTGGATGCATCTTCAGCAAGAGGAAGATTTGTGCTGAGTCTGTTGCAGGAGAAAGATAAGTGGAAAGACGGATTGTTGGATAAAATAGAGTCCGAATGGCCATTGTTTAGACAGGAAGTGGCGAAAGAGCTAATTGAGGCTGAAGAGAATGAAGCTATTAGGAATATTTTTGATGGAGGTCCGAGAGCGTTGGTGGGAGGGAAGGTTGCAGGATTAGCAGAAGCGAGAGTGATTTTTGGAGAAGAATCAACCATAGAAGGTAAAGTGCTGACAACTGACTTTGTGTCTAACTGGATAATGGAAAATGAGGTAATAAAAAGCATGATTCAAACAATGGAGATGGAAACTGATATTGAAACAAAATTACAGATAGGTAGTTTGGTTAGAAATACTATTGAGATGACGGCTTTGCCGAAAAACATTGTCGACAGATTGGCTATATCCGGGGATATGGCGGTAAGATCGTCCTCTTTTGATGAAGATACCTTGATAAATGGTACTGCCGCAGGAATATATGAGAGTGTAGTACCGGTAAGAAAAAATAAACTAGAAGGAGCTATTAAATCGGTAATTTCGTCGTTCTATTCCGAGAAAGCAATCAGCTACAGAAATATGCACGGTTTATCTGACATGCCCGCTATGGCAGTAATGGTAACTGAGTTTATTGAGGGTCCCGGTGGGGCGGCCTTTTCCAGTGGGAATGGAGATGGGTGGAAGGTGTTTGTAGGAAAAGATCCAGGGAAAATTGTTTCAGGTGAAGATGGTTTTGATAGTCTAATTCTAGATGAAGATGGGGTTACCGATGGTATAAAAAGTGCATGGGTAAACCCGGAATTGATGGTGATGATGGGGGAAATGGCAAAAGAAGCAGAGTTGATGTTGGGAGGAAAAACAGATATGGAGTTTGTGGTAGGTCGTGACGGTACAATAAGGATACTTCAACTCAGGATGCTTAACTCTCATGAGGAAAGGCAGGGAAAAATAACATTTCCCGCCAATGAATTTGTTGACATTGAGAGATTGAACGAACTCTCAGGATTGGTCTTTGGTGAGGATAGTAGAGTTTGTTTGAATATCGGAAAACAGATAAACCTGGATCAATTTCAAGGTGAACTATTTAGAACTATTGTACGGAATAAAGACAAAATTGTCGAAATTAATTTATCTAAGCCTGTAGCGGGTACAAGTCATTTTGCAAATATTTGTATTAATTTAGGAATTAAATTGTCTTTTAGAAAATGAATAAAAGTGATAGGAGTCTTGTTAGTTTAATAGGTAAGGAAGCGGTTGAGGCTGATTGGGAGCTGGCTTTTGGGGGCAAATCAAAAGGTAATAGGCATTTGTTTAGAGTAAATACAATTGCAAAATATCTTCAAAAAATTGAGGGAGGTGATTTATTTGTGGTGTTGTGTGGAGCTTGGGTGCATGATGTGGCTCTTGTGTCCGGAAGTGACTATGATCAAGATAGAGTAAGGAAAGAAACAGAGAAATTTTTGAATAGTTTTAAAGGACTAGATAGGGACAGGAAGCTTCAAATTGTGGAGTGTGCTGTAGGTCACGAACAAAACAACGGGGATTTGACTGTAGAAGCAAAAATAGTTCGAGATGCCGATGCGATAGATAAAATGGGTGCTTTGGGTGTGATAAGGCACATATGGAAGATGACTAATATGCTTGAAAATAGAGTGTTGAATGGTAAAAAAGATTTAGACAATCTCAGGACACATTTGGATTCAAGGGTAACCGGTTTTATGACACAAGGAGGAAAGGAGTTGGCAGAAAAGCTAAAAGCAGGAAAAGAATTATTTTTTAAATTAAAAAATGCTGAACAGGTGATGAATGAGATATCAGTTATGGCTATGGAAGGGAGAACCTCAGACTTTATTGCCAGTCATGTTTCTAGACGACAGAAAAATGATTGGGCAAGATTATTGGAGAATCAACTTACATGTAAATATTTGGAAAATAATAAAAAAGTTTAATACTCTAAAGAACAGAATTATCTAAAAATATCACTTCAAAATAATTATTTTTGGTGTGTAATTGTGATTATTCGCTGTTTATCGTGCTTATTTAAAATGTTAGGCACGAATATTTTATTGACAAAAGGAATATTTAATAATACTATCTCAGTTGTATATGGATATTTATTACATATTCGCATTCGAGTCATGAGCACCTTTGGGTGCTTTTTTTTGATACTTTTATTAATTAAATAATAATAATAAAAATGAAAAATAAACTAGAGCAAACAAGAGAGTTTTTTATTGACCCCAGACGCCCTGAGACTTCTGAGGCGTTGGCTCAATTGGGGGCGGATACAGTTCGAGCAATGGCTCAGATTTATGCAACCGGTGGTGACATAGAATTGATGGATGCTAAGACTCAAAGATGGTTGACTAAATCTAAGGATGCTGATGACTTAACAGAATTGATGGGAGAACTACTCTACAGAGAATCATTTACAAGAAAATTTGATCATAAATTTATGGGTCAAATTCACCCTCAAGGAGGAAAAATAGGAATACTTGCTAGTTTGGTGGCGGCGTACATGAACACGAATACAATAGTAAAAGAAGTGTCTTCATCGGAGCATTCTATGGAGCTCGAGGCGATTGATTGGTTGGGTGATATGTTTGGATATGATAGGGAAAAAATGAGTGGCAATATTGTGACTGACGGAACGATGGCAAATATAGCTGCGCTATGGGTGGCAAGAGAGAAGAAGATTAAGGAGATGAAAGAGAATGGTCGGTGGAATAGAAACACTACGTTCCATGTATTAGTGAATGATATGGCTCACTACTCGATTGACAAAGCTTGTGTGTTGCTTGGGACGGAGAATGTGGTAATAACCAGATTGCCAAGAATAGGATTTAAAACTGATGTTCGAGCAGCCGAAGAATTAGTTAGAATAATAAACGAGACAGAAGGAGATGAGGTGATGGCACTAGTTGGGTTAGCGGGAGAAACAGAAACTGCAGAAGTAGATGATCTAGATGGACTGGCTGATCTGGCTGAGAAGACTGGGACTTATCTCCATGTTGACGCAGCTTACGGAGGGCCTTTCATCATGTCAAGACAAAGGGGTTTGTTTAAGGGCATAGAAAGAGCCGACTCGATAACAGTTGACCCTCACAAGATGCTTTATGCGCCATATGAAGCAGGGGCAGTGTTGTTTAAAGATCGAAGGAACCATGCACTTATCCAAAAGAATGCTCGCTATCTTCAACCTGAAGAGAATAAAGGTTTGTTGGGAAATCCTGCAGACAGAAATTTTGGTTTCGCGGCAAGAGTTGAGGGGACATTGGGTTCCGGGGGCGTGATTGCTACCTGGGCAACCGAGAGACTTTTGGGGAAGGATGGATTTGCAGCTATCCTGGATCATACATTGGATTTGACCAGGCATTGCTATGACAAGGTTGAAGGCTCACTCTTGTTAAGGCCTCTTCATGTTCCTGAACTGAACACACTGCTAATAGGTTTGTCAGATGACCTGAATTTATCTGACAATGAATATAGTGACTTAGTAAGAGATGTACAAAAGGCAGTGGATCAAAAATACGGATACTATGTATCATGTAATGATGAAGTTGATCATGGTAAGTCAGCTTTTAGATTCGTAGCTATGCATCCCTGGACAGGTATTGAAGAAGTTGAAGAACTGATTTCTTGTCTGGAAATTGAAATAGCATTGCACTTGAAATGAAAAGAGAGAAATCTATCCAGGAGATATGCACTGAGATGATTGCAGTACCATCGAAAACTGTAGATCAGGATAATGTGTCTGAAGTACTCGATTTGATAAGTGATTATTTAAGTGGATTGGGATTGACGGAAACTGACTATGTCAGTAATGGTGTGAGGTCTAGATTGTGGTCGATGGGTGAAGAAGACTCACCTTTGGAGTTGCTATTGTGCGGACATGCCGATGTTGTCGACGCGGAGAGTGATCAGTTCGTACCTGTGAGTAAGGATGGAAAAATATATGGCAGAGGGGCGGGGGATATGAAAGGACACAATGCGGCAATGGTAGTTGCATTGAGGGAATATCTGAAAAAAGGTGAAAATGGAAAGGTGGGTTTGTTTATATCCGGGGATGAAGAAGTGGGAGGATTTAATGGAGCAAGATACGCACTAGAGCAAGGTTTGAAGTGTAATCTGGTTTTTATCCCCGACGGAAGCTTTGATTTTGATATTGTTGAATCTCAGAAAGCTCCTCACCATTTTCACATCAAGGCTAAGGGAGTTGGTGGTCATGCATCTAGAGCTTTTGAGATAGACAATCCAGTGAATAGAATAATTAACGTATACACGGCAATGAGGGAAAAATATTCTGTTGCTACAAGAGATGATAATTGGCACTCCACTTTTGAGCTGACAACGATTAAAACGGGAAATAACTCCGAGAATTCAATACCCTCTGATGTGGATGCTTGGTTTAGCTGGAGGTGGCCACTTGAAGACTTTGGTTTTGAGGAGGGGGTAGAAGATTTACTCTTGTTATGTAAGCAAAATAATTGCGAATTGGTGGTAGAAGGGGAAGGAAAAGGACATGGTATGGGAGAGGGGTGTTTAACCCAGCGAGAAGATTCGGCTGTGGTGATGTGGAAGGAGATAATTGAGGGGGTAATCGGTAAGGAGGTTGGGTATGCAAATATGCACGGAGCTACTGATGGCAGACACTTCTATAAGTATGGTTCAAAAGTAATTACTACTTCGGCCATAAGTGGCAATCATCATGCCAAAGAGGGAGAGTGGGTGGATATTAAGAGCTTAGAACAACTTTCTCAAGCGATCGTTTTGTTTTTGAACTCATACCTTGACTGAACAGAAAAGTCGATGCTTCTTGTCTTTAGGAGATTTTATTCAGTTTATCTAACAAGGTCAGAAGCATTGTTTATAATTTCGAGAATCAAGTCTTTGAGCTTAATGAGGTTTTTGATGGAAATTTGTTCCGAATTGGTATGGGGATTTTCGACACCATCAGAGAGACACAAGAATTTGATTCCCTTATTTGCGATGATGTTGGCGTCACTTACGCCAGTAGACTCATACTGAATGACATCGCAGTGTTTGCTTTCGAGCAAGTCAGAGATATTGGCAATAAATGAATCGTTATTTGAGTATTTGTAACCTGGGCAATATCCGTTGAGGTCAAACAACATTTTCACCTTATATGATTTGGAAGATTTGATTGCTTGAGATTCAATTTCTTTTATTAGCAAGTTAAAGGCGTTGATGTTGGCGCTCCTCACCTCTCCTTCGACAATACTATTTTCCGGAATTGTGTTGATACCAGTTCCTCCGCTAATTTTTCCGATGTTTACAGTTGTTTCAGAATCTATTCTGCCCATTTTAATGTTGTTTACGAAGGAAGTGGCGCAAATGAGTGAGTTTATTCCGTCTTCCGGCTTAGAAGAATGAGCAGCTTTTCCTATGAATGTTGCGGAGAAATTAGTTATGTAGGGAGCTTGAATGGTTATTTTTCCTAGAGGTTGAGCAAGGTCAAAAGTAATACCTTTTTTTGCCTTTATCCAGTCGAAGGGAAAATTGTCGATGCCTCCACCGGTTTCTTCCTTGACGGAAAATATTAACTCAATGGGTGGAAGTTTACCGTGACTATGTATGTACTCTTCTATCGCAATCAGTAATGCTGCAATAAAAGCCTTATTGTCAGCTCCGAGGATAGTTTTTCCGCATGATTGAATAACTCCATTAACTATTTTTGGTTTGATGTTTTTTCCTGGTTCCACAGTGTCCATATGAGCGGTGATTAGTAGTGGGTTGGATGAGCTTGACGATGCCCACAATTGCCCTAATTTGTCTTTTTGTACCAAGAAGCCTAAGTTCTTCAACTTTTCATCCAAAAACATAGAAATAGATTTTTCTTCACCGGATGGACTATCGATTTTCACTAACTCTAAAAAGAGGTTGATTGTGTTTTTCATGGTCGTTATGTTTTGTAAGGATTGACGCTTTCTAATGACACAGGAGTGTCGCAACATAGTTTTCCTTGAGATTTTGCTTGTACTTGATTCGGGCACGAAGAACATAATTCCCAAGCTTCCTGAGGGATTACTTTTAGGGCAGTTTGTAGGTCAAGTTCCTGAGCCCCTAACTTTAGGAAAAGATCTAGACTGTATTGATTACATAGAGCCATTTGAATGCAGCCTGGAAAATTATCTTTACCAAGGGCGATTGCGCCCCTGACTACAGCAGACCTCAGACCCTTTCTTCTCTCCTTTGGGTCTACTATAACTCCACCTATTTCTATAACAGAGTTGCTATATAGAAAAGTTATCGCTGCGTGAGCTATTGGTTTGTTTTGATAATCAAGGATCACTACAGATCTTCCTTCCTGAAAAAGATTGAGTAATTCTTCGGTCGTCTTCGGAATCATCGTTTTTGAGTCGGTGATTTCCTTGGCTGCCCAATTGGCAATATCAACATCCTCCGGTCCTGGAATCAGATATTTATATTCAGTTTTTGCCTCACTCTCCAGATGACTTATTATGTATGTTTCCAACATATGTTTTTTGAATAATAAAAGACCCTTGTTTAATCCCAATTCAAATTAGGACTAAACAAGGGTCTTAAGGTAAAGACGATACCACCTTGCTTCATTGTCATCTCACGATGACAAACTCGTTAAGTGCTCAGTTTACCCGGTGGGTGACACACTGTTTCCTGATAACGGAGGTTGCCCGTATCCGATTTTGCGGATAAGCTAGACTGGATCGCGACTCCAGTTGGCTGGGTAACAGCCTGCTGTCAAGACTAAATATTAAGTTGTTATATGGTAATCCTATCTTGAATCTTTGTCAAGATTGTTACAGTTGGGTTGGTGTTGACATGGGTTGGGGGATAAGATACAATGTGCTAATGTGTTAATACACTAACACAAATAAAGAATATGATTGGAGATAAAGACTATTGGAAAAATAAGGATACAGACCGGCTTTTTATGGCTATTTTGAGCCTGAATAATTTAGATGAAGCCGAGAGATTTTTCCGTGATTTGATGACTCCTCAGGAAATAGAGACTTTTTCGGAAAGATTCAAGGTGGCAGAATTGTTGACTAAAGGAGTGTCGTATAGAGAGATATACAAACAGACTAAGGTAAGCACGGCTACGGTCACCAGAATTAACCAGTGGTTTGAGAGAGGGATGGATGGCTACAAGCTAGTTATTTCAAGATTGGAATCTAAGGGTAAACATCATCGCAAGACGGGCTCTACCGCTTTGTGATTTTCTAATAATTGAAGAGCACCGAGACGGTAGATAGCCGTCTTTTTTTTATGCCAAAAATTTATTTATATATAAAAAAATGAAAGAAAACGAAATTAAACAACCAATTAGAAATATAGAAATCCTGGATAAGGAGAAACTGGAGTTATCTCAACTCTCTTTGGAGTATGCGACCAGCTTCTGGGCTGGTACATGGAAGGAACTGCTGATTGATGAGGAAGGGATTCAGTATGGGACATTTAATCAGGATGGAGAAATATATCAGGAGACTTTGATGATCTTGAAGGAGAATGGGTTGGATCCGGATGGGGATTGGCCTGTTAAGCTATGGGAAAGAGCTGGTCAGGGTGAGATTAGATTGGGAGAGAAAAGACTGAATCAGTTTTGGAGTATAGAGAAAGCTTGTCAGACTTTGCAGGATTTTATTTCACCTATTGGTGAGGGAGGTTATGGAGGAGAAATTATGGTCATTAGGGATGAAGAAGACAAGATTTTGGGCTTTACGGCATATACTGTCTTGGATTCCGCCGAGGGCCCACGATTTATCCAGAGACGATTTCCGTACGATCGATTGATGACGGTTTCAGGAGATCAGATTGAGATCACGACGGAAGAATTAATCTCAGAAATGTTTCCCGAAAAGAGGGTGGGGATATTTCTTGACTTTGCTGTATGTGAGAATTCTCGAGGAAAAGGGTTGGGAAGCCAACTGTTCGATGCTAGACTGGAAAGAATGAGCAGATTGGGTGCCGAGGTAATTATTGGGAGAACAATCAAGACTTCTCCAGCGCAATATTTTGGCAATTACACAGCCAGGGGAATGGAGCCGATTGCGCTTGATTTGGTAAACCCGGATAAGGCGATATTCGCGGTTGAATGTACAGATATTATTAATCGAAAAATTAAATGAAAGGCAAAATAGAGACGATAGAAATGCTGAAGAGATTAATTGAGATTCCATCTTGGGTTGGAGAAGGCCAAAATGAATCACAAATTGGAGAGTATATTTTCAGCTCTTTGAAGGATAATACAAATCTGAAGATTGAGAAACAGAGGGTGGAAGGAGATAGATTTAATGTGATCGCTTGGAAGGGAGATGAAGTCGACAATTTGATTGTTGGACACATTGATACTGTACAGCCTTCCAATAGCTGGACTATCGATCCTTTGAAAGTCAAGGTTGATGGTGATCGGCTTTATGGTCTTGGTTCAACCGATATGAAATCTGGTGTAGCTGTGATGATGTCTCTGGCCACTGACCCTGACTTGCCAACCGGTACAATGTTTCTATTTTATGTTGATGAGGAGTATGACTTTGTGGGAATGAAATCTTTTGTTGAAGAATTTTCGGGAAAGATAAAACCAAGAAGGATTATTTCTCTTGACGGTAAGGAATTGAGGGTTGGAAATGGTTGTCGGGGATTGATAGAAATTAGTTGTGTGGTTAAAGGGAAGGCGGCACACGCTGCATCTCCTCAAAATGGAGCTAACGCAATAGTTAAAAGTTATGAAATATTGACTGATCTGTTTAAATGGTTGGATAAATACGTAGATGATGAGCTTGGACCCACCACCGTAAACGTAGCATATATCAACGGAGGTCAGTATAAGGGGGAGACGGGAGAAGGTTTAATCCTTGGGAAACAAGGAAACGTAATCGCAGATGTTTGTCAGTTTATCCTTGATATCAGACCTGCATCAAATGAGTTGAGTGCAGAAAAAATAATTGACTATATTAAAAAACAGGCTGTCGAGAAAGGAGTTTTTCTTGTTGGATCCTCGATTAGACACAATTACGGAAGTTGGCTAACGAAATCAAGTGAGCTGGGAAATATGGAGCTTCCCCTTGGAACTCCCTCACAGGTCGGCTATATTGATGTGCAGATGCTTTGGGAGTCATTTGGAAAGGTCCCTTGCTTTACGATTGGGGCGGCGGAGCAGTCGATGGGCCACAGTCCTGATGAGTATGTGATGATTTCCAAGGTTAATGAATTAGAAGAAATACTTAGAACCATTACCAGGCTATAATCAAGCTATGGATACTAAAGTTACCCCTAGAATATTGGCTGGATTTATGGAACTATTGCCGGCTGACCAGATTATCTTTAATAAGTTTTTGTCGATTATTAGAGAGACATATGAAGAGTTTGGTTTTGTGCCACAAGAAACTCCGTTGATCGAAGCGGCGGAGATTTTGACGTCAAAAAGCGGTGGGGACACTGAGCAACAAATCTATCAATTCAAAAAGGGTGATGAAGATCTGGCTCTTAGATTTGATTTGACAGTGCCACTGGCTCGTTATGTGGCGCAGTATTATCCCCAGTTGGTCTTCCCGTACAGGAGATATCAAATAGGGAAAGTATACAGAGGAGAAAAGCCACAAAAGGGAAGAGCTAGAGAATTTTATCAGTGCGATATCGATATTATTGGGGACGGCGAACTGTCTTTGGTGAATGATGCCGAAATCCCCAGTGTCATATATCGATTGTTTAGAAAAATGGACATTGGGGACTTTGTGATAAGGATAAACAATAGAAAAATATTGAGCGGGTTTATTGAAGCGATGGGGTTGGAGGAGAAAGAAGCTGAGGTGCTGAGAGTAATTGATAAGTTGGATAAGATCGGAGTAGAAGCAGTTATAAAGGAATTAATAGAATTGGGTCTTAGGGAAGAAGATGCTGCTAAGCTGATTGAAATGATTTCGATGAACGGATCGAATGAGGAGATTTTGATAAAACTGCAGGAAATGGATACTAGCACCGAAAAGTACGGACAGGGAGTGAGAGAGTTGATTGAAGTGGTTCGATTTGCATACCAGTTTGGGGTACCGGAGGAGTCTATCCAAATTGATTTATCTATTGCTCGAGGGCTTGGATATTATACCGGGACGGTATACGAGACAAACATGAGGAATGAGGAAATTGTGGGCGCTGTGTGCTCAGGTGGGAGATATGATAATTTGGCGGAGAATTTTACAGACAGGAAGTTGCCAGGGGTAGGTATGTCGATAGGTATGACGCGCTTGTTTAGTCAACTAAGGTCGGCGGGGTTAATAAAAGACGGTTCGTGTTCTGTGTCAGAGGTTGTCGTGGTTCCTATGGAAGGAGCAAGGGTGGGCTATTCTCTAAATGTGGCACGGCTCTTGAGAGAATCTGGAATAAAGACAGAGATATATACGGAGGATACTAAGCTTAAAAAGAAGCTGAATTATGTAAATAAATTGGGAGTGAAATATCTTGTGTTAATTGGCGAGAATGAGGAGTTGGCTGAGAAGGTGATGCTAAAGAATATGGAGTCTGGAGAACAGTGGCTGGTGGCCATTGAAGAATCCATTGCCAAAATAAGGGGAGATAATAAATAAACGGAGGGGAAAATTTATATAGATTCCCACTTCCGTGGCAATGACAGATGGCGTGGGAATGCCGCGCTTCGCTCGTTATGACGATGTGGTGTGATATACTAGAGGATAGTATGCGAGTTAATATTAAACGCGGTAAACCAAAACGTTCCTCTTTTTTATGGGGAGGATTTTGATGTAGTTTTCGCTTAATTGAGCGGTCGAAACCTCCCGAATAGGGAGTTTTTTGTATTTAAAGCCTATGTTTGACCAAATAACCAATACATTTATCGAGTTAGTGAGGGTAGATAGCCCAACTGGGGACGAGCTTAACATGGCTAAATTGGTTATGGAAAAGCTTTCTAGTTTGGGTATTGAGAGTGAAATGGATAAGGTGGGAAATGTATTGGCAAAAGTAAGAGGCGACAAGACAAAAGAAGTGTTGCTTTTGAGCGCACATTTGGATACGGTGGACCCCGGCAGAGGCATAGAGCCGGTGATTGATAGTGAAGGCAGGATATATTCCAAAGGAAATACCATATTGGGAGCTGATAATAAGGCTGCTATTGCGGCAATTCTGGAAGTACTGGACGTATTATCGGCTGATGAGTTTAAGAACAATCATCCGATAGATCTGGTGTTTACTGTGGGTGAGGAAGCCGGGAGTAGAGGGGCGATAGGGCTGGACTATACGAAACTGAGAGCTAAAAAGGGCTATACCTTTGATGGGTCTGATGGGAATATAGGTGATATCGAAATGGCTGCTCCATACTACAATAAATTTGAAATTTGGTTGACAGGAAAGTCGTCTCACGCGATGGATCCGGAATTGGGCACGAATGTAATACCGGTGCTGGCGAGTGCAATGACAAAAATTAAATTAGGTAGGATCAGTGGTAGTACTTTGGTGAATTTGGGTTTGGTAACTGTCGGGACAGGTGTAAATGTAATCCCTGGTGACGTGGAAGTGGTGGGTGAGGTACGGAGTCATGATGAAAAGGAGCTGGAAAAAGTGACCAAGGAAATATTTAACGTGTTTATTAGGGAAGCAGCGGATAAAGATATTGAGGTAGAAACACGGGTGACAAGGGAAAACCATGGTTATGAATTTTCGACCAAGGATGAGTTTTTGTTGGAAACTAGAGAGAAACTGGTGAAGATTAAGTTAGAGCCTGATTTGCTAAAAGTGTGGGGATGCAGTGATGCGAATATATTTAATCAAAAAGGAATCAAGGTGCTCAACATAGTGGATGGTGGTAGAAACTCTCATTCCGAGTATGAAGAGGTGACGGTAGAGGAACTCAAAAAGCTAGCTAAAGTGGTGAAGATACTGGTGAGTTAAGTGTGGATCCCCGCGTTCGCGAGGATGACAGAGAGGGGGTGGAAATGAAAGGTAGCGTGAGATTGCTTTGTCGGAGTACCTCCTCGCAATGACGGAAAAAAAGGAAGATCTATATAGATTCCTGCCTTCGCAGGAATGACGTCCTCCCCGGATTAAAATCCGGGGTTTTCTCTTATGGATGATTCCACTTCCGCCCGCTACTAAAGTGGCGGGTTTTAAGTAAGGTACGAATGATGGAGTGGGGATGGGATTGTGTATGGGATTGCCGCGCTGCGCTCGCAATGACGGTGGATTGACTACTGGTGTAGAATTGGCTATGTTTTGGGGAGAAATACGCCCTGGAGTAGACTATGTGAAAGAGAGAGATATTTTTGCGGGCAGGAGTGAGAGAGTGATGGTGGCGCTGGCTTTGGCCGGCGAAATCCATAGAGAAGACAAAAGAAAAACTACCGGAGAGCCGTATGTAAATCATTGTGTGGCTGTGGCTAGTATTTTGGAAAATTGGGGGGCGGATGAGGATGAGGTGGTGGCTGGATTGTTGCACGACACGGTTGAAGATCATGGGAGTGACATTAGTCTGGAGATGATTGAAGAACTTTTTGGAAGCAGAGTGGCACAACTGGTAAAAGGGGTAACAAAACTGGGAACGGACTTTGAAACGCTGAAGAAAGTAACAAGTGAAAGTCTGATAGAACCAGGTGTGGCGCTAATCAAGCTAGCAGATAGACTGCACAATATGCTGACTATGGAAGGAATGTCGGCGGCGAGTCAGAAAAGAAATGCAAAAGAGACTCTCGATGTTTATGCCCCATTGGCAGAATCTTTTGGCATGTGGCAAATAAAGAATTATTTGGCCGATGTAGCTTTTTCATATTTGGATCCAAGAAGATTTGTCGAGGTAAGAGAAATAATCGATAACGACCCTCGATTGAGGTTTGGTTTTATTGAGAAGAGAAAGCAGGAACTGGGAGAGATATTCCGGACTTATGGATTGGAAGTAGAGATTGAAAGCCAAGTGGGTGGGTATTTTGAGATGGCGGAAAAACAGAGGATGTCGGCGATACGTGAGGATGGAAGACCGAGGAGCTTTGAGGAAATTACCGATGTGGTGAGTTTGAGAGTGTTGGTGGAAAATGAATCCGATTTGGCTCAATGTTATTTGGCGATGGGTCTGGTGAGAATGACATGGGCTGAGAGGTTGGAGAATGGCAGGCATGATGATTTCTTATCTGAGCCGGCGTTGAATGGTTATAGTGCAATACATGATACTTATAAATTTCCAGAGGGGTGTGTGGAGGTAGCTTTTACAACATTGGAGAGAGAAAAATTTAATAACTGGGGAGTGCTGTGTTTGTCAAAAGAGAAACAGCAAGAAGACCCCGATGCGTCAAAGCGAAAAGTGGTTTTTACACCGAAGAGAGAATTGATATTCTTGGAGCCTTCGGCTCGGGGTATTGATTTGGCGTATAAAATAAATCCTTTGTTGGGACTGAAGGCGGTAGCTCTGAGAGTAGATGGGGAGATAAAGGATCTATCTGAGATAGTTCAAAATTCGAGCTTGGTTGAGATAATTACCGATGTCCATCAGATCAGTCCGAGAATGGAGTGGCTGGATTATTGCAGCGCAGAAACGAAGAGACAGATTGAAATGCAAAGTGTGAAATGTGAGAGGGATGAGGTAATTGGTAGGGGTAGAGAGATGTTGGCTGAATTGGTGCTCAAGGAAAGGGGGGTGCTGGAGATAACTGATTTGCCCGATGATGTGCTAAATAAACTGTTAATTGATCTTAGTTGTTGGTATGGAGTGGAAAGTCTTTACTACAAGATTGCTTTTGGTTTGGATGTGGAGATAATAAAGAAAAAGTTGACCGATTTGGGAGTGGTAGTGGGAAGATACTCGACGGTGAGAGTCAGGGGCGAAAATCAGATTGGAGTATCGGAAAAATTGGCGAGAATAATAGCCAAGTATGGAGGAGATGTAAGAAGGAGAGTGGAGATAGTGGATGAACAGGAAAGATACGAAATGAGAGTGATGATTACTGCGAGCTATGATGCAAGAAAAAAGATTGAGAAAGAAGTGGCAAAGAATTTTGGCGAGTGGGAATTGGTATAGTTTTGGCTCATCTTGCATAGCACTATATAATCTATTGGATGAGCGGAACAATAAGGGTGAAGGGTGGAAACAGATTGATGGGCGAGGTATCACCGATACCTAACAAGAATTCGATAGTGGCTGCGCTGCCTGCGGCGATGCTTTCGGAAAAGGATGTGGTGTTTAAGAATGTTCCTGCCACGAGTGATGTGGAGAAAATCTTGGAGTTGATGAGACAATTGGGGGCTACGGTAGAGGAGTCGGGGTTGGGAAATATAAGGATTAACTGTAAGAATCTGAATTCATATAAAATTGATGAGAAAATTGGCGGTCAGTTCCGTGGATCTCTCATGTTTGTGGGTCCCCTGCTTTCCAGATTTGGTAAAGCTATTGTGCCATTGCCTGGTGGGTGTGAACTGGGCATGAGGTCTATCGAGGCGCATACTGATGTATTTAGAAAGGTGGGGGTAAAAATTAGCAGTAATGGAGGAACGGTAAAGTTTGAAGCTCCGAGAGTGATGAAGCGCAGTTATCGGGTTTGGCAAGTGGAGGCTTCTGTAACCGCTACGGAAAATTTGGCCATGTATGTAGCGGGGATTGAGTCTGAAGTAGAAATAATTGATGCTGCGTGTGAGCCACATGTAGTGGATGTACTCAAGCTGTTGGGAGATATGGGTGCCACAGTTGATGGAGCCGGATCGAACAAGGTGACTATAAAAGGAACAACAAAGTTTCGAGAAGCGGATTTCCTGCCTCGACCTGATTTTATTGATATTGCGGGGATGATAGTGGCGGTGGCCGTAACAAACGGTGAGGTGAGAATACGAGGAGCCAATATCCCTGAGATTGTGGATGGAATGATTAATTGGTATGAAATGTTCAATATAAAAATAGAGAAAGATGAGAGAGATCTGGTGGTAAGTGTGGGTGATGGTGGTTTGGAGATAGATGTAAGAAAGCAAGGTTTCCCTTTAGCGGCACCTAACTTACCTAAACTTTATCCTAGACCTTGGCCAGGTTTCCCGGTGGATGCAATTCCTCCGATTGCCGTATTGGCGAGCAAGTCGAAAGGTAGGCTGATGTTGATGAACTGGATGTATGAGAGTGGGTTGGATTTTGTCCGTGAATTGAATTCGATGGGGGCAGATATTTTGATGATGGATCCGCAGAGAATCATTATCAACGGACCGGTGAAATTTAAGGGTGGGTCTGTGAGTACCCCATCGGTAATTCAAGCGTGTAAGGCAATATTTTTGGCGGCCCTGGCTGATAAGGCTGAAACGACTATTACGGGTGTGGATATCCTGAGGCGAAGGTATCCAAATATATTTGATGTATACCGTTCGCTAGGTGCCGATATTGAGGAAATTGTTGATTTTTCAAAATAGAAACAGAAACTAATTGATGAGTAAGCAGAAAAAAATACTGAAAATACCATTCTTCTCTCAATGGGAGTCGGCACAATTGGTGGAAGACATAGTGAAAGGTAAAATTTGGGCCAGCAGTGATCCAAAATGGAAAAATTCCGGAGCAGAATCAACTGAAGAATATATTTATTGGAGTTGGAATATATGTGGCATGGCTTGTCTGAAGATGATTTTGGCAGATAAATTTGATAAAGAATACAAACTAATTGAGTTGGCGAAGAGTTGTGAATCTTATGGAGGTTACAGGAGAAATGGGAACAAAATTGAGGGCTTATTTTATAAACCATTTTCTGTTTTTTTGAAGCAAGATTATGGACTGAAAGCAAGGGTGTGGGGTTGGTTTTTGACTATTGGCAGGATAAGAAAGGAAATAGAAAAAGGAAATTATGTGATGGCTTCGGTTAATGCGCACATCAGAGATTTGGGAAAAGAACCAATGTTTAAGGGTGGTCATCTTGTATTGGTGACGGGTTACGACAGAGAAAGCCATGTATTGTATTTACATAATCCATCTGGTTTCTGGAAGCAGTCTCAGCAAAATTTTGAAATTACCGAGAATGATTTTCGCAAGTATTTTGCCGGTAGAGGAATAGTGATTGATAATAGCTAAATTATTAATAATAAGATCTAATGACTAAACAGGTAATGGTGGTTTATGGAGGAGTGAGTCCCGAGCATGAGGTTTCTATTATTTCGGCTTTGCAGACGATGCGGGCATTGAAAGGCGAGGGCTATGGCGTGGTACCTGTATATATAAGTAAGGAGGGAGAATGGTATTTGGGTGGAGAGAATTATCTAAATTTTGAACTGTATAAAAGTTTGGATAAAGTGAAAGCTTTGGGGAGACGAGTGTTGTTGCCAGTGAATGGTAGTGGCGGGTTGATAGAGAAAAGATGGTTTGGTTTTTCTACTTTATCCAAACAGATTGACGTAGTATTCCCGGTATTTCATGGAAGCAATGGAGAGGATGGGACGATACAAGGCTTATTGGAGTTGGCAAATGTACCCTATGTATTTTCGGGAGTGCTGGGAAGCAGTGCCGGTATGGATAAGTATGTAACAAAGAGAGTGGCTGAATCTTTGGGGATAAGAGTGGCAGGAGATTTGCTGATAACTAGAAAAGAATGGGAGGGCAAGAAGTCGGATATTATATCCAGAAAGATAAAGTATCCTCTGTTTGTGAAACCGGTAAATTTGGGTTCAACGATTGGTATTACCAGAGTAGAAAAGGCTAGTGGTTTGGAGGATGCAATTGAGGTGGCGTTTCATTATGATGAGCGAGTTATGGTGGAGGAGGGCATAGATTTGAAATTGGAAGTAAATATTTCCGTATTAGGTAACGGACCTTATGAAGTAAGTATTACCGAACAACCTGTGGCAAAGGATAAACTATTGTCGTTTAAGGATAAATATATTGTCAGTTCGAGTGGAAAGACAAGAGGGATGGCAAGTGCCAAGAGAATGATTCCCGCGGAGATATCGAAAGAACAAAAGACAATAATTGAGGACTGGTCGAGAAAAATTTTTAGAGCAATAAACGGAAAGGGTTTGGCGAGAGTGGATTTTATTATTGATAAGCAAGGGAAAATATACTTTAACGAAATAAACACTATACCCGGGTCTTTGTCCTTTTATCTATGGGAGAGAAGTAAATATCCATTTGGCAAACTGGTGAAGAAACTGGTGGAGTTGGCAGAAGAATCTTGGCAGGAGAAACAGAAACGAGTGACGGTGTTTGAGAGTAGTATCCTGGCCGGACTTGGTAGCCTTGGAGTAAAAGGAAAGGCCTAGATCAGAAATTATCAGGCAGATCGTTTTCTATCAGAATCCAGTCGTATTCTTGGGCCAGTTTTTCTACCAGTGGCCAGAGATTGGTGGAGTTTGGGATGTAGGAAACTGTGGGGGTTGTGTGAGATTGCCGCGCGATTACGCTCGCAATGACGGAGAATTTGTATGGATTCTTGCCCCCGACTGTGAGTCGGGGCTTAGCACTGCTGTGCTGCGCTCGCAATGACGACACCACACCTTGTTCGAGACTGCGGGTGCGATCCGAGTGACCGACTAAGATGATCGTGTCAAAGACCGAAGAGCAGAGTTGACCGATTTTTTGGTGGACTGAAGAAGTGTCTTTGCCTAGCTCGATAATTCCCGGGGTGATAAGAACCTTTTTGCCTTTGATTCCGGACAGGTCTTGAATCAGGGAGGTGAAGCCGGCTTCGTTGCTGCTGAATGCATTATCGATGAGTATGGCTTTACCTATTTTTTTAAGTTCTAATCGATGAGGTGAGGGTTTGATGAGAGCCACCTGTGATTGGATAACTTTGTAAGGCACCTGAAGGAGGAAAGCCATGGAGATGGCTGCGGTGAGGTTGTATAGATTGCTGGTACCAAAAAGAGATGAGGTAAATCGGTAAATTTTGTTTTGGTAGGTGATGGTAAAGATGGTTTTTCTGTCGGAGGTGTAGCTTGTGACTTTTGTGTAAAAAGTAGCATGAGGATTAAGAAGTGAGTAGGTGAGGACTGAATGATATTGTGGTTTTGATAAGTGCTGTTTGATGTGGGGATTGTCTAGATTGACCAGGGCGTGATTGGGCGCGACCGAGTCAATCAGCTCGAATTTGGCAAGGGTAGTGTTGGAGATGGTTTTGAAGCGCTCGAGGTGTTGATTGCCGATGGCGGTGAGAATGGCGAAATGTGGTGGAACCATGTTGGTGAGCTCTTTGATTTCACCGCGAACATAAGCGCCCATTTCACAGATGAAGAATTTAGTGCGGGAAATGATTTCTAGGTCGACAACTTTGGCTATTCCGAAAACAGTATTGTAACTCTCTGGGGTTTTGACTGTGGGTGAATGAACTTTGAGTATGGTGTGGAGATAGTCTTTGACTGAAGTTTTGCCGTATGAGCCGGTAATGCCGATAACAGACAAGTGAGGGTGAGAGGCGATAATGGAGCGAATCCTCTTCACAGTCAGGAAACGGTTGATCATCTCGTAGGGCAACAGCGAGAAGAGCGAGAGAAAGAGAAGGGGGAAAGGAAAGAAATAGAGTAGAGCATTTAGTGGTAAAAGAAAAAGGTAATGTTTGGACAATAGTATGGCGAGATTTAGCAATAATAAGTAAAAGATACAAAGTTTGATTAGGAGTTTTATCTTAGAAGTTTTGACCAGTCCTTTTTTGGCTGAGAGAGAAGAAGTGAGTGGGTGAGACAACCACCAACGGAAGAAGCGACTGAAGACATATCCTTCTTGTTGGAGTACGGTGATTTGGGTGATAAAAAAATTAGCCATTTTGTTGAACTATATCGGTGATAACGGAGAGAAGCTTGAACGGGGAAGATAGATGGGGGTTGTGGTCTGAGCCGTAAAGTACGAAGAGCTGGCTATGAGGGATATTTTCGGCAAGAAATTTGCCCATGTAAGGGATTTCCTTGTCTTCGCTACCCCAGACGATGGAGGTCGGGGTATGGAGAAGTTTGATTTGATTGGAGTAATCTTGGCGGATGATCTTGTTGAGGACCAATTTTTGAGCCGGGTTGGATGACGAGTAATTGGAAGAGGCGAATAATCTGAGCAGAGAACGCTTGATCGGCTGAGGAAGAAAGAAAGTAAAAGGTTTGAATATTTTGACTAATTTTGATTTTGTGGTGGAATTTGGCGCCCTGATGATGGCAGGGGATAATAAAATGAGGTGTTTGATTTTTCCCGGGTAACGCAGACAATAATCGGTCGCAACTTGGCCGCCGAAAGAATGTCCCAACAGAAAAATATGTTTAAGTTCTTTTTTGGTAATGAAAGCATCGAGCCAGTCTGAGTATTCTCTTACTCCTGGGTACCCAGGTAGGGGTTGGGTCTGGCCGAAAACAGGTAGGTCGAGGGAGATAATGGTGAAAAGGTCAGGGGGAAGCAGGAGAGAGAATTGTTCCCATTGAGCTGCCGAATGTCCCCAACCATGGAGAATGAGCAATGTGTTTGGATCCGAACCGGTGGTTTCGTAATGGGTGAGAGTTTGATTGATAGAGGTAAGCATAAAGTGATTTGGCCAGGTGGTTTCAATATATATTATAGATGAGGTAAAATTGAGGCTATGGCGGTATATGACTTTAAAGAGGTAGAAGCAAAATGGAATTCTAAATATGAGGGATTCCGGGGATATGAGGGTGTGGATTTTGATGACAAGAGAGAAAAGTATTATATGTTGACAGAGTTCCCCTATCCTAGTGGAACCGGATTACATGTAGGTCATGCTTTCTCTATGACAGGAGCGGATGTATATGCCAGACTGATGAGAATGAAGGGAAAAAATGTGATGTTTCCCATGGGCTGGGATGCATTTGGATTGCCAACGGAAAATTATGCGATAAAGACAGGTGTAAAACCACAGGAGGCAACCGAAAAGAACACTCAGATGTACAGGAGACAAATGAGACAGTTGGGATTTTCTTTTGATTGGAAGCGTGAAGTAAATACAACTTTGCCAGATTACTATAAATGGACTCAATGGATATTTATAAAACTGTTTGAAAAGGGGCTGGCAGAAAAGCAAGAGATTGCAGTGAACTGGTGTCCAAAAGATAAAACCGGTTTGGCCAACGAAGAAGTGATTAATGGAAAATGTGAGAGGTGTGGAACACAGGTGGAAAGACGAACTCAGTCTCAGTGGGTGGTGAAGATTACCGAATATGCAGACAGACTGATTGAGGGGCTAAAAGAAACTGACTTCATCGAGAAAGTGAAAGCAGCTCAAATAAACTGGATAGATAAGAAAGAGGGGGTGAGAGTGAAGTTTCAGTTGACTGGTAATGACGATAGTATTGAGGTGTTTACTACCAGACCAGACACTCTTGAGGGAGTTACTTTTATGGTGATTTCACCTGAACATAAACTGGTGGAGAGGGTGATGGATAATTTGGAAGTAGCTGAATATGTGAGGGTGGCTAAGGAAAAAAGTGAGATGGAGAGGGCGGAGCTAAGCAAAGAAAAGACGGGAGTATTTTCCGGGCTTTTTGCAATCAATCCTTTGACTAAAAAAGAGATACCTGTATGGATTGCAGACTACGTGTTGGCGTCTTACGGTACCGGGGCAATTATGAGTGTGCCAAGTCATGATGAGCGAGATGGAGAGTTTGCAGCGAAATATTCATTGGATATAAACACGGAGTATAAGCCTGATGGTGGGATGCTAGAGACAATTGAGAAGGCAGGGTGGGGAAAGAGGGCGGTGAGCTACCATCTGAGAGATTGGATTTTTTCCCGACAGCACTACTGGGGAGAGCCAATTCCCATGATTTACTGCGAGAATTGTGCGGGAAGTGAGATTGCTTCGGTTCGGAATACCGAAACTCGCAATGACAGGCTCTCTTCTGGGTGGATTCCGGTGCCAGAGGAGGAATTGCCGATAAGGCTGCCGGAAATAGAAAAGTATCAACCAACAGAAACTGGAGAGTCACCTTTAGCGAATGTGACGGAGTGGGTGAGAACTACTTGCCCTAAATGTGGAGGAGAGGCAAAGAGAGAAACGGACACTATGCCAAACTGGGCGGGGAGTGACTGGTACTTTCTAAGATACTGCGACCCGAGAAATGACAAAGCGCTCGCAGATATGGAGAAGATGAAATATTGGCTCCCTGTGGATGTGTATGTAGGAGGCGATGAACATAACACACTACATCTTTTGTACAGCAGATTTATATATCAATTTTTGTGGGATTTGGGAGTGGTGCCAAAAGAATACCCTGAGCCATACAAAAAGAGACTGTCACATGGAATTCTGCTGGGACCGGATGGAAATAAGATGAGTAAGAGTAAGGGAAATGTGATTTTGCCTGAGGTGGTAGCCGATGCTCATGGTGCAGACGCTCTCAGAGCATATCTGATGTTTATGGGACCATTTGACGCTACCATGGCTTGGAATGAAAGATCTCTTCTTGGAGTGAAGAGATTTTTGGAGAGATTTATTAAATATGTAAATGGAAAAATTGAGGAGGGGGTGTCATCGGAGAGTGACAGAGAAGTGAAGGTGGTGATAAACAAACTGGTGAGTGGGGTGGGTGAGGATTTGGTAAATTTCAAATTTAATACGGCTATCGCGAAAATAATGAGCGCCTTGAATGATTTGGAGAAAGGAGGAAGTATCTGTATAGAGGATTTGAAGAAAATGGTACAGGTATTGTCTCCTGTTGCGCCATTTATGTGTGAGGAACTGTGGGAGAAATTGGGAGGAGAGTTTAGTATCCATAGTGGTGAGTGGCCGCAGGTGCAGGAGGAGTATTTACAGGATGAAAATATAACCGTGTCGGTGCAGGTTAATGGAAAATTGAGGGGTGTGGTGGAGGTATCTGTTGGTGCAGGTGAGGACGAAGTGAAAGCGGAAGTGGAGAAACAGGAGAAGATAGTGAAATACTTATCTGAAGGACAAGTTAGAAAAATAATTTATATCAAAGGGAAGACAATAAATTTTGTGGTTGGGTGATGGAGGGAGATGAAGTAATTTATATAGATCCCCGCCTTCGCCGGGATGACAAGGAGGGGGATTGCTTCGGTTCGGAATACCGAAACTCGCAATGACGAGAGAAGGGACAAATCTTTATAGATTCCTGCCTCAGGAGTACCCTCGCAGGAATGACAATGATGGGAATGACATAGGTTTGAGATTGCCGCGCGAATACGCTCGCAATGACGAAATAAATGTGTATGGATTCCCGCGTTCGCGGGAATGACAGGGTATAAGGTTGCAACGGTTCGGGATACCGAAACTCGCAATGACACGTTGTGGTATATTCTCTATATGGCAAAAATACAAGAACAATTACAAAGTAATATGATGCCCCTGTTGGTGTTGCTACTGGTGGGAGCATCATTTTTTATCGGAAGACTGTCTTCACAAGTGGAAACATTGAAAAATGGGACACCGGCAGCACCCCAACCTCAAGCACAGGTGGCTCAAAAGGACCCTACTGTTACTTTAGATCAAATCAAAGGACTTTTTAAACAAGACTTGGTTAAATTTGGGGATGATAAACGTAAGGTGTTGTTTGTGGAAGTATCCGACCCTAGCTGTCCTTATTGTCACTTTGCTGCTGGTTTGAATAGTGATCTTTACAATAGCGAAGCAAGATTTAAACCTGTTTCAGCGGGAGGATCATATAGACCTCCAGTGCAGGAGATGAAGAAACTGTTAAACGAAGGAAAGATTTCCTACGTATGGATTTATCAAAACGGTCATGGTAATGGAGAGCTGGCTACAAAAGCACTCTATTGTGCTAATGACAAAGGCAAATTCTGGGAAGCACATGACCTCTTGTATAGTGCCGAGGGGTATAAGCTGATCAATGAGACGGTGAAGAATGATGTGGCCAAGAGTGGCGAAATGGCAACCTTCTTAAAGAAAGCTGTAGATGAGAAAGTTATGAAGGATTGTCTTGAGAGTGGTAAGTATGACGCCCGAATTGGTGCTGATGCGGGAATTGCTGCTTCTCTGGGCGTGAATGGTACACCTGGATTCTTTGTAAACAATACAAACTACCCCGGTGCAGTGAGTTTCTCCGATATGGAGTCGGCGGTGAAAGCGGCTCTATAAACAGAAGTCATTAGAGTAAAAAAGGAGCCCCTGTCGGGGCTTCTTTGCTTTGAATACCTTCTTTATCGAGAGGTAGATTTTACGAGTGAAATAGAATCGGCAGTAATACGGTTATCTAATACGGTTCTGATATCGGAAGGTGTGGAGACTATAACCATATCACTTTTTTTGATATCGTTTAAGGTGATTGGAACATGGACGGCGTCGGAAGTAATGAAAATGTAGTCGGTTGTAGCATCTGATGATTTTGTTATTTTTGTGTCTTTGTTTGTCTTTACTTCGAAGGAGATGTTTTTTGTATCACCTCCGTATGAGTATTGTCCGGTGATTCGCAATGAGTCGCTAGTGATTTTGTCTACTTTGCCTGTGATCGTAGTGACAGGGGAAGATAGAAAAAGAATATCCGGGGAGTACCTTGCTTGGCTTCCTTGCAGAGAAATAGAAGGAAGAGATATAAAAGAGAGAGGATTGATCTTGAATAGTGAGAGTAGGAAAACTGCAAGAGCGGTGATGGCAACAACAGACAAAGCGATGATGATATCGATAAAATCAAGTTTTTTCATTTGGAGGAAGTTTTGTCCTTATTCTCTAGATCGTTGAGTCTTTGAGTGAGAAGGTCTATTTGTGACTGTTGCTTGGAAAGCTTGTCTTCCAGAGTACTTATCTTGGTATTGAGCTCTTGAATAGAGCCGGTGAGAATAGCCTCGAAGCCAGTGGGGTTGTACATTTTGTAACCATCTGGATCTGTATTGACAAGTGAAGGGAAAACTTTTTCGACTTCCTGTGCTACAAATCCATAATTTAGTTTTTCTTTGGTGGAATTGTATTTTTGATTGTGTAGATCGTTCCAGCGGTAAGAGATGGGATCGAGTTTCATAATTTTTTCAAGAGAAGAATCGGATATGTGATCCTCGATATCTTTGAATCGATAGTCTGAGGTACTGGTCCAGGCGGTCCCTGTAGTGAGATATGCTGCACCAACCACGTGTAGCTTGCCGGTAGCATGGGGAACGGTAGCGCCGAAGGCTACATTTCCGTTGGCGCCCATAATCATTGTTTTGGTCCATGTTGGGGTCCCAGTGCCTAAGTTGGCGTGATTGATCTCGAAAAAACCAGTGTTCGAGTTGTTAACCCCAAAACCCATTGTCCAATGATCGTGGGTTGTGCTTGTCCTAGTCCAGGCCCCACCTTCATATGATGCATTGGCTGCCCAATTGGTATATGACGTAGTTCCTAAGTTGACTGAACTAAGAGACATAGTGCCATCTTCTTCTCCAATCCTAACTGTGGTATCTGTCCCATCGTGGATGTGAAGGTGGCTTAGTGGGGTGGTGATACCAATACCTACACTACCTCCATCGGCAACATATAAGGCAGATGCACCATAGTCGGTAATGTTGAGATTTCCGCCGTTGTTGTTGTTGTCAAAATCAAAGTAGAATCCGGTAGGCGCATTGAAGTGAATTTTGTAATCTGCATCCTCATAGATTGAGACATCGTCTCTGTCTTGGCGAAAACTGATAAATCCTTGATCTACACCGTCGGAGGTAACGATGCTTCCTCTAGCATCCAGTTTGTATCCTGTTCTGGGAGCGGCTGTACCAAAACCGATACTATCACCAGTAATATTTAGCGCTGACGTAATATTCCAAGTACCTCCATTGAAGAGTTCTAAGTCTCCAACCGAGTTATCGGTAATTTCTGAAGCGCCTACAGCATTTGCAGCTATATCAGTAGCGGCAATAGCACCATCGGCAATTTCTAAGGTTCCAACAGCACCTGTAGCGATATCAACAGCGGCGATAGTATCAGTGGCAATGTCACCAGTGGCCACAGTGCCGTCGGCAATTTCTGAAGTACCAACAGCACCTGCGGCAATGTTACCAGCGAGAATTGTATCAGTGGCAATGTCACCAGTGGCC